>WNGO01002828.1_pt1 | contig 11097 bp, 9 predicted proteins | sample 5400511 | NCBI WGS metagenome assembly WNGO01 (sample SAMN13153380, study PRJNA577476) | soil metagenome | isolation source: 20 cm soil or saprolite under Garry oak tree replicate 2 | place: USA:California | collected 2016-06-15
GGCAGCACCTTCTGCAAGATCGCCTTGCGCGCGACCAGTGGCAGCTTGCGCAGATCGTACCCGCCGAACGCCAGCAGATCGAACACGTATAGCGTCGCCGGCGATTCGATCGCCGCACGCTTCGCCTCGCGCGCGCCGAGTTTGGCGCGCATCTGGAGCATGTTGAAGCTTGGCTTCCCCACCTCGTTGAGCACCACGAGCTCGCCGTCGAGGATCACGTGGTCGAACGGAATCGCCTTGACCGCCCGCGCGATCTCCGGAAACGACTCGGTGTACTCGAGGCCTTTGCGCGAATAGAGAATCGGCTCGCCATCCTGGCACGCCGCGCGCATCCGATAGCCGTCGAGCTTTACCTCGAAGACCCACCCCTCCTTCGTAAACGGGTCCTCGCGAGTCTCGGCGAGCATCAGCTCGGTGTCTTCGACACGCAGCGCGCGCTTGGGCGCACCCAGCTTCTCGAGCTCCTGCTTGATCGGCTCGGCGCGCGCCTTGGCGTTGCGCAGCTCGTCATTGGTCAGTCCGGAGAGCACCGACTCGTTCGTGTACGGCTCAGTCGAGACGTATTCGTCGCGCTCTTTGATGAGCAGCCATTCCTTTTCCGTCTTCTTGAGCTTGATGAGCGTCCAGCGGCCGTGAAGCTTGTAGCCCTTCAGGTTGAAGAGCAGCTTCCCCTTTTCGAGCCCCTCCTGGGGATCTTCGAGGGGCTCCCAGATCCCGCGATCCCACACCACCACCGTACCGGCGCCGTAGTTGCCTTCCGGAATGATGCCTTCGAAATCGCCGTACTCGAGCGGGTGATCCTCGACTTTGACGGCGAGCCGCTTGTCGGCGGGATTGGCGGATGGCCCCTTCGGCACTGCCCACGACCTGAGGACGCCGTCCATCTCGAGGCGCAGGTCCCAGTGCAGTCGCGAGGCGTCGTGCATGTGGACGATGAGCAACCCACCCGGTTTGGGCGCCGGCTTGGGGACTAACCCGCCGGGCTCGGGAGTCTGATCGAACGCGCGCTTCGCCCGATATGTGCTAAGCGCGTCACCGTCTTCCGCGTGGGCCTTCCGACGGGTAGGCATCGACGCGTATCATACCCTCATATGGCCGCCCATTCCATCGGTTCCGCCACGGTCTCGTTCGGCCTCGTGTCCGTGCCCGTGCAGCTGTTTGCTGCCGGCGAGTCGAAGGCCGCGATCTCGTTCAACTGGCTCCATAAGAAGGACGGAGCCCGCCTCAAGCAGCAGTACGTCTGCTCCGCCGACGGCGAAAAAGTCGAACGCAGCGACATGATCAAGGGCTATGAATTCCAGAAGGGGCAGTACGTCACGTTCACGCCGGACGAGCTGAAGGCGTTGGAGGAGCGTGCCACCGGCGCGATCGACATCGTCGAATTCCTGCCCGCCGAGCAAGTCGATCGCATCTGGCTCGATCGGACGTACTATCTCGGACCCGACAAGGGCGGCGAGCGCGCGTACAAGCTCCTGGCGGAAGCGCTCGAGAAGACCAAGCGCGTCGCGATCGGTCAGTATGCGGCGCGCGGCAAGCAATACCTGATCATGGTGCGCCCGATGAAGGGCGGGCTGGTGATGGAGCAGCTGCGCTACGTCGACGAGATCCGCGAGATCGCCGAAGTTCCGATCCCCAAGGTGGAAGTCAAGAAGCCCGAACTCGACCTCGCGATCAAGTTGATCGACCAGGCGGCGACTGAAGATTTTCAGCCGAAGAAGTACAAGGACAACGTGCGCGAGCGGATGATGGAGCAGATCGAGCGCAAGGTGGAAGGCAAGCAGATTACCGAAGAGCCGGAAGAGGCTCCGAAAGCCAGGGTGCTCGACCTGATGCAGGCGCTGAGGCAGAGCCTCGAGTCAGCGCCGGCGGAGGAGAAAGAGAAACCCGCCAAGCGGCGGAAAGTCGCGGGCAAGCGCTAAAGCATTGTGATGCACGACATCTCCAAGAGCTTCGGACACGACATCGGCTTCACGCTCGGCCTCATCCTATTCGGCGGAATCTTCATTCCGATTCTGGCGTGGGGGGACTCGCAGTATCAGGGGCCAGCCGCAAGAAATCCCGTGCCAGTTTAGGACCCACGCCCTTCTCTTCGTGCTTGAAAAAGACGTACGCATCGGTCCAGACGCTCCCCAGCGCCTGGATTTTTGTCGCCCACTCCCGCAGCCCCTCGTCCGAATAGCCCTCATCCCGTAGTCGCACGTACCCAAAGTCGGCGGTCGTGACCTCCGGCGTCGTCCCCGCCTCCGTATCGGCGATGCACAATGCGGTGTTCGTGCTCCGCAGCAACTCATAGACGTCATCTGACCACCACGAAGCGTGACGGAACTCACAGGCCGCGCGGACATCCGTCGGAAATTGTGTGAGTACGTCACCGAGTCTTGCGAGGTCTTTCTTAAAATTGGGGGGTAATTGGAACAGCACGGGACCAAGCTTGGCATTAAGCTTGCGAACCGTCTCGAGGAAGACGCGGAGGAGTTCATCGACGTTCCGCAGGCGCGCGATATGTGTGATGCGTTGGGGCGCCTTCAGAACGAACGTGAATGACTCCGGCGTCGCCGCATCCCAGCCAGCGACCGTCTTGGCGTTGGGCATGCGATAAAACGTGTAATTGATCTCGACGGTGCCCAATTGTTGGGCATAGAACTCGAGCCACTTGGCGCTCGGGAGCTTGGGCGGATAGAAGCTTCCTCTCCATTCGGGGAAGTTGTAACCAGACGTTCCGACGCGCAGCCGCATCATCGCGGCAAAGCTAGTCTCACCATACTGGATGGGGGAGTCGTCGCATGACGAAGCTGAGGTTCACACTCGCCGCGCTCGTCTTTGTTGTCGCCGCATGCGGCACGTCGGCCGAGACCGAGCGCAAGCTGGCAGACCTGGAGCAGGTCAACGCACAGAAGGATAGCCTGATGCAGGAAGTGGCCATCAGCTCGCGGCTCATCAGTGACGTCAACGTCGAGCTCGCGAAGGTGAAGGTCCGCAACAACCGGCTGCGCATCTCGAGCGAGAGCCCGATCACCGCGCAGAACGACACCCTGATCGCCAAGCTCCGCTACGTCGTGGCGCGGGTCCAGGAAACCGAGAACGCGCTCAATCAGAGCCGGGAGCGGGTCAAGGGCCTCACCCAGCTGTCCGACAGCCTGCGCGCAGCGTACGACGCGACCGTGGGCAACCTCCAGTCGGTCATCGCATCGCAGAAGACCACGATCGACCTGCTGACCGATCAGGTGAGCACGCTGAGCGCGGAAAACGTCGCGCTGCGTGACAGCCTGTCGACCGGCTACTACATCGTCGGCACGCGCGATGAGCTGAAAAAGAAGGGCATTCTCACCGAGCAGGGCGGTGGCCGCGTGCTGTTCGTCCTGTGGCGCACGGGGAAGACGCTGCAGCCGGCGCGCAACCTCGATCCCAGTCTCTTCACGCCGATCGACACGCGCCAGGTGACGCAGATCCCGCTGCCCGTGGCGAGAGGGGAATACCGCGTCGCGTCACTCCAGGATCTGGACTACATCGCCGAGGAGCGCGACGACGGGAAGTACCGCGGCACGCCGACTCTGACGATCACATCGCCGGTCGATTTCTGGCGTAACTCGAAGTTCCTCATCATCATCAAGGAGGGGTCTTCGAGTCAGGTGGCTAACCGGGAGAGTCAGACGAACTCGGAGTCGCAAGTCACCAGTCGCTAGAGAAGTTGCCGAGTTGCGCAGACGGCGAAGTGGCTCCAAGCCACGAGCTGGAAGAGGCCAGGAAATGTTTCCCTGGCCTCTTTCGCTTGATGCGTGGGACCACTTCGCCGTCTGTGCAACTTTGCAACTCCTCTTGGCTCTTCTAGCTTGAGACTATGGATAACCGCTGCGGCTGGTCGACCTCCAATGAGCAAATGATTGCTTATCACGACACCGAATGGGGCGTCCCCGTCCACAACGACAAGCAACTCTTCGGCAAGCTCGTCCTCGATGGATTCCAGGCGGGGCTGTCGTGGGCCATCATCCTGCGCAAGCGCGATGCGTTCCTGAAGGCGTTCGATCGCTTCGATCCCGACAAAATGGCGCGCTACGACGCCAGGCGCATCGCGAAAATCCTGCGCGACCCGGGCATCGTTCGTAACAAGCAGAAGGTGAAGTCCGCCGTGGGCAACGCCCGCGCGTACCTCAAGATGAAAGACGCGGGCGAATCATTCGACGAGTTCTTGTGGCAGTACGTGGGCGGGAACCCGAAGGTCAACGCCTGGAAGACGCTCAAGCGCCTTCCCGCCGAGACCAAAGAATCGATCGCGATGAGTAAGGCGCTGGTCCAGCGAGGCTTTCGTTTCGTGGGACCGACCATCGTCTACGCGTTCATGCAGGCCGTGGGAATGGTCAACGACCATCTCGTGACCTGCTTTCGCTACGCGGAGCTTACTTCGCGCGCTCCAGGTACTGCCCCGAGCGCGGGTCGACACGCACCTTCTCACCCGGCGAGATAAACTCCGGCACCTGAACGGTCACACCGTTCGACAGCTTCGCCGGCTTGGTGCTCGAGGTTTTGGTGGCGGTCTTCATCACCGGCGAGGTCTCCACAACCTTCAGCTCGATCACCGGCGGGAGCTCGATCGCGATCGGGCGGCCCTCGAGCCACTCGACCTGCACGACCATCTCCGGTTGAAGCCACGGGGTGTCCTCCCCCACGGCACGCTCGTCGAGCGTGAACTGCTCGTAGGTCTGCTGATCCATCACGTGCACGCCGCCCTGGTCCTGATACAGGACCTGCATCTCTTTCGTATCGAGACGCGCTTCCTGGAGGAAATCAGTAGCGGCCAGTCGCTGATCGAACGTGTTCCCCGAAACGAGATTGCGGAACCGCACCTGCACAAACGCCCGGAGGTTGCCTGGAGTCCGGTGCGTAAAGTCCATGACGCGGCACGGCTGGCCGTCGATCATGAGAACATGCCCTTTGCGGATATCGGTTGCTTTCATGGGAGCGGGAACTTAAACCGGCTGCCTTAGCACTCCAAGGCCCCGAGTGCTATCCGCTTGCCCGACAAGCCACCGTTTACTAGCGTGAGCAGCCTCACAACCGCAGCGCGTGTCGGATTGCAGCTTTGTGCTGCACCTGGTGCACAACGTAGCACAGGGTTTCTCAGCCTAAGGCATTGCGCAATAGCCAGATAGATGACCGGCACCAAGCTTGCCTCTACAGTCGCCGTAAGGGAGGGAAGCATGATCAGGCCCATCATCCATCGCCAGCTGACCCGTGGCGACCTCGCCTGTCTGGTGGACGAGATCGCGCGGATGGATGTCTCGGAAGGACGCGAAGCCGATCAGGCGCTGCAGGCGGGCGCTGTCGACAGCGTGCTCGATTCACCTGCGGCCCTCGAAGCAGTCCTGGGCCGTGGCGGCGCGCCTGCCCCGCTCCCCCTCACGCTGCTCTGGTACGTCCCGATCCGCGCCCAGCTGCGGACGCGCGGCGTGACCGACATCCTGCTGGCCGACTACGCCGCGACGCTCCCCGTCGTCTTCGCGACTTCGCAATCGCAGCGGGCGATCGCACGCGGCGAGGACGGCATGGCGGAGTGGTGGCGCTTCGTCACCGCGCTGCCGCAGGGCACCGTCGCGCAGGCCGAAGCCGCGGCCGACGCCGCGGCGCTGGCCTTGTGGTGGTCAGGCTGTTTCCCCGAGTGGGTCGAGCGCGGCGGTGCCGGGCACGGCATGGTCCGCGCGTACGTGACGTTCGCCGGCCGCATGCTCGCCCTTGCCGCCGATCTGCTCGAGGCATCGGCCCCCGAAGAGGCCGCGCTGTGCGGGCGCGCGGCGGAGGCGCGCACCGAGCTCCATGCCGCGCTCGCCGAGGCGCGCGTCGATTACATCGGCGACGATCCGCACAGCAGCGAAAGCCGCCTCAACAGGTTCTTGAAGCGGCTCGCGCAGGATAACTAGTACGGGCGCAGCATGCTGCGCCCCTACCGACCTACCATTTCGTAATTTCGTCCTGGAACTGCTTCGACCGCTCCGTCAGATCGATCGGCGTGACTGACGGGTCCTGCTTGACCTGCTGCACGCGCTGCAAGTTCGACACCGCCTTGCCGTACGTCCCCTCGATCGCCAGCGCCGCGCGATACTGCGTGATCGCATCGGCGATCCGGCCGGTGTTTTCCAGCGCCATACCGAGGTTGTTGGAGAACGTCGCGACTTTGTCGTTCAGCTCGACCGCGCGCGCCAGCGGACCGATCGCATCCTCGAACCGCCCGAGGCGAATGTAGAGCGCGCCGAGGTTGTTCATGGCCCAGACGTCGCCGCTGTCCCGTACGATGGCATGCTGATACGCGACGATCGCGTCATCGGTCTTGTCCAGCGCTTCGAACGCACGGCCCTGCAGGCGCAGCGGCTCGCTCGAAACGGAATCGAGCGCGATGGCTGCTTCGATGTGGGTAAGGGCGCTGTCCGGCTGCCCGTCCTCGAGCAGGACGCGGCTCAGGTTCAGATGGCTCTTCACGTGCGTGGAATCGAGGCTGAGCGCCTGCACGAACGCGCTCTCCGCCTGAGCGCGATCACCCGACTTCCAGGCCGAGAGGCCCAGCATGTAGAAGCCCCACGGATTGCTGGGACGGTTCTCGGTGTAGGTCTTGAACAAGGTGGTCGCGTCGTCGTAGCGGCGGTCGCGATAAGCGGAATCCGCCAGCTCGAAGGTCACCGGCCCGCTGATGACGAGTGCCGGCTTCTCGCTGCCCACAGTACTCACTGGCGTGACTGACGAGGATGAAGACGAGACCGGCTCGCTGGCGCGGGCCTGGTCGGGGTTGCGATCGCCGCACGCGGCAAACACGTACGTGGCGGTCACCATGCACACGATCGCGGCCATGAGAATGACCGGAAATCGCAGTGAACGGTTGGATCGATCCAGCTCGAATTGATACGACATGGCTCCTCCGGGAGCGGGGTTCGCCCGGAGGAAAGGCACGTGCCACACCACGACGTAACACGTTGTTTTTCAACGTCCTATTTCAACGATTGTGTTTCGTTGTACACGCCTCCGGGAGGTTCATGTGTCCTTCTGAACTCCTAGCCGGCGCATGATCTTGAGCAGACTCGCGTGATCGGCGAGTCCCAGCTCCTTCGCGGTCTTGGTGATTTGCCAACCGTTGCGCTCGAGCGCCTGGACGATGATTTGGCGTTCAGCTTCCTGCTTCTGTTCCTCAAACGTGCGTGGTGCGTCGGACAACGTGCGTGGTGCGTGGTGCGTGGTGCGTTGGCGGAGCTCCGATGGCACGGCGTTGAGGGTTAGCTCATCACCATCCACCGCGATGAGCATCCGTTCGACCACGTTCCGCAGCTCGCGGATGTTGTTGCGCCGCCAGTCGTACGCCATGAGGGCTTCCACGGCGTCGGGAGTGAGCGTCTTGGGACGCATGCCGAATCGCTCGCAGGTCGATACGACGAGATGCTCCACGAGCGCCGGCACGTCCGACAGCCGGTCGCGCAGCGGCGGTACGCGCAGCACATGCACGTTGAGCCGATAGAACAGATCCTCGCGGAACCGCCCCTCGGCCACCTCCTTCTCGAGATCGCGGTGCGTCGCGGCGACGACGCGCGCGTTGACATCGATCGTCTTGTTTCCGCCAAGCCGCGTGACTTTCCGTTCCTCGATGACGCGCAGCAGCTTGGCCTGGGCGGCGGCGGGCAGATCGCCGATCTCATCCAGGAATAGCGTGCCGCCACTCGCCGCCTCGAACGCGCCTTTGCGCGTGGCGTTCGCCCCGGTGAAGGCCCCCCGCTCATGGCCGAACAGCTCACTCTCGACGAGCTCGTGCGGCAGCGCGGCGCTGTTGATGGCAACGAACGGGCCCTTGGGATTGGCGCCGAGGCGATGCAGCTCGCGCGCGACCAGCTCCTTCCCCGTGCCACTTTCTCCCACGATCAGCACAGGGCTCGGCACCGGGGCGATCCGCACGATCGCTTCCTTGAGCTTGGCCAGCGCGGGACTCGTCCCCACGAGTGGCGACTCGAGTCCGAAACCGCGCCGCAGCAGTGTCACCTGCTCTGTCAGGCGCCGCCGCTCGATCGCGTTCTCCACCTCCTGCGCGACGCGCTCCATCGGCTCGGCTTTGTCGATGAAGCTGTACGCGCCCAGGCGAATCGCCTGCACGCAGCGGTCGTAGTCACCGGTCCCCGTATAGACGATGATCGGAACGCGGAGCCCAAGGCGCTCGACCGAACGCAACACCTCGAAACCGTCCATCCCCGGCATCTCGAGATCGAGTATCACGCAGTCGATGGAGTCGCGCGTGAGACTCTCGAGCGCGGTCCGACCGCTTTTCGCGATGAGGGTTTCGTAGCCGCGCAGGCGCTTCAGGTCATATGCGTACTGCTCGGCCATGGCAGGGACATCGTCTACGATCAAGACAAGGGTCATTGTGCTGGAAGCTCCACGACGAATCGCGACCCCTTCCCCGGTTCGGTTTCCACGTTCAGAGAGCCATGCGAATCGATCACCAGCCTGCGGACTATGGAGAGACCTAGACCAGTGCCACCGTCTTTCGTCGTGTAGAAATCATCAAACGCACGATCCAACTCGCCCTTCGTCATGCCTCGTCCCGTATCGCTGACCGCGATCCGCACCAGTCCGTGGCCACGTTCGGTCGTGATCATCACGGTCCCGTTCTTCCCCTCCAGACTGTCGACCGCGTTGCTGACCAGGTTCTCGATCACTCGTCGTAGGACAAGCGCGTCGATGGTCACCACGGGAAGTCCATCCGCCAACTTCGCTTTCACCGAGCTGGACCCCCCGCCCCCAATCGTTTCACGAACGACCGCATTTACATCCGTCGCCTTCCGTTCCGATTGCGGAGACAGCTTCGCATAGTTGGCCGCAAGCGTCTCCAGGTAATTGATGCTGGATTCGACCGTCCCCTGCCGCTCCCTGAATACTTGCGGCAATTCGTCTGGTTTGTCGCGCGCCACCTGGATGAGATGGCGGAACACATTGCGCAGCGGGGCGAGGCCGTTCTTCAGGTCGTGATTGACCTGCCGGGCGAGGTCGCCGATGGCGATGCGAGCCTCTATGGGCGTGCTGATGCGCGTCGAGAGCCAGCCGGCAAGCAGCAGCGCGGCCAGCGCCGCAACCAGCACGGCGGCCGCGAACCAGAGGTTCACGTTGCGCTGCAGCGCCGTGAGCAACGCGGACGAGCGCGTGACGACGAGGTGCGCCTGCTCCACGGTTCCCGGACCATCGACGGCATCCACGTACGGCAGCGTCAACTCGCCCACGACGAGCTTTCCCGAATCGGGAGCAGCGGAGTCGTGAGGCAACCGCAGGGCAACCCCCAGTTCGGGGTCACGAGCAAGGCGTTGGAGAAACGACGAATCGATCGCGACGCCTCCCACCAGCCGAAACGGCTTGCGCGGGATACTCACCGAGTCGCTGGTGACGAGCACCAAAAACGGCCCTTCCGCGGTCGCGGCGCGCACCAGCGCGGGTCCACCCGGTGGGACCGCTGGACCGAGGCGGCCGAACTCGTTGCGGAAATGTCCCGACGAAACCACGCGACCTTCGTCGTCCTGGATCTGGAGAAAATTGAGGCCGGCCAGGCGCATGGCGTTCGTGGCATAATCGAGGACGTACCCGCTATCCCCACCGCGGACCCCTGCGCGAAACGCGTTGTCGTCCCTGAGCGAGCTTCTCAACGCCGCCAGCCGCGCCGCGACCCGGTCCGTCTCGCGGGCCAGATCGGCGTTGATCACTGCGACGAGCGCGTCGACGCGGCGTTGGTATTCCCCCGTGACTCGCCGCGCCATCTCCATGCGGATGCCGAGACCAAAGACGAGCAGCGGAACAAGCACCACCACCCCGAACGAAATGAGGAGGCGGGTGCGAACCTTCATGGGGCGAGGTGTACCGTGCCGTCCTGATCGACGGTCCACCGAGCTACGCCGCGGCGGACGATGGCCGTCGGGCGTGTATCGATGAGCGCCGTGATCGTGGCCGACCAGGCCGGCAGCAGATCCTTGGCGGCGCGGCACGGATCAGCCGCGATCCGCGGTAGGGCGACGACGTATCCCCAATCCTTGCCCGCCTCGACGGCGTCCCCGAGATCGTCGGGACCCCGGGCCGTGGCGACGGCGTGACTCAAGGCCGCGAGACGAGCGGCCAGCTCACGGGCCGTCGGATCGGCGCGGTTATAGAGGATACGCCGTTGACCGGTCGATGCCGGCGGAGAGCTCTGGCCGCCCATGCCGCAGGGGCGAAGGTCCAGCCACCAGGAACTGCCTTCCGGGCGCCGCGCTTCGGCCCGAACGGCCTGCTCCAGCCCGTCGAAGCGCGTTCCGCCCGCTTCGGGCGTGACGAACACATAGGTGCGGTCCCACGGCAGCGCGACGACCGTGAAATTCTTGAGCGTGGCGGCGTAGTCGCGCAGCGCGCGGTCGCGTGTGACCAGCAGGTCCACGCCCGCGTCGAGCAAGTCCCGAGCATCCCCGCCCGCGGCGAAGCGGAACACGAGCGTATCGCCGCTGCTCGTGTGAGCGCGGATTTCCTGCGGGGTCGTTGTGGCGCTCGTCGCCCAATAGCGGCCCGTGCCGATCGGCCAGCTCGTATCAGGAGCGGCCTTCGTCACCGCCAACCCGACGTCGCCCAGCACCGGAGGCACTTCGTCCCTCGGCTTCGCCAGTGTCACCGTAACCGCTCGTGCTTCGAGCGCGCCCAGGGTGTAGCCGGCGCCGCTTCGTCCAAACACGATGTCTCGCGCCGTCACCGGCGCGCCATCCCAGAATTGCGCGCCATCGCGCAACTGAAACGTCCAGCGCCGCCCGTCGTCGTCCCGCACCCACTTCTCGGCCAGCTCGGGTTGCACATGTCCGTCGCAATCGATGCGCACCGGCGTCTCGTACAGATGGCGGAACACGAGACGTTCGCCGTCGGTGCGCGGTGTGGGGGCGTGGCGCGGGTTCACGGCGTCGGTCAGGCCGATCGTGATCGTCGCGCTATGCGTCGAGACATCGCCGGTCGACAGCAGGCAGGCCTCGCTCGGTGAGGGGTTTGGGCCCCCACCAGACGGAATGCCACCGATCTGCGGGCGCGCGCAGGCCCCAAGTAGCGCGATGGCGCTGACGAGTACGATATGCCGTG
>WNGO01012344.1_pt1 | contig 11097 bp, 8 predicted proteins | sample 5400511 | NCBI WGS metagenome assembly WNGO01 (sample SAMN13153380, study PRJNA577476) | soil metagenome | isolation source: 20 cm soil or saprolite under Garry oak tree replicate 2 | place: USA:California | collected 2016-06-15
CCATCAACCGCCAACTGGAAATCATGCGCCGCAACAGCGGCGGTTACTTCCATTCCCAGGATACCCTCAAGCTTAAACTCGGTCTCGCCGTCTCCTCCCTGGAGCAAGGACGGTGGAAATCTCCAGGTCGCGCAGTCTGGGCCGTTCTCAACCAGTTCAATGCCATATTTCAATCCCGTTTCGAGACTGCTGCGTGACATCCTTCCAACACAACTTTCTTGACAAGTGCCCCAACCGTGTTCTCCCTGCGACCTTTCCTGGCGCTCCCAGACTCGGCCCGTGCATCCAGGGCTCCTCTCCCGCTCAACTTTTCCAGCACCTCCGCTATCACTTCCTTCGCATCTCGCTGCACTGGGCCTCGCGACTTCGCTCGCTTCGTGCTTGGTTCACTCTGCCGGCAAGACTTGCTATGCTTCTTCAAGGTCGATCTCCTTTTTCATGTGATTGCTCGTTGAGTGCGTTGATCACCGCTAGCTTAACGCCATCCGTGATCGGGGATCGACCTTCTCATGCCATCTGTTAACAACAGTTGAAGGGCTGGCGCATACTGCGAGGCATGATTCGAGTTTCTAGCTCAACATGCTGACAAACGTCCTAGAGCTTCAATGAGGTGCTGCGCCGGACACAATGCGGCAAATTCAGCAGGGCTTAAACGTCAAGCTGCTAGTTTGGGTGTGTTGCGCGAATCTATTGGAACCCAAGAGCCGAGGCACAAGGCGGAGCTTCCGATTCGAGCCGTCGGATCGCGCCTTTAGGCAGGATGTACGTGACCATGAGACGAGTCGGCACGGGTAAAACGTTCCGAATATAGTGAGACTTGTTGTTCTCGATGAACGAATCGCCCGCGTTATACACATGGAGTCCGCAATTCACGTCGTACCATTCCACGGACCCTTCCATGACAGTGGCCAGCAGGAGTCCCGGATGGAAGTGCCAGCCGGAGAATCCGCCAGTCGAGAGGGCGACATCCTGAACCGTCAGATCCGAAGAGCCACTGGTCTGGACGCAGAAAAGCAGAAAGCCTCCGCCCTTAATCGGACGCTCTCTGCTTTTCATGAATGACGCAACCAGCTATTTGCTGGTGTTAACAAACTGAATGCAATCGCCCTGGTTCTTAAAGCTAAACGGGAAGCTGAACCGATGCCATCCGCCATTCTTGCAATCGGCCTTGCTGGTCGGTAGTGGTGTGAAGGCGAGGTCGCCGACACCACCGACACTCGTGAAACCTACGAATGTCTGTGTGCCCGTCGGCGAGAGGGTGTAGATGTCGCCCTGGTCACCACCTGAAGCGAAGATCACACCATCCGTTGGGCGCACCGCCAGGCCGCCCACGTGCGCTTGGGTGTACGGGTCGCTCGTCGTGAGCACTGCGCCGGTGTCAGGATCCAGCGTGTTCAGATATCCCGCCACAAACCCGACATCGTCGAAGATCGCGCTATTTTGGTAGAGCGTCCCGTCGGGCCCGAAGGCGAGTGTTGTGCCGATCACCCCTGTTCTCCCGATGAGAGTAGCCACACCGGTAGCGGGGTCAATGGTGTAGATGGAGTTAATAAAGTCGTCTTCACTGAGACTTGTGCCGTAGAGCGTGTTGGTGCCGGGTTGAAGCGCCAGGTCTGTGATGGATATGGGCTGAGTCCCCGCCGTGATGGTCACAGCCGGGCCGATCTGCGCTCCTGTGGCGGGGTCTATGCGGACCAGTGTGCTGAAGCGGCCTGTACCGAGCATGCCGCTGATGGTTGTGCCGTAGAGCGTGCCGGAGATGTCGAACACGAGGCCGGTCAAGCCTGGCACGGAGTCTGGATGGCCTACGAGTGCACCAGCGCCTGTGCCCTGGTCAAGGATAATTAGCGCCCCGGGGTTCAAAGGTGAGCCTCTACCAATGCCGCCATAAAGGTGTGTCTGTGCGGCGGCGGCAACAGGTTGAGCAACTGAGACTAGCGGCATAACCGCAAGCATCAGGGCACATAGGACGGTTTTGGGTATTGTCATAAATTTCAGTGTCGGTTCGTGTGTCATTTGGCTATCGTTTGCCATGATCTTTGTCTCCTATTCGGGAAATGCGCTACCGTCAGGCTTGGTAGCCGTGAGTCCGATTCACCAACTACGACCCCTCGCCTCACGGGCCGGCCGTCGTGAGTGCCCCAGTAAGCGGTAGGGAGTCCCAATGCGGTGCGGAAGGAATCAGAATCTGCGCGAGTTGTAGTCCACAGATTTGATGCGGACATCGAATCTGTAGACTGGCCCCAGAGATTCCAATTCCCGTACTTCGACAGAAGCCATCAACACCCCGGCCCGAATGGTGCGACCTCGCGCACAACTCAGTGCACAGGCCGGAGGTAGAGATTGGCGGCACGCTTGCCAATTTTTCGGCCGTGTTCGGTCCCTTTTTCGACCGATTTGCGGAAGTGATACCCGATCAGGATGCGCGAATACGCGTTGTCGGCCGCCGCCTGGGAGAAGCTGGTATACGAGCGGATTACCGGCGACGCATCGCTGCAGGTGCTACCAGCAGGCAGCAAAACGCCACAGTCCTGGAAGCTGATCTCGTCGGTGCCGAAGAACTGCTTCAACACTTCAGCACCCGCGCCCCCTTCAATCGAGTGGCCCGAGTCGTAGTCCTGGTCCGGGGGAGTCGGGCGCAACGGTGTCCATGCCGGGTCACCGGTCGTGTCTGGATTGCGGTCCGTGTCCCCTGTCTGAATAGCGGTGACCGGTCGCCAATAGTTGTAATGGTTCTTGGAATCGGCCATGGCGATGTAGCCGTCCGCAAGAGCCAAGTTGAGCAGCCCGAATAGCCGGGCGTTCTCCCAGAGATCGAGTCCCTGGTCAGCAGAAACGGTTCTTGCAATCCGGTTCCACTTCAGCGGGGAGCTTTCCGACCAGAAGAGGGCGATTTCGGTTTGGTCGGCAGTGCGTGCGCTGGGTGTAGTGACATTATCGCCGCCGAGAGATTTCACTTCGTTGAAGTCAGCCGTGTACTTCTTCCTGTCCACCGCATAGGGCGGCCCCGGGCGGAACTGTGAGCTGTCTTTCAGGGCGAAGGGAATGACTTTTTCCCACACCTCAAAGGCGATGAACGGGGTACCCGGTGTGCATTGGTACTCCCCGGGATTGGTATCCTGCGGGCACGCGAAATTAAGAAATGGCCCAACCGCGCCGTCTTCGGCCCTCAGGTCGAGGATAGCGGCAGCAGCGGCCTGTCCCACCGCAATACCCTGCGCCTTGGCCTGATCATCGGGGATCGCGGCGAGCGCCGCTGTATAGGCGGCTTCGACGCTTGCTACCCCTGCATCGATGCAAGCCTGAGTGACGAGCTCGAGAGGCAGTTGAGCGATGAGCGGGACTAGCACATCTCGTGCCGCCGCAGCAACTGCGGCATCCGGAGAAGCGCCCGCTTCCGCCTGCAGATCGAGGGCGTAGGGACGAGAGCGACGGTCAATAGCATTGAGGGCATCGTGGATGGCCACGTGCAGCATCGCGTAGATGCGCGATTCGTGGAATGGGTCGCCGTCTGGAGAGATGCAGGCCGCGGTGGCAGCCACACCGGCGTTTGCGTTCCAATCGGTGACTGCATCGCCGACCGCTAGGGGAGCGAGTGCGACTATCAGCGCTGTAATGCAGGTCAACTTTGCGGATTTCATATTGCCTCCTCCGGCCTGGTTTCGACAGTTAAGAATAGACAAGTCATTGCGCAATCGAGTACGGCTCAATAAGGCTCGGAGCTCCCGAACAATCCGAGGGTCTGTTAGTTGGCCCGCATAAACCGGCAAAATTCTGCAGACACTGGTCATTCGCGGTTGCGCAAATATTGTTGGCACAAACGCTGTGACCGACTGCAGATGTTCCCATGAAGACACAGTCTTTTTGACTACGATCTCATTTGTTGGAGTGTTGGCTTCGTCGAACAGTGTTTCTGAAATATCTGCCTTCGGCACCATCATCAGTGTGACGGTGAAGAGGAGGTATCCGACCGCAAGTCGAGTTGGCCTCGCATGGCAGAGGAACATAGCTGAATAGAGCCTCCAAAGGAACAACGAGACTGGCGGAGGGGCTGCTCTCATTGTGTAGCTTCTGTGGTTAAGACGAGAGTGATCAGTTTGTATTCGGGCGCCAGGGTTCGATCCGGGAATAAAACCGTTCGCCTCAGGGGGTGCTGCGCTTCCGAGCGGGAGGAAACTGCTCTTCGGAGAGGCGATTCGGCGGAAGTGTGAGCCTCAGAGACGCAGAAGTCAAGAGGAAATCTAGAAGTGTGTCGCACCCTACATGTGCATCGGAGCGGGTTCCAAAATGATGTTGAGTTGCTTACAGCGCACGAGCCACTGCTACGACAGCAAATTGCCGGAATCATTCAGGGTCTGAACGCACATGTTGAACCCGACACTCCGAGGGATGCTTGACCGTCGATTTTGGGATAGTTCGCGAAAAATCCCCATTACACGCAATATTAAAGGCGCCCACTTTGCGGTAGGTTGTGATTGTTGGGACCACCAATCGTTAGCGAACTGCGGTCGTGAGTGAAATGGCGAGGTGCCTGAATGGAACGCCGCGCTGTATCCGCTGTCGCCTGAGCTCGGCAACCTCTATCCGCGTCAGCTTGCGCAGCGGAGGGCGTCCCAATATCTTTCCCTTCGCTCGCGCATTCGCTAACCCAGACTTTCACTCGTTCCGCGATCAGCGACCTCTCAAACTGAGCGACCGCTCCGATCATCTGAAACACCAGTTCACCGGCTGGCAGTGAGGTATCAACTGCCTCCGTCACGGAAACAAAATCGATTCCGAGGGCTCGGCACATTTCGAGTCCCGACATGAGCTGCTTCAGTGAGCGTGCAAATCTGTCGAACTTCAAGACCACGACGACATCGAACGATCCGCGTCGACAAGCTTTCAACAGTTCGTTCAGGGCAGGCCGTTTCGAACTGGCTCCGGACACGCCCTGGTCCCGGTAGATCTGCTGCAACTTCCAACCGCGACGCTGGACGTATTCTCGCAACGCTCGCTCCTGTGCTCCCGTGTTCTGCTCTCCCGAACTGACCCTCGTGTAGAGTGCTGCACGTTTTGTTTTCACTTTTTTGGCGACCTCCATTTCAATTCATCTTTGCCGTGACGAACTCAGGTCTTAGCGAACGCAAGAAATCTGGGTTTTTCGTCGGTTCGCAAGCGGACCTTTTGCTCGAGCGAATTGTATTAGCTTGTAGCTGTTTGACGTTGCCCGGAATGATCCGGGTTCTTTTCGTGGCGATCCTGGTTGAGTGCTTTTCCCGGAATCTCCGTCCCGAAAGTGGCGGTCCGCTCGATCGGTAGGCTCGCCCGCAAGCCCGTCTAGAACTGGCTAGGAGGCGACTTTGGCGGCGGGGATAGGGGTTTGGCGGGTGCGAGTGAGAGGTCGCGTTTATACTCGATCTAATGCGGTCTTTTGTATAACCATAAGGAATACAAGGCGTTACGACAGCTTGCCGCTGAAATTCATGCATTCTCGCCAAATCTGACCCGCCTCGTAGGCACGAGATGGGTAGGATCGGCTCGGCTCGACTGCTTGACGAATCTGAGGCGGGCAGCGAGTTTGTTATTTTCAACGCGACTGACAACGACCTGAGGATCGTCGCAAGCAGAACATCGGAAGGCTTATCTGACTCCGTCGCTCATCCAGGACGAGCGAGCGTGCCATTTCCGATCTTCTGTGGCATTGCCAGAATCCTACGGTTTTATCGTCAGAAGACGGTTCGTTTTGCATTTTCCGGGGGAGTGCTGAAAATCGATCGGACGGCAATTCGGCATCCAAGCATCTCTGTTTTGCCCGGCACCGGGCGATTAGCGGCCAGACCAAACGTGATCACCGAGCTAGGGAGCTGCAGTGCTCGGAATCCAAGACCGAGCACGACTTCGACGGTCCCATTTCTAGACTTCTCCCTTACTTCCGTTCCCCAAGACACGGAAGAGGAACAGATTCTCAGCGAGTACAAGCGCCACTATGAAGGTTTCCGGGATGTTGGCCAGCTCAACGCCGCCGTGTCGGCCCAAGACGAAGCGACACTGCTCCACGACTACTACGATGCTCAGCGGGCTTGGGAACAATGGTTGAGTTTTGTCGCGGATACCATTGAACAGGAGTCAGCATTAGAAGCTGGCGGCACCCCATTCGAATACAGCCAACGGTCGCAAACTCTTCTCGCTGCCATCAAAAAACTCGACCAAGATTCTTCCGAAGTCCTTCACGTCCGTATGCCTGCTGAACTCGTCTCGGTTGTTGGTGAGCAGCCGGATCAGCTCGGACACAGGTTAGTTACTAGATTTAGCCATCTCACTCCCGATGCCGCCCAGACTGCCGCCCGAGAACTCGATGAGAAATATAAGTGGCGGCGACTCTTCTAGTGGAATGATCTTGCCCCAGTTGGTGAAACATCCCGCACTCCTGCTACTGAGAGAGCTCGGCAATTTGGACGTGGTACGGCTGCAGCAGACCTCCCGTAGCATGGTCCACGGCAGCGACGGCAATCTGGTAAGTGATTTGCGCCTGTAGCAGGTCAGACTCGGCACGTGCCAATTTCGTTTGCGCATCGAGCACGAAGAAGATCGTTTCCGCGCCAAGCGCGTACTTGCGCTGATCGGCGGCCAGCGCCTTCTGAGCGAGATCCAGAGCCTGTTTGCCGGCGGCCAGCGTGAGCTTGGCCTCCTCCAGTTGATGGACGCTATTGCTCACATCGAGCATGATCTGCTCTCGGACCTGTTGAGCCGCGTACAGGTCGCGGTGACGCGATACAAGAGCATTGCCTAAATCCGCCTGCGCCCCGCGATTCTTGATAGGCAGGTTCAGCGTGAGCGTTGCGCCATAGCCCGGGAAGCCGAAGCCAAACAACTGGTTGAATGATGAACCCAGTCCTCCAGGGGAAATCAACGCGCCCGTAGTGAGGCTGAACTCGTTGCCGCCCAAGCCATTGCTCTGGTAGAAACCGCTCAAGGTGAGATCGGGTTTCAGGTGGTTGTGCGCCAGGCGAATACTGGTGTCGTCGTTGTCGAGCGCGTAGCGCGCCGCCAAGAACTCGGGGCGTCGCGCCTCCGCTTGTTGCAGCGCGGTTGTTGCATCGGTGGTGCGCAGCTCGCCTTCAGGATCCGGTTTCTCCGTCAGGTCCAGATCCAGGGCGCGGAAATAAGCGTCCTGGTCCGCTCCGATGGTCAAGCGCAGAATGTCTTCGGCACGCTTCAGTGCATACTCTCCCTGGATCATCTGCACACGGCGAGACGCCACCTCGGACTCCGAACGATAAATGTCGAGCGGCGGCAGAGCTCCGAGCTCAAGCGCGCGTTTATCGTGCTGGTAGCTGACGTCGGCAGCCTCGAGTGACTTGCGTTGCACTTCCAGATCGCCACGGGCCTGGACGACATTCCAGTACTGGGACACGACTTGCAGAATCGCGTCGTTAACCTGGGCCTTGAAACTGGCGCCCGATTGCTGCAGAGTCTTGCGCGCGATGATTAAAGGCGCTTGATTGGCAAACCGCCATGCGTTCCGAAGTAAAGGTTGGGTGAACTGAAGGTGTAAGGTTGAGCTGAAGTAGGGATTCAGAAAATAGAATGCGTTGTTCGTCGAAGTCTTGAAGCTTCCAACTCCCAGCGCCAGGTTGGTGCCGGTCTGAAAGGTCTGGTTGTAATTGATTTGTGCCGACTGGCTCAGAGTATTGAGTGTGCTGTTGCCTGACGTTCCCACGCCCTGCAACTGGTTCGATCCGCCATAAGAATAGCGGTTCACGTCAAATATGCCTTGCAGTTGCGGGTCAAAGGGTTGATATGCTCGCAGCAGCGCGAACTTGTCGGCCTCCACCTGGGTTTGCTGCACGCGGACGGCGGTATTGTTTTCCAGCATGAGGCTGACCGCATTGGCAAGACTGAGACGCAACTTGCCGTCGGCGACGTAGTCGTGCAGATGTTGCGGGCCGGGGAGCTTGCCGAAGGCAACCCGCTGGGCCAGCAGGGCACGGTACGACTCGCCGTGCTGGGCATTCGCTGGAAAAACGGAAAGGAGTAAAGCAACGCTGCAGGCCCCGACACGGTGCAGATTCATAGCGACTTCCTCCGATAAACGTGGCCGGACAAACGAAACGCCTAGGATTGCTGCTACGCGCGGCAGTTCACGCGCTTCATTCGTAGCGAATTGCTTCGACAGGGTCCAGACGGGCAGCCTGCACGGCGGGATAGATCCCGAAAACAAGTCCCACGGTGATCGAAACGAAGAAAGCGAGCAGAATCGAACTTGCGGTCACAATCGTGGACCATCCCGCCAACCAGGCGATCATGCGTGACATCACGAAGCCGAACCCGATCCCGAAGGTTCCCCCCACGAAGGAAATCATGACCGCTTCGATGACGAATTGCCGAACCACGTCGCTTTGACGCGCGCCGACCGCGCGCCGCAGACCGATCTCGCGGGTGCGTTCGAGGATGCTGGCGAGCATGATATTCATAATCCCGATGCCTCCGACCAGGAGCGATATCGACGCGATGGCCACCATAACCGCGTTAAATAGGCGCTCGGTGCGCTTCTGCTCAGCAAGCAATTCCGCGGGGACGATCACGCTATAGTCGGCAGCGCCGTGATGAGAGGATCCGAGCACGGCACGAACCACCTGCGCGGCCACGGAGACGTCCGTCGTGGCGGGCAAATGCAGATAAATTCCGTCAATATCGTCTCTCAGCTCACTGTAGGTATTCTCCAGTCGCAGAACGACCGCGTTCAACGGCGCGTAGATGACGTTGTTCAGGTCCTGTGACGGCATACCGGCGATTTCGGTGCCTGTACTGAGCTGAGGTCCGGCCACACCAATGACACGAAACCACTGCTCATCAACTTTTAGGTACTGGTTGATGGGGTCCGATGCGCCGAACAGGTTGGAGCGCGCACCTGCGCCTAGCACGCATACAGGATCTCCACGGCTTTCCTCATCCGCATCAAAGAACCGCCCTTCCAGCAGTTGAAGAGCGGCAATGTCTTTATAGGGCGGCCTTACACCGTACACCGAGGGCACGTCCTGCTGCGCTTTTGGAATGGTCTTGGAGGGAGAGAACCGTTTTCGAGGAGTGGAGGCCACGATGGCGTCTATATCATCGGCGATGACGCGATAATCCTGTAGAGTGAGGCCGGGGGAAATCCTGCGGAGTTTGCGGTGGGCCTGCCATTCCGTGGTTTCCTTTGCTTCCACGATCAGGTTCCGCACGCCCATCTGCTCGATGAAAGCCATCACTCTCTGGCGTGCACCCGCGCCGATCGAGAGCATGGTGACCACCGCCGCGACCCCGAAGATCATTCCCAGCATGGTCAGCAAGGAACGGAGGCGATGCAGAAGCAGGTTCTGGAGCCCCAGATGGAGATCCGGAATCCATTGCTGGAAATTGTGGAGAACCCGTTTCTTGTCGATGGCAATCACGGCCCTCATCAGCGTGTCACTCCGTCGATGCCGGATGCCGAGCTTTCACCGGTTTGCCGAGGCACGGTGGGATCCAGCAATGCGACCTGATTGCCTACCTGCAAGCCTTCCACCACTGCGCGGCTTTCGTTCTCGTATGGAATTTTGATATTGCGCTGCTCAAAACCCTTGCCGTTCCTCAGGTAAACGATGCGCTTGCCGTCTTTCATGAACACTGCTTGACGAGGGACATAGAACACGTTCTTCTTCTTTTCCCCGAAGATGACAATGTTGGCGGTCAGGCCCGGGCGCAAGCGTGGATCCTCGGTGGACAACTGAATGGTGATATCGAATCTTCCTTCGCTACTGGCTTCCCAGAACTCCCGCGTCGACATTCCGCCAACGGCCTTCACGGTACCGCGGAAGATCTGTCCTGGGAGGGCGTCGAACTCCACGTCCGCCGACTTTCCCACTTCCACATTGCCACGCTCCTGTTCACCGACCTTGGCCGTCAGTTCCATTCCAGCGGCATCGAGAACCCGCGCGATGGCGCTTCCAGGTTGGACTTGGTCGCCCGCGCGGTAGTCGGGCAAAGACGTCCCTCGCCACGATATTTCGCCCATGGTGTTGACATTTCTTTCGATAGCCACCAGTCCGCTCATGGGAGCCGGCACAAGCATCTTCTCAATGTTCTGCCGCGCCTGGTCCATGGCCAGTTTGGCTTTGTTCTGCTTCTCCTGGGCCAGCAGGATCCTCGCCTTTCCGGAGGCGGTGTGTGATTCGACGTCTTGCTGGAGCTTGGCGAGAACGGCCTGCGCCTGCTTCAGGGCAAGATCATTTTTGCGGGCATCGATCACGCTGACGAGTTCATTCTTCTGCACCTCCAGTTCGGCACGCCTCAGTTCAAAGCGCGCCTTGAGAAGCACCACCTTATCCTGCGCCGCCTGTACCGCCGCATCCGCCTTTGCCTTGGCAATGTCCTGTTCGGCCTGCAACAACTCGGACTCACTTTGTTCGAGCTTGTAACGCTGTTCCGCGGGATCAAATTCGAAGACAATGTCGCCTTTCTTAACTGGCGCCCCGGTATGCATCAGCCGAGTGATCTGCAAGGCGCCGCCTCCAACCGTGGGTGCGGTCAGCACGATGGCATGAGTGGCTCGCAGTTCACCCGTGGCATAGACTTTGAGATCCAAATCCCCGCGCTGGACTCGCGCGAGTGGTACGCCATTGTCATCGGGATTACCTGATTTACGCGTACTCGCGAGCACGCCCGCGATAGTCGCGAAGACGACTGCGATCGTTCCCCACGCAATGACGCGCTTCTTCATCGTGTCGCGTTACTCCTTGGCGGTTGGGTCCGCGAGTGCCACCTGGTCATTGGGCCGCAAGCCCTTCGTTACCAGGATGCGATCGCCGCTTCTCCGACCGATCTCAATCACCCGCTCCTGGAACGTCGATCGGTCCCACACGTAGGCGATCGTCTGTCCGGACCGCTGAAAAGATGCTTGTGCCGGGATTACGAGCGCGTCCGGGATCTTCTCGACTACCACCGTGAGCTGCGCCGTCATCCCGGGCTTGAGTCGTGCATCACGCTGATCGAGTACGATCCGGGAGTCAAAATTGCGCGGAAAGGGCCAGCCTCCGGAAAAATCTGAGGAGGCAATCGTGCTGATCTGCTCTACCGATCCGCTGAATTCACGGT
>WNGO01002830.1_pt1 | contig 11096 bp, 11 predicted proteins | sample 5400511 | NCBI WGS metagenome assembly WNGO01 (sample SAMN13153380, study PRJNA577476) | soil metagenome | isolation source: 20 cm soil or saprolite under Garry oak tree replicate 2 | place: USA:California | collected 2016-06-15
AAAGGAAGGATCTGTCGCTCGCCGAGGTGCTGCGGCACCGGGACGATGTCCACGGCCGCCTGATTGCCCTGGTTCGGAGCGCGCCGGAGATCCAGATCACCGGCGAAACGCGGTTTCGCCGTCGTCTGCGGCTCGATACGTACGGGCATTACCCGAAGCACGCACGGGCGATACGTACATGGCGTGACCGACGCCTTGCCGGACATGCCGTCGGCCGAGTACCTTCGCGCGCGTGACTTCGTGGGAGCAGGCGGTCTCGGGGCTGCTGCGCGCGCTGCGGCTCGACAGCATCCGCAGCAAGATGCTGGTGTTCGCTCTGCTCGCCACGCTCATCCCCTCCGTCACGACGGGCTGGATCTCCTACCTGCAGAACAAGCGCTCACTCACCGCGAAGATCACGGGCGAGCTGCAGGGCGTGAGCGCGCAGACCGCGCGCGAGCTGGACCTCTGGGTCAAGGAGCGGTTGTATGAGCTGCGCGTGTTCGCGAGCTCGTACGAGGTGTCGGAGAACCTCGACCGGATCCCGCGCGCCGGCGGGGAGCGGGCGCGCGAGCGGCTCACCGGCTACCTGCGCTCCGTGCGCGAGCGGTTCGCGGATTACCAGGAGCTGCTGGTCGTGAACCCCGAGGGCGCGGAATTGGCGAGCACCGCCCCCCAGCCGACGGCGGTCCGCCTGCCGCAAGGCTGGGCCAAGACGATCCGCCGGGAGAACGCCGTCGTCGGCGACGCGCTCTGGGACGATGCCCGCAAGCAGGGCGTCCTCGTGTTCGCGGTCCCGATCTACCAGACGGGCGACCGGTTCCTCGGCGCCCTGACGGCGAAGCTCGACTTCACCGCGCTGCACCGGCTGCTGCGACGCTTCGCCGGCGGGGGGGAGGAATCGGCTCGGGTATACCTCATCACCGCGGATGGCCGTCCCGTCGTTGGATCCCGGGCCGATCCGACGGAGTTGATGCAGTACAACCTGCCCGCCGCGGTCGTCCGCCGCCTGCTGGAGCACGAAGGAGTGACTCGCGAATACCGGGGACTCGGAGGTCAGGAGGTGGTAGGGACCATCAAGGGCGTACCCCGGCTCGACTGGGCGGTCGTGGCGGAAGTGCCGGCGGCCGAGGCCTACCGCCAGGTGACGCGGCTCCGCAATGTGACCGCGCTCATCGTCGCGGCGTTGCTCGTGGCGGTGGGCCTGCTCGCCTACTTCTTGGGACTCCTGATCACGCGGCCGCTCGACCGGCTGACGGCGGCGGCTGCGAAGGTGGCGCGCGGCGATCTCGACGTACACTTGCCCGTGGTGGGCGGCGGCGAGCTCGGCTATGTCACCGAGGTCTTCAATGACATGGTCGCTCGGCTGCGCGAGAGCCGGCGCGAGCTCGAGCGGCTCTCCGTCACCGATGACCTCACGGGGCTGTACAACCGCAGATACCTGATGGAGACGCTCGCCAACGAAATGCGCCGCTCCCGCCGCCTCGACCACCCCTGCGCGCTGCTCATCGCCGACGTCGACCACTTCAAGGAATACAACGACGCGTACGGCCACCTGGCCGGCGACGAGGCGCTCGCGCGCATCGCCGCCGTCCTGCGGGAAACGACGCGTGATGTGGACTGCGCCGCACGCTACGGCGGCGAGGAATTCGTGGTGTTGATGCCCGAGACCAACGCGGTCGGGGCGATGGAGACGGCCCAGCGCATCCGGACGCTCCTCGCCGACGATGAGCTGGTCGGCGCCAAGCTGAGCGTCAGCATCGGGGTAGCCCAGTTCCCCGAGGATGGGGACGCACCCGAGGCGCTGCTCGCACGCGCGGACGCGGCGTTGTACCGGGCGAAGCGCGAGGGCCGGGATCGCGTACTGCGCGCGCCCCCCACCCCCTAACGGCCGCCCGGCTCCGTCGCCCGCCGCCCCACCAGATTCAGGAACATCCACCCGCCGCGACCGCTCTCATCGGCGACGCGCACCCACTGCTCCACATAGGAGTAGCCGATCAATCCGGCGCCGGGGTCCACGGTGAAGAGAACCTTGTACGCGCCGCCGGGCCCCTCCCGCACCTTGCCGCGCGCCGTGGCCTGAAGCCGCACGGGAACCGCGAAGGACACCTCGCCCGGGCGCAGCGGCGGCCGACCCGCCCCACCGAGGCGACTCCTGCCGAGGCCCGCCAGGTTCTTCGCCTGGTTCGCCAGGTACAGGGCGCCGCCGTAGTTCTGCTTCGCGAACTCGGCGCTCCCCTGCTGCAGCAGCGTGCCCGCCTGGGCCACGTCCGAGCTCCCGGCCGGCTGAGCGCCGGTCGCGGCGCGGAGCGACTGCACGGCGATCTCCGCTTCCGCCATCGCCGAGGCTGCCTCCGCCCGGCTCGCGACCGTCTGGAGCTTCGCCAGCGTGCGTACGACCTCTTGACGCGCCTCGTCCAGACGCCCCTCCAGATCCTCTACCTGGGCATCGCGCCCGGCCAGCCGCAGCTCGAGGCGGGCGAGCCGCTGCTCGAGGACGGAGTCCCGGCTCGACACGGTCCGCGCCGCGACCGGGCCGGCCGCGGCGCTGTCCTTGACCACGCGGGGCGTTACCGGCGTGCCGTGGAACGGACAGGCCGCGAGTGACGCGCCGAGGGTCGCGCACCCCAGCCAGCCAAGGAGTACTCTCATCCCGCGGCCTCGTGCGAGTCCGTCTGCTGCTGCTGCACCGGCTCGTGGGCCTGCGCGCTCACCCAGACGCCCGGATGCGGGATCGTGACCACGAAGCCGTCGCTCACGCGCAGCGGCCGGGTCTGGTAGGCGGCGAGCGCCTCCCGCCACTGGACCGGCAGCTCTCCCGCCGAGCGCAGCGGCAGCGCGATGGCATTGCCGACCCGCCCGATCACGGTGTTCTCCACCACATCGGTGAGGGGCCGGCCCGCGGGATCGCGCAGCTTGGACAGCGCGACGTGACGCGCCGCCGGGTCTCCCGCGGAGATAATCGCGGTCGAGTAGTACAGCAGGTTTGCTTCGATGTGCTCGAGCAGGCGGCTGCGCGGCGCACCGGAGGGAGCCGTGCTCGGCTCGTCGCCGGAGACCAGTCGCTCCAGATCCGGAAGCAGGCCGCGGTCGAGCAGCGTGCGTCGGAACAGATAGCCGAAGCGCCGCACGACGTCCGGCGTCGCGACGTTCGGCAGCCGGAACGGCACGAACACGACGGGGCGGGCGCGCGGACTCCGCACCATGACCTTGAACCGCTCCAGCGGCTCGAAGAAGTGGAAGGTGACGAGCCGGTCGCGCGTCGTGTTGCGCACGTGGCGGATCGCGCCCGTCGCCGGCGTGTCGGCGGGGGCGTCCACGACGCCCAGCGGCCGGCGTCGCAGGGCATGGCTCATCCGCTCGGTGCGGTCGCGGATCAGCTGCACCGTGTCCGCCGCTACAGCCTCCAGGCCGGGCTCGGCCACGGTGAGCGGGTCGAGCTGCAGCTCGGGTCGCAGGGCGGTGATCAGGTCGCCGAGCATCGACGTCCCCACCATGCGGGCGAGGATCTGCAGCGGACGCTCGCGCCCTTCCGCTTCCCGCCGCCAGCGGCCGTCGAGCACGGCGAGCTTGGCCTCGTCCCCCGGCGTGAGCGTCACGCTGTAGAGCAGCTCACCCCAAAGCACGCCGAGCGATTGCCAGTACTCCTCCACTTCGATCAGCACGCCGTATCGCATCGCGGACGGACCGTCGGTCACCGGCGAGAAGAAGTCGACGGCGCCGTCGCGGGGGGGGGCCCCGCCTCCTGTTGGGGGACGCGTCCCGGGACGCTCGGCGAACATGACGAGTCGCTGGAAGTAGAGGACGTGCCCCGGTACTTCCGGCTGCTCGGCGGCGCGGGGGGGCGGCGGTTGCGCGGCAGGCGCGTCGCGCGCCGGCCGCTCACCCGCGAGCCCGATTGATCCAATGGTGGCCGGCAGGTGCGTCGGTGCGGCGAGGGGCGTCGGTCCCTCGCCGAGCGTAGCGGTCGCGAGCTCGATCGGGTCCTCGCTCCGCAACCCCACGCGGAGGCGCAGCCTGGCCGTCTCGCGGCGTGGGATCGCGACCGTGCCGTCCGCGTCGCTCACCCAATGGCCCTCGGCGTTGCCGGCACGGTCGAGCACCGTCACGGGCACGCCCTGGGCGGGCTTGCCTGTGTCCTGGTGCACGATCCGGAACAGCCAGATGTCCTTCGCGCCGTTGGTCATAGGGGGCACCAATATGTGATATGGCCTCTGTGACGTACAACGACGGGGGATACAACGCCGGGTAAGGCGTTGCCGACTAGAGCGTTACGGGAGAGTTGGTGACCGGAGCTGGCGTCAGATGAACACCACGGAGCCGCCCGTCGTGCGCGGCTGCAGCCGCGCCTCGGCACTGCCGCTGAAGCGGCGCAGCGCCCGTTTACGGGCAGATGCCGAGCCGCGAGTTCACTCGCGACTCGTGCGGCACGGCAATCGCAATCGTGTTGGGAGCCGCGCGACGAAACCGGGCTACCGCAAATCGAACATGAAGTGATGCATGTAGTCGATCGTCGCCTGCTGCTCGCGCACCTGGAAGGCGAGGACGTCGCCGATCGTGATGACCCCGGCGAGCCCTCGGTCATTCACCACCGGGAGGTGGCGGATGCGCTTCGCGGTCATCATGGCGGCGCATTCGTCGACCGACGTGTCGGGGGCGCAGGCGGTGACCGGCGTCGTCATGACCTCCGCGACCTTGGTGGCTGCCGGATCGCGCCGTGGCGCGACCACGCGACGCAGGATGTCGCGCTCGGTGAAGATGCCGACCAGCCGGCCGCCCTCGGTCACCACGAGCCCCCCGATCCCGCGCTCGCTCATGAGCTCCGCCGCTTTGAGCACGGTCTCCCCCGGCTTCACGGAAATGACGTTGCTGCCTTTCTTGGCGAGGATATCCTGGACGGTCGGCACGCTACCGCCTCCGTGCTGGGGGGTCTCCTCGATACTACCGCGCGAACGGCGCGGGCGCCACCTTACCCGGTCCTCGCGATGCATATAGTGGAAAGGACTCCCCAGCGGAGGTACCACTATGGCGCAGCCTCGTATCAACGTCGGCCCCCTCGATGCGCGCGCCCGCCAGGTCGCCGGCGTGCTCGCCATCGTCGGCGGCCTGACGGCGCTCGACGGATTCTTCCAGGCCCTGGGCTTTCTGACCTGGATCGTGTGCGCCGCAATGATGTACGTCGGCATTCTGTTCGCGATGGGCGGCTTCAAGGACGGGACCGCGGCCTTCGGCTACCCCTTGTTGATCCTCTCGGTGCTCGACGCCTGGCTGCCGATCGTGCACAAGGGCTACTGGGGCCTGATCGCCGGGGTCGTCGTCGCCATCGGTGCGTTCCAGACCGCCCGCACGCGGCAGTGCCCGATCAATGGGCTGCTGGGTGTGAATACCACCCAAGCGACGTCGGCTTAGTTCGACTGGAGCGTGGCGTCCACGCATCGCCAGAGGCGCGCCCTGAGGTCGAGGTGTCGCTGGCCTGCTTGTTGCCGCGGTGGTTCACACCGTTTGCCATGACTCCCAAGCTCGGCGATCGTCCATGAAGGCGACCCGTCTCCTGTTCATCGCGGCGCTCGTGGGCTGCGGAGAGCGCGCCCCGACGGGCGTTCCGCTGGAGCCGCTGCTGCTCGACCCGCTGGCCCCGGGCACGGCTCTGCTGCGTTGCGCGCCCCTCTCCCCCGACTCCGTGTCCCAGACGATCGGGCCCCTGGGCGGCGTGCTGCTCATCGGACCGCACCGGCTCTCGATCCCCTCGGGTGCGCTCGACACGTCCGTAACCATCACCGCGGTGGCGCCCGCCGACAGCGTCAACCGAGTCCACTTCACGCCGCAAGGCCTCACGTTTCGCGTGCCCGCGTCGCTCACGATGAGCTACGCCAACTGCGATGGATTCGCGACGTTCGTTCCGAAGCAGATCGCGTACACCGGCGACGGGCTGGCGATCCTGGAGCTGGTGCCGTCGTTCGACAGTTTTTGGGCGCGGGCGGTCACGGGCCTGCTCCGCCACTTTTCCGACTATGCCATCGCCTGGTGACGCGCGCAGCGGCGCCGATGCGCTGCACACAGCACGTGAGCGGGAGCGCGCCGGGCGCATCCCGCAGGCGATCGACGCGTACGAGGCCGCGATCGTGGCGGCCGAGCGCGCCGGCGACGCGATCGTGCTGGCCGAAGCGCTGCGGCGGCTCGCGATTTTGCGCCGCCATCGTGACGAGTCCGCCCAGGCCCGCGAGCTGTGCCTCCGGAGTTACGGCGTGGCGCGGGGGATTGGCCACGATGTGCTCGCCGCGGAAGCGCTGAACACCATGGGCGGTCTGGATCTGGCGAACGGCTCCTTGGAGGAAGCCGCCCAGACGTTCCTCCGGGCCCTGGAGCTCGGTGGCTCGAGCCGGCAGCTCCGCGCCCGCGTGCAGCAGAACCTGGGGATCGTCGCCAACATCCAGGGGGAGCTGAACGAGGCCCTGGCCCGCTATGAGCGCTCGCTCGCGGCGTACCGCGACTGCGGCGATGAGCACGGCTGCGCCATCGCCTACCACAATCTGGGCATGGTGAGCGCCGACCGCGGACGGCTCGACGCCGCGGACTGCTACTTCCAGGAGAGTCGGGCCCTCGCCGAGCGAGTGGGCGACGTGTACCTGCACGCCCTCTGCCTGGTGAACCACGGTGAGGTGGACGTGGGGCGCCAGCGCTTCGAGGATGCACGCCAGAAGGCCGAGCTCGCGCTCGCGCTGCTCGATCAACTCGGCGCCCGCGGCGCCAAGGCCGACGCCTACCGTGTGATCGGCATGGTATACCGCGACACCGGTCGCCACGCTCTCGCCGAGTCGCGGCTCCGCTCCGCGATCGAGCTCGCGGCCGGTGCGGGGTCCGTGCTCAACGAGGCCGAGGCGTCCCGAGAGCTCGCCCTGCTCTACCAAGCGATGGGGCGCAACCAGGAGGCGCTCCGCATGCTCTCCGCCGCCCACCGGCTGTTCCATCAGCTGGACGCCCGGGTGGACCTCGTGCACGTGGATGGGAAAGTAGCGGCGCTCGAGGGCACGTACCTGGCGGTCATTCGCGCGTGGGGCCAATCCATCGAATCGAGCGACGGTTTCACGTTCGGCCACTGCGAGCGCGTGGCGCGAAACGCGGCGGCAGTTGGCGGCATCCTGGGACTCGACGAGCACGCGCAGCGGACCCTGCTCCTCGGCGCCTACCTCCACGACGTCGGCATGGTGCGAGTCCCCCACGAAATCCTCCACAAGGCGGGCCCGCTCACGCAGGCGGAGCGCGAGGTCGTCGAGATGCACCCCGTCTGGGGCATCGAGCTGCTGGCGGACGTCGAGTTCCCCTGGGACTTGAAGCCGGTCATCCGGTCACACCACGAGCGGTACGACGGCAGCGGCTATCCCGACCACCTCGTGGCAGAAGCAATTCCGCTCGGCGCGCAGATCGTCGGGATCCTGGACGTGTACGATGCGTTGACGACGGCGCGGGCGCATCAACCGACAGTCGACCGGGACCAGGCGCTCGAGCGAATCACCCAGTGCCGGAGCTGGTGGTCCGAGCGCGTGTTCGCAGCGTTCCTGCAAGCGGTGACCCAGTCCCCTCGGGAGGAGGGGTCACGCGCCGATGCCCTCACGTGGTCGCACAGCGGACCTCCACGCGGAGGACGACCGGCGGAACGGTGAGTTAGGGGAGCGCCGGTCCGACGATCCACTTCACGAGCCGGCCCCGCTCGAGCGGCGTCTGGGGCTCGACCTGATTGATGAGCGCGAGCGTGGCGGCCGAGACCGGGGAGGTCCGCTGCCGCGCCAGCGCTTCGATCGTAGTGCCCTGGTCGAGCTTCACGATATCCAGCCGCTGCGGTTGCACGGCGAGCGCCGCGGGATCGGTGAGCCGGGCGAAGCTCTGAAGCGCGCGCTGGGCGACCGTCTCAACGGCGGGCCAATGCGCCTCGGCGGCATACCCTACCAGCCGGTACACCGCGCCGTCGTGCTCCACGAACAACGCCGTGCCGCGCAGCGTGCCGTTCTCGGTCGCGGCGGCGAAGGCGGCGCTCACGGCGGGGAGCCCGCCGACGCTCGTGCGAGCGGGATAGCCGCTCGTGAAGCCGCGCTGCGTCAGAAACGCGCTGGCCGCCGCATCGACCGTTCGCTCCTTCGCGACTGACAGCTCGACGGCGGCATCCTTCTCCGGGCTCACGGCGACCACGGCCTCCCTGCCGTTGCTGGTGGTCCAGCCCTCCGGAAACGTCACGCGGAAGCGCAGCTCGGGATGGAAGAAGTGGCTGTCCTTGAAGTAGCCTTCCCGCGGGTTGTTTCCGAACACCAAACCGTCGAGCCGTCGCAGGTACTCGTCCCGATTCACGGCGGCGCCGGAGAAGCTCTGCGGCAGGGCGGCGACCTCCTGCTCGATGCGGCCGCGCCGGTTCTCGGGATCGGGGTGCGTGGCGAGCCACTCCGGGACCCGGCCGCCCCCCTGCGCCTGGCTCACGCGGGTGAGCATCTCGAAGACGTGCGGCATTTCCCGGGGATCGTAGTTCACCCGACGCATGTAGCGCAGGCCGAGATCATCGGCCTGGCGCTCGTTGTCGCGCGAGTATTTGAGAAACAGCACGCCGAGGGCTTGCCCCGCGAGACCGCTGTAGCGCCCGAACTCGGGGCTAGCGATCGTGCCGACAACGAGGCCCACCTGCGCGAGCTGCTGTTTGGTCAGCTGGCTCGCCGAGTGCCGAGCGGTGACGTGCCCGATCTCATGGCCCACCACACCGGCAAGCTCCGCCTCGGAGTTCAGGTGGGCGAGGATGCCGCGCGTGACATAGATGAAGCCACCGGGGAGCGCGAAGGCGTTGACCACGGGATCGTCGACCACGCGAAACGACCAGGGCAGATTGGGACGCTCCGAGCTGGCCGCGAGCCGCGCGCCAAATTGCTGGATGTAGCGCTGGAGCCCCGAATCCGCGTAGATCCCGATCGAGGTGGCGACTTGCTGGTCGTAGTCGCGCCCCAGCGCGATCTCTTGCGACTCGCTGACGAGCATCAGCTGCCGCGAGCCGGTGGCGGGATTGACGGCGCAGCCCGCGGCGAGCGCGGCGAGCGCGGCCAGCCGGGCGAGACGAGTCATTCGGGAAAGATACCTCTGTACGAGCTTCCCCCCGCTCTACCGCCCGTGTTATGGTGCGACGCATGAAGCTGACCGGCCGGACGGGGCTCTGGGCGATCGGTCTGCTCGCCGCGCTGGCCGCGGCGGGCGTCCTTGGCTCTCACGGGTTCACGCCGACGAGAAAACCGGTGGCAGCCCGCTGTCCCCGCGATCCTCGTGTCGCACTGCCGTGCTACGAAGAGCGTTACCGCTCGATTGTCGCGGCGCAAGGCGTGGCGGAGGCCTTCGCCGACTTGAAGGCGGGTTACGGCGCCGATCCCGAGAAGCAGCGGCTATGCCACGCGATCACGCACGCGATCGGACAAGCCGCGGTGAGAAAGTACTCCAATGTTGCCGACGCATTTGCGTATGGCGACAACGCGTGCGGCTCGGGATACTATCACGGGGTGATGCAGGGCTTCGCGTTGACCCTGGGCCGCGAGAAGCTCTTGAGCGATCTCGACGGCGTCTGTGCCGCCGTTCCAGGAAAAGAGCGAAAGTCCCTCGACTACTTCAATTGTGTTCACGGCCTGGGACATGCGATCATGGCCGTCAGGGCGGACGAGCTGTTCGACGCGCTGCATGATTGCGACGGACTGACGGGCGCCATGGAGCAGAATGCCTGTGTCAACGGCGTCTTCATGGAGAACCTGATCGTGGACGGCGCGCATGGCGGCCACTACAGCAAGTACCTGAAGCCGGACGAGCCGCTCTACCCCTGCACCGCCGTCCGAGACAAGTACAGGGCGGAGTGCTTCGCCATGCAGACATCGTACGCGCTGGGCGTCGTGCAGGGCGATTTCGCCAAGGTATTCGCGCTGTGCGCGGAGGCGGGTGCGCCGTTTCGAAAGAATTGCTACCAGAGTCTGGGGCGGGATGCAGCAACCATCAGCCGGGATCAGGTGCCCGCCACGGTGGCGACGTGCAAGCTCGGGCGGGATCACGAGCAGCGATCGTATTGCGTGCTCGGGGCCGTGCTGGACTTCGTGTACTACTACCATTCCGACGTGCAGGCCCAGGCGTTGTGCTCGGGCGTCGAGCGGGACCTGCAGCCGGGTTGCCGCTCCGCCATCGCCCAGCTCGTCGGGCGGTTTTAGCTCGGCCGAGCAGGCTCCATGAATCTGTGCCGCTCGGCCTGATGCGCGCGGACGTCGGCCGCGGTCTTCAATGCCACGAGCACCAGGAGCGCCAAAAGCGGCGAGCCCAGGGTCAGCACGATCCAGCCACCGAACAGCACCGCCAGGTGCAGCACGACGAGGCGGGCGTACGGCTGCATCATGAGGATGGGGAGCGAGGCGCGCCGGTATTCTCCGTTCTCGAAGTAATTCCAATAGAAGGAGAGCCCGTGGCTCACGACGAGCGCCAACACGCCCCACCCGAGGTGGTAGGCGCGGATCGCCGCCGGCAGCTCGGCCAGGCTGTCGAACCGCGGCAGCGTCTTCGCGCCGAACAGTGCGAACACGAACACGCCGTGCAGCAGCGTAAACATCCCGAAGTGAAAGATGAAGAACGGTATGAGGAAAAGCTTGCCGACCGAGTACGCCGGCTCCTGCGGGCGGGCGAGGAGCAGCTTGCCTACGTTGAAGCCGCCGACCACGACGTTCTCGAGCCAGTAGAGGAGCACGAGGGGGAACACCTTCCAGCCGAGCAGCAGCACGCCCGCGATCGGCAGCGCGTTCGCGAGGCCGAGGGCGAGGAGCGACGGCGTCACGTCGACGCGTTCGCTATTTGTGCGGCGTTGCCATAGGCATGCCGACGTCCGAGTTCCAGATGTCTTGCGCCATGAGCCAGTGCCCGTTCTCGCTCACCCACCGCACGATGTATTTGCCCGAATCCACGGCCGGCGCGCCGGGCGGCCGTTTGGCAGCGGCGGGCCAGGCGAAACGCCAGCGTCCCAGGTCGACGGCCATCGGACCGCTCGCCCACACCGAGTCGGCGCGCACGGTGAGCACGGGGGGCGGGCTGGACATGGTGTTCAGCACTGCGAAGAACGCGCGGATCGA
>WNGO01003672.1_pt1 | contig 11096 bp, 12 predicted proteins | sample 5400511 | NCBI WGS metagenome assembly WNGO01 (sample SAMN13153380, study PRJNA577476) | soil metagenome | isolation source: 20 cm soil or saprolite under Garry oak tree replicate 2 | place: USA:California | collected 2016-06-15
CACCGACGACCACCCCGCCACCCACAGCGACACCGTCGCCCGAGATCGGAGCTCTGGTGAAGTCGGCGACCGACCACTACAACGCGGCGCAGACCGCCCTCAAGGCGGGCGACTTCGCTGAATACGGCCGCCAGCTGGCGCTCCTGGCGGACGATCTCGCGAGGCTACGGACCGCGACAGGTCAGTAACGGGTTCTTAGGACCGCGAACCCTAGAATTCGGCCCCGTTGAGCAATCCCGTACGGGTGGGCGTGATCGGGGCGGGCTACTGGGGGCCGAACATTATTCGGAACCTTTACGAAGTCCCCGGCGCCGAAGCCGTGGCAGTCGCCGACCTCTCGGAGGAGAGGCTTGAGGCCATTCGCAAGCGCTTTCCCGCCGTGCGCGTGACCACCAACTACCGCGAGCTCATCGACGACCCCTCGATCGACGCCATCTGCATCGTCACCCCTGTCCGCACGCATCGGAAGCTCGCCGAGGAGGCTTTCGCCGCCGGGAAGCACGTCTTCGTCGAGAAGCCGCTCGCGCAATCGGTGAGCGACGCCGAAGCGATCGTGCGCGCAGGCGAGCGGGCCGCGAAGACGCTCATGGTCGGCCACACCTTTGTTTACAACCCGGCCGTTGAGGTCGTGAAGGGCATCCTCGATTCGAACGGGATCGGCGACGTGCACTACCTCGACAGCCAGCGCGTGAACCTCGGTCTGCATCAGTTCGACACCAACGTGCTGTGGGATCTCGGCCCGCACGAGGTGTCGATCACGCTCTACTGGCTCGACGAGGAGCCGATGTGGGTCCAGTGCACGGGTGCGTGCTTCGCGCAGCCGGACATCGAAGATGTCGTGTTCCTCATGATCGGGTTTCCGTCGGGTGCGATCGCGCACGCGCACTTGTCGTGGCTCGCGCCGAGCAAGCTGCGCACGATGACCGTCATCGGTTCACAGAAGATGGTCATCTACGACGACAATCAGTCCGTCGAGAAGGTGAAGATCTACGACCAGGGTGTGGACAAGCTCGAGGCCGATGAGCTTCGACGCAGCTACCGCGCCGGCGACATTCACAGTCCGCGCGTGCCGATGACCGAGGCGCTGCAGGTCGAGATGCGTCACTTCATCGACTGCGTGCGCGACGGGAAGAAGCCGCGGACCGATGGGGAGGCCGGTCTCATGGTGGTGCGCGTGCTCGAGCTTGCCATGCGCTCTCTCAGGTCGGGGGGCGCGCGCGTGGCGTATCGGCTCGACGCCGTGCGCGCATGACGACGACCGTTCACCCGACGGCGTTCGTGGCGCCGAATGTTCGGCTGGGTGAGGGAAGCGTCGTCGGCGAGTACACGATCATCGGGCGCGCGCCGCGCGGAAAGAAGGAGGGCGAGCTCGAGCTCGTCATCGGCCCCGGCGCGGTGATCCGCCCGTTCACCACGATCTACGCCGGAACCCGCATCGGGGCGCGCCTCCAGACCGGACAGGGCGCGTCGATACGCGAGGACAACGTCATCGGCGACGACGTGTCGGTCGGAACACATGCGTCGTTGGAGTTCGGGAATCGGGTCGGCTCACGCGTGCGCATCCACACCGGGTGCTTCCTCGAGCTCACGCAGATCGACGACGACGTGTTCCTCGGGCCGCACGTGGTGTTCACCGACGACCCGCACCCGCAGTGCCCGGCCTATCTCGACTGCGTGAAAGGCGGGGTCGTTCGGCGGCGCGCGCGCATCGGGGCCAACAGCACGATCCTGCCGGGCGTCGAGATCGGCGAGGACGCGCTTGTGGGCGCGGGGAGCGTCGTGCGCCACACCGTTCCGCCGCGCACCGTATGGGCGGGTAACCCCGCGGTTCAGCTCAAAGAGGACATTCGCGACCTCGCGTGCTTCGTGGGCATATATCCGAACGCGTACGCGTGGCTAAAGGACCTGCCGGAGCGCCCCCAAAGGCAGAAGAAAGAGGGAGCAACGACGTCATGACCGCAGTCGCCACACAGGAAATCCCGCTCGTCGATCTGAAGGCGCAATACGCGACGATCCGCGACGAGGTCCGCAGCGCGATCGACGAGGTGCTCGAGAGCATGCAGCTCACCATCGGTCCGAACGTGAAAGCCTTCGATAACGAGTTCGCCTCGTACATCGGTACGAAGCACTCGATCGGCGTCGGGAGCGGCACCGACGCGCTTCAGCTCGCGATCCGCGCGTGCGGCGTCTCCGGTGGCGACGAGGTCATCACCGTGTCGCACACGTTCTTCGCGACCGTCGAGGCGATCCTGTACGCGAACGCGCGCCCGATCCTCGTCGAGATCGACGAGAAGAGCATGCTCATCGATCCGGCGGCGGTCGCGGCGGCGATCACGCCCCGCACGAAGGCGATCATTCCGGTGCATCTATACGGGCGGGCCGTCGACCTCAAGCCGCTCCGCCAGATCGCGCAGGACCGGAACATCACGATCATCGAGGACGCCGCGCAGGCGCACGGCGCATTTCTCGATGACGGGAAGAAGGCCGGGACGGGCGGTCGCGTGAACTGCTTTTCGTTCTATTGCTCGAAGAACCTCGGCGCGTACGGAGAAGCGGGGGGCATCACCACGAACGACGATCGCCTCGCCGAGGAGCTCCGAGCCCTGCGCGAGCACGGGCAATCGACGCGCTATTACCACCCGGTCGTCGGATACAACGCGCGCCTGGATGAGATCCAGGCCGCCATCCTGCGGGTCAAGCTCAGGAAGCTCGATGGGTGGAACACTCGCCGGCGCGAGCTCGCCCGGATGTACGACGAGCGTCTGAAGGACAGCGGGGTGATCGTCCCGGAGATCCCGGCCGATATCCGCCGCCACGTGTTCTACACGTACACGATCCGCGTGCAGGGCGGGCGGCGCGACGATCTGCGGAAGTACCTCGGCGAGCACGGAATCGGCACCCAGATCCACTACCCCGTTCCGATCCATCTGCAGCAGTCGGCTCAGTTCCTGGGCTATCGCCAGGGCGACATGCCGATCACCGAAAGGGTCGCGTCCGAGGTGCTCTCGTTGCCGATGTTCGCGGAGCTCACCGACGAGCAGCTCGAGCGCGTCGCCGATTCGGTGCGGTCGTTCATGAAGGGCAATTGAGCTCGCGAGTCGTCAAAGCGGTCCACGGCGTTCAGCAGGTCACGCAGGATCCGGCCGAGGAGGTCGCGGAATCCGCGCGTCTTCGGGAGCGCGAACCGCGCGAGGCGCTCGTCGAACGCTACGCCGCCGCGTCGTTCATCGATAGCGCCGATGGCGCTCGGCAGCGACGCATGCTCATGCGGGCCCTCTGTAAATCGTTCGGGCATGGCGTGCGGATCGGTCTCGGTGTGCTGGTCCTGCACCCGCATACGTTCGAGATCGGCGACGCGGTCTTCCTCGGCAATCAGACGTTCCTGCAGGGTCGGCATGACGGCCGCTGCGCGATCGGCGCGCACACCTGGATCGGCCCGCAGAGCTACTTCGACTGCCGCGACCTGGAGATCGGCGAATACGTCGGCTGGGGTCCCGGCGCGAAGGTCCTGGGAAGCGAACACACCGGCGAGCCGATCGACGTGCCGATCATCCAGACCGACCTCGTGATCAAGCCGGTGCGCGTCGGCAAGTGGGCCGACATCGGGGTCAACGCCGTCCTTCTCCCCGGCGTCACGGTGGGGCAGGGCGCGGTCGTCGGTGCCGGTGCCGTCGTGACGGCCGATGTGCCCGACTACGCGATCGTCGCGGGGGTCCCGGCCAAGCTCCTGCGCTCGCGTAAGGATCCGCGGCACGAAGCGTGAATCCCTTCGGCGGTAAGACGAACAAGTACCGTCTGGTGCCGCGGGCGGCCGGTGACACAACGCCGCTCGACCCGACGATCGTGGACGCTCTGCGCAAGGCGGGGATGGATCCATCGCGATTCACCGTGGTCCCGCTCGAGGCCGGCGAAGCGAACGGGATCGCAGCGCCTCTTTTCGGGACCGGCGCGCGGGTGGAGCACGCGTTCGCGTTCGAAACGGTGAACGGGGCTCTCGGCGCGATCGAGCGCATCATCGACGACGAGATGGGCGCGCGGATCAGCAAGCAGAATTCAAAGTGGGTCGTCGTCTTCGATGTACCCGACGACCCCAACGTTGCCGCGGCGGACGCGCATCAGGTGCTCGCGAAGCGGGTCTCGGACCTCGGCGCGGAAGATCGAGGGTTCACCCATCTCACGATGAGCCTCACCAAGAAGACCGTGTGAGCGGCCTTTCGGGCGCGCGCGTCGTCGTCACCGGCGGCGCAGGGACGATCGGATCGCACGTCGTCGACGGCGCGCTCGCGGCCGGTGCCCGGGAAGTCATCGCGATCGACATGCTGCTGCGTGGCGACCCCACGAACATCGCGGGTGCGCTCGCTACCGGCCGCGCCCGGCTCGTCGAGATAGACATCCGCAACCGCGACGCGGTTCGCGCGAACATCGACGGCGCCGATCTCGTCTTCCACCAGGCGGCGCTGCGCTGGACGCGCTGTCAGGAGAATCCGCGCGAATGCCAGGAAGTGATGGTGGACGGCACCTTCAACGTCCTCGAGGCCGCCTCCGCGGCGAAGGTTCGGCGGGTGGTGCTGGCGTCGTCCGCGGTCGTCTACGGCGACCCGATCCGCCTCCCATACGACGAGGACCACCCGGTCGGCGGCACCCGGGTCTACGGCGCGGCCAAGGTCGCGAACGAGCAGATGGCCCGGGCGTTCGCCCATGCCACCGGCCTGCCGACCACGATCCTCCGCTACTTCAATGTCTACGGCCCCCGTCAGGACATCCGCTCGCCGTACGTCGAAGTGATGGTCAAGTGGCTCGACCTCATCGACCAGGGCAAGCCGCTCGTGCTGTTCGGGGATGGCTCGGCCTCGGTCGACTTCATCTACGTCGCAGATGTCGCGCGCGCGAACCTTCTCGCCTGCGATACCAAAACGATCGACGACGTCGTGAACATTTGCAGCGGCATCGAGACCCGCATGAGCGATCTCGCGGCCATCCTTCTGGATATCACCGGAAGCAAGGTCGGCGTCGAGTACCGTCCGCAACCGGCTGGAGCGCTTCCAGCCCGTCGTTACGGTGACCCACGACGAGCAAAGGAGCTGCTTGGATTCACCCCTAGCGTCGACCTTCGCGATGGAGTGAAAAAGCTCATCGCATGGCGGCGCGAGTCTCTCGCGGCGAAACCCAAGCAGACGGCGTAGAGGAGTCGAAGATGGCCATCGCATCGCTGAAAAAAATGTCCGTACCGATCACGAAGCCCGCGCTCACCGAGGAAGAGGCGCGTGCGCCCTACGAGTCGATCAAGAGCGGATGGGTGACCCAGGGACCCAAGGTCGCGGAGTTCGAGAAGGCGGTCGCCGCCTACGTCGGGGCGAAGCACGGCATAGCGACGACCTCGTGCACGACCGGCCTTCACCTCGCGCTCGCGACGATCGGCGTCGGGCCCGGCGACGAGGTCATCGTCCCGTCGTTCACGTTCATCGCATCGGCGAACGCGATCCTGTACACGGGGGCGAGGGTCGTCTTCTGCGAGATCGATCCGCGCACGTTCAATGCGGATCCCGCCGACATCGAGAGGCGCATCACGAAGAAGACGAAGGCGATCATGCCTGTCGACCAGATCGGACTCGGCTGCGACATCGACGGCGTCAATCACATCGCGAAACGCCACGGGATCGAGGTCGTCGAAGACGCCGCGCCGACGATCGGCGGAACGTACAAGGGAAAGCGCGTGGGCTCGAACGCGCATCAGACCGTGTTCAGCTTCCACCCGCGCAAGGTCATCACGACCGGCGAGGGCGGCATGATCACCACCGATGACGAGGCACTCGCCGACAAGGCGCGGAAGCTGCGAGCGCACGCCATGAGCGTGTCGGACCTCGATCGTCACAAGTCCGATAAACCGATCCTCGAGGAGTACTCCGAGCTCGGCTTCAACTACCGCATGACCGACATCCAGGCCTCGATCGGCCTCGTGCAGATCCGCCGGCTCGACGAGCTGCTGCGGATCCGCGTGGCGAAAGCGGACCGGTACGGCCGCGAGCTTGCGGACCTGACAAAGGTACGGACCCCGTACACGCCGTCGTACGCGACGCACACATACCAGTCCTACTGCCTCGACCTCGACCCATCGATCGACCGCGACGATCTCATGGCGAGGCTTCTCCGACGTGGCGTCGCGACGCGCCGCGGCGTCATGGCCTCACATTTGGAGAAGGTTTACCTGGACCGCGTCGGACGGGTCTCTCTCCCGATCACCGAGCACAAGGCGCGGTCAACGATGCTTATCCCGCTGTTCGCAACGATGACCGATGACGAGCAAAGCTACGTGATCGAGTCGTTGCGCGAGGAGCTACGCGCGGCGTAGGGAAGCCAACGCACGCGGGGGTCCCATCGTGACGCTGGCGCGAAGTACTGCGAGCCGTTAGGACTATCGCGCTCTGGCACGAGCAGCGTTGGCGGCTAAATTCGCACCAGTGGAATTCCTTCTCGTCCTTCCGGTCCCCGGCTCGTCTTACCGCGACCTCGACGAGTTCATGGCCCTCGAAGAGCGGGTCTCCGCGGCGATCGGGGAGACCGGCACGGTAGACCGCCACGATGCCGGCGCCGGCGAGACCGACTTTCTCATCACGACCAAGAGCCCGCTCGACGCATACGTCGCGCTCGAGGGATTCGGCGAATTCGATGCCCGACCCGAGCTCCGCGCCGCATATCTCAAAACGGAAAACGACGACTACGAGGTCTATCAGCTAGGCGCGAGCTTCCGCTTCCACATCGCCTAGACCCCAAGCGGTCTTGGGGAAGCCTTGGGGGCGGGTGCTACGGTCGGGTCGTGAGGTTCGGAGGCATTAGGGCCGCGACTGCCGCGGCTGTCCTGATAGCGACATCACTTCTTCGAGCAACACCTGCAGCGGCGGCCTGCGTGAGCTCGATCGGACCCGGGATCGGTCCGCCCGCCTCCGTCCCCTCTGGTCAGAGTGGCTTCCACGCCGCGTGGTACGGGCAGTCCGGGTATATGTCCCTGTGCCAGGGTGACTCAGCGGTCGCGACGGTCGCTTACTACAACAGCGGATCGCGGGGCTGGGTGAGTTCTCGTCTCGGCGAGGTCGCCTACCTTGGGACCTCGGGACCGCAGCCGGGACAGGATCAACCAAGCCTCCTGGGCGGGGACGGGACGAACGGGTCGCCACCGACGGGATGGCCACGCTTCAATCGCCTCGCCGTTCAGCCGGCGCCCTATGTCGGCCCCGGGCAGATCGCCTGGTTCCAGTTTCGAGTGCGAGCGCCGGCGGTGCCGGGACGCTACTCGATCGCGCTTCGTCCGGTGATCGAAGGCGCTCAGTGGATGGAGGACTTCGGCGTCTTCTGGAACGTCGTCGTCCTCAATCCGGATGGATCGCAGCCAGCACTCGCGCTCGGTGGCCTGACGTTCAACCCGACGACAACGGTGAGAGCCGACGTGTACGCAGAGCAAACGATCACCAAGGCCGACGCGACCTCGATCGTTTCTGTCGTCGACGGAGACATGGCGAGAATCGAGGCGGATCTGGGCCGCGCGTTCATGGGACGCCCCACTCTCTTCGTCTTCGCCTCCCAGACGTCCGCGGCCATCGGGATTCGGACCATCGCGCAGAGAACTGCCCTCGAAGCGTCCCAGCTTGCCCTACGCCCCGGCTTCTACGACCCGCCATCCGGAAACATCTTCCTCATCTGGAGCAACATGGCCAGCGTCCCGATCAACACGCCCAGACATGAGCTCACCCATTATCTGTTCCAGCAAGTTGCGGGGCCACGGTCGCTGATCCCTGCGTGGTTCAACGAAGGGAACGCCGTGCTGGAAGAACTCACCACTCCTGGATCGGCCTGGGAGGCGAACGTCTATCGCTACACGGCTGCGTCAGCGGCATCGAGGTCCTCCGGTCCGCTGATTCCGCTGAACGACCTCATATCGCAGGAAACCTGGAATACGAGGGCGGGAATCCTCGCGCGATTCGAGTACTACGAGGCCGGAGAGGCGGCGCGTCTCCTGCGTGACGCAGTGGGTATTCGGGGGACGATCCTGATCCTCGAGCTCATGAGCCGCGGCCAGACGTTCAACGATTCTCTGTTCGCGATCACCGGGAGAACCGCGGATGTGTTCGCGTCGGAGTTCCCAGCTCATCTCAAGAGCACCATCTCCACCTATCCTGGCGTAGCGCTCGCGAACGACACCAGCGTTGGACCCGGGGTTACTTACACTGCATACGGATTCGCCCCCGCAACGTCGCTGAACGTCACGATCACCGCTCCCGGGGCCCACTCCGTACCGGCCCCCCACGTCACGGACATGTTCGGCGCGTACACGGGCTTCATGAGCCTTGCGGCCGGCTGGCCCCTCGGCACCTATACGGTGAGCGTGAGCGACGGGGTCAGCACCGTGACTGCGACGACGATCCTCGAGCGCTAGACCGCCTTCATGTATTGGACGCCGTCGGCGCGTCTCTTGTAACCCATCGTTTCGTTGATGTGGAGGATCGGCGTGTTCTTGAAGTCGTTGTCGGTCCGCACTCTGTCGACACCGAGCGCGATCGCCTGCATCACGGTCTCGTACTTGAGCGCGCGTGCGATCCCGCGGCCACGACCGGCGCGCGCGACACCGGTCCAGTCGGTCGACACAACTCCGCGCTTCGGCGGGTAGGAGAGGATCGAGACGCCGAGGATCGCGTCACCATCGCGCGCGATCCAGATGCGATCTTCGTGCAGACCCGGTCCCTTCATCCACTTCATGAAGTCGTCGAACGACGTCTCGCTGATCGGCGCGGTCGTCGGGATGTCGCGGATGGCCTCTTCGCTCATCCGCCAGAGCTTCTTCCACTTCTCCGGGTCGGTGTCCTTGTCCACCGTGAGCACGCGGATCTTCTCGTCGCGCATCTTCGCGCGCGACTGGGCGGCCGTCGCCTCGAGCTTCGCGCGATTCACCGCGAGGTCGAGCTCCCAGAACCGCTGACGGCGCTCTTCGACGTAGCCTCGCGCCTGCACCACGTCGACGCGAAGCTTGTCGTCCTCCCAGCACCAGGCCGTGAACGTCTTCGTGCCGTCCGCCCGCGAGCGCGCTTCCATCGCCGCGAAAAGCGCGTCGATCCGCGCCGGCGTCCGATGTGACGGCATGAGGTCGCCCGAGACGCTGCCGTAGCGTTTCGGGGTCTTCCAGACGTCGTGACGCTGGAACGCGAACGCCACTCGCTCCCCGCCGACGTCGCCGATGAACCGCTCGATCTTCGCGCTCTCCTCGGGGTGGCGCCAGTAGTCCTTCAGCGTGACGGGGTCTCGCGGGTCGTCGGGACGAACGGCGGTCTCGAGGTCGGCGACGAACTCGGCGTCGGCGAGCTTCGCCGGGCGCAGGGTCATATCCGCAACTTTCACTTCCGGAGCCTCCCCAGGATCTTGTCCCGCCCGACGATGCCGAGCTGCTGCAGATACTGCACGACCTCGCGGCGGCCGAACTTCGAAGCGCCGAGCTCGCGGTCGCGGAACGTGTAGGGCACCTCGACGATCTTTTTCGTTTTCGCGCGCGCGATCACCTCGAATCCGATCTTGAAGCCGATGGCGTTGAGGTGCACCCCGTCGATCGCGGTGCGGCGGACCGCGAAGAATCCGCTCGTGGCATCGCGCACCGGGACGAGCACGTTGCCCATGAGGCACGCGACTCGCGACACCATGCGGCGGCGGAGTGGCCAGTCCATCACCGCGCCTCCGGCGATGTAGCGGCTGCCGACGGCGAGATCGGCGCCGTCCTCGATCGCCTTCACGAGCGCCGGCACGACCTCCGGCGGGTGGGAGAGATCGGCGTCAATGACCACGAGAATGTCGCCCCGGGCCTCCTTGAAGCCGGCGATCACGGCTGAGGCCAGTCCGGCTTTGCCCGGGCGCCGGACCACCCAGACTGTGGGAACGATCACGGAGATCACGGGCGCCGATAGTCTAGGAACGATGCGTGTGGCCATCGATGCCCGCCATTTGCAGACGGTGGCGCGCGTTCGCGGGATCGGTCGCTACTCGCGGAACCTGCTTGCCGCGTTCGCCCGCCGCGCGCCGCGCGACATCCAGTGGACGCTCCTCCGGCTGCGGAACTTTCCCGCGGCCGATCCCGGTCTGCTGCCCGCTCACGACGACATCGCGACGTGGCGCTTTCGCCGGCCCGAGCTCTCGATGCTCGCGCTCGATCCGGTGCTCCTATCGCTCGAGCTTGGCGGGAAGGGGATCGACGTGTACCACTCGACGCAGCTCTCTCTGCCGGCGCGGCGCGCATTCGCCGCCGTCGTGACGGTCCACGATCTCGCCCCGCTCATCTGGCCGGAGCACTACCTGCGGCTGCCCTACTCGCGGATCGGGCACGCGTGGCAGTACGCGCTCGCCCGGCGAGCCGATGCGGTGATCGCGGTGTCCGAGGCCACGAAGCACGACGTGATCGAGCGCCTGCGCGTCCCCGAGGAGCGCGTGACGGTCGTCCCGGAGGCGGTCGACAGCGAATTCGACCCGCCGCCGGCGGACGAGGGACGCGCGCTCGCGAGGGCACGCTTCGCCGTGCCGGATCGCTACGTTCTCTACGTCGGACAGTTCGACCCGCGAAAGAACGTGCGCGGCCTGCTCCGCGCGTTCGCCGCCGCGGCGGACCGCGACAAGGCTCTACGCCTCGTCATCGTCGGGGATCTCGGGAAGCTCTCGTCGCATCTGCGCGACGCGCTCGAGACCGAGCGGGTCCCGCGCGATCGCGTGATCGTCACCGGCTTCGTCGACGAGCCGACCCTCGCCGCGCTGTATGCCGGTGCCGAGTGCCTTCTCCACGCCGCGTTCCTCGAGGGATTCGGCCTCACCGCCCTCGAGGCGCTCGCGGCCGGCACGCCCGTCGTTGGGTACGCGGGCGGTGCCGTGGCCGAGGTCGTCGGCGACGCGGGCCTTCTCGTCCCGAGCGGCGATGAAGATGCGCTCGCAAATGCGCTCGGTCGCTTCCTCGATGACGAGCCGCTTCGCACGGGTCTGCGCGCCCGCACGCGCGCGAGAGCGAGCGCGTTCTCGTGGGATCGCGCCGCCGACGAAACGCTCGCCGTCTATCGCCGCATCGGCGGATAACTCCC
>WNGO01002833.1_pt1 | contig 11090 bp, 8 predicted proteins | sample 5400511 | NCBI WGS metagenome assembly WNGO01 (sample SAMN13153380, study PRJNA577476) | soil metagenome | isolation source: 20 cm soil or saprolite under Garry oak tree replicate 2 | place: USA:California | collected 2016-06-15
GTATCACGCGATCCTGCAGGGCGCTTATGTCGAGCTGCAGTCGACCCAGGAAAATCTGCAAGCCTTCGCCGTTCTCGCGTTGGGGGCGATCTTTGTGCTGCTGCACTTGTCGTTCCGAAGCTGGCGGCTCGCAACCCTGAGCTTCCTGACATTGCCGTCCGCCCTGGTCGGCGGCGTGTTGGCCGCGTTTGCCATGGGCGGCATCATCACCTTGGGGTCTCTCGTGGGGTTCCTCTCGGTCCTGGGGATCGCCGCGCGGAACGGCATCATGATGATCAACCACTTCCAGCACCTCGAGCGCTATGAAAACGAGGTGTTTGGTATAGACCTCGTGCTGCGGGGCGCACGCGAACGCTTGCGCCCCATACTGATGACAACGGGCGCTACCGCATTGGCGATCATGCCCTTGGTGATCTACGGCAATGTGCCCGGGCAGGAGATCGAGTATCCCATGGCAGGGGTGATCCTGGGCGGGCTGGTGACTTCCACCCTGCTCAATCTCTTTGTCGTTCCAGCCCTCTATCTACGCTTCGGCGCCGGAACCGCGAACACACAGGAACTTGGAGCGATGCCCGAACTGGCATCGACCGCCGCCTGAGGTACGGAATGCATTCATCGGAGGATCTCTCATGAGAAGGGCACTGCTTCACGTCGCCATCGTCTTGGCCGCCTGCCATAGTCCCGTCTGGGCTGCCGACAAGTTCGAGAGCGTCTCGGTCTATCTGGAGCAAACGGTCGAAGATGAGGATTCCGAAATCACCTTCGATGCGATTAGTGGCACGGATGGATTAAGCGCATTGAAGGTGGTAGCCCCGGACGGTCGCACGGTGATCGACTACAAGGCCGCGGATTCCAAACTGGGCATGCGACACCTTACCCTTGAATCGCCGGAGCCGAAAAGGGACGGCAGTCTAAGTAAAGACTTCCCCGCGGGGCTCTACCGCTTCACAGGCACCGTAACGACGGGAGCTACGCTCCAAGGCGAGGCGACATTGAGCCACAAATTTCCGGACGCGGCTCGTCTCGTCCAGCCCCGTCCCAATGAGAAGAATGTTCCAATCACCGGGATGCAGGTCAAGTGGAACAAGGTGAAGGATGCCGCTGCCTTTATTCTGGTGATCGAGCAGGAGAAGACCCGGCGCGAGTTCAAAGTCGACCTTCCCGGTACCGTAACAGCGTTTACGGTGTCCGACGGCGTCCTTGCGCCCGGTCTGGAATACAAGCTGGCGATCGGCACCGTAGCCAAGGACGGAAACCGGTCATTCACCGAGACGTCGTTCGTGACGGCGGTTCGGAAATAGTAATCTACCGGAGGGACAGCACCATGATCCAGACACGCAGACCTGCCGACCGCGACTTGAGGACGTTCACACGGGCAGCGGCCACTCTCGGCCTGGCCGCAACTCTTCTGCTCCCGGGCACCGCTCCCGCCGCCGATGCAGAAGAAGCCCCCGTCCAGGGGGCCGCCGCAAAACCCAGTGCGAAGATCAGCCGCGAGCAGGCTGTCAAGGCGGCGCTCGCGGCTGTGCCTGGCAAGGTGACCGACACGGGCATCGAGAAGAAACGCGGCAAGAATGTGTGGGTGATCGAGATCGTCGCCGACAAGGATGGCGCTGAAATCGATGTGCTGGTGGACCTCGATTCGGGGAAAGTGATCGGCATGGATCGGTAGCGGGCCGGACGGAAGTCAAACAGGGCGCAGGCAATGGAGGGCAAGACGATGACTGGTGTGTTCAGCAAGACGGTGACTGCGTTCGTGCTAGGGGCGGCTGTGTCGTTGCTGTCTCCCGGCCCGGCCGCCGGGCAGACGACGCCAGGATTCGGCGCAGAAGAATTCGGCCTCACACAAAAACAACTCGTTCAGGCGATCGAGCAGGTTGAGTCGCTGATCTCGAAATGCATGCTCGAGCAGGGGTTTCAATACATTGCCGCCGATTACGAAACGGTGCGCGCTGGAATGAAGGCGGACAAGAAAATGCCGGGCCTCAACGAGGAGGAGTTTCACAGCAAGTACGGTTTCGGAGTCGCGACGATGTATACCGGCGAGCCGCCGCAGCTTGCCGCGGGTTACAGCCCGGCCAAGCTTGGGCTAGGTGAGCGCAACGTCGCGCATTTCAGGAGCCTGTCGCCGGCTGCCCAGGTGGCCTATAACCGCGCGCTGTTTGGCGAGAATCCCAGCGCCACATTCGCGGTTGCCGTTGAAACCGAGGATTTCTCGCAATGCGGCGGCTGCACACGCAAAGCAATCGAGCAGGTCTTCAAGCCGGAGCAGCTCAAATCCAGCTACTACAACCCGCAAAACGCCCTGATCAACAAGGACCCCCGGATGAAGGCGGCCTTGCGGAAATTCACGGCCGAGATGAAAAAATCCGGGTTCGACTACGCCCATCCGGACGATGTGGAGCCGGATGTCCGCGCGCGGCTGGCTGCGCTGACGAACAAAGGTACGATCCTGGTCGCCAAGATGTCAGCCGAGCAGCGCTTGCAGCTGAAAGAGCTCCAGGACTTTGAGCGCCGAGTAGCCCTCAAGTCATACAAACTGCAGGAAGATTTGATCAGCCCTGTGGAGGAGAGCATTCAGCGGGAGCTATTTGCGCGCAAGGTTCAGTAAGCGGGCGGTCAAGGGCGGCGTTAGGAGTTGTTTCGAATGCACAAGTCCGAATCTGAGCGCTTAGAGATCGCCCCGCGCCCCGGTCTTCCTGCGCAGGAGCGCAAGGTCAGCGAAGCCGGTGTCCCGCTCAAGCGGGTCAATATTCTGTATATTGTGCTCGCTGCCGTCGCCGCTGGCGCGTTGGTCGCCTGGTTCGTCGGCTCCAGGATCGAATCGCCGGCGGACGCGGCGTTGCGAACAGCTCCACCGACGCCGTCACCGATACTCGTTCCTGTTGAAGAGCGCGTACTCAGTTCCGAGCTCGTCACGCGCGGAACCGTCAGGTTCGGATTACCGCAACCCATCTCCCTGGCGCCCTCCACTCTGAAGCCCGGGGGCGGAGTCATCAGCAGCTTGCCGTTGCCGGAGACGCGGCTCGAAGAAGGTGACCACATTCTGACGGCATCCGGCCGCCCGGTGTTCGTGTTTCAAGGGAAGGTACCCGCCTACCGCGATCTCGTTCCCGGGACGGACGGAGATGATGTACGCCAACTCAAGAGAGCATTGCGGCGACTGGGGTTCCTTCCTGGTGCGGTCGACGCCCCGTTTGATCAGACGACCAGCGCTGCCGTGGCGGCCTTTTACAAGGCCAGAAAGTGGGAGCCTTTCGGTCCGACGCGCGAGCAACTCAGCGCCGTTCGCGCTCTCGAGCGGGAGTCGCGCGACGCGGCAAAAGCCCTGGAGGTGGCGAAAGCCGCGGCTTCGACGGCGGCCCTGGCGGTGGATGCCGCGCGGGCCACGGCGGCGCATAACAATCGTGTCGTCGCCGTCGACGGTGCTGCAAAGGCGCCGGAGCAGGTCGACGCCTCTCGCGTGCCGGGCAATGAGGTACCTCTCTCGGTGCGCAATGAGCGCGCCAAGGCGGAGTATGCCAAGACTGCAGCGGAAGCGGATCTCGCTGCACAGCTAGCCGACCAGGCGCTGATCGCGTTGGACCCGCGCCAGCCCGAAACCGCGAGGGCGGCGGCGCAGGCAAAGGTGGAAGTGGCCCGTGCAGCCCTGCAAAAAATCAAGCTTGAAGGCGAAATGGCGGTTCGGGCCACCGAGCGCGAAGCCGCGCTGGCCGCTCAACGGGCCGACCTCAGGAATGCGGCCGAGCGGGCCGCAAGTCTTGAAGGAGAGAGGTCCGTGCAGTCGGCGATCGAGACGCGGCGGCTTGCCGCGTTGGACGTCGAAATGGCGACCGCGCGATTCAATCAGGTTGCTGACGAGCTGGCCGCAGCCAACCGAAAGATAGGCAACCAGGTGCCGATCGATGAGTGCATTTTCTTGCCCAGGCTGCCGGTGCGGGTGCAAGAGGTGACGGCAGTTCTCGGCGGCCCGGCGACGGGATCGCTGATGACGGTGACCGACTATGAACTGGCGATCGATTCATCGCTCCCGCTGGATTCCGCGCCGCTTGTCAAGCCTGGCATGCGGGTGGCCATCGATGAACAGGCTCTGGGCGTCAAGGCGAGCGGCGTCGTGGAAACCGTGGCCACGACGCCAGGCACACGAGGCGTCGACGGGTTTCATTTCTATCTGGGAGTCCGGATCGATCCAACTCCGGCGAAACTTCAGGGATTTTCGGTGCGTCTGACGATTCCGATCGAGTCCACCAAGGGAGCGGTTACGGCAGTACCGGTCAGTGCCTTGTCATTAGCCACCGACGGAAGCTCCCGTGTACAGGTGAAAGGCAAGGACGGGCTTCAATACGTTACCGTCAGCCCAGGAATGTCGGCTGGCGGCTATGTTGAAGTGACACCTCTTAACGGAACTCTTGCCAAAGGGCAGCTCGTGGTCGTGGGGTATGACAGCGCCCCGAGCAAAGACGCGAAATGATCACACTCGAAGGCGGCCCCCCGGTCAAGGTGTTAGAGCTCGAAAGGGTTTGCAAACAATACGGCAGTGAGCCCGCGGTTCACGCGCTGGTCGATATTGATTTGTCGCTCGATCGCGGCGACTGGCTGGCGATTACCGGCCCGTCCGGCGCCGGGAAATCGACCCTGTTGAACATCGTCGGCTGCCTCGACCGTCCCACCAGCGGCCGCTATGTCTTGGATGGAGTCGAGACCACCAAGCTCACGGACAAAGAGCGCGCCGGCCTCCGCAGCCAGCGGATCGGCTTCGTGTTTCAGTCGTTTCATCTCCTGCCGTACCGCACCGTGCTGGAAAACGTGATGCTGGCGGAAGTGTACCGCGGTAACCCGACGAGCGGACGCAGCGAACGGGCGCTTGCCGCGATAGCGCGTGTGGGACTCGCGCACCGTGCTAATTTCCTGCCCACGAAGCTTTCCGGCGGCGAGCGCCAGCGCGTCGCGATCGCCCGGGCGTTGATGGGTTCTCCCAGCATGCTGATCTGCGATGAGCCGACCGGCAATCTCGATTCGAGAACTTCAGCCGAGATCCTGGATTTCCTTGAGACCCTGAACAGAGACGGCCTGACATTGGTCATCGTGACCCATGACGAGACGATCGCCAGTCGGGCAGCGCGTCGCGTGCACATCGTGGATGGTCAGATAGAGCGGCGGGTTCACCGCGCGGATGCCGAGATTCATCCGCGGCTTGTGGCGGCACCTGCCCGCCGACCGGTTTTCCAATCTGGCATCACCCCTCGTGACCTGACGAACGAGGCGTTTGCCGGCATGTTCGCGCGACCCGGGCGAATGGCGCTGACAGTGCTGGGGGTTGTGATCGGATTATGCGCTCTGGTCGCCACAGTCGGACTGACCCGCACGGCCGGCAACCGCATCATCAGTCAGTTCGACCAACTTGCGGCGACGGAACTCTTCATCACCGCGCGGCCAGGCACGGCAACGGGCACGGTCGATCCTAAAGCCATACCCTGGGATGCGCCCGCGCGACTGCAGCGCCTGAACGGAGTCGTCGCCGCGGGGACGATCAGCGATGTCGATGCCGGAGCGGCGCTGGTCAGCGCTTCACCGGTACGAGACCCGCTGAACCCGCAAGCGTTCAAGGTCGCGGTGCGGGCTGCCTCCCCAGACCTGTTCGCAGCAGTGAGAGCTGTCCTCGAGACCGGGAGGCTTCCCGATGCCGGCCACTCCGAGCGGGCAGAACGGGTCGCCGTACTCGGGCCGGACGCCGCCCGGCGATTGGGGATCCACGGCGTCGAGCGCCTTCCCGCGATCTCGATCGGCGATCAACTCTATCTGGTGATCGGCACACTGCGAGACGTCGCCCGCAAGCCCGAACTGCTTGGCTCGATCATCATTCCGGAAGGTACGGCACGTCGCGATTTCCGCCTCGCCGGGCCGGGCACGGTGGTCGTCGAGACCAAGGTGGGCGCGGCCCACCTCATTGCCGAGCAGGCACCCATCGCGCTGCGGCCCGATGCTCCCCGTGCGCTGAAGGTGCAGGTTCCCTTAGAGCCCCGACGCGTGCGCGACGACGTGCAGACCGACCTCAACCTCATGTTTCTTCTCCTCGGCGGCCTATCCCTTGTCGTGGGCGCGCTCGGCATTGCGAACATCACGCTCGTGGGCGTCATGGAGCGCATCGGCGAGATCGGGCTCCGTCGCGCCATTGGTGCCACGCGTGGTCATATCGCCATGCAATTCCTGGCCGAAAGCGCTTCCATGGGCGTAATCGGCGGCATCATTGGCGCGAGCCTCGGGGTCATGATCGTCGTCGGAATCTCAGCTTATCAGACGTGGACTCCGGTTCTTGATCCGGCCGCGCCGCTCCTTGCCCCGGTTGTTGGGGGCGCGATTGGACTGCTGTCCGGTCTCTACCCGGCATCACGCGCGGCGCGCCTGGAGCCGGCGGAAGCGTTTCGACACTAATCGAGCCTGAGATGAGCCTGCGAAATATCAGAAAGCCAATCGCAACGCTTGAAAATGACTCACCTGGCCGCTCCCACGTGCAGGGCTATTCGTGACAAGTCTCCCGACTGTCACACGCAGTGCCGCGGCAGCATTGCTTTGCGTCGGACTTTTTCTTCCGCGTCCCGCGGCCGCGGATGAGGACGTGGTCGAGCTCAAGCGCGCCGTCGAAGAGCTCCGAGCCACAAACCGCGAGCTCGAGCAGCGTGTCAAAGAATTGGAGGTCACTAAGGCAACGCAAGAGACCGCGACCCGCTCGATAATCCAGAACGCGCTATCGAAGACCGGCTCTAAGATAAACCAGTTCGTCACGCTCGGGGGCGCGATTGAAGCCATTGTAGCGAGAACTAAAGACTTCACCGGACAACGGAACGACAGCGTCTCGTTAGGCACAGCGGAGATGGATTTTGAGGCCAGGCCGAGCGAATGGGCACTCGGAAGTCTGATCGTTGGGGGTGTTGATGCACTAACCGTCAGTCGGGCCACTCTAACCATCGGGGATCTGCAGAGATTCCCGATTTACGTCAAAGCCGGGCGCGATGTCCTGCCGTTTGGAATTTCAACCGGGGTCCACCGTATCGATCTGGTATCGCTGAACAATCCACTCACGATCGACGCTTTCGAGACTCGCCGCAACTCGGTCGGCATCGGGTTTGCACTGCCTACGCCGCCGGCGGCCCCGCCCCCGAAGCCGCAAATCGTGCCTCCGTCGCGGCCGCTGGTCATCAACCCCCTCATCAGCTCCCTCAGCGAGTCTATGGGCTACACTCCGCCTCCCGTACGGCGGATACCGCAGACTCCGGTGACGTTGCCGCCGGAGCCCCCGCCCTTCTACGGCGACCTGTTCTTCTACGACGCGAACACTGTCCAGGGTGTCACGAGGAAACTCAGCAGCAGCATAAACGCCAGGTTGGGCTATCGCACCAGTAGGCATTGCGGCCGAACCTATAGCGAGCTGGTCCACAGCAATATCTGCCCCTGGACTGCCGATCTGTCGGTGGACTATATCAGCTCGGTCTTCGACAGCGACTTCCTCCAGAGCGAATATCTCCCCTTCATTCCCCAGATCGGGAGGACTCCCGGCCTGGCGCCGAGCCTGAAGGTGGGTTTCGGTCCCTACTCGTTCGTCGGCGAAATGAACGGGGCGACTAAGCCGGCGGGATTTATCGACGGCGCCGATCGGTCGATCACCATTAAACCGTCAGCCTGGCAGGTTTCGGTCGCGAGGCAGTTCGACTGGAATCCCTGGTTGGAGTCGATCGGCAGCCAAGGTACTTATGTTGCGCTCAGTTATTCGAGAAGCCACGACCTGGGGGGCGTGCTTAACAGCAACGACGTTCGTGTGGGATCCGTGCCCGAGGCTCGCCTGATCCTGACCGCGGCTGAATGGGTTGTCGAGGGTGTGAGGCTGGCCTTGGAATATTCGCGCAATTGGGACTACCCGGAGAGCAAGGGAGGCACGGGAAGGCAAGCAAAGGGGATACAGATTGCACTCATGCTTACCTGGTAGAGCTCCTCGCGGACCGCCGGAGATTCCGGAGAACGCGTGCTTGCGTAACAGCGCGATTTGCTCTGAGAACTGCCGCCCGAAGGAGAACTTCACATGAAACCTACATACTTAGGAGCTCACATGAAACCCACATACTTTCGACCAATAGTACACATTATTACCGCTGCGATCGCGGCGATGGCTGCCACCTTCGCCCCCTCGCTTCTTGCGGTGGATGATCGGACCGATCTCCTAAAGATCGATCCTAAGAACTTCAGTCGACCAACCATCATCGACAACAAGTATATGCCGCTGAAGCCAGGTTCACAGCAGGTGTATGAGGGGTGGACGATGGACGAAGGCAAAAAGATACCGCATAAGGTCATTCAAATCGTCACCGATCTCGTTAAGGAGATCAATGGAATTGACACGCTTATTCTCTGGGAACGCGATTTCAAGGAAGGCAGGCTTGAGGAGTCCGAACTGGTGTTTCGCGCGCAGGACGATAAGGGCAACGTCTGGCATTTTGGCGAAGTAAAGGAAGTTTATGACGAGGACGGAAAGCTGGTCGGCGCTAAGGTCTGGATGGACGGGGTCCTGGGCGCCAGATCAGGCATCATCATGCCGGGGAAGCCAGCCGTGGGCACACCAAGCTTTTCGCAGGGCTACGCCAAAGGGGTGTACAACTGGGATGACCGAGGGCAGGTGCGGAAGGTGGGCGAGACGGTGACGGTTCCGGCGGGCACTTATAAGGACGTCATCGTGGTTGAAGAATGGTCCGGTCCGGAGAAAAAAAGGGGCGGACTCCAACTGAAATACTATGCCCCGACTGTCGGCTACATACAGGTGGGCTTTGAGGGTAATGACCCCGTCCAGGAATATTTAGTCTTGACCAAAGAATCACAGCTCAATGCGAAAGAAATGGACGAGGCGCGCGCTGAAGCTCTACTGGTTGAGGAACGCTCCTACTACTACGGCCGGGATACCAAGCCGCCACGGCTCCGCAAACAGTAAATTCCCCGCAGTTGTCCGCGCCCCCCGTGCGCTCGTATTGCTTGCACAGCGTGCCGCCGAGGCGACCTCCGATCGACGGCACAAAAGGCCATCGCCGCTTCCGTCGCCGGTTATGCTAGGGCCGTTGCGGTCCGCTGTGGGATGGTCTAAATCGATACTTGCTGTGGCGGCGATTCTCTCGTTTTCCGTGGCGCGCGGCGAGGGCGCGGCCAAGGGCTCGCCGTGGCAGGAGAAGTTCGAGCTCTCGAGCTGCAAGCTGCTGACGACGGGCCGCAATCCATACTTCGTCCTCGAGCCTGGCTTTCAGCTCGTTCTGGAAGGAGGCGGCACGAAGCTCCAGATCACCGTTCTCGGCGAGACCAGGATGATCGATGGAGTCAGCACTCGAGTCGTCGAGGAGAAGGAATGGAAAGACGGAAAATTGTACGAGATCGCCAGGAATTACTTCGCCATATGCCCGCAAACGAAGGACGTCTTCTATTTTGGCGAGGACGTGGAATTCTACGAAGATGGCAAGGTGGTCAAGCGCGACGGCTCGTGGCTCGCAGGCGTGAACGGCAACAGGGCCGGCCTGATGATGCCCGGAACACCGAAACTAAACATGAAGTACTACCAGGAGCTCGCACGCGGCGTGGCAATGGACAGGGCAGAGATCGTAAGCCTCAGTGAGACATGCAAGACGCCCGCGGGGAGCTTCTCAAAATGCATGAAAGTGAAGGAAGGCTCCGCCATGAACGTCCTTGAATACGAGTACAAGTATTACGCGCCGGGAATCGGGCTCGTCGGGGACGAGGACTTGCGGCTGGTCAAGCACGGCTTCATCAACAAGTAAACGATCCTTGAGAGGAGTCGGAAGAGCGGCTAGAGCGGGCAGGGGGCGCTGAACCTGCACCAATATGGCCTGGGGCGACGCGGATTGGCGCTCGCTCTATATCACGGCTCATGGCTCGATATTCCGCACCCGAGTGAGCGAACCGGGCGTCCCGGTCTGGTAGGCGGCGTGAATTAATGAGCAAGTCGCGGCGCGCACACGAACCCCGTCTTCCATATCGGTCTAGAATGTTCCAACTATCCCGTGTTTGGAACGAAGACGAACCATGCGCGCACTCGGACCACATGAACGGCTCACCCGGCCGGCGGTGCTCATCGGCGCCGCCTTAGGGCTGGGCGCGAGCGATCCGCGCTGCGGCCAGGGTCCGCATCAACTGCTTGCCGGTGGGCTGCTGGCGCACCTTTCCGCTCAAGGCGCCGATGTGCTCTGGCGCGTCACGCTGCAGCCTCAGCTTCGCCGCCGCAAGTCCCGGGATGGCGCGATCGTCGAATTCTGCGCGCGCCTGGCGCGCGAGGTCAGCGCTGTCGTCGGGGCGGGGGATTTTCCGATCGTGCTCGGCGGCGACCACAGCTGCGCGATCGGAACCTGGAGCGGTGCGGCCAAGGCTCTGTCTGCCCGCGGTCCTCTGGGGCTGGTCTGGATCGACGCCCACATGGATAGCCACACTCCGTCGACCAGCCCCAGCGGCATGCTGCACGGAATGCCGCTCGCCGCGCTCCTCGGGCACGGCGCGGATCCGGAGCTCGCCCGAGGCGCCGGAGGGCCGCTCGCACCCCAGCACCTGTGCCTGGTAGGCGTCCGCAGCTATGAGTCCGAGGAGGCCGCTCTCCTCGCCGAGCTCGGCGTGAAGATCTTCCCGATGACGGAAATCGAGGAGCGCGGCATCGACGCGGTGCTCGACGACGCGGTCCGCATCGCGAGCACGGGCACCGCCGGCTACGGAATCTCGATCGATTTGGACGCGATCGAGCCGAGCGATGCGCCCGGCGTGGGCACGCCTGTCGCCGGCGGCATACCCGCGGCCGGCCTCATCGCGGCGCTGCGCAATTTTTCCGCCGATCGCTCTTTGCTCGCGCTCGAAGTCGTCGAATACAACCCGCATCTCGATCGCGGGCGCAAGACCGCAGTGATCGTTGAAGAGATTCTCGCTGCGGTGCTCGGCGCGCCGGCTGCGTCGGCGCGTTCGCCGCAGGAACTCGAGCGCTCGTTTGGCGCGCGCAATTACGATTCCCTCCCGGTAGTGCTGGTGCGCGGGCGAGGCGCTCACCTGTGGGACGACCATGG
>WNGO01002834.1_pt1 | contig 11084 bp, 10 predicted proteins | sample 5400511 | NCBI WGS metagenome assembly WNGO01 (sample SAMN13153380, study PRJNA577476) | soil metagenome | isolation source: 20 cm soil or saprolite under Garry oak tree replicate 2 | place: USA:California | collected 2016-06-15
ACTAAGCCACGGCGTAAGGCGATTACTTTAGCACCTCAGCGAGTTGTTTGGCGCTGGGGACATCACTCCAGCGCGCCAGCAATTTCCCGTCTCGCGCGAAAACCAGCACGCGAAACTCCGCCGCCTCGGCCGGTTCCTCGAGCTGCGCAGAGGCTGAGCCATCAAAATCGGTCACAACGAAGATGTCGCTCCTCGCGTCATGCTGAATTTTTTGTGCGTCGTACCGTGTCTGAAGCCGTTTTGCTGCCTCCTGCATGCGGTGGCGGATGAACGCGGTCGCCACGTTCCGCACGATGACGCCGTGCTTTCTGGTGAATCGAACAATGGTGATCATCCTGTATTTTGGATTACCCAAACAATAGTTGGGAATCCTGTCCCCAACCACGTGCGCCTTTTCCCAATCGCTCTTGGTGGCCAGCACCAATACGGTCACGTGTCCATCGGCGGTGGAAAGCTTGTTGCCATTAATATCCACAAAACTGAGCGAATAGATCGCTCCAGTTGAAAGTGCGCCGCGCACAAGCGTAGCGGGAAGAAGAGGCCCGATAACTGCAACGAAAAAGAATTGAAGTGCGCGCAGCTTCACAAGTAAGCAAATTGACGACGATGTCGCGCACTGACAACCTCCGGTCTGTCTTATCGTATTCAGCCTCTCCATTCAGCCGGCGGACGATTGTGGTATGTGCGAGGATATCGATCATTTTCATTTGTGGCTGGCCTGGCAGCTGCGATCGCATGGGGGGCTCGCGCTCCTCGCAGTTGACGCAGGATGCAGACACCAAATCAGCCCAGGGCGATTTTGCGCGGGCGATCGACCTTTACGAAGCCGCGATCGATGATAGTCCACGCAGCGCTGAGATTCACTACAAACTGGCTCTTCTTTACGACGATAAACTCAACGATCCCGTCAGCGCACTGCACCATTTCAAACGCTACCTCGCGTTAAGTCCAAACGGTCCTCATGCAAATGAGGCTAAAAATTCGATGAAACATGACGAAATCGCGGCGCTGACCGCGCTGTCTGGCGATTCCGTTATCCCCCGATCAGAAGCGGCGCAGTTGCGCAATGAAAACCTTAATCTACGGAAACAGCTTGAAGCGCGTACCGCATCATTACGAATCGGCTCGGAGAAATCGCAGACGAAAGACGCAAGCTCAAAAAAAATTGCGTCGAAGAAGGGGGACCGAAGCTATGTTGTGCAGCCGGGCGACACTCTCTTCTCTATTTCGCGAAAATTTTATAAGTCATCCAAGCATTGGAAAGAGATTCGCGATGCGAACGAAGAAAATATCCATGACCCGAAAAAACTCACGGTCGGACAGACTCTGATAATTCCCTAGACATTGCGCAAGAGTTGTAGCCGGGATCGGTGATCCCGGCAGAATGAACCAAGTCAGGGAACCCGCATCAGCGATGCCGGCTACAACATCATGCTGTCACTCCCAGCAATTCCCGTTGCCATGGAACCAGCAACGACGCTGTTCGTGCCTGGTCTGTCGCGATCGCCTCCAGCGTATGACGCGGCGCGATGAAAGATGGCTCCAAGCCGAGCTCTTCAGCTGATTTGTCGCGCCGCCGCCGCAGCTCCTCTGTGCGCCGGACAGTCTGCGCACTTGGTCGAGTTCCAAAACGCCGAGGCAACACCGGCCAATCCGATTCAGGCGCCGCCAGTGCGATTCGTGCTGCCTCACGAAACGCCCGACGTCGCCGAGACGAAAAATGTTTGTAATCAGGCACGCTCCCCGAAGCGAAACCTACCGCAGCGTCCACAAGCTTTTCGTTCTGTAAAATGTGAAATGGCGGACGATCGACCATTTCCGCTTCTTTTTCGCGCCATTGCCAGAGGGCGCGAAGTACTGCCGCGGGCCGCCCCTCAAGCGAGCCAGATCCGCGGATACGCCAAAATTCATCCTGCTTTCGGACACGCGCGACGGCCGCCTGCTCGATCGCGCGCTGACACGATTGCCGCAGCCAGTCCCGGCGCTGATGACGATCCAACTCGGCTTCCAACTTTTCGGCAAGTGATAACAGATAACGCACATCGTTAATTGCATATTCCGCCATTCGAGCCGGCAAAGGCCGTTTTGCCCAATCCGCTTTCTGTGAGCCCTTCGGCAATTCCACGCCAAAATAGCGTTTCACGAGCGCAGCCAGACTGAACTCGCGAACACCCAGGAGCCGAGCTGCAATCATCGTGTCGAAGATCCTCTGCGCGGTGAAGTTCAGGCCGCGCCGCAGCATTCGCAGATCATAATCGCCGCCGTGCAGAACAATTTCTCTATCTTCCAGCGCCCGGCGCAGTGGCTGCAGGTCGAGATCAGCCAGCGGATCGACAATTACGTCGTGCTGTAGGCGGGATCGTTGATCCCGGGTGCCGGAGCCAGTTTCCACATCCGGGCCGGCATCATCGATACTGGCTACAGCTGGCACACTGATCTGAAGCAGACAAAGTTTCTCTCGGTACGAATGCAGGCTGTCTGCTTCAGTATCGAGCGCGATGCGATCGGCAGCGTCAACCTTCTTGAGCAGCTCAGTCAGCCGGCAATCGGTTGCAATAAAGCGCGGTCGTAATGACGAATGACGAATGACCAAGCTCGAACGAATGTCGAAATCCGAATGACGAAGGGCGCGCTCCAAGCCCTGCTTCGTCATTTGCACATTCGGGCTTCCTTCGTCATTCGTCATTCGTCATTCGTGCTTCGTCGTTCCCGTCACTTCAATCCACTCAAGAGGAGCTCCGCGTTAGTCTTCGTCACGTGTAGATTGTCGATCAGTTTTTCCATCGCCTCGAGAGGCGGAAGCGCTGCCATCGTTTTGCGCAGCATTAGCACCCGTTCCCATTCATCGGGATGATAAAGCAACTCCTCGTGTCTCGTAGCTGAGAGCAGCGGATGGATCGCCGGATAGAGCCGCTTCTCCTGCAACGCGCGATCGAGATGCAGCTCCATGTTGCCGGTGCCTTTGAATTCTTCGAAAATCAATTCGTCCATTCGGCTGCCAGTTTCTGTTAAAGCAGTCGCGAGCACGGTCAGGCTGCCGCCTTCTTCTGCATTTCGGGCCGAACCGAAAAATTTCTTCGGCTTAATGAGTGCCTTCGCTTCGACGCCGCCCGACATGATTCGGCCTCTGCCCGGCTCCAGATTATTGTATCCGCGTGAGAGCCGCGTGAGGCTGTCGAGCAAGACCACCACGTCGCGTTTTAGTTCCACCAAGCGTTTCGCGCGCTCCAGCACTATCTCGGCTACCTGGACATGTCGTTGCACGCTTTCGTCAAAGTTCGAATGGTAAATCTGGCAATCACCGGACCCGCCTCCGGCGGGCAGCCCCTTCGAATGCTCGGGCGCGGCAGCAGAAGCGATTCCCGTAGAAGGGGCTGCCCTCCGGGTGCTGAGCAGATCAATTTCTCGCTCCAAATCCGTCACTTCTTCCGGGCGCTCGTCTACTAGAAGCAGGATGAGCACAATCTCCGGATGATTTACGCGAATGGCTTTAGCGATTTCCTTGAGCAGGATCGTCTTGCCCACCCGCGGCGGCGCGACGATAAGGCCGCGTTGTCCGCGCCCGAGCGGTGTCAGCAAGTCCACCGCGCGCGCGCTGATGGAGTTCGTCTTGGGGTTTTCCAGAATAATCCTGCCCTGTGGAAATTGCGGCGTGAGCTGGTCAAAGTGCGTCGGCTGCGTCCACTCCTCGACGGATTGGCCTTCGACACTTGTGACCGTGTCGAGTGAGAGGAACTTCTCACGCTGCGCTGGTAGTCGAACTCTCCCGGCGATCTTTTGGCCAGGGCGCAACTGGTATTGTTCAATAACGGCGCGCGGAACGGCTACGTCCTCGGGGAGAGGCAGAAAATTAAATTTTGGCCAGCGCAAAATCGCAAAGGAGTCGCTGACCTGATCCAGGAAACCTTCTGCAGTGACAGTTGTGCCGCCGCCGCTTAACGCTGTGCGGACAATATCGAGGATGTGCTGATGGCGAGAGCGCGCGGGATGCAAAAACAAATCCAAATCACGCGCCAACGCTTTTAGTTTTTTTTCCGAAAACTCTTGCAGCTCATTTAGATCAAGTGAGCGAACTATAGCCGGGATCGTTGATCCCGGGATCTGCGCTCCCTTTTCAGCGGCTGTGCCAGCCCCCTTGTCAGCAGGCGACCCGTTTTCGGCAGACTTCGGCGTGGCGCGCACGCCTGCCTCCGAAGTTTCGGTCTGCGGAATCGATACCTCTACCTTTTCGTCCATGATTGCGGTTGCCAAAGCGCACCAAGAAAATGCGCTTGCTCCATCAGCGCCGCACGACTGCCGTCATTCCACACGACGTGGTCCGCTCGCGCGATTTTGTCGTCCAGTGGCATTTGTGACTTAATCATCTCTTCAGCTTCCGTGTTTTTGAGCGACATTCGTTGTGTCAGCCGGGCCAGCTGCACCTTGTACGAACAGACCACCACGACCACCCGGTCGCACAATGCTTCACCGCCGGTTTCATAAAGGAGTGGAATATCAGCAAAGAAAAAATCGGGAGAATTGCGATGCCTTTTCGCCTCAGCGCTCCATTGGCGGCGAATCCGCGGATGGAGGATCTGTTCAAGCGCGCGTTTCTTAGTCGCGTCGTTAAATATTATTGCTCGAAGTTTGTCGCGATTCAAGTCCCGGTTGCGTGAAAAGACGCCGGCGCCAAACTCCGCACGAATTTCTTGCTTCACCTCTGGAAGCTGGACCAGAGTGTGAGCTGCCTGGTCGGCATTGAAGAATTTCGCTGTGGGAAAGATCTCGCGGAGACATTCGCAGAACGTGCTTTTACCTGTGGAAATTCCGCCCGTGATCCCGATTGAAGGCATTTGCGAACCTCACCGCGGCGTGATGCCTTCGGCAAGATCAACATGGAAGGTTTGCTTCACTTTCGTTGTGCCGAAAGTTAATTCCGCAGCGTACTCTCCGGCAGGGAGAAGCCGCTTTGGGTCGTCTCCGCCGTATTCCACGCTGACGTCTTTGGTCGGCCGCAAATCCCAGTTCAACCGAGTAAAACCTTGCGTCCCGGGCGCTTTCAGGTTTGCGACCGGTTGTCCGGTTGATTTGGTAACGGCGATTTTGATTTCATCACCAGTAAACTCCCGTACCCAAACCGTGAACAGCGCGCCCTCGGGTGGATCTTGCCCGCGATAAATTCCCTTGCCGTTCGAATCAACAAATCCTGGTTGGAGATATGCGCCGGTCACGGAACGCACGCTAAACAATTGGGCCGGCTTCGCCGCAATCTCTGGGGTGAATTCTCGAAATGGCACAGTGTCGTCAAGGATGGCGATGCTGCGACCATGTGTCGCGATGACAAGGTCTGACGTCCGGGGATGAATCTGGATGTCATCCACGCGTACCGAAGGAACATCGCCGATGCGGACCCAATGTGAGCCTTCATCGAACGATGCGAATATCCCGAAGTGCGTGCCTGCGTAGAGCAATTTCGGATTCACCGGGTCTTCTCGGACCACTTCGACTGGGTTGGCTGGCGGAAGATCCCCCGTGACCGATTGCCAGGTTTTGCCGAGGTCGGCCGTGCGCAAAATCGCGGGGCTATCGTCGCCCGAGCGATAGGCATTGGCTGCGACGTAAGCGACGTTGGCATCGGCATTGGAAGGCTCAATGCGCACGATCCATTGGCCGCGTGCCGGCTCGGGCAAATTGTTCGTCAATTCCGTCCACTTGCCACCATCGTTCTCTGTGACCCAGAGCCGCCCGTCATCAGTCCCAGCCCACAACAGGCCGGCGCGCTTCGGCGATTCGTCAAGCGAAAAGACGACGCCATAATTTTCCGCGCCGCTGCCAGTGGCGTTTGTTTTCGTCGGATCATTGTGCGTCAGGTCGGGACTGATCACTGAGTATTTTTCCATCCGCTCAGTCAATTTGAAGACGCAATTTCCGCCCAAATAAATTACGCCCGGTTTATGTCGGCTCATGACCATCGGTGAATTCCAGTGAAACCGATAGCGCGGTTGGCCTTCAGCCGGCTCGGGACGCAAACGACGTATCTCGCCATTTCGCAAATTGATCCGGTGCACTTCGCCTTGCTGGCTCTCCGCATAAAATGTGTCGCGATCGGTTGGATCGAACAGGACATAGAAACCGTCCCCGCCGGCAAGCGCAGTCCAATCGCAGTTGCGAATGCCTTCCTTGCTCTGCACGCCGCTTGGTCCAACCCAGTTCTCGTTATCTTGAAGGCCGCCCGCGATTCTGAAATACGGCTTCGTGTCGTCGAGGGAGATTCGATAAAATTCTCCCGAGGGAATCTTATTCAAATGATCCCAGTTCTTGCCGCCGGCAAAACTTTGATATACGCCGCCATCAGTTCCTAGTATCACGCGCTGGCAAACTGCCGGTTTCGGCGGCTTGTTCTTGTCTTCCGGTTTGGGCGGCTTTGGCGCCGGCACAGTGCCGGGTTGAATCGCAAACGCGTGGCAATCGGGATGAACTTTCTCACTGAGATCTTCGCGAAAATTTTTTCCACCGTCATCGGACGCGAATACCGCGAAACCGAGAAGATGAACCCTCTGGTCGTTTGCAGGATCGATGCGAATCTGACTGAAATAAAATGGCCTCGGGTCCATGGCGCTGATGCGCGTCCATTTTTCGCCTCCATCTTCAGATCGAAAGACGCCGCCGGCTTTGCTGCGCAGATCGGTGAGCGAACCAAGTCCGCCTTCGTAACTTTGGACGACCGCCATGACAATCTTTGGATTGCTGACACTGATCGCCAACCCAATGCGGCCGGTTTGCGCCGGCAAACCGCCGCCAAGTTTCTTCCAGGTTGCACCGCCGTCGGTGCTCTTAAAAATTCCACCGACGTCCTCGCCGCCGGTCAAGCCTGGGCCAGATGTGAAACTCCATGGCGTTCGCTGTCGCGCGTAAAGCGCAGCAAAAATGATCTGTGGATTCGTTGGGTCAACTAACACATCACCGCAGCCAGTGCGGGCGTCGTGCGGAGCTTCCGCGTGCAAGATTAGTCTCCATGTTTTGCCCGCGTCGGTCGTCTTAAACAGTCCGCGTTCACCGCCGTCTTTCCACAAATTCCCGATTGCCGCGACATAAGCGACCTCCGGTTTTTTCGGATCGACAACGATCCGTGCGATGGCGCGGCTCTCTTTCAGCCCGATGTTCTGCCATTTCTCGCCGCCATCGGTCGATCGATAAACGCCATCACCCCAATCGGACGAATTACGATCATTGGCCTCGCCGGTGCCCACCCAAACGATATCAGAATCAGAAGGCGCAATCGCTACTGCACCGATGGAGAGCATCGGTTGCTTGTCGAAGATCGGGTCGAACGTAGTGCCGTTGTCATTCGTCTTGAACAGACCGCCGTGCCCAAGCCCAACGTAAAAGACAGATGGATTGCGCGGATCGATTGCAATGTCCGAGACACGACCGCCCATCACTGCGGGTCCGATCGAGCGCGCTTTCAGATTTTTGAAGAGCACGTCAGTAAGTTGCGGTGGGGTCGGCGAAGGAGTCGAAGCCGGCGCGCGTGATAGCGGCGTTGCGCCTGAGGCTGGGGTCGCTGTTACCGTGCTTTACGGCGACGGCGAAGGCATTTCCTGAGCGGGCAGAAGATCGACAATCGACAATAAGAAAGCGCAGCAGCATAGCAGTCGAGTAATCATGAGACGGTTACCATCGCGTTCTACCGTTGTAGGGCAAGCGCGTCGCTTGCCGAGATAAAAGGGCTGACAGGCGGAGCGCCTGCCCTACAATTCGCCTTTTTTGCGATGCGCGGAATCGTTGTAACCTTGTAACTGTTTAACTTCTTAATTCTTATGACCGAACAAGTTTTGACGGGAAAAGTTGGCGTGGTTTTCGGTGTAGCGAACAAGCGCAGCATCGCGTGGGCGATCGCGAAGGCCTGGGCCGCCGCGGGTGCGCGCCTGATTTTTAATTATCAAGGTGAGCGGTTAAAGGAAAACGTCGAGGAACTGGTCGGCGAGTTTGGAGAGCAAACTCCGTTGTTTCCCTGCGATGTTTCCAGCGACGATGAGATCAGCGCGTTTTTTGAAAAAGTGCGGAGCGAAACCGACCGCGTCGATTTGATGCTTCACTCGCTTGCTTTTGCTCCCCGCGAAGCGTTGGAAGGCGACTTTGTGAGTACAACGCGCGAAGCGTTCCGTGTCGCACACGATATCAGCGCTTACTCGCTGGTGGCGCTCGTGCGCGAAGCGGCACCGTTGATGACGAATGGGGGCAGCATCGTGGCGATGACCTATTACGGTTCGCAAAAGGTCGTGCCGCACTACAACGTGATGGGCGTGGCCAAGGCAAGCCTTGAAGCTACTACTCGTTATCTTGCCTACGATCTAGGTCCGAAAAAAATCAGGGTGAACTGCATTTCCGCAGGACCAGTTCAGACGCTGGCCGCCCGCGGCATCAGCGGTTTCAGCGCGATGCTTAAACATTATCAGGAGCGCGCGCCGTTGAAACGCAGTTGCGATCCAGCTGAGTTAGGCGCCACCGGAGTTTTCCTCGCCAGCGACGGAGCCGCAGCGATCACTGGCCAGGTAATTTACGTCGATGGCGGCTACCAAATAACGGGCATGTGATAGTGTCTCTCTTTCTTCCTCTTCCTCTTCCTCTTCGTCTTTTCTTTTCCTCATACTCGAAATTTGAAGCGCTGCACGGCGCGCCCTCGCCACGGCGAGCGGGTTGTGGTCGCGTCCTACCATCGTAACCGACAATGATTGCGCGCATTTGGCACGGGTGGACCAAACCAGCGGACGCGAAAACATACGAAGAGATGCTGCGCGATGAAATTTTTCCAAGCATCGCGGCGCGTAAGATTAACGGCTACCGCGGCGCCGAGTTGTTCATCCGCGAGGATGGCGACGAAGTTGAGTTCGTTACACTCCTCCGATTCGATTCCATGGACGCCGTGAAGGAATTCGCCGGCGCGGACACGAGCAAGCCGGTCATTTTTCCGAAAGCCGAGACGCTCATCACACGAATGGAGCAGGCGCGGCATTATCGAGTCGCGATCGCGAGAGAATTATAGGGCAGGGGCTCCGCCTGCCGCCGCTCGGATTTGCCCCACGACTGACGTGCGCGCACGTTCAGCCACATGAAGCTTGCGTCAAGGTTACGGGAGATACTCGGCAATAAGCTCGTTGCTGATGATCCGGACACGCTCGCTGCGCACAACGGCGACAAATGGTTCGCAGCGTATGAGCCCGAGGCTGTCGTCTTCGCAACGTCGACAAGCGACGTCAGCAAACTGCTCCAGTTCGCGTCGCGGGACAAAATTCCGGTAACTGCGCGCGGAGCCGGCTTTGGTTATGTGGGTGGCTGCGTGCCCGTACGCGGTGGCATCGCTCTCTCGCTCATGCGGATGAAGCGGATTAAAGAAATCAATTTCGCCGATGCGGTCGCGATTGTTGAACCCGGCGTGTTTACCGGCGACCTGAAAGCGGCGGTGCGAGCGCAAAAATTGTTTTATCCGCCTGATCCGGCGAGCATGAAAGACTGCACCATCGGTGGAAACGTGGCAACGAACGCGGGTGGCCCGCGTTGTTTGAAATACGGCGTAACGCGCACTTACGTAATCGGCCTCGAAGTAGTGCTGGCAAACGGCGACGTAATGCGGACTGGTGGACGCGTCCACAAAAACAAGACCGGATTCGACTTGCTCGGTCTGTTTGTTGGCTCGGAAGGACTCCTCGGCGTGGTGACCGAGGTCACGCTACGTTTGCTCCCGCTTCCACCTGCCCGGGCTACTTTGTCGGCCGCCTTTGCCACAGCCGCGCAAGCAGCCGAGGCAGTGCAGGCGATTTTCGCAGCGGGATTTCTTCCGTCGTCATTGGAAATTGCCGATCATTTCACGCTGGAAGCAGCGCGACGCGACCTCGGCAAAGTGATCGTCCCTGAGGGGAATGCACACCTCCTCGTCGATCTGGATGGACAAGAGGAAAGCGTCCTCAGCGAGTCCGCAGCCATTCGTAAGTTGCTTGAAAAACGGAAACCAAAGGCGCTCGAGATTGCCAAGGGCGAAGAAAATTGCGAAAAGCTTTGGGAATTGCGCCGTCAGTTCAGCAACTCACTGCGTGCGACAGGTTTGACAAAATTGAATGAGGATGTGGTCGTGCCACGCAGCCGCTTGGTGGACCTCATGGAATTTGCAGAGTCGCTACAGACAAAACATGGGTTCCCGATCGCGTGCTTTGGTCACGCCGGTGACGGCAACATTCATGTCAACATCATGGCGGACCGGTACAACCGCGACCCGGCCGTTCGCGACAAAGTCCAGCGCGCACTTGACGATCTTTTCGCGCAAGTGTTGGCCTGGGGGGGCGTAATTACTGGCGAGCACGGAATTGGCCTGGCCAAAAAACGTTGGTGGCCGGAAGCGACCAGTCCAGTCGTTCGCGAGCTGCACCGCCGAGTGAAGCAAATTCTCGATCCAGATGGCATCTTGAATCCGGGAAAATTTCTCGAGGACGAAGACTCTTGGGTACGTGAATAGCGGCACTGGTTCGCCTCTCCCCTTTCGCAAAGGGCGAGGATTAAGATGAGGGGGTTGTGCCAACGCACGGCATAGTTTGTGGACCGAACCCTCACCCTCCCCCTCTCCCAGCACCTAGCGAGGCGACCCACGCCGGCTATTCCTTCCGACCACCAAACAGATAAACGCTGTCGCACTGAACGCTCACGCTTTTGGGGTTGACTAGGCCGAATTAGCATCGAGTTTGGGCGCCTACTATCAGGCGCATCTGAATTGGCCGTGACTGGCGCGCATCCGCGTCCTCGCGAACGAACCAATAAGAAAGACCGTACGTCTTCTCATTTCGCGCTGCCTTAAGAATTAAATGAAACCTGGAAAATTTACTCACACGATTGCAGTGATCCTTTCGTCGATCACGTCTCTGTTCGCACACGGGACAGCCTCGAAGGCGGAACCGGCAAAAAGCAAGTTCAGCAAGAAATCTCAGAAATCCGGCGAGAATCGTACCTTTGATGTTACTGCACTCGCCTTCACGCCTGGGCAGTTGGCTGGAGATTCGCCCGAGCCGGGACAGCGTTTCCCGTGGAAGAAAGATATTGCAACAACCATCTTTTGG
>WNGO01004605.1_pt1 | contig 11079 bp, 6 predicted proteins | sample 5400511 | NCBI WGS metagenome assembly WNGO01 (sample SAMN13153380, study PRJNA577476) | soil metagenome | isolation source: 20 cm soil or saprolite under Garry oak tree replicate 2 | place: USA:California | collected 2016-06-15
CATAGTCAAAGAACTTCACGCCCCATCCGCTCATCAGCTTGGTGGCCGGCCCAATCCCGGTCGGTGTGGCAAAGTCACTAAATGTCTCGTTCTTGTTGTTGTGATACAGCGAAAACATTTCCTGGTCTACGTTGGAGACGAACAAGTCGGCCCATCCATCTTGATCGTAGTCAGCAGCGTCCACACCCATACCCGAACGTGCACGGCCGTAGGAGCTGTAGCCCACCCCTGCCAACATACCGTTCTCTTCGAATTTCCCTTTTCGATTGAGGAAGAGGAAATTTGGCTCTGTGTCATTGGCCACAAACAGATCCATCCAGCCGTCGTTATTGATGTCGCAGGCCACTACGCCCCACGCCTTCGCCATCGCTTCTGCGATGCCTGTCTCCTTGCTGACATCTGTGAACGTCCCATTCCCATTGTTATGGAACAACCAGCACGGCATAGGTTCATACACCCGGGGAATACAGTACCAGCGCTCGTTGGTGTCGCGGTTGCCGCACCATTTGTTTTTCCCTTTGCTGAAGTCGACAAACCGGCAAACGAACAAATCGAGCCGTCCGTCGTTGTCATAGTCGAACCACACAGCGCTAGACGCCCAGCCGGGCGCTGCGACCCCGGCCTTTTCCGTCACGTCACTGAACGTGCCGTCTCCGTTGTTGTGGTAAAGGATGCTGCGGCCATACTGCGTCAAGTAGATGTCGGGAAGGCCATCTCCATCATAGTCACCGACGGCAACTCCTTGCCCATACCCGCCTCCGACGACCCCAGCTTTCTCCGTTACATCTGTAAATGTGCCATCCCGATTATTATGGTAAAGCGCGTTTCGCAGCGGCGATGGCGGCGTGTAGAAGTCACAAGCTCCGCTATTCACCAGGTAAATGTCCATCCAGCCATCGCCGTCGTAATCGAGAAACCCGCAGCCCGCGCCCGTTGTCTCCGGCAGATACATGTCTGGGGAGCGCCCGTTCACGTGTCTCCAAGTAATTCCGCTTTCCGAGGGCGGTAGTTCGGAGAAGAAAGGACCCTGATCGCTGGTAGGATAAGCAACGTGCGGAATCCCGCGGACAGCAGCGGCCCCGGCCAACGCTTCGAGGAACCCTCTGCGTGAGAGTGAGAAGCCATTGGGAAGCCGCGGGTGCTGGCGCCAATTCAAGGTTGCGATTCTCTCTTCATGGTTTGCGCTCGCCGTCGAAATTGCTGTGAGCCGATTTGATCGCGCCCTTCTTCGATCGTATAAAACTTATCGACGTCGAGATCGCGAAAGGTCTGTTTCTGTCCGCTCGGCCAGCTCACTTCGATGGACTCGACTCGAGTCGCTTTGCCTAAGCCGAAGTGTGCACGCAGGTCGCTTTGAGAAAGATAACTGCCTCCACCGGCGACTTCGTGAATCTGCGAGAGGCCTCCCGCGAATACGCGGATGCGCGCCCCCATCGCGTCCCGGTTGCTCTTATGCCCCACGAGCTTGATGTTGAGAAAGTGGTTGCCGTTGCCCCCACTGTTGTGCAGTAGGAGCGGCAGGTCTCCGTTGTTCGCCACGACCACATCCATAAATCCGTCATTGTCGAAGTCCGCAAATGCCACGCCTCGCCCCACGTATGGCGTCTGGAAGCCGCTGCCCGCAAGCTTGGTCGTCTCCACGAACTTGCCGTTGCCTTCGTTGTGGAAGAGCGAGTTGATCTGTTTGAAGTGCACGTCCGGCAAGACCTGCTCCACTTCCGGATACACATGCCCGTTGGCGATAAACAAATCCAGCCAGCCGTCGTTGTCGTAATCGAAGAACCCGCCGCCGAAGCTGAGCACATCGCGCGTCGGCACGGTGATGCCCGCCTGATCGCTGACCTCGTCAAACGAGCCTCTGCCGTTGTTGTGCCAGAGGTGATCGGAATTCCTCTGAAAATCCGTGATGAAAAGATCGAGCCAGCCGTCATTATCATAGTCGCCCAGCGAAATGCACATTGCCGCCATCACGTTGCCGCGCGCGGTGAGGGCCATCCCGGTGATGACACCCACTTCATCGAACGTGCCGTTGCGCTGGTTGTGGTAGAGGTAGGCATTCAGTCCGTCGTTGGCCACAAACAGATCGGGCCAGCCGTCGTTGTCGTAGTCCGCGGCGCCCACGGCGAGATTCTTGCCTTGGGGCTCGTAGATCTTGGCAGTCTTCGTCACATTGCTGAAAGTCCCGTCGCCATTATTGTGATAGAGGACGTCAGCCGTGCCCTTGTACACGCTGGGAGGACAACTCGTGCGCGCGCCGCTGATGTTGCAATAGCGAGGACCGTTGGGTTCCAAAAGGACGTACCCGCCAACGTAAAGATCCAGGCGGCCGTCTCGGTCGTAATCAAAAAATGTTGCGCCGGAATGAAAGAGCGTCCCGAACTCCAGGCCCGCCACGCCGGCTTTTTCCGTGGCATCCGTGAACGTGCCGTTTCCGTTGTTGTGGTACAGAACGTTGCGGCCGTACTGTGTCACATAAAGATCGGGAAAGCCGTCGTTGTCGTAGTCGCCCCACACACACCCGAGACCGTAGCCCGTGCCGGGAACGCCGGCGGTTTCCGTAACGTCGGTAAACGTGCCATCGCCATTATTCCGGTAGAGCGCGTTGCGCGCCGAAATGCCGCGGCTGTAAAGATCGCGGCCGTTCACAAAATAAATGTCTTGAAAGCTGTCTCCTTCGAAATCCGCGACGCAAACGCCGGGACCGAAGATTTCACGATTGATGGGAATTCCATCGTTGCCGCGGAAATGCGCAAACTTGATGCCCGCCGCTGCAGTGACATTCGTAAACTGTATCGCGGAAGGCCGCGCGCTTTGTGTATGAACGCGAGCGGTGCAAACCAGAACCGTAATTGAAAGCAGCGACAAGCAAAAGAGAAAAAAGAAAGGGCGCCCGAGGAATCTGCTGTTTCTTTGGTTTTGGCCAAAGCAGATTCCTCGCTCCGTAAGACCGTCCGGAGCGCGAAAGGCGCGATTCGCTCGGAATGACAAATCTTTGAGTCTTTTCAACACTCTCCAAGGAACAGTCTGGCCTATTTGGGCGGTCCCGGCTTCTGCGCTGCATCGGCAGTCTTCTGCTTTTCGCGGTCGATTTTCTCAGCCGCCGCCTTCTGAAGCGCGGCCTCTCGCTTTGCGTCCTCGGTTCGCCCGGCGCGACTGTACGCTACCGCCAGATGATAATGCCCCGCGGGATTCGCCGGCTGCATCTTCACGTAAGTTTCCAGCGGAGGTATCGCTTCGGCGATTTTCTGCGCCGAAAGACACGACATGCCCAGCCCGAGGAACGCGTCGGCAAATGTAGGATCGAGCTTCGTCGCGCGCGATAAATGGTTAATGGCTTCGTCCCACTGGGTCGCCTCCAGCGCCAATTCGCCAAGCAAATATTCGGCGCCTGCGTTTTTAGGGTCGAGTTCCAGTTCCATTTGCAATTCTTTTCGTGCCTTCTCGCTCGCGCCCGCCTCAGGGTCAGGTTTGGAAAGATAGAGACGCGCCATGCGGAAGTGGACTCCCGGCGCATTCGGAAATTGTTTCAACATCTCCTGATACTCTTTGGTCGCGTCGTCCCACTTGCCTTGCATTTCGAGTGACTCGGCATTCAATTCCCGAGCCTGATACGAGGACGGCGCCGACTGGGCAAGGTCCATTGCGGCACGCGTCGAGAGGTCCGAATAGGCATGAACCGAAACGTAGAGAACCTCCGGATCGTTGCGAAATTCGCGGTTCAGGATGGCAAGAAAATCCCCGACTGCGCTTCGCTGATCGAGGCTCAGCCCGCAACGCACTCCGAGAATACCAGCTCTGCGTTGCGCCTCTTTATCGGATCTTTGTTGCGCAGCGATTTTGAGAAGCGGCAGGGCTTCCTTGCAGCGCCCGCTCTCCGCCATCCGCAAGGCCTTTTCTGAAGAGGTTCGTTGAGCAGACGCACTCTGGACGGACGGGGGATCGCTGGCTGAACCAGTCGCCGCGCCCGCCTGCGCCCAGATACTCGGCGGAATCATTATCAAAGCGAGCGCAAAGACGAAGATGGAGATGAGGTTAGAGCGCATAAATGAAAATGGGGCAGGCGTTTTGTTCGCCTGCCCCATCCTACTGCACTAAAGGTTAGTAGTAAAACTTCAGCGCAAACTGGATGTTACGCGGGGCCTGCGCACTTGTGATTTGCCCCATGGTACTTCCAAGGCCCATGTCTGGAGCGTTGAGGTTGACGTGGTTGAAGGTATTCACGAAATCGGTGCGGAACTGCACCTTGTATCTTTCCGTGATCTGAACGTTCTTTTGCAAGCTTAGATCAATGTCGTCGTATCCAGGACCGCGCAACCACCCAAGCTGAGCAGGACAGGTGCCAAAGGTACCGACAGCGGGGTTGCTGAAGTTGCCGTTGTTGGTGAAGTATTGGAAGCCGTTAAATCCAGAACCCGGAACTCTACCCTGCACTTTTGCGATGGAATCGCAATTGGGACGTGAACTGCGAGAATTGGTTTTGGACTGATCGCCGGTGCCGTACGGGCTCATCGGGAAACCCGTATGCAAGGAAAGAATCGGGCTAACCGCCCAGCCCCCCACAACGGCATTCGCTACCTTGTTCAGGTTATTCCCCACAGCCTTACCGTGCCCGATCGGCAGCTCATACACCGCATAGGCTGTCAGGATTTGAGTCGCATCGTAAAAGCACGGCGCCCATTCGGCCCTTGGGTTGTAGATGTTCTGCCAGTAGGGCGAAACGGTTGTGGCCTGCCCGCCCCAAGATCCGTAGTAACCGCTGTTGTTGGTCATGCATTTTGAATATGTGTATGCCACGTGATACTGCAATCCGTTGCTCATCTCCTTCTGCAGCACGGCTTGCAAAGCGTGGTAGTACATATTGCCGTTCGACTGGGTGCCCGAAGTAAATTCGGATATGGTGCTAAGGAGTGCAGGGTTGTTCGAGAAGAATGGACTTGGAGCGGTACAAGGAGCTGGGCAAGACGCGCTCGGGGTAAGCAGTTGCCGCTGAGAGTAAGAAAACGGCACCATCAAGTGCGTTCCCCGCTGGCCCACGTAGCCAATCTGGAACGTTGTGTTGCTCCAGAACTGCCGTTGCACCGTTAGGTTCCACTGATCGGAGATGGCCGGCTGCACATTCGGATCCCAGACGCGCAGCAACGCACCGGCATAACAAGCATACGCCGGTGGGTCGCATGAGGGCGAAGTCGCTGAGCCGACAATACCATCCGAAGTCGAGGTAGCTGGCAACGGAACGGTGTTGTATGGCACGTCGAGTTCCTTAGGATTGAATGGTGGATTGATCGGCAGGCGCAGGTTCGTGCCGGTTCCCTCTAGATACGAAGAAATGGTGAATGCGCCTCGCACCACCGTATGTCCGCCCAGCATTGCTGGTGTCCATGCAAAACCCAGTCGGGGCTGGAAGTCCTTGCCCCCGTAGACTCCCTTGTAGAGCGCACGGCTGGCACCATTCTGACCCGCGAAAACAATCTGTTGCGTTCTGAGATCGTAATTCGCCTGCTGGTTGTTGGTTTCTATCCACGGCGTATGCGCCTCATAGCGCAACCCAATAGTGAAGGTTAGACGATCATTAAATCTCCAGGTGTCCTGGACGTACGCGCCATAAATGTCGCTGGTTTGTTCCCAGGTCTTCCCAGAACTAAGGCCTCGACCGAACTCGTTGGGGAGCCCGAGGAGGAAATCCGCGCCGCCGTCGCCAGTGTTAGTCGCGGCGCTTTGGAACGCGCTGGCGGTGAAGGTGCCACTGAAGTTGATAAACCCCAGTTCGCCGTTATTTCCTGAGTAAAAGGTCTTGATGGGCTCCTTCCAGAATTGGAAGCCGAACTTGATCGAATGCCGGCCGCGCGTGTAGATGACGGAATCGTCCACCTGCCAGACGTGATCGTCAAAGCTCTGCCTGTTCAGGCTGTTCCCGATACCACCTATCACACTATTGCCCAAACCGAGACTGAGCAGGCCATCTATGCCCGCAGGGTTGCCGTTTCCGATGCCAATCTGGTTGCCAAATGCGCCGACGCTCGAAACAAAGCTCGACGCCGTATTTAGCGTGACATGGCTCCAGCCGAAGCGCGCATCGTTCAGTAGGTTCGTGCCGATGGTGTGAGTCCAATCCCCAACTGTATTCCAGATGGGCGCTGTTGACGAGCCGTTCCCGAAAAGCGGCTGGGAGTTCGTGCTTGGATTGTTCTGATAAGCTCGCGTGAACCGGCCGCTGAGGCGGTCCTTGTTGGAGATTTGGTAATCGACTTTGATGTCGCCTTGGTTAGCATCGAATGCCGACGTGCTCGTATTCAGCGCGTTCTGCTGCAAGTTATTGTTGATGGTCGTGGGGTAGAGCGACGAGGCAAATAGTGCCAGCGCCACAGGGCTGATCATCTGGGTTGGTATTTTATTGAACGGGAACGGCTGCCGAACAGGCGCGAACGGCGAAGAAGGCGTACACGGAGCCGAGAAAGAGGCGCATGGATTGTACAACTGGATGTTCTTTCCGCTATTTGATGTACAAACGCCCGTCGCGTTGAATCCCACCGAACAAAGTGCACCGAAGTCGCCACTTTTCTCAGCGGTTGTAAAGGCGGTAAAGGAACCGGTTGAGCTGGGATGGTCAAAACGCTGTCCCTGGTAATCCACGAAGAAGAAGAGTTTGTTCTTGAGGACGGGTCCGCCCAACGTGCCTCCGAACATGTTCCACCGAAGCTTGTCGCGAGGAGTGCCGCTAAACTTATTGGACCAACTGTTCGCGTTCAGCACATCATTGCGGAAGAATTCCCATGCATCGCCGTGGTAGTTATTTGTCCCCGACTTGATGCTCACGCTGACAATGCCGCCTTCGAAGTTCCCGAACTCCGGTGATGCGTTATTCGTGATCAGGTTGAATTCTTCGATGGCGTCAGGTGCCGGCGTGTATCCGAGAAGGTTGTCCGACACCTGGTTATTGTCCATGCCGTCGAGCAGGAAGTTGTTCGACTGCTCGCGATTTCCGTTGATGTACGGCCGGCCGCCGCTCGCAGTGTTGTCGCCGTTGTTGAAGCTGCTGGGGTCGGGGTGGACAGCGCCCGGCGCCAGCAAAGCCAACTCCACGTAATTGCGCGTGGCCAATGGAAGCGCGTCGTTCGTGGCCGCGTTGACGATGGTATCCACCTGGGTCGCTTCTGTCTTAAGAACCGGAGCGGCGCCGGTTACCTCAATCGTTTGATTGATTTGGCCGACCTTCATTTCGACATCGATACGGGCGATCTGGTTCAGTACGAGGGTAAACGCGGGACGCAGGGTGGTCTGGAACCCCTGCTTTTCGAACTTCAAGTCATAGTTTCCCACCGGCAATTGGGAGATTCGATAGATACCGGACTCATTGCTGGTTGCTGTGTACGTGATTCCGCGTTCGACCGACTTCGCGGTCACCGTTGCTCCCACAACCGCCGCACCGGTCGAGTCCGTCACCGTGCCGGTGATCGTCGCGGTCACTTCCTGGCCCCGGGCGACATTCGCGCCGACCAACAGCGCCGCCAGCCCACAAATCGCCATTCCCCACGCACAATAAAGCGTCTTTCTCATATTGCTTCCTCCAGTTCGAGGCCGTCGGCTGTCCAACCCGCCTCTCCCCACATTCATTTCCTCGACCGGTAACTGGCACCCGGACCTGCTATAGGTCCTGTTGGCGGGTAGCTATATAGCACTATTTTTTTGTTGTCAAGAGGAAAAATGATGTTTATAAAGAATTCTGGTGGTTCGGGGGAGCCCAGCTTTAGCGCTGGTACTAGGCTGCCCTATAGCGGTGCCCGGCTCGCACTATAGCACTGATCTGGTTCACAGGACGCTCGAAACCCCGAATTCTTCGTGGTTTCTTTCGGCTGAAACATCTCTCTGCCTAGAATGCTTGGCAAGGTGCAACTGATGGCTTCGAACAAGAAAACGCTGGCTGCCGTCGAGGGCTTCCCCTCTCGCCCTCCAAACGCGCTGCCTGCGTATCAGCGCATTCAGAGCGTCATTCGCAAACGCATCGATTCCGGCCAGCTTCAGGCCGGCGACCCCGTCCCCTCCGAGCGCGAGCTCGCCAAGACGCATCACGTCAGCCTCATGACCGCGCGCCACGCCCTCGCTTCCCTCGAACGCGAAGGCTTTGTCGAACGCCGCCGCGGCATCGGCACGTTCGTCGCTCCGCCAAAGATTCATTTCAACAAGCTCATGAGCTACACCGAGCAAATGGCCGCGCGCACCCTTAGTGCCGGCGCCAAAGTGCTCTTCGCCAAGATCGTGGATAATGAAAACGAAGCCGCGGCGCGCCTTTCGCTTCGGCCTAATAGCGGCATCATCAAGCTCGAAAGGCTTCGCCACGCGTCCGGCGAGCCGTTCGCGCTCGAAATCTGCTATCTCAGCGCCGCCGAGTTTCCCGGCTTGCTTGACGCTCCCGTCGCACGCGAATCGCTGTTCGGCATTCTCGAGCGCGATTACAAAGTCGAACTGGGTTACGCCGACGAAGAAGTCGACGCTACCGCTGCCGATCCGCGCATCGCTGACCTTCTCGCCATACCGCGGCGCGAACCGCTGCTGCGCATTCGCCAGGTCATTTATTCTGCGAAGGGTAAAGCCATCATGTACGTGCTCGGTTTCTACCGCTCCGACCGGCATAATCTGGTGATTCGCCGGTTCCGCTAGCCGACGAAGGCGTGCCGCAACTGTTCTTTGTGGAAAAAAGCTCCCCGGGTCGAAACGTTTCGTGAGTCTCGAGAGGCTTCCGCATGCTGGTGATCCTGAAGCGCGACAATGAAGAAGCGAACGAGCACGCCGCCCAGCTTATCGCCGGCGCCATCAAGAAAAAACCTTCACTCACTCTCGGCCTCGCCACGGGAAATACCATGCTCGGCCTTTACCGGCATCTCGTGCGCCTCCATCAATCCGGTCCGCTCGATTTCTCCGGCGTCGTCACTTTCAACCTCGACGAATACCTCGGCCTGCCTGATCCACATCCCGGACGGCAGCATCCGCGGCGATTACGATGCTTATTGTGCGTCCTACGAGCAGGCGATTCGCGCCGCGGGCGGCATCGACCTCCAGCTTCTCGGCATTGGCCGCAACGGACACATCGGCTTCAACGAACCTACCTCCAGCCTGGCCTCGCGCATGCGCCTCAAAGTCTTGAGCCGCGAGACGCTCGACGACAACTCCAAGTTTTTCGGTCCCGGCGAAGAAGGCCCGCGCTGCGCCATCACCATGGGCATCGGCACGATCCTCGAAGCGCGCAAAATCCTTTTGCTGGCCACCGGCGCGTCCAAGGCCGCCGCCATCGCCAAATCCATCGAAGGCCCCATCACCTGCGCCGTCTCCGCGTCGGCCCTGCAGCTCCATCCTGATGTGACGTTCGTTCTCGACGAGCCCGCGGCAGCGCAACTCGCCGAGCGCGACTATTACCACCGCGTCCTCCAAATGACTGCTCTCCTCACCCCGGACCGGCTCTAACCAGCTCTCCTGATATCGAAATGGGGAACTCGCGAGTCGAATTAGCCAGGCGGCCAAGTATGGATCCGAGCTTCAACATTCCAGGTACCGGTCCGGTTTCTTGCTATTCCACCCTTTTCGAATTTTCATTTTCGATTTTCGAATTTCCATTTTCCGCTAGAATAAATCTGTGACATCTGCCCCCCAAAAGGCGCCTGCCCCAAGCCTCTTCCCCATGTTCCTGAAGCTCGAGGGTCAGCGCTGCCTCGTCGTCGGCGCAGGTGACGTGGCCGAGTCCAAAATCGCCGGGCTGCTCGAGGCCGCCGCCAAGGTGCGCGTCGTTGCTCCGGAAGCAACGCCACAAGTACAGTCATGGGCCGCCACGGGCCAAATCGAATGGCTCGCGCGTCCCTGTGAGCCCAGCGATCTCGATGGAATGTTCCTCGTCATCGCCGCCACTTTCTCGCCTGAATTGCACGAGCAAATTCACGCCGAAGCCCGGCGGCGCGGTGTACTCTGCAATGTCGTGGACGTTCCCGAGCTTTGCGACTTCTACTATCCCGCCGTGGCACGGCGCGGCGCGCTGCAAATCGCCGTCTCCACTTCTGGCCAGAGCCCGGCGCTCGCCCAACGCCTTCGCAGAGAGCTCGAAGAACAATTCGGCCCTGAATATGAAGCTTGGCTCCGGCAACTCGGTGAGGAGCGAGAAAAACTCTTCGCCGCCGCCATTGACCCCGAAGAGCGCAAGCGCTTGCTCCACGATCTAGCCAGCGCTGACGCCTTTAAGTCTTTCCTCCGCAAGCAGAAACCCAAGGGCACAAAAAAGTAGTCCGCGTCCCCAACGGGATCGCACGATTCCGTCGTGCCCCAGCCAACCTCCGTGCCCTTTATGCCTTCGTCGAGAGTTGCAAACTCGATGTCCTTGAGCGCCTGCCGTGCTGATCGCTACGCTACTTCGCTTGCCAAACATGACTTTCGCACCAGCATTTCTATGGTGCGCCTCCCTTCATGATCACTTCGACCCGCAAGAATTTGAGGTGACTGAGGGCGGAGGCTCGAGGTGACCGTTGACGACGTGACGCAAGTCGTCAGGGCAGGCTTGCTCGCGATAGTACCGATAGTACCAGAGGAGAGTCCGGCATTCCGTTAAAGCGCTGACTGATGGCCGCGCCATCCTCGTCTATCCTCTCAGTAGGCCCTGCGTAATAGACTTTTATGCGAGGCAGCGAATCCAATTCCAGTTTTGGTCGTTTCGGGCATGGCCCCGCGGCCTGATGATGCATGCCGGCTTAGTTTTTGGTTGCCAGTTCTTCCGTTTTGTTCCACAGGGCTTAGTCCAGGTCCATCGTCTTACAACTTAACTTATATCGAAATTTTCGATGCATCAGATGAAATGTTCGCAGGAATAGATCGTCCAACGAGGTGATAGGCTCAAAGGGAGAACCTTCGGCGGGGACAGGCTTGCAAGCAACGCCGGGGGAGTGCCGCCGGAATGGCAGATACGCGGCGGCGGGGGCCAGGTCATGAAAACGCCAATCCAGAAAGGCAAAGTTTATTTGATAGGGGCGGGCCCTGGAAACCCGGAACTACTGACGGTCCAGGCGGCCGAGATTCTGAAGACGGCCGAGGTGGTGCTGCACGACC
>WNGO01020701.1_pt1 | contig 11077 bp, 9 predicted proteins | sample 5400511 | NCBI WGS metagenome assembly WNGO01 (sample SAMN13153380, study PRJNA577476) | soil metagenome | isolation source: 20 cm soil or saprolite under Garry oak tree replicate 2 | place: USA:California | collected 2016-06-15
TCGCACGACGATGCAAACCGTCTGAGCATGCGGAGTCATCAGGAGCGTGTCGCTGACTGCGAGAATCGGTGCACTATCGATAACCACTCGATCAAAAAGCTTCGCGGCCTCGATGATTAGCTGGCCAAACAATGGTCCGGCAAGGATCTCAGCCGGATTGGGCGCGCGTCGTCCACCTGCGAGAACGAACAGTTGACCTCCTGCGGCCGTGAGAATGTTACCTGTTAGGGCAATATTCTCGTCGACGAACTGGAACTCCCCAGGGGGAATCTCGCGCGCTGCCGAGGTTACGTCAGTTTCACCGACCAGACAATCAGTAACTCCAGGCGCGGTGCTCTTCTCAGAATTATTTTTTACGTTGGCATCTGGAAAGCGGAAAATTTTGTGCATGTTCGGCCGGCGCAGGTCGCCATCGATCAGAAGCACGCGATAACCTTGCTGGGCCAGCGCAAGCGAGTAATTAGCGCTGGTAAAACTTTTTCCTTCGCCAGGCAAAGCACTGGTGAAAAGCGAAACCTTACGTTCAGCTTCTGGCCCCAGAAGCGAAAGCGCTGCGCGCAAATTTCGGAAGGCTTCGGCCGCAGGACTTTCAGGAGTTTCAACTACTACGCGATAATTCGAACTTCCAAGAGCTTTGCTGCGCCGTCTTATGCGCCCAACGGGCCCTTCGTCTGTAGTGTCCGGAACCGCTGCGAAAACAGGCAATCCCAGAGTGGTTTCCGCCTGGTCAACAGTTTTAATCGAGCGATCCAGCGCATCGGCGCCAAAAACGAAGGCAAGGCCGGCCGCCAGCCCAGCAAGCAGACCCAGAACGATCGTTTTTGTGGGACGAGGACTGACAGGTGAACCTGGAAGCGGCGAGTGCTCAATCACGCTGACTGCATTCAGCTTCAGGTCTTTTGTTAAATTTGTGTCTTTTATCTGGCGAAGGACGCCTTCATATAGTGCGCGATCGGTTTCCGCTTGTCGCGCTAACTCCTGATAACCGATCGCTGTCCGGTTAAGGTTAACTGCAACCCCTTTCTGGTCTTGTAAGGCTTGTTGCAAGCTGACCTGTGTGGCCTTGACTTGTTCGATAGCGTTACGAAGGATGGGAGGTTGCGCTAACACCGCTGTACGAAGCTTGTCCTTTGCCTCCGCGAGCGCGGCCTTCGCAGCGATCATTCTGGGATGTTTGTCCTTGTATCGCAGGGCATAAGTGGTGATTTGCGCTTCCAGCTGCGTAACCGTGTGCCGCGCTTCGTTTACCAATGGGGCGCTGGCAATACTCGGGATCGTGAGCAACGCTTCGACGTTATTGCCGGCTTGTTGGACCTGTTGGAGTTCACCTTCCAATCGAAGCTGGTCGGCCTTGGTTGTCGTCAATTTGCCATTGAAGTCCTGCAGATTGTCCTCCACAAGGCCGCCTCGAGATCCGCCGGCGCCGGCGCCAGCTCCCGTCTGTGAGCCCGTTGCGGCCGTGCCGCCGCCAAGCTGCAATGCGTCCGGATTGTTCGCCTTGTATTCAGCTACGGCCGCCTCACTTTTTTGCAGGTTCCGCTTCAGTCGTCCTTCTTCTTGAAACAAATAACGCAGGGCCTCCTCGCTAAACGAAGAGCGTCGTTCGATTGAGTCGCGGATGTACTCGCGACCGACTGCTTCGGCCAGGCGCTGCGCCATAGCTGGATCGCGGTGCGTCGCGTACAAATCAATCAAGCGTGTGCCGCGGCGAATTGTCGCTTTCACCATTCCAACCATTGCCCGGCCTAGCCCTTCCTCGAGCGGCGTAAATGGTATGACTCCACTCGCGCTCTGCGAAGGGTTGCCAGCCTGCGACGAATCATTGCGCTGGGTCGAGCTTGGACTCTTATCACCCACGATGCTCTGACCCAGAAGCGCTCGTCCACCGTCGTCCGCTAGACCTTCGGACCGCACGACTCGGGAAAGAAGAGTTTGGTTAGTCAGATTTTGTTCGATTGTTCGCAGTGCCTCTTGACTGGCCAGAAAAGCTGAGCGCATGCGCATCGCAGCATCTGTCGTAGGAACGAGAACCGGTTCCTCAAGCTGTATTTCGAGCACTGTGCGACCCTGGTAAACCTTGGGGGTTCGCGCCAGGTACCCCAGTGCTAGAAAAAAGCCGGCAAGAACGCAAATTGCGACGATCCAGATGCGCTCGAGGAAAGAATGCCAGTAGCGACGAAAATCAAACATCTGTAGTCCTTCAGCGTACTGGCCGGTCACAGGGACGCCCGGTCTATCGGAATTCGGTGGAACGGTCGTTCCGGTTACGGATTGGGCAGGATCAATCACGGCAAAATGTTAGCTGAAAGCTTACACCAAGAAGGGCGCTCGCAAAGGCCAGGGCAAAAAAATTTCAGCTAGAAAATACTTTCGCCAACAGTGATGGTATCGCCTGGCAGGACAAGGAAGCCCCCGCCGGTTCCCTTCGTAAAACGCTTCGCATTCACCTTGAAAATCTGATCGCCATTCGGATTATGTCGTCGCACCGTGATTCTTTCCGGAGCAGCGATGCGCGTGTATCCGCCGGCCATGGCGATCGCCTCGAGTAGATCAATCCCGTCGGGACTGCCCTCTGGCATTTCGTAATTGCTGGGCCGATTAACCTGACCCAAGATCGAAAAGCGCTGCCTTACGTAGCTGAGGAGCATGACATTTACCTTCGGATTGACCAGATAATCCCGCCCATACGATTCGGTCAGCTTTGACGCTGCCTGGGTTAGAGTCAGGCCCGCCAAATGCACTGATCCAAGCAATGGCACGCTGATGTTGCCCTCGGGGTTCAGTCTGCCGTTCGTGCGCAGATCGTCTTCGCCAAAAACCTCAACCGACACCTGATCGCTCGCACGCAAAACGTAACCAGTGGGTACGCTGGCGCCGAAATTTGGCGCAGCTGCCGAACCAGCCGCTTGTTGTGAAGTGCCAGCCGCGGGCTTGGACGTGGCTGGGCCCGGCATTGTTTGCGCCGACAGGAAAACGGGAGCCAGGTACAATGCGAATGCAATCGCAAACCACCGCCCTGGTGTCCCACCTGTTAAATGGTTCAAATCCCGCCTAGAACCTGAGCGTAGCCCTAACGCCCACCTGATTATCATACCAACTGAAAAAAGCGTCTGAGCTGATGTCCTCGCGGTGCAAGTAATAGGCCCCAGCACTCAGCCACCGGGTAATCAGCACGTCAACGGACGGTTCGATAAACCAGTAATCGTCGTTACGATCTGCACTAACGTCCCGATCTGTCGCAATATAATTATCGTTTTCATAGCCGGCCGTTAAACCCAGGTAAACGCGATGGAACACACGCTGCTGAAACCGGCCCACAACGTACGTGGCCCCGAAATCCTGGTCAGGCAAATACCCAGAACTGTACACCCGCCGGCCAGCCGCCAGCGTGAGAGTGGTACCGCTGCAGGGATACCAAATCGATCCGACTTCAAACACCGGTGAGACGTAGTCACCCCGGTTGCCATCGAACTGGCGGAACTCAGCGCCCGCCGAAGCATACAAGAAAAATTTGTTCGTCACCTGGTAATTGAGGCGCACGTTCACCTGTTCGAAAGGTTGGTTTGCCGTCGGATCATCAACCCACTCGTACCCGAAGGTGCCGCCAATGCCGACTGACACCTTTGGCAGCCATTGGTAGTAAATATACAGTCCGCCAGCGATCGTGTAGGAACTGATGTGATTGGGATAGTTGTAAATCCAGGAATCAAACTCACCCTGCAGGTACACTTTCCCGGTCAGCTGATAATCTGCCACCAAGCGGGTGTAGAAGATGTTGATCCGTGTGGGCGCGCTCGCGTCTGTGTTTGCCCACAACCCGGTCGTATCGACGAAGCTGTTGAGGTTTGCCGAATCGAGTAGCGCGATGTCCTCAGTAGCACGCAACGTCCACCGCCCAGAGCTATACCCACCTTCGAGGTGAATCAGCTGGTTAAATCCGTCTTGGTTGGAGTGATCGGTGTACAAAATAACGCTGGGCATGTAATCCAACCGGAGATAGCTCTTGTTGCGCCCCTCGACGTCGCCGACTCCGACGGTAATATACGGTTCAATCGCGAAATAATAATCTGAGACCCGATTGGTATTGCTGATAAAGATGTTGTCATCCCACACACCTCGCACTGTCATCCCCAGTTTGTAGTAAACGCGACGCGGTTCACTTGAATAAATCGTTTCGCCACCTGGAAATACCCTGGTGTCCACTACGCCGTTAGGACCCGCCGGTACCGGCGCCGGAACAACGGTTGTGTGAAACGCTTCTGCCGAAGAAGGCAACGATGCCGATGACGAGGGCAAAGGCTCCGCCGGAGCGGAGGGTAACGATTGAGGTAAAGCGGGCAATGGCTCTGTCGACGTGGAGGGCGACGATTTCGCTGGAGCGGCCGGCGGCTCCGCTAGCGAGGGTAATATGTCCGGCTCAATTGATTCCTGTGCCTGCGCAGCAAGAAGAGTCGCAAAGAAAATTCCCGCCACCAAGCCAAGGATTTGTGGGCGTACGGCCGGGCGGGCGATCCCGCGGGCGGTACGGTTTGGAAATGCAGCGGAACGGTACATGGTTAGGGCGAAACCGGTGCGCATGGCCGCGAGACTAGATTGGCGCCATAAACCCGTCAATTAAAAAATCTCATTAAATTGAATCGAGCAAGACCTACGATTTCCGCGCCATCGCGTCTGCTTTAATGGTCTCTGAATGACCGTTGTTCGTGGCAAACTTGCGTTGCGGTTGTTCGCGTAAGAAGTTTTAGCGATTGGCGAATCCTTCAACTTTCCAACGGTATGCCGGAGCAGGAAAAGGCGTTAACGATTAACGAGATTTATCACTCGATTCAGGGCGAGAGCACCTGGGCGGGGCGGCCGTGCGTCTTTGTACGGCTGACCTTTTGCGATCTCCGGTGCAACTACTGCGACACGGAGTACGCATTTTACGAAGGGAAAAAGCAAAGTCTGAAACAAATTTTTGAAGCTGTGGCGGCATTTCGCTGTCCTTTGGTCGAGATCACCGGCGGCGAACCGTTGTTGCAGAAGAATGTGCTGCCGTTGATGTCAATGTTGTGTGATTCCGGCTACACAGTCCTTCTCGAAACTAGCGGCGCGCACGATGTCTCGAAAGTCGATCCGCGCGTCCATCGGATCATGGACTTAAAGACGCCCGGCAGCGGCGAAGCGGACAAAAATCTCTGGTCGAACATTGACCATCTCACCCTGCGCGACGAAGTGAAATTTGTAATGGGCTCCCGTGAGGATTACGAATGGTCGCGAGACAAAGTGCAGCACTACGATCTTCCGTCCCGCTGCAAGGCCGTTCTGTTCTCGCCAATTTTCGGAAGGATCGACCCTCGGCAGATCGTCGAATGGATTTTGGCGGACAAGCTGAACGTCCGCTTTCAACTTCAGATGCACAAATTCATTTGGAGCCCGACGCAACGTGGAGTCTGAAGGATGCACGTACCACCTGTGCGGTCATTCCGAGCGGAGCGAAGGATCTCACAATGGTGATCGGTGACGCAAGGTAGCTGAGTGATCTTCCGAGTTTATGGGAGGTCCCTCACTTCGTTCGGGATGACAACGCGAGTAAAGCAATGGTATTTTTCCAATTATGCGCGCGCGGTTGACGAAAGATTTCACTTTCGAAGCAGCGCAGACTTTGCCCAATGTGCCGGAAGAACACAAATGCCGCGGGTTACATGGGCACAGTTTCAAGGTCGAAGTTTCAATCGAAGGCGATGTCGATCCAAAAGTCGGCTGGGTTTACGACCACGCGAACATCAGCGCGGCGATGAAACCGCTCCTCAAGATGCTGGATCACGCGTATCTCAACGACATCAAAGGATTGGAAAATCCCACAATTGAAAACATGGCAGAATGGTTGTGGAAAAAATTGGAATCTCAATGTCCCGGCCTCTGCGAGATCGTAGTGCACGAAACACCAACCGCCCGCTGCGTTTATCGCGGCAAGTAAAAGCTCCGCGACTATCAATTGTGAGGACGCATCCCATTGACCAATTCAAGCCTCACTAAAACGTCAAATGTTTAACATACGGACCCAATTAGACCTCCGGCTGAATTGATTGCGTGCCAACCCTGTGACCCACTACTCGACTCTAGATCAAAAATGGTGATGCACCGTATTGGTCTTCTTCCTAACCTCGACGAGCGTGGACAGATTAATGAGCTTGAGTAAACCGTAAACTTCATCCTCTCCCCAGTCTTCATCCAAAACGCCTTCTCCTAGCAGGACATCGAAGGTTCGGCTCTCAGTGCCAGTCGGTGTCGGATCGGGGAAGAAGAAGACGGTGGGATACGTAAAGAGAAAATCATCTGCTCCAGTGAGACCGCTGTCTGCTCCCCAAAGTTGGCACTTCAACTTGAACAAATTCAAGCGCGGGCAGTTTTTCATCTGACATTGCTCAAGCGCGGTGAAATTTACGTTGCATTTAACAACGGCACGTACCGTCTTCTTTTCGTGGTCGTGCGTTGCCGTGAGTACTGCATTGGTGATTGTAGCCATATAGTTTTTACCTCTCTTTTTTGTTTCTTCTATTGACTTAACTAACGAGAGCCGGCGCAAGACCCCTAAAAGTGGAAATCTGCTTGCATCGGCCAAAGAATTTCGCAATGCTGCCCTAGGTCAATCTTCCTAGGTGAAAACTCAAAGTGGTTTTGAATCGCTCGCCCGTGATCGGCAAGCGAAGACGCCCGACGGGATCAATCTCATAGCGCGAAAAGGCAGGGCGCTGGATCTTGCGAATTGCTACGCTGTCCATGAATCGCTGCACCTTCCCTATTCCGAGACGAGCAGACCGATGTTGGAGCAAATATGGCGTACCTTGCTTTCCAGCGGAGTAATGCAGCTTTTTCTCGTCGAGGACCGCACCAAGCCAATCGGTTCGCGGGTTGTTTCGTTCAGTGCAATCGTTTTTGTTACGGACGAATTCTGCTCGGAAGCGCGATCAACGCTTCCTCCATATCTCGGCGTTGAATTGGTCCGGCGATATCTTTTGCGCCAATTGCCGGTCTTGAATCGCGAGCAGGTTGCCCGGGCAAATGCTGGTGACGGATTGAATGTGGCGATGTGTTTTGAAGGCTGGGCACAGGATGGATTCTCGCCCGAGCAATTATTGGCGGTGCGCGAGAAACAGAGCGAGGCGTTTCATCTCGCCCTGCACGGTTATCGCCTTAAGGAATTTCTCGCGGAGCCGATCGGATTCAAAACGTCGCAATGGATGATCGAAGCCGGTGCTCGCGTTCGGCGCGACTATTCCAATTACTTTCGAAAAAATACTCTTTCGAAGCCAGAGTCTTCTCGGCGGCCATGGCTGCTCGGGTTAACTAAAGAAGAGGCGTTTGCACATCCCGGCAGCAGTGTCGCCGGCCTTTTTATTTATACCCCACCGCGGTTTCACTTCAGCCGCTCGCTGCGAGTACTACTGCAACACGCCTTGATTGGAGAAACTTGCGAGCAGCTGGCGACATCGCTGTCTCTTTCTCCCTGGACAGTGAAGAAACGGTGGCACGCCATCTATGAACGGGTTGCGGATGTCGATGGCGAGTTGTTGCCGCCGCCGATTGCCTATGGTGCTCACGCCTTGTCACGTGGCGCCGAACGTAGACGCCACTTGCTCAATTATCTGCGACAGCACCCTGAAGAGCTTCGACCGTATGAGCCGTTGCCGGCGCAGAGGCGTGGGATCGGGCGCACTCTTTTGTCGACCATCAAAATATTGATGACGGGAATAACATTTTCCGGCGAGGATTTTTTGCCCTGTATGTGTGAATACTTGATATGAAAGCAGTGATCAGGCAGATGTTCTTCGTCATGGAACGCCCGACCGCCCGCCGCGTTTGTCGCGGCGAATAATCTGGAGGGAAAAGTTCGAAAGAATTCCGGTTAGGGTTACGGATTCTCTTGTCCAGTCCTGGGGGCGCGTTCTTACAACTCGATGGCGTAGCGCTTCATCTTGTTGTAGAGGGTGGGGCGCTGAATACCGAGAAGTTCGGCGGCTTTTTTCTTGTTGCCACGGCACTCTGCCAGCGCCTGAAGAATGGCAGTTCGCTCGAGATCGTCGAGACTTTGAACGCCACTGCGGGGTAGCGCGTTGAGCTCGGCTTGTTGCAACGCGGCAGGCAACTGTATTTCTGTGGGGAGCTCTTTCACGCCGATCACGCCTTGTCGCGCAAGCACAACCGCGTATTCAATCGCGTTTTGCAATTCACGGACATTTCCCGGCCAGGAATACTCAAGTAACTTCTGAAACGCGTCCGGCGAAACGTCTGGCTCCGGTTTGCCGAGTTGCTGAGAAAATTGTCTCACGAATTGTGCAATTAGGGGAGGAATGTCCTCTTTGCGTTTCCGAAGCGGGGGCACTTCAATTTGAAAAGGGCCGATTAGTCGAAGCAATCGCGCGGAAGTCTGCTTTCAGTGTTTGCGTGCTGCCGAGCGGCCGAAACTCGCGTTCCTGGAGCACCCGCAAAAAGCGCGTCTGCAAGTCCGCCGGCATATCGGATATTTCGTCGAGAAAAAGGGTGCCACGATTTGCCGCTCCGATCATTCCCGGAAAATCCTGCATCGCTCCGGTGAAGGCTCCTTTCACGTAACCGAAAAGTTCTCCCTCGATCATCGTTTGAGGGAACGCCGCGCAATTGAGCTTCACCATAGGTTGTCCCGCGCGGCGGCTCCGGCCGTGAATCGCATTCGCGATCACCTCCTTGCCTACGCCGCTTTCGCCCACGATAAGAACGTTGGCATCCGAGGGCGCCATCGCCTCAATCAATTCCTCGATTTCCTGCATCGGTTTGCTCTTAAAAATTGGCGTCGGCCGCGCCTCCGCGATCTCGAGGCGCTTTTCGAGTTGCTCTGTTTTCGCCCGGAGTTCTTTCGCTTCTCGTAAGAGGAATTGCGTTTCCAATGCCTTCTCCACCAGACTGAGCAGTTCCTCGGGCGCGTACGGCTTGCTAATGAAATGGTAGGCGCCGCGTTTGATCGATTCGATGGCGTTGTGCAACGAGTCGTGCGCTGTCAGGATAATCACCTGCACTTTTGGTAGCTCGCTCTTGATGCGCTCAAGCATTTCTAATCCGTCGGCGTCAGGCAGTCGGAGATCGAGCAATACGAGCGTTGGCGATTTCGATTTCAGTACCTTGAGTCCTTGTGCGGCAGTCGGCGCGGTCTCCACTTGATAACCGTGCCGCTTCAGCAGCGCCTCGAGCGTCATCAGCACAGGCCGCTCGTCATCGATGATCAGGACACGATGGTTTTCTGTTTTCATTGATTTGCCCTGCTCGTACTACGCACGACCAGTGGACTCCAATTGCTTAAACGGTGGGAAATGACCAACGTTTCAAGTCTCTTGCGCGGACTTGGCTGATATCGGAAGACAAACCGTCGTAATGAGCGCTGAAACGTTTGGATCATAACGAGCATGCAGTTTGCCGCCGTGGGCCTCTACAATAGCGCGGACGCGATTCAGACCAAGGCCATAATGGCGTTGAGTGATTTTCCGAAGCGGTTCGCGTCCCCAATTTTGCGTGGACGAATCAAAGCGAGACTTTGGCTCTTGAAACGTGAATAGGAACCGGGCATCAGCGATTTTCGCTGCTGCCATAATCGAACCTTTGCCACGATCGTGGCGAAACGCATTCGTGATGAGCTCGCTAAATACTTCCTGCAAAAGCTGTGGATCAATATTCAGCATCGCGTCTCCGAGCTGAACGTCCCACGTGATTTCGGCGCTTTCCTTGGGCAAATCGTGCTGGATGTAGCTGCGTAAATCCTCGATAAAATCGCTGGCCGGATAAGGAATCGGGTTGGGTGCAATCTCACCGACTGCCCTGGAAAGCCGTTGTAACGTCGACGCCAGACTTGAGACCATTTCCCGCAGACGCTTGATTTCGCCTTTAAGTTCTTCAGTTCTTTCCAGCTCACTGATGTAAGTGGATTGCAGTTCGATCGCGTTTAAATCATTGCGGAGATCGTGACTAAGATGCTGTATGAAACGGCTCGTGTCGCTCCACGGGATGCAATCTTGTCCACCCTGAGAAGCCTCGTCTGGCATAATGATCACACTACTGCTCTTCTTGGAGTGAGAACCGATCATCCGCAGGTTCCTCCGCAGACTCGAGCTTGATCTGTGGATTGTTGCTGGCCAGATGCCGCAGCACATGAAACACGTCTTCAGGATCAGCGTCGATCGAGCGCGCAATTTCTTCGGCGGTTTGTCCGCGCCCGGGTGACAGTTTCTCGCTTACCTGTTTTTGAAGCTGCAAAAGCTTCGTCGCCGCTTTTTTGCCAGCCTCGACGCCAGGTTGATCGTAGGCGTTGATGTTGACCAGCGACCCATAAAAGCCCACCGCGCGCTCGTACAGCGCGATCAACATGCCGAGGTTAAATGCGTTCACCTCGGGAATGCTAATTGTGATTGATTCACGCCCGCTCTCGTACAGCGCGCTTCGCGTCCCGCGCAAAAAACCCTCGAGGTAATCCCCGCTCGTGATGCCGTCCTCGACTTCGAACCGCTCGCCGCGCCGATCTTTGCGCACTTCGATGAACGTGATGAAGAAATTCAAAACACCGTCGCGCAGTTGTTGCACATAGGCGTGCTGGTCGGTTGAGCCTTTGTTGCCGTAAACAGTAATGCCCTGATGCGCAATGTTGCCGTCGAGGTCCTTTTCCTTGCCCAGCGATTCCATTACGAGCTGCTGCAGGTATTTGGCAAACAACGCCAGCCGGTCCTTGTACGGGAGGATCACCATATCTTTCGCTCCCCTGCCGTCCGTGGCGTAACGCCACGTAAGCGCCAGAAGCATTGCCGCATTTTGTGTCGCATCGGGTACGCGGGTCCGCTTATCCATGGCTGCCGCGCCAGCGAGAAAATTATCTATGTCGAAACCTTCCAGCGCCATCGGGAGAAGTCCCACCGCGCTCATGACTGAAGTACGCCCGCCGATCCAATCAAACATCGGGAATCGAGCCAGCCAGCCATTGTCCTGTGCCTGTCTGTCCAGGTCGCTGCCGACTCCCGTTACTGCGACGGCGTGCCGGGCGAATTGGAGGCCTTTCGCCGCGAACTTCGCTTCTGTT
>WNGO01002837.1_pt1 | contig 11075 bp, 8 predicted proteins | sample 5400511 | NCBI WGS metagenome assembly WNGO01 (sample SAMN13153380, study PRJNA577476) | soil metagenome | isolation source: 20 cm soil or saprolite under Garry oak tree replicate 2 | place: USA:California | collected 2016-06-15
ACGGGCTACCGGGTCCTGTACAACACGTCTCGCGGTCCGGCCAAGGGCGGTATCCGATTCGATCTCAACGTGACCCTCGAAGAAGTGAAGGCGCTCGCCGCGTGGATGACGTGGAAGTGCGCGCTCGTGAACATCCCGTTCGGAGGGTCGAAGGGCGGGGTCGTGTGCGATCCCACCACCATGTCGATGGCCGAGCTCGAGCGGGTGACGCGCCGTTACACCGCGGGCATCATCGAGACGCTCGGCCCCGACTCGGATGTGCCGGCCCCGGATGTGAACACCAACGAGCGTGTGATGGCGTGGATCATGGACACGTACTCCATGCACCACCGGCATACGGTGACAGCGGTCGTGACGGGGAAGCCGGTGGAGATGGGGGGCTCGCTGGGTCGACGTGAAGCGACGGGGCGGGGGTGCATGTTCGTGACTCGGGAAGCGCTGTCCAAGCTGGGCATGAGTCTCAAGGGCGCGCGGGTGGCCGTGCAGGGGTTCGGGAACGTGGGTTCCGTGGCCGCGGACCTGATGGCCAAGGAAGGTGCGGTCGTCGTCGCCGTGTCGGACAAGTCGGGCGCGGTGCACAACCCGCAGGGGCTCGACATCCCGGACATGCTCAAGTGGGTCAAGGAGCACCGTCAGCTCACGGGGTATCCCAAAGGGGAACCGATGAGCAAGGATGCCCTGCTCACCGTGGAGTGTGACGTGCTGGTCCCTGCCGCCACCGAGAACGTCATCACCCGTAAGAACGCCCCGCAGATCAAGGCGAAGATCATCTGCGAAGGGGCGAACGGTCCTACGACGTCCGCGGCCGACGAGATCCTCGAGAAGAAGGGCATTTTCGTCATTCCCGACATCCTCGCGAACGCCGGCGGCGTGACGGTGAGCTACTTCGAGTGGGTGCAGGACCGCGGCGGCTACTTCTGGGACGAGGACACCGTGAACCGGCGCCTCGAGAGCATCATGGTGCGAGCCTTCAACGAGGTCGCGGCCACGGCGGAGAAGTACAAGGTGAACACCCGCATCGCCTCCTACATCGTGGCGGTCGATCGCGTGGCGGCGATGCATCGGCTGCGTGGGATGTATGCCTGATGCGCTACCGTGTCGTCGCGGTGGGGCGCGTGCGGGACGCGGCGCTCCGCACGGCGTGTGACGGGTACCTGGAGCGACTGCGTCGCTACACGCGGGTCGAGGAACGGGAAGTGAAGGACGAGGCGCGACTCCTCGAGGGGGTGGAGGGCTCGCGCCTCGTCGCGCTGTCCGAAGCGGGAGAGCAGTGGACGTCCGGGCAGCTCGCCGAGTGGACGGCGCGCTGGGAGCTGGACGGCCGGGATGTCGCGTTCGCGATCGGCGGCGCGGACGCGCTCCCCACCGCCGTGTTGCAGTCCGCCGAGCGGGCGTGGAGCCTCTCCCGCCTGACATTCCCGCACGAGCTGGCGCGCGTGATCGTGTACGAGCAGCTGTACCGCGCGTACACCATCCGCCGGGGGGAACCCTACCATCGCGGACCCTGACCTGACGCCGGCGGATCGGGCGGCACTGCTGGGACTCGCGCGGGCGACGCTGCAAGCGCACCTCGAGGGGCAGCCCCTGCCACCGCTGTGCGCCGTGCCCGGGGCGATGCTGAAGCGCGGGGCCTTCGTGACCCTGACCGAGCGCGGCGCGTTGCGTGGCTGCATCGGTCACATCGCAGCCGATCGCGAGCTCGGTCTCGTGGTGCGGGAGATGGCGATCGCTGCGGCGCTGGACGATCCGCGCTTCGCGCCGGTCAGCCTCGAGGAGTTTCCCTCCCTCGCCCTCGAGATCTCCGTGCTGTCCGAGCGCACGCTGCTTCCCGCGCCCGTGGATGCGGAGCGCGTGGTGGTCGGTCGGGATGGTGTGATCGTGCGATGCGAGCAGCGCATCGCGCTGCTCCTCCCCCAGGTGGCGCGCGAGTATCATTGGGGGCCCGAAGCGTTCCTGGCGGCGGCCTGCCGCAAGGCCGGGCTGTCACCGGACGCGTGGCGGGAACCGGCAACCGAGGTATTCACGTTTCAAGCAGACGTGTTCGGAGAGACTGAGGACGGGTGATACCGAAGATCGTCACCACTCCCATCGCGCCGCTCGCCGTTCCCGAGCCACGTGTCGCACCGCGGCGCGTGGCGCCGGACGTGGTCGCGGCCGCCCTCCCGGGGGCGGCGCGCGATCGGCTCGCGGCGGGCGAGGTCCTGGTGGTCACCACCGGTCAGCAACCGGGGCTCTTCACCGGGCCCCTGTATACCGTGTACAAGGCGCTGTCGGCCATCGCGCTGGCGCGGCGCCTCGAGCGGGAGCGGCAGGTGCCCGTCGTGCCGGTGTTCTGGGTCGCCGGCGACGACCACGACTTCGCCGAGGCCAACCACACCTGGTTCTTGAACGCCGGCGGCGACCTCGTACAGATCGTGCTGCGCGAGCGCGCGGCGGATGCGCCGCTGGTCCCGGTCGCACGCGAGCTGTGTGGTTCGGAGATGGTCGCGGCGCTGGCCCAGCTCAAGGACGGCACGCCGGAGACCGAATTCAAGGCCGGTGTGATCGAATGGCTCGAGCGATGGTACCGCCCCGAAGCCACGCTCGCAGACGCGTTCGCCGGGGCGCTGGACGCGCTGCTTGGGTCGCGGGGACTCGTGGTGCTGCGCGCGCACGACGCCGGCGCCAAGCGGGCGGCCGCGCCTTGGGTGCTCAAGGGGCTCGACCTCCCGCTCGCGGACGGCTACACGCCGGTGTTCGTGGAGGCCCGCCAGGGCCGTGACCGGCTGCAGCGCGACGGCGCCGGCTTCGTGACGCGCCGGAGCGGCGAGCGCTTCACCCGCGCGGAGCTGGAGCGCGTGGCCGTCGAGGCGCCGGAGCGGCTCTCGCCCAACGTGCTGCTCCGGCCCGTGGTGGAGGCGGCGCTGCTCCCCACGGTGGCGTACGCGGCGGGCCCCGCGGAGCTCAAGTACCTCCAGGACGCCGTGCCGCTGTACGACGCGCTCGGCGTGACGCGCCAGCGTCCGGTGCCGCGCTGGTCGGGCGTAATCGTGGAGGGTCGGGTGGAGAAGCTGATGGAGCGCCACGGGATCGATCTCGCGGCGTTCGATGGCAAGCCGGGCGAGCTCGAGGCCCGCCTCGTCCGGCACGAGCTGCCGCCCGAGACGGTGGCCACGCTGGCGGCGCTGAAGAGCGACATCGAGCAGCAGTACGGTCGGCTGCTCCAGTCCGTCGTACAGATCGACCCAACGCTCGAGCGGACGGTCGAGTCCGCCCGCAACGCGGCTCTCTCGGGGGCGCAGACCATCGAGAAGAAGGTCGTGGCGAGCCTCAAGCGCCTCGAAGGCGAGACGCTGGTGCGCCAGATCGCGCGCGCCCGCGCGGCGGTCTACCCGACGGGACAACCGCAGGAGCGCGTGCTCACCCTCCCGTCGTTCCTCATCCGCTATGGACCCGGGCTCGTCGACGCGCTGGAGCAGGAGGTGGCGCGCTGGACGGGCGCTTCGTAGAATCCGTCCATGTGGGTCCTCGTCGTCGTGCTGCTCGTGGCCCTGATGATTCCCATCACCGCGATCCTGCTCGATTCGCCGCTCGGGCGCTCGTTTGCGCGGCGGCTGGAAGGTCAGGGAGACGGTGGGGGAGCGGGAAGTGGGGCGGGCGTGCGCCAGCTGGAGCAGCGCGTGGAGTCGTTGGAAACCGACCTCGAGGAGCTGAACCGCTCCATCGCCGGTATGCGTGAGGAGCTGCAGTTCGTACAGCGCCTGCTGGAAGACCCTCGCAACAAGAAGCCCGGCTCCTGACGGTGCCCGACTCGGCCGCCGGCGGGGGGCGCCAGGCGGCCCGGGTGGCCGCTGGGATCTTGGTGACCCGCGTGCTGGGATACGTGCGGGAGCGCGTATTCGCCCACTACTTCGGAAACGATAGCGTCCCCGCGGATGCCTTCCGCGCCGCGCTCCGGATCCCGAACACTATCCGCAGCCTGCTCGGCGAGGGCACGCTCCTGGGGTCGTTCATCCCCGTGTACGCCGCGCTGAACGAGCGCGCCGACCGGAGCGGAGCCCGGGCGCTCGCCGGCGCAGTCTTGGGACTGTTGCTGCTCGGCTCGGCGGTCCTCGCCCTGCTCGGGATCGCGTTTGCGCCCGCCATCACCACCGTCCTCGCCAAGGGGTTCGACGAGCCGCGCCGCCAGCTCACCGTCAGCCTGGTGCGGATCCTGTTTCCGATGACCGGGCTCATGGTCGTCTCGGCGTGGTGCCTCGGGGTCCTCAACACGCACCGGCGCTTCTTCCTGCCGTACGCGGCACCGGCGCTCTGGAACATCGCCGGGATCGTCGCGATGGTCGCGGCCGGGACGTGGCTTGCGAACCGCGCCCTGCCCCTCGACACGCAGCTGCACCGGTTGGCGCTCGCCCTGGCCTGGGGAACCGTCGCTGGGAGCGTGCTGCAGATCGCCGTGCAGCTGCCCGTATGCTGGCACCTGCTGGACGGGATCCCTCTGCGATTCTCGACCCAGCCGGAGGGGGTGCGCGACGTCATTGTGGCGTGGCTGCCGCTGCTCCTGGGCGCCGGGGTGGTACAGGTCTCGGGATTGATCGACACGCTGCTCGGCTCCTTCACGGGCGCGGGCGGCGTGTCGGCGCTCGGCTACGCCCAAATCGTGCAGCAGCTTCCCATCAGCCTGTTCGGAGCATCCGTCACGGCGGTGTCGCTGCCCGAGCTGGCCCGCGAGGCGGTGGGGACCGCGCCGAACGAGCAACTGCGGGCGCGGATCGCGGTCGGGTTCCGGCGCATCATCTTCTTCGTGGTGCCGTCTTCGATCGCGTTCATCGCCCTCAGCCGCGTGATCATCGGCGCTCTGTTCCAAACCGGACGGTTCACCGCGGATGCGACGGCGCTCGTGGGGAACGTGCTGGCGGCGTACGGCCTGGGACTCGTCGGGCAGGCGACCGTGAAGCTTTTCGCTTCCGGTTTTTACGCGATGCGGGACACTCGTACGCCGGTGAAGATCGCGACCTCGTCGCTGGTGGTGTCCACCGGACTCGCGTGGCTCCTGATGCGGTGGCTCGGGCCCCCCGGGATCGCGCTCGGGTCCTCGCTCGGCGTGTTCCTGAACACGTCGCTCCACCTCCACCACCTGAACGGCCGCATCGGGCCCGTGCTGCGCGGCGCCGACTGGCGAGCATTGGGGATCACGCTGGTCGCAGGCGTGCTCGCGGGCGCCAGCGCGATCGGCGTGGCGCGGCTCACGGGCGGCGTCACGCCGGTGCCGCGTGGGGTTGCCGTGCTGGGTATCTTTGGGATCGTGTACGCTGCGCTGACGCTGGCGCTCCAGCATCCCGATGCCGTCCGGACATGGCAATCCCTGACCGCCTTTCGCGCACGCTAGACGCTCTTCCCGACAAACCCGGCGCGTATCTGTGGAAGAACGCCGCCGGCGAGATCCTCTACGTGGGGAAGGCGAAGAGTCTCCGCGCTCGGGTGCCGAGCTATTTCGGCCCAGACGGGGGCGAGACGCCGGAGCGCGCGGCGCTGGTGAGCCAGATCGCCGACCTCGAGACGATCATCGTTCCGAGCGAGGCCCAGGCGCTGCTGCTCGAAAACAACCTCATCAAGGAGCATCGGCCCCGCTTCAACATCCGGCTCACCGACGACAAGAGCTATCCGCGGATTGCGGTGACGCTGGCCGAGCCGTTCCCGCGCGTCCTCGTCACCCGTCGGGTGTCGATTCCCGGCGCCCGCTACTTCGGGCCGTACACCGACGTCGCCACGCTGCGGCAGACCTTGAAGATCATCCGCCGCATCTTCACGGTGCGCTCGTGCCACTGGGATCTGCCGCGCGAGGCCCCGGATCGGCCCTGTCTCGACTACCACATCGAGCGCTGCCGGGCGCCGTGCGTCGCCCTGCAGAGCGCGGCGGACTACCGCCGGATGATCGACGACGTGGTGGTGTTCCTCGAAGGGAAGACGGTCGACGTGCGCATCGGGCTGCGCGAGCGGATGCAGCAGGCCTCGCGCCAGCTCGACTTCGAGCGCGCGGCGCAGGTGCGCGACGCGCTGAAGTGGCTCGACCAGCTGGAGCAGCCGCAGGCGGTCGAGCTCGTGGGCGGCGGCGACGCCGACGCGGTGGGTCTCGCGCGAGACGGGGATGACGTGTGCGGCGTCGTGCTCCGCGTTCGCGACGGCAAGTTGATTGCGCGCGATCACTGGTTCCTGGAGAACGCCGAGCACGAGACTGAAGCAACGATCTTGGCGACGTTTCTCGTGCGGTGCTACCTGCCGCTCGAGGTGCGGGCGCGCAAGGTGCTGTTGCCGTTCCCGCCCGCCCCCGAGGATCTCGCGTCGCTCGGCGAGCTCGCCCCCGAGGTGGAGTGGCACGTGCCGCAGCGCGGCAGTAAGGCGCAGCTCGCCGAGCTGGCGGACCAAAACGCGCGGCACCTGCTGGACAGCTTGAAGATCGAGAGCTTCGACATCGACGAGCGGGCGGCGGACCCGGTGTTCGCGCTGGGGCGTGACCTCGGGCTCGCGGTCGTGCCGCGCGCGTTCGTGTGCATCGATATCTCGACCAACCAGGGGCGCGATACGGTGGGCTCGCTCGTCTGGTTCGAGGCGGGCCGGCCCAAGAAGGCGGAGTATCGGCGGTTCAAGATCAGGGGCGCGCCCCAGGACGATTTCGCGGCCGTGCACGAGGTCGTGACGCGCTACCTCACGCGGCGGATCGCCGAGGACAAGCCGCTCCCCGACCTCCTGGTGATCGACGGAGGGAAGGGGCAGCTCGGCGCGGCGCTCGACGCGGCGCGCGCCGCGGGGCGGGCAGAGCTGCCGATCGTGAGCCTCGCGAAGCGTGAGGAAGAGATCTTCCTGCCCGGCCGCGCCGACCCGCTCGCGCTGTCGCGACGCAGCCCGTCGCTCAAGCTGCTGCAGCGCGCTCGCGACGAGGCGCACCGGTTCGCGGTCAGCTATAGCCGCCAGCGTCGCGCCCGGCGCACCATCACCTCCGAGCTGCTCGCGATACCGGGCATTGGGCCGGGCCGCCGGCGCGCCCTGCTGGAGCGGTTCGGCTCGCTCGCCGGCGTGAAGACGGCCACGCCGGCGGAAATCGCGTCGCTGCCCGGGTTCTCGACCAAACTGGCGGAGCGGATCCTGGATCGGTTGCATGCGCGCGTGTGAGCCCGCGGCGCAAGGCGGTCGTGTCGTAGGGGCGCAGCATGCTGCGCCCCTACAAGGGAACACTACGTGACGGCCCTCCCCTGGTCCCTGGAGTGCTCGTCTTGCGGCGCCACCCGCAGCGCCGACGGCTTGCCCGGCGTGTGCGACTGCGGCCAGCCCTACCTCGTCCGGTACCGCGCGACACCGGCGCCCGAGGCCAGGGCGCTGCTGCAGGCGCGTCGCTGGACGATGTGGCGCTACCGGGAGTGGCTGCCGCTCGCCGACGGGGAGGCACCGGTCACCCTGGGCGAGGGCGGGACGCCGCTGCTGGCGGTGCCGCGGCTCGCCGCGAAGTACGGCTTTCGCGAGCTCACTGTGAAGGAAGAAGGAGCGAACCCTACCGGCTCGTTCAAGGCACGCGGGCTCGCCGCGGCTGTGACCCGTGCGGCGTTCGCGGGGGCCCAGCGGCTGGTCGTCCCCACGGCAGGAAACGCCGGCGTGGCGCTCGCGGCCTACGCCGCGCGCGCCGGCCTCGCGGCGCGGGTGTACGCACCGGCCGCGACGCCGCCCACGATCCTCGGACAGATCCGCGGCTTCGGCGGCGACCTCGTGCTCGTGGACGGTCACATCGGGGATTGCGGCAAAGCGGCCCGCGCATACGCCATCGAGACCGGCGCCGTGGATGTGTCGACGCTGCGGGAGCCGTACCGCATCGAAGGGAAGAAGACGCTGGGCCTCGAGCTCGCGGAACAGCTCGGCTGGACTCTTCCCGATGCCATCGTGTACCCCACCGGTGGCGGCACCGGTCTGATCGGCATGTGGAAAGCGTTCGCCGAGCTCACCCGGGCCGGCTGGATCAACGGAAAGGCGCCGCGCCTCTACAGCGTCCAAGCGGCGGGGTGCGCGCCGGTCGTCAGGGCGTTCGAGGCCGGGATTGATGCCTGCACGCCTTGGCCCGACCCGCACACGATCGCGGCAGGGCTGCGGGTTCCCGCCCCACTCGGCGATCGGTTGATGCTCCGAGCGTTGCGCGAGACCGGCGGCGGAGCGGTAGCGGTGACGGACGCGCACCTGGCCGCGGCGGCTCGCGACCTGCAAACGCTCGAGGGAGTCGATGCCGCTCCGGAAGGCGGGGCTGCGCTCGCGGGAGCCGTGGAGCTCAAGGCGCGCGGGCAGCTGCACTCGGACGAGCGCGTGGTGATCTTCAATACCGGCGCCGGGTGGCTCTACCGGGCTTAACCCATTTATATTCGGTCGGTTGAGACCGATGCGCATCGCGATCTTGGACCCAGCGGCCGGCATCTCCGGCGACATGACCCTGGGGGCTCTCCTTGCCCTCGGCGTGCCGCAGGATTGGCTCGAGGCCCTGCCGGGCCGGTTGGGGCTCGAGGGAGTGGGAGTCACCGTTCGAAACGCCGTCCGGTGCGGCGTAGGATGCAAGCAGGTCGAGTTCACGATCCCCGAGCGCCCGCACGGACGCCACGTGGGAGAGCTGGTGCGACTGGTCGAGCGGGCACCACTCTCCGACTGGGTGAAGGAGCGCGCCGTACGCGCATTCCACCTTATTGGCGACGCCGAGGGCCGTGTGCACGGCGTCGCGCCCGAGAAGGTGCATCTGCACGAGGTCGGCGCAGTGGATGCCGTGCTCGACATCGTGGGCGCAATCGAAGGGTTCGAGCAGCTCGGCGTCGAAGCGGTGTACGCCTGGCCCGTGGCCGTGGGGAACGGATGGGTGGAGGCGGCGCACGGCCGGCTCCCCGTCCCGGCGCCCGCCACGGCGATCCTGCTCGAAGGGGTCGATCTGGCGACGGGTGGCCCGGTGGAGGGGGAAGCCACGACACCGACCGGGGCCGCGTTGGTGCGCGTTCTCGCGGCGGGTCCGCCACCCGGGCACTGGCGCATGGTGAAAGGCGGGTGGGGCGCGGGGCAGCGGAACCCGAAGCACTATCCGAACGCGTTGCGGATTCTCCTCGCCGAGCAGGCGGCGGAGGCCGGCCGTGTGACGCTGCTCGCCACCGACGTGGACGACATGAGCCCGGAGTACGTGGAGCCGCTGCGCCAGGCGCTCGTTGCCGCCGGAGCGCTGGACGTACAAACGTGGCCCGTGCAGATGAAGAAGGGACGTTCCGGGTTCCGGGTGGAAGTGGTGGCGCCGGAGGAGCTGGCGGAGCCGGTCACCGCCGCGCTGTTCCGCCACAGCACGACGGCGGGGGTTCGTCGCTGGGTGGCGGAGCGGGCGACGCTGGCCCGCCGCCAAGTGACCGTGCAACTCACACCCGACGTCACCGTGCGGGTGAAGGTGCTGGAGCAGCCCGATGCGGAAGGCGTGCGAGTGAAACCGGAGTACGACGATGTTCTCGCGGCAGCCCGCCTGCTTGGCCGGCCGCCGCTCGAGGTCGCCCGCGTCGCGCAGCGCGACGCCGAGGCGTTGGTCGCCAAATCCAAGGAGTGAGCATGACCGTCAAGCAGTCCCTCGGCATTCCGGCGTGCATCCTGGCCGCCGCCCTGGGGGAGGGGGGGGCGCCCGCCGTATCGCATGCGCAGCAGATCTGGCTCCCCGCCGCGTGCGAGATCAAGCCGGGCCATCAGCTCGTGAACAGCGGCATGCAGTCGCTGAAGAGCGCGTTCAACACCAAGTTCGCGGATCAGCGCACCAAGGACCTGAAGGACGCCGAGCGCGTCCTCACGCAGGCGGTGACCACCGGGAACCAGGACAAGAACCCCGCCGCGTGGTACTACCTGGCGCGGTATTATCTGATGGCCGGCGAGCTGGGCGGCGTGGACTCCGCCTTCACGAAAGCCCTGGCGCTCGCGCCGACCTGCAAGGAAGACATCGGCCTGTATCGCCGCCAGGCGTGGGTGCCGGTGTTCAACGCCGGCGTGCAGGCGTGGCAGGCGGGGAACACCGACTCGGCGATCGCGAGCTTCCGGCGCGCGAATGAGGTCTACCAGGCCGAGCCGATGGGGTTCATCTATCTCGCGAACCTATTCATCGGCGCGAATCAGACGGACTCGGCGGCCAGGTATTTCCGGCTGGCCGTGCCGGCGGCGTCCGATCCGAAGTATGCGAAGGACAAGCGGGACGCGTTCTTCAATGTGGCGCGCGTGTACCATGCCGCGAAACGCTACGACGAGGCGAAGGCGGCCTACAAGGAGTACCTCGGCGCCTACCCGAGCGACATCCAGGCGATGGCCGCGCTCGCGGGGCTGTACCTGCGGGACGACAAACGCGATTCGGCCATGGCGCTGTACGGCGCCATCATCGGGCACGCGGACTCGGCGACCGCGGAGGACCTGTTCGGCGCCGCCAGCGCGGTGCTGGGCGGGATTCCCAACGCGCCGGACACGGCGGACATGGACGCCGCGTGCGGCAAAGCGCAAAAGAAGAAGAACCCCGCGCTGACCGTGCGACAGATCGCGACGCGGTGTCAGCCCGCCGCGGTCGACACGATGAGCAAGTACCACGCGTTGGCCGATCCACAGTACCGTCTGGTGTCGCGGACCTACGAGGCGGGCCTCGCCAAGAACCCGTACTATCGAGACGCGCTCTACAACCTCGCCGGTATCGCCTACTTGATCGGGGACTCGAGCAAGGTGCTGCCGCTCGCTCAGCGGCTGTACGCAGTGGATCCGCTGAACCGACTCTCGCTGGCGAAAATCGCCGGGGGGTGGCAGCTCTTGGGGAAGAAGGACTCGGTGCTCTACTACCTGACGCTGGCGGATTCGCTCCCGGTCGAAGTTACCGTGGGCACGTTCACCACGAATGAGCAGGGCGCCGGCGTCGAGGGCCTGTTTTCGAACTTCCACTCCAAGGCTTCGCAGCCGCTCAAGGTCACGTTCGAGTTCGTCGACGGCAAGGGCAATGTTGTAGCAACAGTGTTACAGGACGTGCCCGTGGTCGATGCAGGCGGGAACAAGCCGTTCAAATTGAAGGCGGATCAGCCGGGAAT
>WNGO01017686.1_pt1 | contig 11075 bp, 9 predicted proteins | sample 5400511 | NCBI WGS metagenome assembly WNGO01 (sample SAMN13153380, study PRJNA577476) | soil metagenome | isolation source: 20 cm soil or saprolite under Garry oak tree replicate 2 | place: USA:California | collected 2016-06-15
TAGCAAGTGACGGAAATGAGACATCCAACAACATGAGCATCAGAACATGGCATAGTCTAGGGATGATACAATTATTACAGATTACGGCATTAAAAGCTACGCCGACCGCTCATCCTTTTTTGAATCACCTGTCGAGCTCGCGCAGGTAGAGACGTGTTTAGGGGCCATGAACGGTTCCATCGCGTCCGAGAAGTTGATCGTTCCATTACAGCCCGTGACTTGTCCTAGTTTCCTTAAGGTACACACGTTAGACTCGCGTGTACCTCCCATCACGCGTCATTATTTTAATATTTACAAGACCCGCCTACGCTGCGCTCCGGCGGTAAGAACGTTGTATTATTCTTCCATCGTATCATATAGTACATTTGTATGTAGTAAGATTTAACGTAAAATTTTTTCGTATGTGACGTTAATCGTCTCGTTCGTTACAGATCTGATTATGATGTCGTTTGCCCGTCTGACTCTGGATAATGCTGTATATAGTTGTCCATGAGAGAAAACGGGTCGGGTAAGATCTACGCCGATACGATCCAAAGTTAACCCTTGACAACTGTTGAACGTCGTAGCATAAGCAGCTGTTAAAGGGAATTGACGTCGTTTTAATTGATGTCGAGATTTTAGGATAGTTGTAAAAGGAATTCGCGGTATTAAAATATCTTCTTCGCCTACTCTATTATTTTGCAGTAAACGTGTCGTGATGATTCGTCGACCGAGATTTGTGATTAATAGTCTTGAATTTTTTACGAGTCCGTTGTCGACGGAAAAGTTACGAAGTAAACGATAAACGCATCCCTGTTTTATCGTGAGTGAATAAGCCGGCATTCCATCCGGTGTATGACAGGCAACGTAGTCCAGAATCGAGTCACATGGTGGAATTCCAGCATTTTCTGCTTCTTCCAGTGAATCGGAAGCGAAGTAAGTTTGTTCTCTTCCATCACAACGTCGTAGAATTTCAGTGTTGTACATGTTGACTTGCGCATTTGTCGGTGCTAAAATGGACCTGGTGACGCAATTGATAGGCTGTGATAGTAAGATATTGGGAAAGACGGAATCGATAAGTTGTTCTGCTGATGGGACCGTAATAAACATGTTCAATGGTACATTTGTCATTATTCCATCGCCGATATCGTCGAGAAACTTTGCGAAAGTGGGATCATTACTTTGTCTTATTGGTTGATGTAATTCATAGATCGTAAAATGATTCCATAATGAAGAACTTTTGATTGACGCGTCGATGATTTGATTTGGTGTAGCTCTTCGAATGACAGGACATGTCTGACGGAAATCTCCTGTTACCGCTTTTTTTAGAATACGTTGTGTTGTATATGTGATGAGAAATACGTTATACCTAAGAGAATGATTGCTTTCCCACCAAACATACGATTGTTCTTCATAATTTTTTTGCATACGTCGTTTACGCATTGCATCACTGTTTTGTTTGCCATTGGCGCTTCATCCCAAACTATCAGTTTAGCCTGTCTGATAAGATCGGATCTTGCATCGTTTCCTGTTAGAGTCGATTCCAACATTTCATGATTATTGTCGACTGGAACCTATTACCTCCTGGATACAATTGTGCGGCGAAAGCGGACGTCGCTGTAGCAAGTACAATCTCATTCTGAGAACGTAGGACGTCGCATATAGTGTTGATCAGTGTAGTCTTTCCGCATCCTGCTTTGCCGTCGATGAAGATGGGAGATCCATTCTCACTGTATATGTTGTGCAGTATGTTATAAAATGCGATAAGAATTGTTCTGCTCGTTGTTTCATGTTCGTTGTTTCAGGAGCCCAGCGTTGAATTTCATGTTCTACTTCCGTCGAATGTCGTTCGATTGTTGGAAGACCGTAGTCCAGAAGTTTTTTCCCATGTTCGTCCAGAAGATTAGTTAATGTTTGTAATGTTGTCTGTTTGATGTTAGTATTTCTTTTCTTTTCACGTGAAATTAGCATAAAACACGAACTTTCATTGTAATTTCTTCATTACCGTTATAGCGTACTTTATAATCAAAAATAAGATCTGCTTGAAATGTGTCCCATACGTCTCGAGGGCAGGTAATACATTCATTTATGAGTAAATGAATGAAAAGAAGGCGTAACTCATGAGGTGTTAATGCATGGGAGAATGATCGTGCTGGTTTAATTTGCAATATGGCTCGAAAATAGAATAATTCTCCCTGAGAAGGTCGAAGAGAATTCAAACGACAAAGATGTTGTCGGTGTTCGACGCGTTGCACTACTTGCATCGGTTCAGATTGAGTTCGTATTGGAACTTCCATGAAATATCTTGGATGTCCGTTTTTTGAATGATCTGTTTTTTGCAAGCGGAACAGGCGAAAATATTCCGCATAAAGAAGATCATCGAAATGCTTTTGTTGACCGTTGTGTTCAAAAGTACAATGTGGTCGAGAGAAATAATGTTCCAACATGGACATTGAGTTACTGTCAGTATAACGTCGGTGATAGTTGTTGGTCGAGAGATGAATAGGTAAAGCGGTGACAGCCGGTTCTTTGTGTGAAATATGAAATCCTAGTATTCGCCATGTTGCCTCTCCAGCGGAAAGATATCGCGCGTTCCAATACTCTCGAATTTCATCAACAACTGGTTTTATGTCATTTTGTATGTTATAAGTTGTATATGCTGGACCTGTTTTTCTTCGTGAATGTTCTGTCTGAAGGACGATCATGATATCATACCTTTTTGTATGTATTTGAATAGATATTGAAACAAATGTGATGTGCCAGCTATTTCGAAATTTAAATGACATTTTAGAGCACGAAGTAATGGAAGGCAATGAGGAACGACCATTTTGTCCTCTTCATGTCGACGACGGTATAATACATGCCCGTCGCTTTCAATCGTCGTGACATCCTGTAAAGGTCGAGGATAATGGAAACGACAGGTACGAGAACCATCGCGCTGAATTCGTTGACAATATTTTGCGATAGGTCGGAATTCCGGAGGATGATGATGAATCATGAATTCTCGTACTAATTTTGCATCCTCTTCATTTTCCGGAATTTCCGCCGAAATGACCTTACGTTGAAATGTTTGAGTATGATTTCATGTAAAGATTAAATATGTCAAAAAAAAAAAAACATACCTGATTAATATCAGTTGCTGTTATACATTCGAATGGATACTTTATTAGGATATGAGCGTGCGGTAATCCTCTCTTTTGAAATTCGATGACATGAATGTCGTATATCGGATGTCCAACGTTCGGAAACATAGTCTTTAATGTGTCCAAGAGTACTGTCAATTTTCTTTTGAAAACTCTCGTTACGACGACAGGAACGTCAGAAAAATCCTGACCGGCATGTAATTGCGATGTGATTTCAGGCCATAACGGATTGCAGGTCATCGTAATGAAAAATGTAGGAGCACCATAGTACGCAGCGATAGTAAGTGAGTCTGCTATTTGTTCAGAAACCCAACGGCAAGAGCCTAAAAAAGAAGCTGGCAAGTAAACATTCTCTGAGTCTGATAGGACATCACTGTCCATGAGCAAGTAATCGTCCTGTTTGATTCGGTTTTGATTGTTCCGAATGTAAGATAGTCAACAGTCCATTTTGCGCGAGAACATGTCCACGATGTATTCACCACATAAGCGTCCCATAATCTGAAAACGTGGTTCTCGTAGCAGTCGCGCTCGATAATGCCATATTTGTGTAGTTTGACATTGTTCTTCATTCTCATTTGTTTCCACGACATGAGTATTGTCCGTTAATCCCCATCCTAACGTACCATGAGGGAACAATAACGGATAGGATAAGGGTTCCCACAACCGGCTAGTAGTGTGAATGTAAATTGATTGATCCGAATTCGTCCGAATAATCATTGCACGCGGTTTTACTTGTGAGATAGTTGTGTTATCGTATGACACAATTGCAGCCATTTCTTGTGCGTTGGCGTCAGTAAGAGTCAAAGTCACGTTTGTTATAATGTTCGGTGGAAGACTCGATAGTAAGGCAAGACTACGAATGAAAGGATTGACTCGAAGTAATGCTGCTTTTGTCGCCGTGATCCATTCTTTAGGTAGTTGCGATGCCCAATTGCTATGTGGGATATTATCGTCCATGAACCCGTCGTAAAGAAGCCAACGAACGACAGAATTGGAATGATTTGGACGGATCCGATGATAAACTTTTCCTTGTATTGCAACGAAACTAGATGACATTGATGGATCCGGAAAAGCATGTGTTGTTTCCAAGGACGCGAAAGAAAAGATAAGATTTAACACTCGAGAAAATTTCGAGAAATGAGGATGGTCCAGAAAAACATGGAACTCTGATGGCATTTCAGGTAGAATTGGTACGTCGTGAAATTTAGAACCATTAGGTCCGCAACAGAATCCTGATTTTTCGCCTGTCAAGAGTGGTATTCCGCAAGTAGAACATTCATGGTGACGATTGCCACGAATTGCACCCCATTGTAACCGACAACGTAGGATAGGACTGATTTCCCATCTTTCCAATGTCTATAGTAGAATATTCAGGGTAGAACGTCAGAGGACATTATAGTGTATGACCGACAGGAAAGATGGATTATATTACTTGGAACCTTTTCGACCCTTTCCTTTGCTTTTAATCGTTTGCATTCCCAGATCATCCCCCGACGTCCTGGATTCCATAGTCATTGATCCCGAACTCTCTCCACTTTCCGTCAATTTAGACATGTCTGAGCCGCTACCACTGAATACAGATGTCTGAAGATGAAGTCGATCAATAAATGTGTAAGTTGTGGAGTTGGAGCTTACAGATGGATTTAATTCCGACGTATCATTGGTAGGTAATGATTTTCCTAACCTGCTAATAACTGATCAGACGGTCAGAAGGCAAACAATATTCTTACTGAGTAGATGCATGAGCAGAAAACTTTCTTTTCTTCCCCTGCGTCGGTTTATCATGATCACCATGAACTTGCAAGGTCGGGTTAGGTCCGAGATTGAAAGAAATGGACTCGAGGGAAATACGTAAGTGACCATCATTCGTTCGAGAATGACAGACACCAAAAAAATGAATACAACTACGAAGTGATGGAAGACTGGTGTTTCTCCATCTTCCTGTGTCCGACTGGAAAAGACATCTACATTCGATAAATCAAATAGAAGAAAGTAGGACAAATGATAGAAGACATACTGGATCGTCGAAGTTTGCTGTACGTCTCGAACATAATCTGATACTTGGACATTTACATGTCGTGTAATGCCGACATCCGGTTCTTGAGTCGGGTCGGCGGACGACATAACAACATGTCCAACTCCCATTACGAACGGATAGAGGATGTTAGGTAGATGGTCGTCGTAATCATCATCATCAGGATGGCCAGGCATAGGACTTACTAGCCATGCTTCAAGCAATGATTTCGTATCAATCACAGCTTTAGCGATGATGAAAGCGACAGTGTTGTTCGGTAAAACCGAATAATTGCTACTGGAACACCAAACGCGTAATTCGGTTGGAAGTGGCCTATCACTTGAACATTGAATGGTCGTATTGTAAAGACAATGATGTCGAATAATAGTTTGACTTTTAGGAGTAGTTTCAACGTGACCATCTGCCAACGCAAAGAAACCAAGGATGAAGAAGGACGACATGTTTGGACGTGACGACCCGAAGGTCACTACTTAACATAGAACCCTATCCGGAATACTCTCCAAGATACACCTCAAAATAGATTGATCGGAATAGAAAATCACGTTCATCTGTGGAAAACTACGTCAGACAACGTCTGAAAACAATGGCGTGCATGACCTTTCAATGTCTCGCAAAAAAATCACAGGAAGTAGCAGAAGTGTATCTTCATCATCTACATATCATGTCAACTTTGTAAGACGAAATAAGAGAAATCATACATGGAATTTTCATGTTGTCGAATCCAATAATATGAACAGAACCACGCCGCTGTGATTCAACAACGAGTTTGGGCGCACAAAAGATGCTCATGAGCCGTCAATGATGAGTTATAGGACATATAATCAGGTATAAATTGACGTTTCCACCATTTTCCACATGATCCTGCCATGACAGAAATATGACGCATGATTCCTAATATGATGTAAATATGACGTCTCATCGTACTTGCAACTAACAGAAAACGGGGTGAATTTACTCACTAGTAGGATAGAACTGAAAAATGGAGAAATTCTGCACTAGGATCAATGTCATGAGACGCCCACAGATGTGCGAATTCGCCTGCACAGTCAAAGTGAGCAGGCCGTACTCAAGATCATGATCGGACAGGTGACGCGATGAACGTTAAACACGAGTGGCAGAGAAAACGAACATGAACACAGAACATAACATCCTATGACATGATCAAATAGAAGCATACATGACGTCAAAAGAAAACAGACCTGAGACATCAAGAGAAGCTGATCCGCTACTTGCCGATCCAGTCATTCAAAAACTGTCTTTAACATTACTTCCCAAAAAACAGGAAAGTAGGAATTTGGGATGTTACAGTATCTCACTCTTAAAATGAGTACGAAAACGAGGCAGAGATTATCAGAAGTCCGGTAGGAAAGGAGAAAAAGAACAGAAGCACGACCTTATACCATAAGCTGCTGGCACCTCTCCTCTGAAGATGTCGGAAAGTAATATGAACATTGGCGTTGCAGCCTGAGTCCAGTCAGCTTCCCAGACTATACGGGCTTGCCTTTGCCGAGCTGCTGGTGAGCGTGGAGGATTACGGGGGGGAAAGCCTCGCCACAATTGGATGATGATGCATGGAAAATTGAGGTGGGGTTCAATGGGGGGGCTGATTGAAAGAAGGATGACTAGCTGTACCTGAAGAAGTTTCAGTGATTGAGTGGTAACAAAGGAAGAAATTGGCTAAACCTCAGGCATGTGTTCAAGCCAAAGCTTCGCATCGACTTTTAGCTGCGTAAGACTTTCCGAATCCCCAACCTCGAGGACAACGCTAGGAAGGCGAGATAGAATAGGCCGGATACCGGCATCTGGCTCCTTCTTCCTCGGTCCAAGTTGAAAGGCTGGAGGAAGGTGAACCCAAATTATGTGTTGTATCAAACTGTAAACGTACTCGTTGATGTGAGGAACCTGCATCCCGGAGGCAATCCAGTATGCGGTGGCGGGGTTAATTGCGTAAGAGCGAAGGGAAGAGTGATGGTCCAGTAGGTCTGGGCCTCATCGTGGACTGCACCTGGCATGTACCTAACGATGAAGTTGTGGTCATCGCTGTACGTTACCCTAAAACAATGTTAGAAATTGGGCCTTGGTAGAATGTCAACTAACCTCATTGCCCTCCGTTCCTCCAATTTGTCAAGCAGGTCATAGGCAGACTTCAGTTGTTCTGGATGAACATTAAAGGCATAGATATGTACGCGTCTGCCCGAAGCTCTGCAAGTGTAAAATAGATGAGATATACGAGCAGGCTACTAGCTCACTTTTTTATTTTCGATCGAATTTCGTTCACAGCTTTTATGTGCGTAGTTTGGTTGGGAGCATGTCGAGAGTCCGGCATTATTATAGCGTGGGCGAGTGCTGACTCACTCGACCCGCCGCATCAATTTCAAACCCCGACATTCTTTCCTCTCGGCTTCATCTCGCAATAAATGGCCTGTCGATTCGCCTTGTTCGCCTCGGACGCCACCGTCGTCGTCGTACGATGCGTCTAGTTACGCGTCTGATTCTCCCGCAAAGCAGCACAACGGTTACTTTGACTAGGATCAGCCACCCCAACCCGGGCGTGAACACAACGCCCATACGCGACTGGTAGCGGGTCATCATGATGACATCTACCAGTTCGTCGACTCGTGCATCGACGAATTCGACGCCCGCTACATCATATGCGTCGCGATACATGAATTTGGATGACCCATCCCCTTCATCGCTTCGACGCACGCCATCACCCGGTTATTCGTCCTCTTCCCATTCTCACACCCGTTCATTGCCCCATATTGGGGTTAATATAACATCAAGCTCAGTGCCGATGCAGACGTCGCTTGCATCGTCGCATTCATCTCAAGCGAACAATCGAATGAGGCTTGTAGATCAGTCGCGGAGTCGCACCCACCAGCCTCTTCCAGAACTGCAGGCTCGTTCTCAAGCACCAGAACCAACCAGGAGATACACGCATTGTCCTTCCAGTTTTCGGTCTTCACATACGTTCTGGCAGCAGCAACAACAACAAGCACAACAAGCACATCGGCAGCACCCACCCTTCACCTCAACCATCACAACGCACATCACCAACACCTAGTAGAGTATCATAGATGGAGCCGGTGCCTTCAATGGATACAGGAACATGCAAACGCCTGCGCCGGCCCCTGTTCTGGCACGACAAGCTCCTTCCTCATCAAGGCGACGCGAACTTCTTTCTCAACCGGCCCAGGGTCGTGAAAGGGCGCTAAATAGCACGCGACGCCTTGGAAGTACCACACGGAAGACGAAGCGCATATATCGGCTTCTTTCCTCATCCCCTCGTGTCATTTCAACTTCCTCAACAGCATTGGTTTTAGATATAATAATACTATGGATGGTGAAGAGTCAACAATATTATGCTGAACGAAACAACGAAGGCCCCGCACCTATCTCGTAGGGAACTTCAGCGGGACATTTGCACCTTGATAACTTCGAAACCCGATCTACTATTATTTCAGCATCAGTCACGTAGGGTTTATTTGTTGAGAGTTTTCAATTGTCTTACAACTGTTGTAACAGGGAAAGGTATGCTCGAATAGGATTGAGTTTGCGCAACGCATTACCGAGTCGCCAGCCGTCTTTTCCGATTGGTTTTGCCAAACCGCATAATATGTAAAACGATACCAGCGTTGGTGACCGGTGACTGGATCACCCAGAAGGTGTCTTTTGATGGAGGAGGGGGGTAGGTTGAGCTGAGATCCGAGGAGTGGGTGACGTTGTCATCGTTCGAGATGCGTGGGATGGGAGGGCGGTAGGGCGGAGGGGGATATGGGGTCCAGAGAAGGAGGCGGCGATGTGGACTACGAGCAATTCATTCCTGGATGGTGTTCAATTAGCTACGATGACGCGAAAGAGGAAAGTGGCAGGGCTTACGCTGGGGCATCGTCTTGTCTCAGCATCCGCTAGCATCTCTCTAGTGGGACAGCGCATCAAATTCATGTGTTGCCAGCATTAAGCATAACTGGCAAAAACTTTTTGTGGAGGTACATGTTGGCAAATGCTGGCTAATTCCGGCTAATTCCGAGCCCTGCTGTGATGCATGTCACATCTACTTGCGAGTTGTGGGCCACCGCTTCGCGTGGCATGGTCCGAGGCCAGGGGCTAATGGGACAAGGTATATAATGGGTTCTGATTTCGCGATTTCAAGTGTTACAGGCCAATGAAGTGTATGTAGGACATTAGTAGAATACTATGTTAGATAGCTGTACCACTCAATTCGTTCCAAGGTGGCAAAGATTTGAATATCCGAAATGACGGATGGGAGCATGTGAAAGGTCGTTATGCAGAGTGGCACATGTGCAGATTGAAAAAGGAGGACGAGCGAGCAGCACAGTTTTTTGAACCTGAGGTGGTGGATGTCGGACAAGCCAAGCCGACGTACCGGAAGAATGCACTATTTGGGCGAGCAAACGGCGAAGAAAGATTGGTAAAATATTCTGGGGTACCGGAGCCCTAGATCACGACGTCTCATAACGAACATACACAGAGTGGCACCACCTCTCGCAGTGCCTTCTTTATGTCATATTTCATTTTCCTGCAGAAAAGTCGCGTTGCACAACAATGTCTTTATTCATCCATTATGCATCAATCCTCGAAGTTGAAACACCCATCCATCTACGCGTGCAAAGAAACACTTTTGACCATCTTATCTAGTATGACACCGCTAAGGCGACTCGGGAATGCAGAAGAGCGCCGGAGAGGGTTCCCTGGTCGCGCCTCCCGTTGATCAGTTCTTCTGCGCTGCCCGGTCAAGTGGCACTGACGGATTCAAGCGAGGGCGAATAAGCACCCACGTCTGTATTTACACCATTATCAGTTGAATCCCCGAGGAACAAAGGAAAGTGTTTAAACCATAATCGAGATCTCCAATTGTCAACACATTGATTTAACTTTCTCATGCTGGCGAAGTGACAAACAGCCTGTTGTGCAATGCCACCGATATCGCACGCAGCAATTTTTTCTATCTCGGTGCAGCGTCAATATTGCGATCTGCGGTCCGCAACAAGTTGGGGCACTCACCTGTTCTCCAATGTTCATCAGTCGTTTATGAAATATCATGCACACTGCAATCGGTTTGCATCGAGGAGAAAGATCTGGCAGATCTGCAGGTCTAGGCCACACAAGCGGGCAAGCAACAGACGTGAGCTGATAAGGAGATGCAGTCATGAGGAAGCTCCAGAATGCATCAAGCGGGTGTTATACCATCAGGCTGTTTCGTGGTAAAGACTTGGCAGGTATAGGCCATACAGCCCGTAACGATCGAGGACGTCAAGGTTGCGGGACAGGATCTAGATGAAGGCAAGAGCGGCATTTCCGAGTCTATGGGCGCTGCGCTATGGGTAAATGCATCTCGTCGGCAGTCGGCAGGATGACAACCTGAAGTGGGTGAGCTAGTCACAGCGAGCTAGTATTGGTCGTGCGACTCGTCTCGTAGACAGTCAACAAGTGTTGATAACCTCAGATGAGTAGAACAAGTCTGGCGTCTTGCCGGGATAATTGGCAGAATGACGAGTGCGGGTGTTTTAGCTACATGGGGCGCAGCGAGCTGTCGGTCTTGTGAGAGTTGGCCAGGTGTGTTATCTGAGATGCATGAGGTGCAGCGGGTGTCGTCGGCACCGAATGATGTCGTCTCGTCAGCAGTAGGCAGAATGACAATGGCGCAAATGAAAGCAGCAGCATATCAGGTTCAAAGGGTGCTGCGTGCACCACGAGCTGTGGGAAAGGTGAGAGCAAGTGCATTTCGTCCGCCGGCAGGATGACGAGTGCGTGTGTAAGGAAGGAAACAGTGTCGGCCGTCGACGGTCAGCAACACGACAAGTCGGTGCGTCAGCAGAGAAGGTCGTTTGCGTCTAGTAGTAGTGGTCGTCTGGGCGGAAAGTCCAGTCGGTCGGGGGGGGCGATGTCTCGCGTAC
>WNGO01002838.1_pt1 | contig 11074 bp, 8 predicted proteins | sample 5400511 | NCBI WGS metagenome assembly WNGO01 (sample SAMN13153380, study PRJNA577476) | soil metagenome | isolation source: 20 cm soil or saprolite under Garry oak tree replicate 2 | place: USA:California | collected 2016-06-15
CCGTCGGACTCATGGTCGGAGCACTTTAGCCCGACCGCGCGAAATGCGTCCTCGTGCGAAGCTCCGGTCCAAGCATGCAAATGGGCGGCCGCACATCTAACGGTATCGTGAAGCCCCGGTTGGCTCCCGTCCGCCAACGCGGGCGCCGCCTGCGCGCTGCTGCCGTGGAAATGTCCGAACGACAGCAGAACCTGGATCGCGAGCGCGAACAACGCCAGCCGCGATACGAGTCTGATGTTTGATCGGAACCAATTCATGCCGGCACGCGCCTTGAGCGAAGGGTCTGAAAACCAGTGACGATGTTACAATATGACATCCCGGGGAGCGCGCCTAGTGACGTATTCATACCTCAGCGCGACAGCGATCAGGATAATACCGGTCAATTTAACCGTTTCACGAGTCATCGCGCCCGGCGCGAGACGGGTGCGATCACTTGGCCGCGATGTCGCGGCGAGGCTCGGCAAAGCCCTTGATCCGCTCCTTGATGTCGCTGAGCGTCTTGAGGCTGGTTTCGATCGCATTGGCCGGTATATCCCGCAGCACATCGGTTGCGATGGCGTCGCGCAAACTGTCGAGATCGTCCACGAGCTGACGACCGCTTGCGGTGAGAAACAGTCGATTGGCGCGTCGATCCCGTGGATCGTGCCGTCGCTCGAGAAGGCCGTGCTCAACCAGACGATCGAGCAGGCGCACCAGCGAGATCGGCTGCAGTTCGAGCACATCGGCCAAATCGACCTGTGACAATCCTTCCTGCTGCCGCAATCGGAACAATACGATCCATTGCGCGCGTGTGGTGCCGCGGCCCTTGGCGCGGTTGTCGATGTAATTGCGCAGCAGGCGCGAACTCTCGACGAGTTGCGCAATCAGCTGGCGTTTCAGATCGAGCGACATGGGCTGCGACCTCCCAAAGCTTTCCAAAAGTTTAGGTTTCTCAAGTCATAGTATGTGTACTCATTAAGTGCACGCGTATTATATCTGAGGTCCTTGGGAACCGTTTTAAAGCCCCATTACTTGTTTTCGAGCACATGAGCGCACATGACGAAATCGCGGACCATCGGTTGGATTTTGCTCATCGCAGCGGTTGGCGCGGTGGGTTATTTCGGCTGGCAGCGATTTTATGGCCCTAATCCGGGGGCGAAGACCGAGAGCGCTCAAAAGTCATCTTCCTCCCCGCGGGCAGCCCCGGTGCGCGTCACCATCGCACCGGTCGAGAAAGCAGACTTCCCCGTCTACCTGACCGGCCTTGGAACCGTTCAGGGCTTCAATACCGTGGTGGTGCGAACCCGGGTCGACGGCCAGATCGACAAGATTGCCTTCAACGAGGGCCAGTTGGTCAACCAGGGCGACCTGCTCGCCCAGATCGATCCCCGGCCGTTCCAGGCGGCGCTCGATCAGGCCAAGGCCAAGAAGGCGCAGGATGAGGCCAATCTCGCCAATGCCAATCTGGATCTGCAGCGCTTCACCAGGCTCGGCGAATTCGCGACCCGGCAGCAGACCGACACCCAGCGATCCACTGTTGCGCAATTGACCGCGCAGATCGCCGCCGACGATGCAGCGATTTTCAACGCCCAGACCCAGGTCGATTACACCACCGTCAAGGCGCCGATCTCCGGCGTTGCCGGTCTGCGCCAGGTCGACGTGGGCAACATCGTCAATGCCTCAACCCAAACCGGCATCGTCAGCATCGCCCAGATCGAACCAATCGCCGTCATCTTCACCGCGCCGGAAGAGCAGTTGCCGTACATCAACGAGCCACAATCGGTCCAGCCCCTCAAGGTCATTGCGATCACAACCGACGGCAAGAAGCCGTTGGCGGAAGGAACATTGGCCGTCGTGAATAATCAGGTCGATACCACCAGCGGGACTATTCGCCTCAAGGGGGTGTTCGATAACAAGAACCACGCCTTGTGGCCAGGCCAGTCCGTTTCGACCCGGCTCCTGATAAAGACACTGAAAGACGCGACGGTGGTTCCTGACGATGCGATCCAGCACTCTACCGATGGGCTCTATGCCTATATCGTCAACCAGGAGAACAAGGCGGAACTGCGCAAGATAAGGGTCAGCCAATCGATCGACGGACGCTCGGTGGTCGACGACGGCCTGTCACCTGGACAACAGGTGATCACCTCGGGCCAGTACAAGGTTCAGCCCGGCACGCTCGTCACCACGGCGGTGGCGAGTTCTGATCCGGCGCAATCCAAGGTCAAGCAGGAATGAACGAAGGCATTTCCGCACCCTTCATTCGTTATCCCATCGGCACTTCGCTGCTGATGGCCGGCATTCTCTTTGTCGGCCTCGTCGCCTACCCGCTGCTGCCGGTGGCGCCGCTGCCGCAGGTGGATTTCCCGACCATCCAGGTTACCGCGAACCTGCCGGGCGGCAGCCCTGAAACCATGGCCTCCTCGGTGGCGCAGCCGCTCGAGCGGCAATTTGCGCAGATTCCCGGCGTGGCACAGATGACTTCGACAAGTTATCTGGGAACAACGGCGGTCACGATCCAGTTCGATCTCAACCGCAGTATCGATGGCGCCGCCAATGACGTGCAGGGCGCCATCAACGCCGCCGGCGGCCAACTGCCGAAAAACCTCCCCTCACCGCCGACCTACCGCAAGGTCAATCCGGCGGATTCACCGATCCTGATATTGTCGGCGACATCCGACACCCTGCCCCTGACCAGCGTGAGCGACGCGGTCGACGCCCAGCTTGCGCAGCAGATCAGCCAGATTTCCGGCGTGGCGCAGGTCTTTATCGGGGGCCAGCAGAAGCCGTCGATCCGGATCCAGGTCGATCCGGCGAAACTGGTCGCCAAGGGCCTGTCGCTGGAGGACGTCCGCAGCCAGATTGCGATCACGACGGTCGACAGCCCGAAGGGCAACATCGACGGTGCAACGCGCGCCTACACGATCTACGCCAATGATCAGTTGTTGGACTCCAAGGACTGGAACGACGTCATCATCGCCTATCGCAATGGCGGTCCGCTTCGAATCCGCGACATCGGCCAGGCCGTTACCGGACCGGAAGATGCCAAGCAGGCGGCCTGGGCGAACGGCAAGCGCGGCGTGTTTCTGGTGGTTTTCAAGCAGCCCGGCGCCAACGTCATCGAGACCGTGGACAAGATCAAGTCGCTGCTGCCGAGGCTGGTGGCGGCAATTCCGCCCGCGATCAAGATCGAGCTCATTAGCGATCGTACCCAGACCATTCGCGCCGCGGTCGCGGACGTTCAGTTCACGTTGCTGCTGACCATCGCGCTGGTCGTCATGGTCATCTTCCTGTTCCTGCGCAGTTTCTGGGCGACCGTCATCCCGGCCGTCACCGTGCCGCTTGCATTGCTCGGTGCCTGCGCGCTGATGTGGGTGTTCGGCTATACCCTGGACAATCTGTCGCTGATGGCGTTGACGATCTCAGTCGGCTTCGTCGTCGACGACGCCATCGTGATGCTGGAAAACATCACGCGTTATATCGAGGAAGGCGAGAAGCCGCTTGCCGCCGCGCTCAAGGGCGCCCGCGAAATCGGCTTCACGATCGTGTCGATCAGTATTTCACTGATCGCCGTGTTGATTCCGCTGTTGCTGATGGGCGGTATCATCGGACGCCTGTTCCGCGAGTTCGCGGTCACGCTGGCGATGACGATCTTCGTATCGATGGTGGTATCGCTAACGTTGACGCCGATGATGGCCTCTCGCTTCCTGCGCGCCCACCACGAAACGCGGCACGGCCGGTTTTATCAATGGAGCGAGCGCGCCTTCGACGCGATGCTCCATGGCTACGAGCGCGGCCTCGACCTGGCCTTGCGCTGGCGCTTTGCAACGCTGATGGTTTTCTTCGCGACGCTCGGATTGTCGATCTACCTGTTCGTCATCATTCCCAAGGGATTTTTCCCGCAGCAGGATACAGGCCTGATCACCGCCACGTCCGAAGCCGGGCAGGACATTTCCTTCGCCGCGATGAAGCAGCGGCAGGAGGCGCTTGAGGCCATCGTGCGTGCCGACCCCGATGTCGCCAGCGTGGCGATGGCGATCGGCGGCAGCGGCCGGGCCGGCAATAACGGCAATCTGTTCATCACGCTGAAACCGCGCGATCAACGCAAGGCGTCCGCCCAGCAGATCATCGCCCGCCTGCGCCCGAAGCTCGAAAAGGTCGAGGGGGCGCGCCTCTATATGCAGGCGGCGCAGGACGTGCGGCTCGGCGGCCGGCCGACGCGGACGCAGTTCGAGTTCACGCTGCAGGATGCCAACTTGGCCGAGCTGAACGAATGGGCGCCGAAGATCCTGGCCACGATGCAGACCTTGCCCGAGTTGCGCGACGTCGCGACCGACCAGCAGAGCCAGGGCACGACGCTCGAACTGAAGATCAATCGCGACACCGCTTCGCGCTACGGCATCCAACCGCAACTGATCGACGACACGCTTTACGACGCGTTCGGCCAGCGCCAGGTCACCCAGTATTTCACGCAGCTCAACAGCTATCACGTGATCCTGGAAATCCTGCCCGAGCTCCAAGGCAACCTCGACACCCTCAACAAGCTCTATATCAGGTCGCCAACGACCGGCGATCAGGTGCCGTTATCGACGTTCGCGACCTGGACCAGCGTCCCGGTCCGTCCGCTCTCGATCAGCCACCAGGGCCAGTTTCCGGCTATCACGATCAGCTTCAACCTGGCGCAGGGCGCAGCGCTTGGGCAGGCGACCGGCGCGATTCAGAAAGCGATGGTCGAGCTTGGCGCGCCTGCCACGCTCAACTCGAGCTTCCAGGGCACCGCACAGGCGTTCCAGCAATCGCTCGGCACCGTGCCGCTCTTGATCCTGGCGGCGCTGGTGGTCGTTTACCTGATCCTCGGCATTCTCTATGAGAGCTACATTCACCCGCTGACCATTCTGTCGACCCTGCCCTCGGCCGGCATCGGCGCACTGGCGATCCTGATGGCGTTCGGATTCGATTTCAGCCTGATCGCCTTGATCGGCATCATCCTCTTGATCGGCATCGTCAAGAAGAACGGCATCATGATGGTCGACTTCGCGATCACGGCCGAACGCGACGAGCATCTCACCTCGGAGCAATCGATCCGCAAAGCAGCGCTACTGCGGTTTCGCCCGATCATGATGACGACGATGGCGGCCTTGCTCGGCGGCGTACCGCTGATGCTGGGTACCGGCACGGGATCCGAAATCCGGCAACCGCTCGGCTATGCGATGGTCGGCGGCTTGATCGTCAGCCAGGCGCTCACGCTGTTCACGACACCGGTCGTCTATCTCTATCTCGACAGGCTCTCGAACGCCTTTGAGCGTTGGGGACGCTCAAGTGACGTCGAAGGCGAACCGCCGGCGAGTGAACATCGCCCCGTCAAGGAAGCCGCGGAGTAAACTGAGCCACCTCAGGCGCTGCCGAGATAGGCGCGCTGCACCTGGGGATCCTCGGCGAGATCGGCGGCCGCGCCGGACAACACGCTCTTGCCGACTTGCAGCACGGTCGCGAAATCCGAGACCTCCAGCGCCAGTTCGATGGATTGCTCGGCGAGCAGGATCGTCAACCCTTCCCGGTGCAACCGCCCAAACGTCTCGTACATCGACTCGACTACCGTCGGCGCGAGGCCGAGCGAGGGCTCGTCCAGCATCAGAAGCTTGGGATCGCTCATCAGCGCGCGGCCGACCGCCAGCATCTGTCGCTCGCCGCCCGACATGGTGCCGGCGCGCTGGTTGCGCCGCTCCGCAAGTTTTGGAAAGATTTCGTAGACGCGCTCGAGCAGCGTCGCGGTGCGCGCCTTGTTGCGCAGCGGGGTGGCTCCAAGCATCAGATTGTTCTCGACGCTTTGCTGCACGAACAGCCGCCAGCCTTCCGGCGACAATGCGAGGCCTTTGCGCACGATCGAAAACGCGCTCTCGCCGCCGATCTGCTGCCCGCGAAATCCGATCAAGCCAGAATGCACTGGTATGAGCCCGGCGATGGCATTGAGAACAGTGGTCTTGCCGCCGCCGTTGGAGCCGAGCAGCGCGACGATGCTGCCCTCCGGGACATCAAGCGAAACGTCGGACACCCCGATCAGGTCGCCGTAGCGGACTTCGAGATGCTCGATCTGGAGCAAGGGCGCGGTCATGTCGCGGGTCCGCCCATCAGCTCGATCGGGGTGTGGCCGGCGGCGGCCTTGGCGGCGCGCGTGCCCAGATAGGCCGCGATCACCGCCGGATTGCCGGTGACCTCGCGCGGGCTGCCGCGCGCGATTTCGCGGCCCTGGTGAAACACCACGACGCGCGTCGTCAGCGACATGATGACTTCCATGATGTGCTCGACAATCACCAGGGTAATGCCGGAACGATGGATGTCGCGCACCAGATCGATGGCGAGTTGCACCTCGCGCTGCGTGAGGCCCGCCATTGCTTCATCGAGCAGCAAAACCTTCGGTTCGGTCGCCAGCGCGCGGGCGATTTCGAGCCGCTTGCGGCCGGGCGTGCCGAGCGATCGTGCCGGCGCATCGGCGAGCTTGCTCATTCCGACGCGCGCCAGGACCGCGCGGGCGCGTGTTTCGGCCTCGGCGCGATGCGACGTGCGCAGGAACGCGCCGATCATGACATTCTCCAGCACCGACATGCCCTCGAATGTCTGCGGCACCTGAAAGGTGCGGGCGAGCCCGAGTTGCGCGCGCGCCTCCGGCGTCAAATTGGTGATGTCCTGCCCTTCGAACAAAACCTTGCCCGATGTCGACAACAGGTCGCCAGTCAGGCAATTGAAAAACGTGGATTTGCCGGCGCCGTTCGGCCCGATCAGCCCGAGAATGTCGCCCTGCTCCAGCGTGACGGAAGCCGCGTCGACGGCCTTGAAGCTGCCGAAGGCTTTTGTCACATTGCGGGCTTCAAGGAGCATGGGCTGCTCCCGCCGCGACCGCTGGCTCCGGGGCCTTGTTACGTTTCGCCCATAACCGATTGATCAACGTCAAAATGCCGCCGGGCTGAAAGCGCGCAATGAGGACAATGATCGCGCCATACAAGACGAATGTCAGGCCAGCGCCCTTGCCGCCAAGCAGGTTGTTGGAGATTTCCTCCAGCGGCACCAGGATCGCAGCACCCACCAGCGGTCCGAACAATAGGCCGGCGCCGCCCAGCGCCGCCATGATCAGGATCTTCACCGAGATCAGGATGCCGAGTCCCGATTCTGGATCGACGAAGCCGAACATCATCGCGTAGAGCGCGCCGGCGACGCTGGTCAGCCCGGCGCTCAGCATGAAGGCGTAGAGCTTGGTGCGGCTTGCGGGAGCGCCGAGCGAGCGCGCCGCACGTTCGGAATCCTTGATGGCGCGGAGATAAAATCCCATCCGGCTGTTTGCCATCCACCAGGTGATGCCGAGCGTGATCACGAGAACCGCGAGGAACAGATAGTAATAGGGGAGTGCCGATATGAACGAGAGATCGAAGACGTTTCGTGGAACCGTCGGACCGCTCAGCCCGACGGCCGCGCCGAGATAGTCGGTATTGGTGACGATCAACCGTACGAGTTCGGCGACGGCGATCGTGGCCATGCTGAAATAGTGGCCGGACAGCCGCAGCGTCGGCACGCCGACGATCGCCGCAATCGCGACGCTCACGACGATTCCGGCCGGGATCCCAATCAGCGGCGATAATCCAAAATGCGAATAAGCCCCCATTGCGGCATAGGCGCCGCAACCAAAGAACACCACGTGCCCCACGGATACCTGGCCGGCGTAACCGCCGACGATATTCCACGCCGACGCCGCGATCGCATAAAGCAAAACCAGCGCCCCAAGCCGCTGCAGGAATGGCGTCGAGAACAACAGCGGATATGCGATCACCAGTGCGAGCGCTAACGAAGGCCAGATGAGACGCCGCATCACGCTTTGCCCATCAGGCCTTGCGGCCTGAACCAGAGGAAACACAGGAACAGCGAATACACCACGATGTCCTTGTAGACGGCGCCGATCCAGTAGGCCGACAGCGACTCGATGACCCCGATCAGAAGTCCCGCCACCAGCGCACCGGGTACGCTGCCGAAACCGCCCAGAGAAACCGTGACGAATGCAACGATGGCCAAGGTTTCGCCCACCGTCGGCACGATATAGAAGAAGGTTGCAATCAGCGCGCCGGCAAGCCCCGTCGCTCCCGCGGCGATCGCCCAGGCGATGGCCTGCATGGTGTCTGGACGGATCCCCATCAGTTGCGCTGCGGTGGAGTCTTCGGCGACGGCGAGCATCTTCGAGCCGAGCGAAGTGCGCGTGAGCAGAAGGTGCAGGCCGAGCGTCACCAGCAAGGCGACCACGCCGGCCAAGAGGCGCGAGGCCTGGATACGCAGGCCCAGTATATCGAAGGTGCCGCCGACGATGTTTTCGGGCAGCGTCAGGAAATTCGCGCCGAACCACCAGAACACTGAATAGCGCAACAACAACGCGAGCCCAAAGGTGCCGAGAATCTGGGCCAGCATCGGTCCCTTCATGATCGCGCGGATCAATCCGAAGTAGACGAGCACGCCAAGGGTTGCGAGCACCAGCACGGCGAGAGGCGCGCCCAGCAAAGGACCTGCGCCGAGCAGCGTATAGACCACGAACGCCACGTACATGCCGAGCATGACAAAATCGCCGTGGGCGAAATTGACGATGTTCATCATGCCCCAGACCAGGGTGAGGCCTGAGGAAAACAGCGCGTAAATGGCGCCCAGCAGAAGGCCGCCGACAATCACCTGAACGAGGATAGTGGACATGCCGGCGCTAAACCTTGCGGGTTAAATCTCAAGGGAATTGCGATACGACAAAAGTGCAGAGGGCGGGGACCGCTCCCCGCCCTCGATATCTCACCAGCCTTTATAGGGCACGATCGGTGTTTTCTGGGCGTTGGCCTTCGGCCAGACGGCGACATAGTTTTCACCATCCTGCAACTGAATGATCACGCCGGCCGCGAGTATGTTCTGGCCCTTGTCGTCGAACTTGACGCCTTTGTAGCCCATCATCAGTTGATCTGGCTTCAGGTCGGTCGCCTTTAGCGCCGCCTGGATCTTGGCGGGATCGGTCGAACCGGCGCGATCGATCGCTTCCATCAGGACGAAGAAGCCCTGCATCTGGCGTGCGGCGGTATCGTCCATCTCGTCGCCGCTCTTCTTTTTATACATCTCGGCGATCAAGGCCGTCGGCGAGCCGGGAGGTCCGACGCTCCATGATGAACGATTGAACGCGCCAACCGAAATCTTGCCAACCGCCTTGATGAACGACGGATCGGAATATCCTGCGTCGTCGGCCAGCAGCATCGGCGGCTTGTAATCGAGCGCCTGCATGGTCTTGGAAAACAGGATCGCGTCCGACGTGTAGGTGATCATGATCACCACATCGGGTTTTTTCTCCTTGAGCTGCAGCACCTGGCTCTGCAGGTCGGTTGCATTGGCCGGGTAGGCAATATCGACGGGCGCACCCTGGCCGTTTTCCTTGAACACGCTGGTGATCACGGTCGCGACCGAGGTGCCGTATTCGGTATTATCGTGGACTATCGCGACACTGTCGGTTTTCACGCCGGCGGCTTTCATGTCCTTGAGAAACTCGTAATAGATCTTGGCGAAGTCGGAGGCCACAGGCGTGGTGCGGAAGAACCATTTGAAGCCGCGCTCGGTCAGGTTGGCGGCCACCGACTCGCCGTTGAGGAAGGGAATTCCATACTTTTCCGCGATCGCGCTCGCGGTCAGCGTGATGCCCGACTGATAGGCGCCGGTGAGCGCCACCACCTTCTCTTCAGTGATAAGTCGCAGCGTCTGGTTCTGGCCGGTGGCCGGGCTGCCCTGATTGTCCGCAAACACCACTTCGACCTTGGCGCCGCCGAGCCCGGCAAGTCCTGCGTTCTTCGCCAGCGGGAAATTGCCGAGTTCAGGGTGCGCGTTGTTGATGATGTCGATCGCAGTCTCGATTGCCGCCTTGGCGTGCACGCCGGCACTGGCGGCGTTGCCGCTCAAGGGAAAGATCGCGCCGATCTTGACGGTCTTGTCCTGGGCGGAAGCCGCACCCGCCAGCAAAACCGAAATCGAGGCGGCGCAAAGCAGCCCGAGGAGATGCTTAAATTTCATGTCATAGCTCCGAACGTTCCTACGCGATGCCAGACTCTGAACTTAAGGATGAGCAAGGACATAACCCCGCAACCTCCCATTATTATTGGCACTCTCAGCATTGCATGCCGGGTTGGCAGGGGCAAGTTGCCACCGCCCACCGCGCGGTTTCGAATCCGGGGAGAGGCGCGGACCGCACGAAGACGCAGGCTCGGATTGCATAGTGGACAGGCAGACGGTGTCGCCTGCGCCGCACGGTCCGCAGACCGTCGAAGGTCGGCGGCCGAACTGCGATCGTGCCGGCCGTGCGCATTCGAACACGCGGAGCGTTGACCTCGCCACCTCTACATCGAAGTTGAACTCCAACTGTTTGAACAAGCTCATGCGCCAACCGCTGAAAGTTGCCGGGGAGCTACCTGCAGTCGTTTCCCGGGAACGGCCTCTGCCTGGCGCTTGCCAAGGCCGGGAGCGAGCGAGTAGAAGACGCTGCCCTGGGGGCGGGATTTTTGCAAAACCCCGTCGCAAGCGATTACCTAACTTAGTGCTGTAACATATTGAACATGCTTACAATTTATTGGGGAATGGTGTAACGGTAGCACAACAGACTCTGACTCTGTTTGTCTAGGTTCGAATCCTAGTTCCCCAGCCAGCCGCGATTTTGCCCCGCACAACGCAAGAAATGCCCGCCAATTGCGGTCCTGTAGAATTTCCGCGCAGATCGCTATTCTTTCGTTTTTTGGCGAGCGCAAGCAAAGGCAAGCATGAGTCACAGTCCGTCAGCGGCGCCGCACTTCGATAGTGCTTTTCGCGCACCGCTTGCTTGATCTGTTTTCCTAGCGCCGCGACGTGCGCCGGTTTCGTGCCGAGCCTTTACCCCTGGGCATGCTGGAAAGATTTATCGAGATCGCCTGTCTAGTGTTGTGACTCTAACGCTTGTTTCGCCCGGGCGACTTTTTCGAGGATTTGGCCTGCGGACTTTGTCCAGACGAAGAGTTTGGGATCGGCATTGTGGTTCTCCAGGTATTGCATGATGGCGCTCTTGAGTTCGGCG
>WNGO01002839.1_pt1 | contig 11073 bp, 9 predicted proteins | sample 5400511 | NCBI WGS metagenome assembly WNGO01 (sample SAMN13153380, study PRJNA577476) | soil metagenome | isolation source: 20 cm soil or saprolite under Garry oak tree replicate 2 | place: USA:California | collected 2016-06-15
TGCGACCGGCGCCGCTGGGCGCCGCGGTCGGCGCGCTGCGCGGACGCGCTGTTGGCGCGGCGTTTTGCTTCGGGCTCCGTGACCTGAATCGGCGGCAATTGCGATCCGTCCCGCGGCTGTTGTGTCGCCGCAGCCGTTTGGGCGTAGGTCGGCGATGCACTGGCCAGCACGCCAAGTGCAGCGGAACTCACCGAAATCAGCGCTACCTTGGCGAGGCCCGAGAGCGCAGGGACCTTTCGAGCGTTGTTATCCAGTTTTTCGTCGACCGAGTTGATTGCCGCGATTGAACGCAACGATCCCGGTGCTTTTGCCTGCCCCATTCCCATTCGCCCCTTAAGATCCATTCCAATTCGCTCGTGCGATTCATTTGCAACGAAGCGACGAGGCGTTGGTATCGAGCGAAAAAAATCGGGTCAATGCGATTGGGACGCCGGGATGCTTGAATACATCCAGATCAAAACGATTCTAAATCTCAATTTGAAATCGTTCTAAAATAATATCTTGAAGCGTTCTAAACTGAAGTCAGAAATGCCTGTAAATCAGCACTTTTCTGCTCGCGCAGCATCGCTCAATCGACGCTGGGCGGCTTCATCAGCGAAAACAGCTCGTCGATGGTTTGCTGCGCGGTCAGCCGCACGCGATCGGTATTATCCATTCCTGCAATGTTGACGCCCTTCACCACCGCTTTGATTTCGTCGCGAAAGTCGGTGAGAAACCGCAACGGATCCGGCGAATCGTTGGCGACGCGCGCGATCAGGCCGGTGATCAGGAGCTGGCAGGCCATCATGCGTCCGTTCAATTCATCCATCATGCACCCCTGAACTGTTTTCGGGTTTCGTATGCGCGCCGTGATATGGACGACCTTCAGCCCGGTTACAACCGGGCCGCATGGCGATTGAATTCGAGAATGCGCGCGCGACGCCGTGGCGCGGGGCGAACGTCTCGCGGATTTCGAGCAACTGAGACTTACTTGGCGGCGACGCTGCCAGGAGGTTCGGCGAAATTCTTGATCCGCTCCTTGATGTGCTGGAGCGTCTCGAGGCTGGTTTCGATTGCCGCGGCGGGGATATCCTGCAGAACGTCGGTAGCGATGGAGTCGCGCAAGCTGTCGAGATCATCGACCAGCTGACGGCCGCCAGGTGTGAGAAACAAACGGTTGGCACGGCGATCTCTGGGATCGGGCCGGCGCTCCAGCAAGCCGTGCTCGACCAGACGGTCGAGCTGACGCACCAGCGAGATCGGTTGCAGCTCAAGCACGTCGGCCAAATCGACTTGCGACAATCCCTCCTGCTGCCGCAATCGAAACAGTACAATCCACTGCGCGCGCGTGGTGCCACGGCCCTTGGCGCGGTGATCGATGTAGTTGCGCAGCAGACGCGAACTTTCGACGAGTTGCGCAACCAGCTGGCGTTTCAGATCAAGAGACATCGGGCATGAAAGTTCTTTGCGCAGCGGAAGCCTCTGAAAAGCTTTCCAAAAGTTTAGAATTCTCAAGTCATAGTGTGTGTACACATTAAGTGCACGCATATTATATCTCGGGTTAGCGGGAAACGTTTTGAAGACCCATCCGTTATTTTTTTAAACCACGAGCGCACATGACCAAGTCGCGGACCATCCGTTGGATTTTACCGATCGCCGCGCTTGTCGTGGTGGGGTATTTCGGCTGGCAACGATTTCACGGCACGAATCCGACGGCCGCCGATACCGCCCAAAAATCGGCCGCTTCTGCGCGCGGTGCCGCCGTTCCCGTTACCGTCGCGCCGGTCACGAAAGCGGATTTTCCGGTCTATCTCGGCGGGCTTGGAACCGTTCAGGGCTTCAACACCGTTCTGGTGCGCACCCGGGTCGACGGTCAGATCGACAAGATCGCCTTCAAGGAGGGGCAACTCGTCAACCAGGGCGACCTGCTGGTTCAGATCGACCCCCGGCCGTTCCAGGCAGCGCTCGATCAGGCCAAGGCCAAGAAGGCCCAGGATCAAGCCAATCTGGCCAACGCCAATCTCGATCTGCAACGTTTCACCAAGCTCGGCGAGTTCGCAACCCGGCAGCAGACCGACACCCAGCGCTCCACCGTTGCGCAATTGACCGCACAACTCGCGGCCGACGACGCCGCCATCTCCAACGCACAAACACAAGTCGACTACACGACCGTCAAGGCGCCGATCTCAGGCGTCGCCGGCCTTCGTCAGGTCGACGTCGGCAATATCGTCAATGCCTCGACGCAGACCGGGATTGTGACGATCGCCCAGATCGAGCCGATTGCAGTCGTTTTCACCGCACCGGAAGACCAATTACCGTATATAAATGAGGGGCAATCCGCTCAGCCGCTCAAGGTCATTGCGATTACGACCGACGGCAAGAAGCCATTGGCAGAAGGAACATTGTCCGTCATCAACAATCAGGTCGACACCACAAGCGGGACTATTCGCCTCAAGGCGGTGTTCGACAACAAGAACCATGCGCTGTGGCCGGGTCAGTCGATCTCCACGCGGCTTTTGGTGAAGACGCTGAAGGATGCGACCGTGGTACCAGACGACGCGATCCAGCACGGCAACGACGGCCTCTATGCCTATGCCGTCAATCAGGACAACAAGGCTGAGCTGCGCAAGCTCAAGGTCAGCTATTCGATCGACGGGCGTTCGGTGGTCGATGACGGCCTGTCGCCTGGACAGCAGGTGATCACGGCAGGTCAGTTCAAGGTTCAACCCGGCACCCTCGTCTCTACGGCGGTGGCAAGTTCGGATGCGGCGCAACTCAAGGTCAAGCAGGAATGAGCGAAGGCATTTCCGCACCCTTCATTCGCTATCCCATCGGCACCTCGCTGATGATGGCCGGCATTCTGTTCGTGGGCCTCGTCGCCTATCCGCTGCTGCCGGTCGCGCCGCTGCCGCAGGTAGACTTCCCGACCATTCAGGTCACCGCAACTTTGCCTGGAGCCAGCCCTGAGACCATGGCCTCCTCGGTAGCCCAGCCGCTCGAGCGGCAGTTCGCGCAGATACCCGGCGTCGCCCAGATGACCTCGACGAGTTATCTGGGAACAGCGTCGGTCACGATCCAGTTCGACCTCAACCGCAGTATCGATGGCGCCGCCAATGACGTACAGGGGGCGATCAACGCCGCCGGCGGCCAGTTGCCGAAAAACCTTCCCTCACCGCCGACCTACCGCAAGGTCAACCCGGCCGACTCGCCGATCCTGCTATTGTCGGCGACGTCAGACACATTGCCCTTGACTACCGTGAGCGACGCGGTCGATGCCCAGCTCGCCCAACAACTCAGCCAGATTTCGGGCGTTGCGCAGGTGCTGATTGGCGGTCAGCAAAAGCCATCGATCCGTGTCCAGGTCGATCCGGCGAAACTGGTCGCCAAGGGTCTGTCGCTCGAAGATGTGCGCAGCCAGATCACGATCACGACGGTCGACAGCCCGAAGGGCAACGTCGATGGCACAACGCGCGCCTATACGATCTACGCCAACGACCAGATGCTGGACGCCAAGGACTGGAACGACGTCATCATCGCTTATCGCAATGGCGGTCCGTTGCGGATTCGCGACATCGGCCAGGCCGTGACGGGACCGGAAGACGCCAAGCAGGCGGCCTGGGCCAACGGCAAGCGCGGCGTGTTTCTGGTAATCTTCAAGCAGCCGGGCGCCAACGTCATCGAGACCGTGGACAAGATCAAGTCGGCGCTGCCAAGGCTGGTGGCCGCGATTCCCCCGGCGGTCAAGATCGAGCTCATCAGCGATCGCACGACGACCATTCGCGCCGCGGTCGAAGACGTTCAATTCACGCTGCTGCTGACCATCGCGCTGGTCGTCATGGTCATCTTCATCTTCCTGCGCAGTTTCTGGGCGACGGTGATTCCGACCGTGACCGTCCCGCTCGCATTGCTCGGCGCCTGCGCGCTGATGTGGGCGTTCGGTTATACCCTCGATAATCTGTCGTTGATGGCGCTGACCATCGCCGTCGGTTTCGTGGTCGATGACGCCATCGTGATGCTGGAAAACATCACTCGCTATATCGAAGAAGGTGAAAAGCCGCTAGCCGCGGCGTTCAAGGGCGCCAGCGAAATCGGCTTCACGATCCTGTCGATCAGTATCTCGCTGGTGGCCGTGCTGATTCCGCTGCTGCTGATGGGCGGCATCATCGGACGCCTGTTCCGCGAATTCGCGGTCACGCTGGCGATGACCATCTTCGTCTCGATGGTGGTGTCACTGACGCTGACGCCGATGATGGCATCGCGCTTCCTGCGCGCGCACGGCGAAACGCAACACGGCCGCTTCTATCAATGGAGCGAGCGCGCTTTCGACGCGATGCTTCATGCTTATGAGCGCGGCCTCGACCGGGCAATGCTGTGGAGCAAGACGACGCTGCTTGTCTTCTTCGCGACCCTGGCATTGTCGGTCTATCTGTTCGTCATCATTCCCAAAGGGTTTTTCCCCCAGCAGGATAACGGCCTGATCACCGCCACGTCCGAGGCCGGGCAGGATATTTCCTTCGCCGCGATGAAGCAGCGGCAGGAGGAACTCGGCAAGATCATCATGGCCGACCCCGACGTTGCCAGCGTGGCGATGGCGATCGGCGGCAGCGGCCGGGCCGGCAATAACGGCAACCTGTTCATCACGCTGAAACCACGCAATGAGCGCAAGGCGTCCGCCCAGCAGATCATTGCGCGCCTGCGTCCTCAATTCGACAAGGTCGAAGGCGCGCGCCTGTTCATGCAGGCGGCGCAGGACGTTCGCCTCGGGGGCCGACCGACCCGGACGCAGTTTGAATTCACCCTGCAGGATGCCAACCTTGCGGAGCTCAACGAATGGGCACCCAAGATCCTGAGCAAGATGCAAACGCTGCCGGAGTTGCGCGACGTCGCGACCGACCAGCAGGCCCAGGGCACAACGCTTCAATTGAACATCAACCGTGACACCGCGGCGCGCTATGGTATCCAGCCGCAGCTAATCGACGACACGCTTTACGACGCGTTCGGCCAGCGCCAGGTCACCCAGTATTTCACCCAGCTCAACAGCTATCACGTGATCCTGGAAATCCTGCCGGAGCTGCAGGGCAACCTCGACACGCTCAACAAGATCTATATCAAGTCGCCGACGACAGGCGATCAGGTGCCACTGTCGACATTTGCGAGCTGGACCAGCGTGCCGGTCCGTTCGCTCTCGATCAGCCACCAGGGTCAGTTCCCGGCCATCACGATCAGCTTCAATCTCGCCCAGGGTGTAGCCCTCGGGCAGGCGACCAACGCCGTGCAGCAAGCGATGGTCGAGCTCGGCGCCCCCGCCACGCTCAATTCGAGCTTCCAGGGCACGGCGCAGGCGTTCCAGCAATCGCTCGGCACCATACCGCTGCTGATCATGGCAGCACTTGTCGTCGTGTACCTGATCCTCGGCATTCTCTACGAGAGCTACATCCACCCGCTTACGATTCTCTCGACGCTGCCCTCGGCCGGTGTCGGCGCGCTCGCGATTCTGATGTTGTTCGGATACGACTTCAGCCTGATCGCCTTGATCGGAATCATTCTTCTGATCGGCATCGTCAAGAAGAACGGCATCATGATGGTCGATTTCGCGATTTCGGCCGAGCGCGACGAGCATCTGTCCCCGGAGCAATCGATCCGAAAGGCCGCGCTGCTGCGGTTTCGCCCGATCATGATGACGACGATGGCGGCGATGCTCGGCGGCGTCCCGCTGATGCTGGGCACCGGCACCGGATCGGAAATCCGCCAGCCGCTTGGTTATGCGATGGTCGGCGGCCTGATCGTCAGCCAGGCACTGACGCTGTTCACGACGCCGGTGGTGTATCTCTATCTCGACCGGCTCTCGAACGCGTTTGGCGGCTGGGGACGATTGAAGGATGCCGACGGCGAGCGGCCGACGGCGGACCATGGCTCGATCAAGCAAGCCGCCGAGTGAGTTGACCGGAACGCCCGAACCTCTGTCATTGTCTTGGTCTTGCCATTTCGTTCACGGTCCGGCCGGGCCCGGCATCAGTGGTGGTGATGCTGCATCGGTGCGGCCTGACCGCCATAGCCGCGCAACTCGGCATAGCGCTGCATCTGGCCGTTGCTCAAAAGCGCAGCCGTCGACAGGTGATATTTGAGATGGGTTTCGCGAAGAGCGCCTTGCGTCGCCGCGACGGCCGCGGTTGACGCCTTCAGACTTTCCGGCGTCACGGTGTGGCTGGCGAATTGCGTGTCCAGATTGGCTTCCTGTTCGATCAATTTGGAGCCCAGAGGTATGGCTTCGGCCTTCATGGAATCAAACAACCGCTGAACGGCGGCGCGCTGATCGGTCGACAGGTTGAGTTTGTCAGCCAGTTCCAGGAGGTGGGACGGGCCGGGGTAACCGTTCAATTCGGCGGCGAGCGCCAGCCCCATGCCACGACCGGCGCCAAGGTCCGCCACCTGCTGTTCGGACAATGCCTTGATCGATCGCGCCTGCATTCCGGCGTAAGGCGTCTGGGCGTTCGCTGCCGCGGCAGATGTCAGAAGTAAAGCGGCGCTGATCCATCGTCTCATGTTCTCGCTCCGTTTGTTTACTTTGCCTCGGGTCTATCCTTCGCAATTTTTCCCTGGCTTCTTCCAGGGCGACGTACCGGTTTGTCACCCATGGTACCGCCAAACAGGCCGCGCCAATATCAGCCGGTGCCGAGATAGGCGCGCTGCACCTGCGGATCGTTGGCGAGTTCTGCCGCGGTGCCGGACAGAACGCTCTTGCCGACCTGCAGCACGGTGGCGAAATCCGAAACCTCGAGCGCGAGCTCAATGGATTGCTCCGCGAGCAGGATCGTCAGCCCTTCCCGGTGCAGCCGGCCGAAGGTCTCGTACATCGACTCGACCACGGCTGGTGCCAAGCCGAGCGACGGCTCATCCAGCATCAGGAGTTTGGGATCGCTCATCAGGGCACGGCCGACCGCCAGCATCTGCCGCTCGCCGCCGGACATGGTGCCGGCGCGCTGGCTGCGCCGCTCCGCCAATTTTGGAAAGATTTCGTAGACCCGATCGAGCAACGCCGCGGCGCGCGCCCTGTCGCGCAGCGGAGTGGCGCCCAAAAGCAGATTGTTCTCGACGCTTTGCTGCACGAACAGCCGCCAGCCTTCCGGCGACAGAGCGAGGCCTTTGCGCACGATCGAAAACGCGCTCTCACCGCCGATCTCCTGCCCGCGAAACCCGATCGATCCGGAATGCACCGGGATCAGACCGGCGACGGCGTTGAGCGTGGTGGTCTTGCCGCCGCCGTTGGAACCGAGCAGCGCAACGACGCTGCCCTCGGGCACATCCAGTGAAACATCGGATACGCCGATCAGGTCGCCATAGCGAACCTCCAGATGCTCGATCTTGAGCAAAGGCGCGGTCATGTCGCGGGTCCGCCCATCAGTTCGATCGGCGTGTGGCCCGCGGCTGCCTTGGCGGCGCGCGTGCCGAGATAAGCCGCGATCACGGCCGGGTTGCCCGTGACCTCGCGCGGACTGCCGCGCGCGATCTCCTTGCCCTGGTGAAACACCACCACCCGGCTCGCCAGCGACATGATGACTTCCATGATGTGCTCGACAATGACCAGGGTGATGCCCGAGCGATGGATGTCGCGCACGAGATCGATCGCGAGTTGCACCTCGCGCTGGGTGAGGCCTGCCATCGCTTCATCGAGCAGCAGAACCTTGGGCTCGGTGGCGAGCGCGCGGGCGATCTCCAGCCGCTTGCGGCCGGGCGTGCCGAGCGACCGTGCCGGCGCATCCGCCAGCTTGCTCATGCCGACGCGCTCCAGCACGGCGCGGGCGCGGGCTTCGGCTTCGGAGCGATGTGATGTCCTCAGAAACGCGCCGATCATCACGTTCTCCAGCACCGACATGCCCTCGAATGTCTGCGGCACCTGGAAGGTGCGCGCGAGGCCGAGATGCGCACGGGCTTCCGGCGTCAAGTTGGTGATGTCGTGGCCCTCGAACAGAACCTTGCCGGAGGTCGACAACAGGTCGCCGGTCAGGCAATTGAACAAAGTGGATTTGCCGGCGCCGTTCGGTCCGATCAGGCCGAGAATATCGCCCCGCTCCAGCGTCACCGAGGCCGCGTCGACAGCCTTGAAGCTGCCAAAGGCCTTTGTCACATTGCGGGCTTCAAGGAGCATGGGTTGCTTCCGCTGTGACCGTTGTCTCCGGCGCCTTGCGTCGCCGGGCCCACAGCCGGTTGATCAATGTCAAAATGCCGCCGGGCTGAAAGCGCGCGATCAGCACGATGATCGCGCCATACACGACGAAGGTCAGGCCCGCGCCCTTGCCGCCGAGCAGGTTGTTGGAGATTTCCTCCAGCGGCACCAGGATCGCCGCACCGACCAGCGGTCCGAACAGCAGGCCGGCGCCGCCGAGCGCCGCCATGATCAGCATCTTCACGGAAATCAGAATACCAAGTCCCGATTCCGGATCGACGAACCCGAACATCATGGCATAGAGCGCGCCGGCGACGCTGGTCAGCCCGGCGCTCAGCATGAAGGCGTAGAGCTTGGTACGGCTGGCGGGCGCGCCCAGCGAACGCGCCGCGCGTTCGGAATCCCTGATGGCGCGGAGGTAAAATCCCATCCGGCTGTTCGCCATCCACCAGGTGATGCCGAGCGTGATCAGGAGAACCGACAGAAACAGATAGTAGTACGGCAGCGCCGAGGTAAAGGAGAGGTCGAGCACGGTTCGCGGCACGGTCGGACCGCTGAGGCCCACGGCAGCGCCGAGGTAATCGGTGTTGGTGACGATCAGCCGGACGAGTTCGGCCACCGCGATGGTCGCCATGCTGAAGTAATGGCCCGACAAGCGCAGCGTCGGCACGCCGATGATGGCTGCGATCAGCACGCTGACGACGACGCCGGCGGGAATTCCGACCAGCGGCGGCAGCGCGAAATGCGAATACGCGGCCATCGAGGCATAGGCGCCGCAGCCGAAGAACACGACGTGTCCGACCGATACCTGACCGGCGTAGCCGCCGACGATATTCCAGGCCGACGCCGCAATCGCGTAGAGCAGAACCAGCGCGCCCAGCCGCTGCTGAAACGGTGTCGAAAACAACAGCGGATAGGCAATCACCAGTGCGAGCGCCACCGAGGGCCACAGCAAGCGCCGCATCACATCTTGCCCATCAGGTCTTTGCCTATCAAGATTTGCCCATCAAGCCTTGCGGCCGGAACCAGAGAAAACACAGGAACAGCGAATACACCACGATGTCCTTGTAGACCGCGCCGATCCAGTACGCCGACACCGATTCGATGACGCCGATCAGAAGTCCCGCGACCAGGGCGCCCGGCACGCTGCCGAAACCGCCGAGCGACACCGTGACGAAGGCGACGATGCCGAGCGTCTCGCCGACCGTCGGGGCGATATAAAAGAAGGTCGCGATCAGCGCGCCGGCAATTCCGGTAGCGCCCGCGGCAATCGCCCAGGCAATCGCCTGCATGGTGTCGGGACGGATGCCCATCAACTGCGCCGCGGTGGCATCCTCCGCGACCGCCAGCATCTTGGAGCCGAGCGAGGTTCGCGTCAGCAGCAAATGCAGGCCGAGCGTCACCAGCAAAGCGACCACGCCGGCGAGCAGGCGCGAGGCCTGGATCCGGATACCGAGCACGTCGTAGGTGCCGCCGACAAGGTTTTCCGGCAGCGTCATGAAGTTGGCGCCAAAGCCCCAGAACACGGAATAACGCAGCAGCAGCGCCAGCCCGAAGGTGCCGAGAATTTGCGCCAGCATCGGCCCTTTCATGACGCTGCGGATCAGGCCGAAATAGACGATGATGCCGAGCGTCGCGAGCGCCATGGCGGCAACCGGCGCGCCAACAAACGGCCCGACGCCGAGCAGCGTCCAGACAACGAACGCCACATACATGCCGAGCATGACGAAATCGCCATGGGCGAAGTTGACGATGTTCATCATGCCCCAGATCAGGGTGAGGCCGGACGAAAACAGCGCGTAAACCGCGCCCAGCAGCAGTCCGCCGACAATCACCTGGACGAGGATGGAGGACATGCCAGCCCTAGGTCGCGTGGGTTAGGTGCGGAATCGCTGAGGGCGGAACTGACGTCCCGCCCTCGATGATTTTTATTACCAGCCCTTGTAGGGCAGCACCGGCGCCGTCTTGACCTTGTCCTTGGGCCAGACCGGAACGTAATTCTCGCCATCCTGCAGCTGGATCACAAGACCGGAAGCCAGAATGTTCTGGCCCTTGTCGTCGAACTTGACGCCCTTGTAGCCCATGATCAGTTGATCGGGCTTGAGGTCGGTGGCCTTCAGCGCCGCCCGGATCTTGGCGGGCTCGGTCGAACCGGCACGATCGATCGCGTCGCAGAGCACGAAGAAGCCCTGCATCTGCCGCGCGGAGGTGTCATCGAGATCGTCGCCGCCGCTCTTTTTCTTGTACATCTCATTGATCAGAAAGGTCGGCGACCCCGGAGCGCCGACGCTCCACGACGAGCGATTGAACACGCCCTGCGAAATCTTGCCGACCGTCTTGATGAACGAAGGGTCGGAAAAACCGGAGTCGTCCCCGATCAACATCGGCGGCTTGTAATCAAGCGACTGCATGGTCTTGGCGTACAGGATCGCATCGGACGTGTAGCTCACCATGATTATCACGTCCGGCTTCTTTTCCTTGAGCTGCAGCACCTGGCTCTGCACGTCGGTGGTGTTGGCGGAATACGGAATATCCAACGCGATGCTCAGGCCATTCTCCTTGAATACGCTACTGATAACGCTCGCGACCGAGGTGCCGTATTCGGTATTTTCGTGGACAATCGCAACGCCGTCGGTCTTGACGCCGCCGGCTTTCATGTCCTTCAGAAAATCGAGATAGATCTTGGCCAGGTCCGAGGCAACCGGCGTGGTCCGGAAAAACCATTTGAAGCCGCGCTCGGTCAGATTGGCTGCGACCGACTCGCCGCTCAGAAAGGGGATGCCGTATTTTTCGGAGATCGCGCTCGTCGTCAGCGTGATGCCGGACTGGTAGGCGCCGCTCAGCGCAACCACTTTTTCCTCGGTGATCAGGCGAAGCGCCTGGTTCTGTCCGACGGCGGGGCTGCCCTGGTTGTCGGCGAAGATCGCTTC
>WNGO01002840.1_pt1 | contig 11072 bp, 8 predicted proteins | sample 5400511 | NCBI WGS metagenome assembly WNGO01 (sample SAMN13153380, study PRJNA577476) | soil metagenome | isolation source: 20 cm soil or saprolite under Garry oak tree replicate 2 | place: USA:California | collected 2016-06-15
CGCGGTCGCGTTTGCGGCCGGCAAGCCGCATTCGATGATCCTGTGGGGCCCGCCGGGTTCGGGCAAGACGACGCTCGCGCGCTTGATGGCGGACGCATTCGATGCCGAGTTCATCGCGATCTCGGCGGTGCTCGCAGGCGTCAAGGACATCCGCGACGCGGTGGCACGCGCGGACGCGGTACGTCAGCAATACGGGCGCGCGACGATTCTGTTTGTCGACGAAGTCCATCGCTTCAACAAGGCGCAGCAGGATGCGTTCTTGCCGTATGTCGAGCAGGGGGTTCTGACGTTCATCGGTGCGACGACCGAGAACCCATCGTTCGAAGTGAACAGTGCATTGCTGTCACGCGCAGCCGTGTATGTTCTGGAGCCGCTTGCCGATGATGAGCTTGCCGCGCTGCTCGATCGCGCGTTGGCAGCCGCAATGCCGGCGACTTCGCTCGACGGCGCGGCGCGCGATGCGCTGATCGGCTACGCCGACGGCGACGGAAGACGGCTGATCAACATGATCGAGCAGCTGGCGATCGCCGCCGCCGGAGCGTCGCGCACGACGATTGATCTCGCTTTTGTCGAGGCGACGATCGCGCGCTCGCTGCGTCGCTTCGACAAGGGCGGCGATGCGTTCTACGATCAAATATCGGCATTGCACAAGTCCGTGCGCGGATCGGATCCCGATGCGTCGCTTTATTGGATGTGCCGAATGCTGGACGGCGGCGCCGATCCACTTTATGTTGGCCGGCGCATGATCCGCATGGCGACCGAAGATATCGGACTCGCCGATCCGCGTGCACTGTCGCTCGCGCTCGACGCAATCGCCACCTACGAACGGCTCGGTTCACCCGAAGGTGAGCTTGCACTCGCGCAGTGCGTTCTTACCTGGCGGCGGCCCCTAAAAGCAACGCCGTCTACACAGCATTCGGCAAGGCGCGCGCATTCGTCGGCGAAGACGGTTCACGCCCGGTTCCTCTCCGGTTGCGCAATGCGCCGACGCGTCTGATGAAGAATATCGGTTACGGCAAAGGCTATCGTTACGCACACGACGAAGAAGACGCGTACGCTGCGGGCGAGCACTACCTCCCAGACAATATGCCTCGTATCACGTTCTACGAGCCCACTGAGCGCGGGCTCGAAGCGCGGATTCGCGAGCGATTGGCGGCATTGCGCGAACGCGATCGTGACGCGCGGAAGCCGGACGACGAAGACGCGAAGGACTAGGAGCGGCAACGGTCGGGCGCATCGCAGCGGAACGCAAACCCTCTGCTAGACTTCCGTCATGCTCGATATCAATCTGTTGCGGAACGATCTTCAAGCCGTTGCCGCAGGCCTCGCCAAACGCGGCGTCACGCTCGATGTCGCGCGGTTCGAAGCGCTTGAATCCGAGCGCAAGGTCATCCAAACGCGCACGCAGGAATTGCAAGCGCGCCGCAACGCACTCTCCAAGCAGATCGGTATCGCAAAAGGCCGCGGCGAAGATGCTGCCGCTCTGCTCGCCGACGTCAGTGGATCGGGCGAGGAGCTCGAGCGATTGGAAGCGGAGCTTGTACGCGTTCAGCATGGCTTGCGCGAGTTCCTGCTCGATCTTCCCAACCTGACCCATTCGACAACGCCAATCGGCACAACGAGTCTCGACAATGCCGAAGCACGGCGCGCCGGCAAACCGCGCAGCTTCGACTTTCCGGTCAAGGATCATGTCGACCTTGGCGAAGCGCTCGGCTTGCTTGATTTTCCGGTCGCCGCAAAGTTGTCAGGTGCGCGTTTTTCGTTTCTGCGCGCCGAGCTCGCGCATCTGCATCGGGCGTTGGGGCAGTTCATGCTCGATGTTCACACGCGCGACCATGGTTACACCGAGTGCTATACGCCGTACATCGTGAACGCGGACACGCTGGTGGGCACCACGCAGTTGCCGAAATTTGCCGCCGACATGTTCGCCGTGCGTAAGGGCGGCAGCGAAAACGGCGATGAGCCGCTCTACTTGATCTCAACCTCGGAAATCACACTCGCCAATACCGTTCGAGACGAAATTCTCGCCTCAGACGTGCTACCCATTCGACTCGTCGCGCATACGCCGTGCTTCCGTTCCGAGGCGGGGAGTTACGGCAAGGACACGCGCGGCATGATTCGCCAACATCAGTTCGACAAGGTGGAGCTCGTGCAGGTCGTGCATCCCGATCGATCGTATGAAGCGCTCGAGGAGCTCACGCAGCACGCCGAGACGATCCTGCAACGGCTCGAGCTGCCGTATCGCGTTGTCGCGTTGTGCACCGGTGACATCGGCTTTGCCGCGGCAAAAACGTACGACCTCGAAGTGTGGCTGCCGGGACAGAATGCGTACCGCGAGATTTCGTCATGCTCGAACTGCGAGGCCTTCCAGGCGCGGCGAATGCAAGCACGGTTTCGAAACGCACAAGGCAAGCCCGAGCTCGTGCATACGTTGAATGGCTCGGGACTCGCGGTCGGGCGCACGTTCGTTGCCGTGCTCGAGAACTATCAGCGGGCGGATGGCTCGATCGAGATTCCCACGGTATTGCGCCCGTATATGGGCGGGCTGCAAGTCATCGCCGCTCGTCGGAGCTAGCGCATATTGCCGGTGTGTCCCAGCGAATAGCGTCCTGGCTGTGGCCACACCGCAAGACCGTGCGGTTCTTTGCCCACCTTGATCTTCGTGACCTCGCCGCTCGTGGTATCGAACGCATATACCACGTTGTCGTAGCGACCCGATAACCAAAGCACCTTGCCGTCGGCACTGACGTTACCCATGTCGGGGCTTCCACCACCGGGAATCGGCCATGTCACGTCGACCTTCTGAGTCGCGAAGTCGATCACCGACACGCTGCCTTTGCCACCGGGCGGCCCGTGAATCTTGTTCGACCCGCGATTGGTCACGTAGAGCTTGCGGCCATCGCGGCTCGGATAGAGTCCATGCGTACCCTTGCCGGTGTTGATGAAACCGATTTCTTTGAATGCCGCGCCATCGACGACGAACACGCCGTCGGCCATCATGTCGGCGACAAAGAACAATTTCCCGTCCGGCGAGATGCGTATGTCCTGCGGCATGCCGCCTTTCGACAGTCGGATATAGCCGAGGACTTTCTGCTCGACCAGATCGATCTTCACAAGGCCCCCTTGAAACTCGCAAGTGAAGATCGCGTAGCGGCCATCGATTGAAAAGTCCGCGTGGTTGATGCCGCCGCATTGCGGAGTCGACAACGAGTACTGCAGTTGCATCGTGTGCGGGTCGCGGAAATCGAGGCGCTTCAGCGCTTCGGCAACGACAATCGCCGACTTGCCGTCGGGCGAGAAATACATGTTGTACGGATCGTCGACGGGAATGGCTCGACCGGGCTTGCCGGTCTTCGGATCGACCGGCGTCAGGCTTCCATCGGTCCGGTTTTCGGCATTGTTCGCGACCCACAGCGTGCGCAAATCCCACGACGGCACAACGTGCTGCGGATTGACGCCGACCTTGAATCGGTCCACGACTTTCATCGTTACCGGATCGATCACATACACGTCGTTCGATTGAAGATTGGGGACGTAAATGCGCGGCAGGTCGCCAGTGACGATGGCGCTTAGTTTGCCGGCAGTGGCCTCGCTGTAAAGGTTCGAAGGATCGCTCACCGAAGGCATGCCGGGAACGGTCGCGATCGTCGGCGCACCTGCGGGGCTCGTTTGCGCGTCGGCCGCCATTGCAGGATGCGAGAGCAACCATGCTGCGCCGACGAAAATGGAAAACGAGGAAGGAAGAAGGGACGACACGTTTACGGAGTTTCCCTGGAGGAAAGGCTTCTTGACGAGGCGAGAAGCCAACGCGAAGAGGTCAGCGGCGCTTCACGGCGCTGCGAATTTCATTCACCGTTTCCGCGACGATAGCATCGATGCCGAGGCCGCCAAGCTCAGCGCTTGACCGCCGAGGGTCGCCGTATACGCCGCCCTTTTGTCCGTCCGCTGCAGCCGACTGCAAACGGTCCTCGCGTACAAGGGAAGGATCGACGGCGAGCGTGAGCGAGGTGTCGGCAACGCCGGCGTGCGTGCCGATTTCTTCGTCGCTGAACCCGCGGCGTCGCAATAGATCGCGATAGCGTGACTGCGTTATTTCGTAATAGGCGACGATTGCGTGGGCGCGCGCCGGCGACGCGGCCCATTCGCGATTCAATCGCGCGGCCACCGCCTGCTCACTTTTCTGATACCCGCCGTGATCGCCGATGAACACAATGTCGCGAAAGCCATGACGCTTGAAGCTGCGAGCGGCGGACTCGAGCACCGATTGGAACGTGCGCTCGGGCACGCTGATCGTACCGGTGAACCGCATGTGAGCCGTCGGTGGATCGATGTCGCCTTCCGGCACATAGGCGATGACGGGCGCGACGAGTGCATTGCCGAGCGTGAGAGCGATTCTTTCCGCCAGGACTTTTACGCGCACATTGTGCTTTCCGAGCGCCATGTGCGGTCCGTTCTGCTCGGTGCCGCCGATCGGCACGATGATCGTCGTCTTGCCGGCGTGAATCGCCGTTTCGAGCTCGGTCCAGGTGTAGTCGTCCAACCAGACGCGGACCGGCGGCTGCGCACCAAGCGCGGTAGCGGCAGCCAGCCAGCAGATGGCGAAGCACAACATGCATGATCGAACCAACATGACCTCCTTCCGCGTTTATCGAGCGGATTCGAGCGCGCCGGCAACGGGGTTGAGCCGTGGTGCGAAGAGCGGTTGCGTGCGGAGGAGGATATCGTAATAGGCGCGCACGCGATCAACAAAGGCGACCGGCATCCCGCCGCGCGCATAGCCGAATTTGGCGTTTTCGTAGAACTCGGGCTGCGCGAGTAGTGGCAGAGTCTTCTTCACGTCGCGCCAGTGATCGGGATTGAGCTTTTGCTTTTGCGCCAGGATGCGCGCGTCTTCCAGGTGCGCGATGCCGATGTTGAACGCCGCGAGCGCGAGCCATGTGCGGTCGGGCTCGGCGATCCGCTCGGGCAGCTTTGTCTTCAGTATCTGCAGATATCGCCCGGCTGCAAGGATTGATGTCCTCGTGTCCAGCCGGTCGCCGACGCCCAAGTGACGTGCGGTTTCTTCGGTCAACTGCATGACGCCGCGTGCCCCCGTTTCGCTGGTTGCGAGCGGATCCCACTGCGATTCTTGATACGCCACAGCGGCGAGCAGCCGCCATTCAGTCCCGCTCGTGGCCTGCGCTTGTTCGAATTGGCGTTGAAGATTCGGCAGCACCGTCTTGATTCGATCGCGAAACACGCCGGCGTCGATGCGCTCGACACCGCGTGACGCATCGAAGTAGCGATCGGCATGCCGCCCGAGCGTGCCGTCTTTGCGCAGGCGGGCGAAGTATTGATCGAGCGCATCGCGGAGCGCCGTTTGCGCGGGCGCTACGGCCCATGCGAGCTCACGCCGCGGACCGGCCGCAAATGCGACATCGAAATCGAGATAGATGTTGCGGGCGACCGCGGCGTCGTTCGACGGGACGATCGCATAATCGACCGTGCCTTCGGACACCTGCGAGATCAGCGCTTCCGACGCCGGGACATCGATCGACGTCCAAAGCGTTTCGGGATGTGTGTAGCGAACGGTGGCAAGCTGCGAGTCAAGACCGGTGCCGGCGGGGTAAGCGACCGTTGCGTCGACGAGATCGGAGAAACTCTTGGGCTTGTAGCCGTCTACGTTGTAGATCAGAACAGGCTCGACAGCGTGAATGCCGGTGGTCCATAGCACCCGCAATGCCACGTCGCTGCTCTGCGTTGTGTCTTGTCGTGTTGCGGCGAGACTTTCCTTCGCGGACGCCGCCTGAAAGAGGCCGCCGATGCCGATGTCGGCTTCGCCCGCCACGACTTTGGCGAGCAGCTCAGAGGCGCTTCGTACGGTGATAATCCGTAACGGCCTCGACTGATCGCGCGCAAAGCGGATCAGCAAATCGTGATCGAAGCCCGACGGCTCGCCGTCCGGACCCGGAAACCAGCTCGCCGGACCCGGACGCACGGCGGCGACGATCTCGTCAGCGTGTTGCCGTGCAGGCGGCGGCGACTGTTCGCATGCGGAGAGCAGCATCAGCACGCCCGCCAACACTCTGAGATCCGCGCCGCGCGCGACGATTTTGTTCGGAGCACGCATTCGTACCGATTATAGCGATCATCATGCAAATGTCATGACGGACGGCGATCGGGATGCCGTCTCGCCGCGTATAATGTTGCATAAGTGGCGGGTCGCCCCGCATTGCACGGTCGTGAATCTGGTCAGGTCCGGAAGGAAGCAGCCACAGCGAACTTCTGCAAGTGCCGGGGGAACGGCTCGCCACCCCCTCTCTTTGCTCGCCAGATCGACCTGATACTTTGTTACTCGCCGGCTCGAACGCTCACGTACGTCCATGTACGCTGCGCGTTCTCGCCGACTCGCGCCGCGTCTCAGGCCGATCTGACGGCAAATAGTTTCCGCATCGCAGCGCGTATCAGGTCGGTCCGATGAGCTATCAAGTCCTCGCGCGCAAGTGGCGACCGAAGACCTTCGCCGAGCTTGCCGGCCAGGAGCACGTCGTCACGGCGCTGACCAATGCGCTCGCCCGCGGTCGGCTGCATCACGCATATCTGCTGACCGGCACGCGCGGCATCGGCAAAACGACGATCGCGCGCATCCTCGCGAAGAGCCTCAACTGCATCAACGGTGTTACACCAACACCCTGCGGTGTGTGTCCGGCTTGCGTTGAAATCGACGCCGGCCGCTTCGTCGACCTCCTCGAGCTCGACGCGGCATCGAACACCGGCATCGACAACATGCGCGATATTCTCGATAACGCGCGCTACGCGCCGACGGTCGGCCGGTACAAAGTCTATTTAATCGACGAAGTGCACATGTTGTCGAAGGCGGCGTTCAACTCGATGCTGAAGACGCTCGAGGAGCCGCCCGAGCACGTCAAATTCGTGTTGGCGACGACCGATCCGCAGAAGATTCCCGTCACGGTCCTTTCGCGCTGTCTGCAATTTAATCTGAAACCGCTGTCGCCAGCGCTGATCGCGGCGCGCGTTGCACAAATTCTGGACGCCGAATCCATCGCGTACGACGAGGGCGGCATCGCGTTGATCGCGCGTGCGGCGCAGGGCAGCGTTCGCGACGCGTTGAGTGTGCTCGATCAGGCGATCGCGTTCGGTGCCGGAGAGGTGCGCGAGAGTGTCGTGCGATCGATGCTGGGCGCCGTCGACCGCGATCATGTTTACCGGATCGTCGATGCGCTTGTGGCGCACGACGGCGCAGCGTTGCTGGCCGAGAGCGCCGCACTGGGGGCGCGCGGTCTCGCGTTCGACACCGCGTTGGACGAGCTTGCCTCGGTATTTCATCGCATCGCCGTTGCCCAAGTTGTTCCAGCCGTTGCAGTGCAGTTCGACGACGCGCTGCGAATCGAGGGATACGCGGCGCAATTCACACCTGAGAGCGTGCAACTCGCGTATCAGATTTGCGCCCAGGGTCGCGCCGACCTTGCGCTGGCACCCGATGAGGAAACGGGTTTTGCGATGACGTTGTTGCGTCTGCTTGCGTTCGAGCCGGCGAGCGCCGCTCCGCCGGTCAAGGCGTCTGCGCCGGCCGCCTCAGGCGGAACGAACCCGGCCGAGCGCTCGAGTAAGAACGTCGATTCCAATGTTGCGGCATTGCGTGCGCCGGCGCGTGCAGAAACACGGACGGTGCCCGTTGCACCGAAAAACGCCGACGCCGTCTCGCTGCCCGACGATCCGGCAAGCTGGCCGGGATTTGTCGCGGGACTCAAGCTGTCGGGTATGGCCGCGCAGATCGCGGCACAGACCGAATTGAAGTCGCTGGCCGGAAACGCTCTCACGCTTGCGTTGCCCGCGTCGCACAAGCATCTTGCCGACAAGGCTTACGCCGACAAGCTCAAGACCGCGCTCGAGGCGGCCACGGGCCGCAAGCTGTTGCTGGCGTTCGAAGTCGGCGAAGCCACCGACGCATCGCTCGCGGCGAAGGAAAAGAAGCTTCGCGCCGAAGCGAAAGCGCAGGGCGAGCAAGCGTTTCGCGATGAGCCGTTCGTGCGAGACCTCCTGTCTCGCTTCGATGCCAGAATCAAGCCGGACACCATCGCGCCGCTCTCTGACGACAACCCTACGTCGCGCTAATTTCCGATCGCCGGCACATCGATCGGTGACGTACAACGTCAGTGCCACAACGTGTTTTCGTCGCTGCTTCTTACGACCGGCGCGCACCTCCATGGACGGAGTCATTCCAACGCAATGATTTGGCTTTGGATTTCCGCTGCGGGACCGGTCCTTGCTAGGACAGCGCATATCCGTGGTCGATACCCATCCAGGTCGGAATCCAAATCCGTGAAAGCGTTACGCATTACGCCCTGTAACGGAATCCGCTTTTGCAATCCGCGCCGCTGGAGAATCGACCGCGTGCTGCTCCAGTGGCGCCTCTCGGATCGAAAGTCGCGGCAGAAGCAGCGTATCGACGATTTGCTCTTCGACGAGTCGGATTCGCTTGATCGTCGTATTCCGCGGCAGAAACTTCGGCGCGGCATCCGCCGCCGACTGCGCCGCGCGACGCACCGCGACGCGCGGCCGCGCGTCGCGCATTGCCGGCATCGCACCGGGTTGCGCCGTATTTATCACCGGCGATAGCGGACGCCATAGTCCAAGGCCGCCAGCTCCTGTCGGCCGTGTGCGGTAAAGTCTCGAACCATGGATGCGCGCGGCGCGTCCAACCACGATCGGATATCGAGAAAACGTCATGATGAAGAACCAGCTCGCCGGCCTGATGAAGCAGGCGCAGCAGATGCAGGACAATCTGAAGCGCGCCCAGGAAGAGCTTGCACGAACCGAAGTCGAAGGCCAGGCAGGCGCCGGACTCGTCAAGATCGTGATGACGTGCCGCTACGACGTGCGCCGCGTCTCGATCGACCGGTCGCTCATGGGCGAAGAACAGGACATGCTCGAGGATCTCGTCGCCGCCGCGATGAATGACGCCGTACGCCGTGTCGAGCTCACGACGCAGGAGAAGATGGGTGGTCTCACCGCCGGCATGCCGATGCCGCCCGGCTTCAAGCTCCCTTTCTGAGCCGCTTCGCGGCGCGCATGCGCCGCATTCTTGTTGATGAACGATCGCAAAACGCAGACTCGCGCGGCACAGGAGCCGTTGTCGAGCCTCGAAGGTCTTGTCGCAGCGCTCCGTTCGCTTCCCGGCGTCGGTCCCAAGGCGGCGCAGCGCATGGCGCTCCATTTGCTCCAGCATGACCGCGACGGCGCACTCCGCCTGGCGCGCGCGCTCGAGGACGCAACCCGCTCGATCCACAATTGCGAGCGGTGCAATACGTTCACCGAAGAGGTCGTGTGCGCGTTGTGCCGATCATCCAAACGCGATCCGACCGAGCTTTGCATCGTCGAGACGCCGGCCGATCTGTTGATGGTCGAGCACTCGCAGGCCTATTCGGGACTGTATTTCGTGCTGATGGGCCGTCTCTCCCCCCTCGACGGCATTGGCCCAAAGGAAATCCATCTGGATCGGCTGTTGAAGCGGGCGACCGACGGCATCGTCAAGGAAGCGATCCTGGCGACGAACTTCACCAACGAGGGCGAAGCGACGGCACACTACATTGGTGAGCTGCTGCAGGCTCGCGGCCTCGCCGTGAGCCGGCTCGCGCGCGGCGTGCCGGTTGGGGGGGAACTCGAGTACGTCGATGCGGGAACGCTCGCTCAGGCGCTGCGCGAGCGGCGTGCGCTGGGCGCCTGATCACTCGGCACGAAGACAATGCGGAGTCACTTGCCCATTGGCGGGACTGGAATTACCCCGGGAAAGACATAAGCCTGTAGAAGCGCGATCACGCCGATGACGGCCGCGCCGGCGATCGAATGCCAGAACACCGTGCGGAAGATCGGTCCCAACGCATACTTACGTTCCGTGGGATCGTCGTAACACGCCGCGCACGCCACCATGATGGACTGGGCGTCGATCATTTTGCCCATCACGCCGCCAGTCGAGTTCGTGGCCACGATCAGGATCTGATTCAAGCCGAGCTGCTGGGCGGTGATTCGCTGCAAACTGCCGAACAGCGCGTTGGAGGCCGTGTCGGATCCCGTGAGGAATACGCCGAGCCAACCCAGATACGCCGCGAAAAATGGATACATGAAGCCGGCGCCCGTGAACGCGAGGCCGAGAACCGCATCCGTGCCGGCGTAACGCGTGAGAAAGCCGAGTCCGAGAACTTGGCCAATCACCAGGACCGGAATCTTCATGCGGCGCAGCGTCTGGACAAAGGCCTCTTTCCACTGCGCGCCGGTCAATCTCAGCACCAAGCCGGACAGGATTGCCGCGACGAAGACGCCCGTGCCCGCGGCCGACAACCAGTTGATGGTGAACCGCGCCACTTCGGGTTTCGCGTTGATTGGAGCGACGGGCGGCATCCGTTGCACGAGATTGTGCAGAGCTGGCATGTCCCATACCGGAAGCGAGAGGGTCCCGGCGAAAGGCGATCCCAGCAACGTCGTTGCGAAGGTGACGCCGGAGAAAAGGTTGTTCAGATACTTCTTGAACTCCGGCATGCCCCAAAGCGCACAGCACAGGATCAGGATCACCCATGGCATCCACGCGTAGATGGTTTCCTTGGTCGTATACCGGTACTTCCATTCGCTGCTGTCGGCGGTCGCTGTCACCGTGCTCTTGCCCGCCTTGGCCAACGCTTCGCGATCGGCCTTCAGGAGAAAGCGCGTCTTCGGGTGCCAAACAAAACGCAGGAACAGCGCCGTGCACACCACCGAGAACACTCCCGAAACAACGTCGGTCATCAGGTGAAATTCGTTGGTCCCCGACGCATAGAACTGCATGAGGGCGAACGATGCACCCGCAACCAGCGCCGCGGGCCACACCTCGAAAGCCTCCTTCCAGGTGCCGCCTTCCATCTTTACGAACGTCGCGACCAGCCAGAACGGAACGAGAATCGACACCCACGGCAGCTGCCGACCCGCCATGGCGGAAAGCGTGAGCTGGTCGAGACCGCTCACCGCGGCGAGCGTGACGATCGGCGTGCCGATTGCACCCCACGCCACCGGCGCGGTGTTTGCCAGGAGATTCAGGACCG
>WNGO01002842.1_pt1 | contig 11069 bp, 10 predicted proteins | sample 5400511 | NCBI WGS metagenome assembly WNGO01 (sample SAMN13153380, study PRJNA577476) | soil metagenome | isolation source: 20 cm soil or saprolite under Garry oak tree replicate 2 | place: USA:California | collected 2016-06-15
CAGGTGAGCGTGCCGCTGACGATCCGCTCCGTCGTCGGCGCCGGAGGCCGCTTTGGCGCGATCCATTCGCAGATGCCTGCGTCGTGGTTCATGGGCGTGCCGGGGATCAAGATCGCGGCGCCCTCCACGCCGGCGGACGCGAAGGCACTGCTGAAGGCGGCCGTCCGGGACGACAATCCCGTCCTCTTTTTCGAGCACAAGCGGCTGTACACGCTCGAAGGTGAGGTGGACGGGATGAACGCGACGCTCGGCAAGGCCGCCGTCGTGCGCGAGGGCCGCGACGTCACCGTCGCCACGGCGATGAACAGCATGCACGAGGCGGTGAAGGCGTCGGACGACCTGGAGCGCGACGGCATCTCCGTCGAGGTCATCGACCTGCGTACGCTCCGGCCGCTGGACGTCGAGACGATCCTCGCCTCGGTACGCAAGACGAGCCGCATCGTCGTCGTGGAGGAAGGCCCGCTCACGGGCGGGTGGGCAGGCGAGGTGCTCGCAGTCGTGACCGAGCAGGCGCTCGGGTACCTCGACGACGCGTGGCGGATCGCGACCCCCAACACTCCGATCCCGTACAGCCCTCCGCTCGAGGACGCGTTCCTGCCGGGGGCCGAACGGCTCGCGACCGAGATCCGACGCCGGCTTCGGTGAGCACGCCCGCGTCGAAGGTCGGCAACCGTCTGCGCGCCGAGCGCGAGCGCCGGGGGATCAGCCTGCGCGAGCTCGCGCGGCGCGTCGGCGTGTCGCCAAGCCTCGTGTCACAGATCGAGCTCGACCGCGTAAACCCGTCGGTCAGCACGCTGTACTCGCTCGTGACGGAGCTCGGGATGACGATGAGTGACGTGTTCGGCGACGGACGGCCCGCCGAGCGCGCCGCGCAACAGCCGCGGAGCAGCGACGGCCTGGCCGAACGGCCGGAGACGCGCCGCGTCATCAACCTCGCATCGGGCGTCCGCTGGGAGCGGCTGACACCGCACAGCGATAGCGACGTCGAGTTTCTCTACGTGACGTATCCCATCGGCGCCGAGTCCTGCCCGGAGGACGCGCTGATGACGCACGGCGGGCGGGAGTATGGCTATGTGACCAGCGGCACGCTCGGCGTGCTGGTGGGCTTCGAGGAGTACGAGCTGCAGCCGGGCGGCTCGATCGCGTTCGACTCGTCCTCGCCGCACCGGCTCTGGACGATCGGCGACGAGCCGGTCAATGCCGTGTGGGTCGTGATCGGCCGCAAGGCCGACCCGCGAGCCGAGTAGTCCTCAGGCCGCCGGGGCGCGGACGCCGCGGAGCCGACCGACGCCGGCCCAGCCGCTCCGCAGTCGCGCAAGGAGCTCCGGTGCTTGGTAGAGCACGAGCGCGAGCAGGATCAGCCCGCCGATCGTCATCTGCGCATACTCCGTTGGCTGCTGGAACAGGGGTAGGACGTTGCTGATCTCCGTCAGGAAGAGCGCTGCGAGCAGCGTTCCGACGAACGAACCCTTCCCTCCGGCGAGGCTGGCGCCGCCGAGCACGGCCGCCGCGATGCTCTCCAGTGCGTAGTTGCCGATGATCGGCGAGCCGATCTGTACCTGTGCCGCCGAGTAGAAGCCGGCCACCGCTGCCATGACGGAGCAGATCACGAACGCCAGGAAGATCGCGCGCCCGGTCGACATGCCCAGGCGGCGCGACGAGGTCTCGTCGAGGCCGACCGCGCGCAACGCCAGCCCACTGCGAGTGCGGTAGAGCCACACGTCGCCGAGCACGGCCACCACGACGACGCCGATGAACGCGTAGGGGACGAAACCGACACTCGTGTTCAGCGCCTCGATCACGTCCGGGTTGATGAAACCTGCGGGGTGGTCGCGTAGGAGAAGCGATGCGCCCTCGAGGATGCTGAGCGTCCCCAGCGTGGCAATGATCGAAGGCAGCCGCAGCACGCGGATCAGCGTCGCGTTGAAGATCCCGGTCGCGAGCCCGACGCCGATCACCGCGAGCGCTCCTCCGACGAGCACCAGCGTGGACTTGTCCGGCTGCAGCGTGAAGGATGCCGTGACGACGCACATCGTCATCAGCGCCCCGACGGAGACATCGAAGCCGCCGACGAGCAGCGCGTTCGTCTGCCCGAGGGCGACGAGCGCCAGCGGCAACGTCGAGAGCAGCAGGTTGCCGAGGTTGTACTTCGTCAGGAACGCGTCCTGATGTATCGCGGTATATGCGCCGAGCGCGAGGATCAGCGTCGACATCAGCGCGAGCGGGAGCCAGCTGCGGAAGGTGTTCACGCGGGCTCCCGCGCGATGTTTGCGCCGACGATCGCCTCCACGATCCGGCGCTCGCCGAGGTCGTGGCGTTGGATCTCGTCCACGATTCTGCCGCGGGACATGACCACGACGCGGTCGCAGAGCCCCGCGAGCTCGAGCGGATCGCTCGACTTGACGATGATCGCCACGCCCTCGTTCGCCTTTGCGCGCAGCGCGTCGTAGATGTCGAAGCGTGCGCCGACGTCGACGCCTTGAGTGGGCTCCTCGGCCAGGATGACCTTCACGTCGCCGCGCAGGAACGGCCGCGTCAGCGACACCTTCTGCTGGTTGCCGCCCGACAGCGACTGCACCGGCTGCTCGAGCGACGCCATCCGGATGCGCAGCCGCTGCACGAGTGCGTCGACCGTCTGACGCTCTCGGCGGCGACGCAGAAGACCCCAGCGAGCAAGGCGGCCCAGCACCTGAACCGTGGCGTTGGCGCGAACGCTGAGCACCGGGAACAGCGACTCGGCGGTGCGATCGCCGCTCAGGAGGACGACGCCTGCGCGCAGCGCTGCGAGCGGCGACTTCGTATCGAGCACGTTGCCGTTGCACGACGCGGTGCCGGTGGGCCGCTCGACTCCCGCAAGCGCGCGCAAGAACTGAAGCTGGCCGTTCCCCTCGGCGCCGGCGAGGCCGAGGATCTCGCCCTTCTTGACCTCGAGGTCGATCGGCCCGAAGCGGTCACCGCGGAGCTCGGAGACGGCGAGCAGGACGTCGGTGCCCTGAGCTGCGCCGTCGCGATCCGGGAACGCCAGCCGCAGCGGCCGCCCGATCATGAGCGCGACGAGCGACTCTTCCGACATCGATGCGGCGTCGTAGGTTCCCTGGCTGACGCCGTCGCGCAGGACCGTCACCCGACCCGCGATGCCGAGCACCTCCGGCAGGCGGTGGCTCACGTACGCGATCCCGACGCCCGACCCGCTGCGCTCCAGCACGAGAGCATGCAACTGCGCGACCTCCGCAGGTCCCAGCGCCGTTGTCGGCTCGTCGAGCAGAAGCACTTTCGGCTTCGCCAGCAGCGCCTTCACCACTTCGAGCAGCTGCCGCTCCACGAGCGACAACGTCCCCATGACCGCGGTCACCGGCAGGTCGACGTTGAAGTCGTCCAGCCGTGCGGCGGCCCACTCGTCGATACGCCCGAACGGCGGCTGCACGTCCTTCGGCACCGCCAGGCAGAGGTTTTCGCCGACCGAGAGATCGAGCACGTGCGAGTAGGTCTGGTAGGCGATGCCGAGACCGAAGCGGCGCGCCTCAGACGGCGAGCCGCGCCGCCGCCTGCGTCCGCCGATCTCCACCGTGCCTGCGTCCGGCGCGATGAATCCGCTCGCGATCCCGAGCAGTGTCGACTTCCCGGACCCGTTCTCCCCGACGAGGGCGTGCACTTCGCCGGCGCGGCAGTCGAAGCTGACGTCGCGGAGCGCCTGCACGGCTCCGAACGCCTTCGACACGCCGCTCAGCGAGAGCACGACGGGGCGCTCGGGCCCGGGAGTCGACATCGTCTCGTTCGCTCAGATTCCTCCTATGGGTACATCTTGTGCAGCAGGCTCAACGGGATCAGCGACGTCCCCGAGGCCTCCGGTGGATAGCCCTTGACGCACTGGTCGCGCTTCGCCTGATCCTGCAGCTGGATCGGGAACACGATCTGCGGTGGGATCTTCGCGCCCTTCAGCTTCATCAGCGCCGCGGTCAATGCGACGCGGATTTGCGAGTTGCCGGACGTGTAATAGAAGACGCGCAGGCCCTTGTTCTTCAGCCTGTCGTACGTGCAGCCCATGCCGACGTCGTCTGTGCGCAGAGTCAGCACGGTGTTGAACGCCTTCCCGGCGGCCTTGTACGCCGCGAGACCGCCCTGCGCCATGCCGAGCCCGTACTCGTAGCTCCAGCCCTTGATGTCGGGATAGCGGGCGAGGATGCCGGCGACGACCTCCTGTACCTTCGACGGATCCCAGTTCGTCGCCTCTGTCGCGACGACGTCGATGTTCTTGTTCAAGGCCGGCTTCTCGCACTTCTGCCAGCCGAGCGACAACGGGTTCCCCGGGAAGCCGCCGAGGAAGGCAATCTTGCCGGACTTCACGTACTTGTTCATGACCTTCGCGTACGCCTTGCCGAGCCGGCACGTGTCCTCTCCAACGACGGTGAGGTAGTCCTTCCCCGGGTTGCTGACGTAGCCCCACGCATACGTTGCGACGGGGATTCCGGCCTTGGTGGCCTCCCGGAACACCGGCAACATTGCGTCGCCGAAGTCCGGGTACGTGACGATGACGTCGACCTTCTGCGAGATCGCAGCGCGGAAGTCCGTCAGTGCCTGGGCCGGGTTCGAGTGGGCGCTGGTGTAGATGATCCGCCCGATCGACTTGTACGTCAGCGCCTGGAGGATGAACTCCATCTTCGACATCTGACGGAAGACGTTCTCGCCGAACCCCTCGACATACGCGACCTTGAGCTTCCCTCCCGTCCCGGTGTTGCAGCCGTTGTTCTTCCAGCACCTGAGCGCGAGACTCAGGTTGACCTTCTTTTCGGATCGCCCCAGCGCGGCGAGCGCGATGTTCCGCGCCGTCTTGTTGGCGGGCAGCAGCTTGGCGTTGAAGAGCGTCTTCTTGAGCGTCGACGTCTTCGCCTTGTACTGCTCCCCGAAGCCTCCCGCGGCGGGCTTTCTTGCGGCGCCCTGCCCCGCGGCCACGAGCACAAGCATCACCGCGAGCAGGCCCAGTACAGGCACCGCCCGCAGTCGTCTCGATGCGCTTACGTGCATCGTTCCTCCTCCTTTCGTTACTTAGCCCCTGTGCCGATGTGGACCGCGGCGGGCGTCTCCGACGGCCGCATGACACGACCGAGGAGGGCGGCGACACGGTCGCCTGAAACGAGCATTCCCACGAGGATCGCGGCCCCGAAGACGATGAATTGCATCGCGGTCGACAGGCCGAGGATGCGAAGCATCTGCGTCAGCAGCGTGAGCGCCAGCGCCGCCATCCAGGTGGACGTTGCACTTGCGAGCCCACCCGCGAGCGACGCCCCCGCGATCACGACCGCGGCGATCGGCGCGAGGAGGTACTCGGCCCCGAAGGCGGGGTCGATGCTGATGCGCACACCCGCGAGCAGGATCGCGGCCGTGGCGTAGAGCGTGCCGGCTGCGACATAGGCGACCACGACGTGCGTGCGGACCCGTACGCCGGCCATCCAGGCGGCCCGCGGGTTCGCACCGACGGTCTGGAAGCGACGGCCCGGGGCCGTGTAGCGCAGGACCAGGGCGATCACGAGCGTCAGTCCGACACCTGTCCAGAAGATCGAGCTGACGCCGAGCGGCTTCCGCGCCGCCCAGGCGGACAGCGTTCCCGGCACGTTCCCGCCCTCCACGACGCCGCGCGAGTACTTGACACCCCAGGCCAGCACGATCTGGCCGACGGCCAGGGTCACGATCAGCGGGTTGAGCCTGACGACGCCGACGAGAATTCCGTTCGCGAGCCCGACGCCGGCACCGAGTGCCAGGCACGCCAGGAGGGCGATGGCAAGGCGGCCGTTCGAACCGTGGCCCACGCCCACGATCAGAGTGCCGCCGAAAAACATGACCCCCGGCGTCGAGAGGTCGATCCCGGCTTGCATGACCACGAGCATCTGGCCGAGCGCGGCGACGGCGAGAATCGTCATATAGGGCAGGACGAACGCCCACGAAGTGCTCTGCAGCGCCTCGGGCGCGATGATCGACGCGATGATCGCGAGGGCGCCTGTCGCAAGCCAGATCGGCAGGAAGCGTGCCGCGACGAGAGCACTCGCCACGGCCCGCGCAAATCCGGGGCGGCGCCACGTTGAAGAGCTAGCCGCGACCAGACGTCCATTGTGTGCAGGTCGAGCCGAGAGTGTCAACTGTGGCCGAACGGTGGTGCATCGACGCTGAACGAAACCCCTGGAGACGCGCAGTTTCGCCGTTGACTCTCCGGCGCGGAGGCGTTTATGCTCGCTGTACAGGCGCCTCGCGTCTGCTCGTGTCCGGCCAGCGAAGGAGAGAGGGATGAGCTCGCAGCGGCTTTTGATCCGCAACGGCTTCGTCGTCTCGATGGATGCCGACGTCGGCGACGTGCCCTACGGCGATGTGCTCGTAGAGGACGGCAAGATCGCCGAGATCGGACGCAACATCGAGGCGTCCGAAGCCGAAGAGGTCGACGCAACCGGAATGATCGTGATGCCGGGGTTTGTCGACACGCACCGGCACACCTGGCAGACGCCCGTCCGCGGCGTGCTGCCGTGTTGCACGCTCGACAACTACTTCGCCGTCATGCTCGGCAGCGTGGGCGGGCATTATCGCCCTGAGGACGTCCACATCGGGAACTACGCGGGTGCGCTCGAGGCGTTGAACGGCGGCGTCACGACGCTGCTCGACTGGTCACACATCAACAACACGCCCGATCACTCCGACGCGGCAATTCAAGGTTTGAAAGACGCGCGCATCCGGGCGATCTACGCGCACGGAGTGCCCACAGGTGGCGAGTGGTGGGCCTTTAGCGAGCTCGACCATCCCGAGGACATCCGGCGCATCCGCGACACGTATTTCTCCTCGGACGACGGGCTCGTCACGCTCGCACTCGCGGCGCGCGCGCCTGGGAACTCCAACTTCGAGGTCGCGAAGCACGACTGGGAGCTGGCCCGCGACCTCGGCATCCGCATCAGCGTGCACGTCGGCATGCGGCTCACGGGGATCCACGTGAACCACGTCAAGAACATGCAGGACCTGGGGCTGATGGGCCCGGATACGTGCTACATCCACTGCACCGACTCGACCGACGAGGAGCTCGACCTGATCAAGGCGAGTGGCGGCACCGCGTCCGTCGCACCGTATGTCGAGTTGCTCATGGGCCATGGGCGGCCGCCGACAGGACGCCTGCTGAGTCGCGGCGTGCCGGTCTCGCTCAGTGTCGACGTCGTCTCGAGCGTCCCCGGCGAGATGTTCACGCAGATGCGGACAGCGCTCGTATACGAGCGCATCGGCGCCTTCACCGACACGCCCGACGAGGCGTTCGCCCCGACGTTGTCGCACCGCGACGTGCTCGAGCTCGCGACCATCGGCGGTGCCCGCGCCGTCGCGCTCGAGGATCGCGTCGGCTCGCTCAGTCCCGGCAAGCAGGCGGACATCGTCCTGCTGAAGACGAACGCAATCAATACCGCGCCCATGGTCGATCCGATCGGGACGATCGTCGTGTTTGCCGACACGTCGAACGTCGACTCCGTATTCGTAGCCGGCCGGGCGGTGAAGCGACGCGGCGAGCTCGTGGGCGTCAATCTCGACGATGTTCTCCGCAGGCTCGACGAGTCGCGCAACCACATCCTCGGCGAAGGCGAGCTGCTGCCGAACTGGGCAGCAGAGCCGGTGGCGGCGGTCTAGTCAGCTCCTCCTCACGAGGTTCGCCGCGCCGCGCCTGCGCGCGGCGAACCTCCCTCCGTCGGTCGAAAGGAGACGAGTCATGGCGAACGGGACGGTCGTCGTGGTCGGCGGCACCCAGGGGCTCGGCCGCGAGCTGGCGCACGCATACGCGCGCGACAGCCGCGAGATCGTCGTAACGGGACGCGACCAGGCGCGGGCGGAGGCTGCTGCGAGCGAGATCGGCGGTAGCGTCCGCGGTATCGGCTTCGACCTCGCGGAGCCGCATTCGATCGCCCCGGCACTCGCGGACGTCGCCGAGGTCCAGTACCTCGTTCTCGCGGCGATCGAGCGCGACGTCAACAACGTGCGCGAGTACGACGTCGGCGCCGCGCTCCGGCTCGTGACCCTGAAGCTCGTGGGCTACACGGAGGTGATCCACACCCTTGCACCGAGAATGCCCGACGACTCGGCGATCCTCATCTACGGCGGGCTCGCGCGCGACCGTCCGTACCCCGGCTCCACGACCGTCACAACCGTGAACGGCGGCGTGACGGGTCTCGTCCGCACGCTCGTGATCGAGCTCGCACCGACACGGGTGAACGCGCTGCATCCGGCGATCGTCGGCGACAGCCCGCAGTGGGTCAACATGCCCGACGAGCGCCGGGACGCGCTCGTGCAGCGGACACCGATCGGGCGGCTCGTCACAATGGCCGAGGTGGTGGATGCTTCGCGCTTCCTGCTCGAGAACCGGGGGATGAACGGGATCAACCTGCCCGTCGACGGCGGCTGGCTCTGCATGTGAGACCGACCGCCGCCGGTCTCGCGATCGGGCTGGCGGTCGGCTACAACATCGCGAACGTCGGCCCGGCCGCGCAGGTCGTCTCGCAAGCGTACGGAGTCCGCCTCGGGTTCGTCGGCCTGCTGACGACCGCGCTGTTCGTGACGCACCTGATCATGCAGATCCCCGGCGGCAGGCTCGTCGATCGACGCGGCGCGCGTTCGCTTGCCGGTGTCGCTCTCGCCGTTATCGCGGCCGGCAACGTCGTCGCGCTGATCGCGCCGTCGTTCCCGCTCGGCATCGCGGCGCGACTGATCGTCGGGGTCGGCACCGGCATCGGCTTCGTCGCAGGTAGCGACTACGTTCGTGCGACCGTCGGGTCGACGACCGCGCAGGGCATCTACGGCGCCGCAGGCGTCGGCGGTGGAGGCGTCGCGCTTGTCGTCGTGCCACTGACGACGTCGATCTTCGGGTGGCGCGCGCCATACGCGACGGCGCTGATCGCTGCCGTTCTGGTGCTCGCGTGCCTGCCGCTTGCTTCTCGGGATCGGCACACGAAGAGGAGGGCGAGCTCCGGGGCCGCTCGCGTCACCGACATCGTTCGCGACCGGCGCCTTCATCCGCTCGCGGTCGCGCACACCGCGTCCTTCGGGTTCAGTGTCATCGTCGGGAACTGGACCGTCTCCCTGCTGGAGCACGACGGCTACGGCCGCCGGCTCGGCGGCCTCGTCGCTTCGCTGACGCTCCTCGGCGGCTTCGTCACGCGACCGCTCGGCGGCCTGGCATTTCAGCGTGGTTGGAGCCGTGCGGCGCCGTTGCTGAGCGTGAGCATGGTCGCGGGCGCTGCGGGCACGGTGCTGTTGCTGCTCGACCTGCCGCTTGCGCTCCGGGTGCTCGGCGCTGCGACGCTCGGGCTCGCCGCCGGCGTACCGTTCGCGGCGGCGTTTGCGGGCGCGCAGGCGATCCGTCCGGACGCGCCGGGGGCGGCGATCGGGTTCATCAACAGCTGTGCAACGCTCGTCATCGCCGTCGGGGCGCCGCTGGTCGGCATCACGTTCTCGTTCGCCGGCGATGGGCGCCTGGGTTTCGCTGCCGTTGCGGTGTTGTGGGCGGTGGCTGCGCTCGCCGTGCTGCCGTCGAGGATTCGGCGCACCTAGACGTTATGCTCGTTCCCCTGCCAAGTGACCGGGGAGGCTCCATGCTCAGCTTCGGCGTGACGGTCCTGCCGGACCCGCCGTACCAGCGGATGATCGAGCTGATGAAGCTCGCCGAGGATCAAGGCTTCGAGTACGCGTGGACCTACGACTCGCACATCCTGTGGGAGGAGTCGTACGCGACGCTTCCGCTCGCCGCGGCGCAGACGAGCAAGATCAAGCTCGGCCACTTCGTCACCAACCCGGGCATCCGCGACCCGACGATCGCGGCGAGCTGGTACGCGACGATGCAGGACATCTCCGACGGCCGGATGGTGATGGGGATCGGCCGAGGCGATTCGTCACGCCGCGTGGTCGGACTGCAGCCCGTCCGCGTCGCCGAGTTCGAACGGCGCTGCGCGATGATCAAGGACCTCATGAACGGCCGCGCCGTTCAGTGGAACGACAAGGAGCTCGAGCTCAAGTGGGTGCGCAGCGAGCTGCCCGACGTCCCGATGTGGATCGCCGGCTACGGCCCGAAGGCGCTCGCGGTCGCGGGACGCGTCGGCGACGGCGTGATCATTCAGCTCGCCGACCCGGTCATCATCAAGTGGATCATGGACACCGCCCGCCGCTCGGCAGAGGAGGCCGGCCGCGACCCGAGCGAGCTGAAGTGCATCGTCGGCGCGCCGAGCCACATCTCCGACGACATCGCCGACGCGCGCGAGCAGTCGCGCTGGTTCCCGGCGATGGTCTCGAACCATGTCATGGACCTGATCGAGCGCTACGGCGAGAACTCCGAGATCCCGAAGGATCTGACCGACTTCGTGAAGGCGCGCAAGTTCTACGACTACAAGGAGCACTCGCGCGTCGGCGCGAAGCACGGCGAGTTCGTGACGGACGAGATCGTCGACCGCTTCTGCGTGCTGGGCAACGTCGAGCAGGCGACTGCGAAGCTCAAGGAGCTCGAGTCGGTCGGCGTCGACCAGTTCAACATCTACCTGATGACGAAGGGGCAGGAAGAGACGCTCAAGGCGTACGGCGACGAGATCATCCCCCAGTTCACCGGCGTTCCTGCGTAGCGTCGCGGTCGTCGCGTCGACGCTCGCGCTCGCGGGGTGCGGTGGGACGAGCCACGCGCGAGCGACGACGCGCCAGGCTCGTCCCGAATGCGAGGGCTCGAAGGTCGCGGTCAAACGCGTGCACGCGCGAGCGCGGCTCAACGCGGACCTCGCGCGCCTCCGCATCGCGGCGGCCGGGTCGAAGCGCTACACGCAGCAGGGGAATGACGCGATCAACACCGCGCTCGACAGGTTCATGCTGCACGTCGCGGAGCCGATGCTCCCCGTGCACGAGCGCTCGCGCTTCATCGACCGGGCAGCCGCGATCGTCGCCCCGAAGTGCTACCTCTGCTTCCAGGCGCTGGAGGCGAACCGTCCGACCGGCGCCACCGCGAAGCTGCCCTGCGACTAGGCTCGCGAGATGGACACGTTGCTCGTCTTTGGTGCCCGGAACCTCGGCCGCGTCCTTGCGCG
>WNGO01005873.1_pt1 | contig 11069 bp, 8 predicted proteins | sample 5400511 | NCBI WGS metagenome assembly WNGO01 (sample SAMN13153380, study PRJNA577476) | soil metagenome | isolation source: 20 cm soil or saprolite under Garry oak tree replicate 2 | place: USA:California | collected 2016-06-15
CAGATTTCGTCACGCACCCTTGCGATCCCGATCCGGATCTTTGTGAAAATAATATTCCCTACACTGGCACCTTTGACTGGTTTGCGGCTAACGGCGACGAAATCTACGGCCCTTTCGAGGGGTACCTGTGCCCGACAGAAACACCGGGAGTGTACGACAACCATGAGACCGCGGAGGTGACAGGCGGCACAGGTCGCTTCGCCAACGCCACCGGCCATTTTGAGTTGGGCGGGCAACTGGACTTCACCACGAACCCGCCGTCTTTTGTTCTCCCATGGCAAGGGGTGATCTCAAGTGTCGGCTCGACAAGGCGGCACTAGAGATTGTGCGTCTGATCTGCGCATCGCAACTAGCGCTCGTCTAGTTGCGATGCGGTAGATTGTCGGCCGAGGTCCGCTCTTGAATCAGCGAAGCTGGGCGGATGAAGCTCGGAATGATTTGACGCGGCACCGCGAGATTTTTCTGAAATTTTTCATTCTCGCATTGACAACGCGCATGCCTTTGACGGAACTCATCTTGACTGAAAATGTGCCCGGACTCGGCGCTGAGGCCGACGTGGTCAAAGTGCGCCGCGGTTATGCGCGAAATTATCTTCTGCCGCGCGGCAAAGCATATGAGGTCACGCCGGGCACTTTGCGTAAGCTCGATGCCTTAAAGCAAAAGCGCGCCGAGCGCGAAGCGCGTGAACTGAATGAGGCCGAAGAATTGGGGCGTCGAATCGGCAAAGCGCGACTGATTTTCACTTTGGAAACTGGCGAGACCGGCAAAGCATTTGGGTCGGTTACTGCACAAGACATCGTTAACCGCCTCAAAAACGAGCTTGGGACGGAGATTGACCGGCACAAAATTGTTCTGGAGCGCCCGATCAAAGATACCGGTGAGCACGAGGTCGCCATCAGGTTGCACCATGATGTGACCGCGCAACTTGTTTTTCAGGTGAAATCCGCAGAAGAACCCCGCGACCGCGGGGCAGAGCCGACGACAGGTACGGCAGAGGAACCGAAAAAACGAAGGTTCTTCCGAAGACAAAAGGAAGAGAAAAAAGAAACGAAATAAATGGCGACTCAATCGTCCGCATGGACAGGAGAGAAGCCTCGTAAAGCGGGTAATGGCGCTGGCCGAGGTTCGGCGGCGCGAAGCGGCGAAAAAGTTGTTCCCATATCGCCGACAGGTTCTGCGCAGGATATTCACCGCACGCCGCCAAATAGCGTTGACGCGGAGCAAGGCGTCCTGGGGTCGATGCTCATTTCGCCGCGAGAAACCATCGCGGAATGCGTGGAGAAAATTAACGAAGACTACTTTTACGTTCCCGCGCATCGGACGATCTACGACGTTCTTGTCGAACTTTGGAATGCTGGACAGGCAATCGACCTGATCACATTCACGCAAGTGCTGCGTGATCGGCATCTTCTCGACAGCATAGGCGGCGCGGCGTTCGTGACCAGCCTGTTCACGTTCGTTCCAACTGCGGCAAACGTGCAATACTACCTGGAGATCGTCCGCGACAAATACATCCTGCGCCAAATCATTTCAGCCGCCACGGAGAGCGTTCGACGCGCTTACGAAGAGCAGGATGAAGTCAATAATCTGCTCGACGAAGTAGAACAGACAATCTTCGCGGTGGGCGAAGACCGCTTCAAAGGCCAAATGCTTTCCATGAAAGACCAGGTGATGGAAGCGATCGAGTCGATCGAGAAACTTTACGAGCGCAAGGGAGGCATCACTGGAATTTCCACTGGCTTTGTCGAATTCGATCGGATGACCAGCGGCTTGCATTCCTCGGAGATGATCGTAATCGCGGCGCGGCCAAGCATGGGAAAGACGGCGCTAGCCATGAATATCGCCGAACACGTGGCGATAAATGAAAGACTTCCGGTCGGCGTGTTCAGCCTGGAAATGAGCAGCCAACAACTCGTGCAACGGCTGCTTTGCTCGCGCGCGCGCGTGAACCTGCAAAAAGTGCGCGATGGATTTTTGGGTGAGCGCGATTTCCCGAGCCTGACTGCCGCGGCGTCGAAGTTAGCCGAAGCAAAAATTTTCATCGACGACAGTGCCAGTCTCAGCATTCTCGAATTGCGGGCGAAAGCGCGTCGGCTCAAGGCCCAGCAGGACGTGCGGGTGCTCATTGTCGATTATCTGCAACTGCTAAGATCGACATCCCGCCGCGCGCAAGACAACCGGCAGCTTGAAATATCCGAAATTTCCGCGGGGCTAAAAGGGTTGGCGAAGGAATTGAAGATTCCGATCATTGTGGTTGCGCAATTGAACCGGCAACCGGAGCAGCGGACGGGTGGGAAACCGCGCTTGAGCGACCTGCGGGAATCGGGTTCGATTGAACAAGATGCCGATTTGGTCGCGTTGCTCGTCCGGCCGGAACTCTATGAGGAAGATGAAGAGGCGCGCGTGGAAAAAGCCGGCGAGGCTGAATTGATCATCGCGAAGCAACGCAACGGACCGGTCGGCGAAATTCCGCTCACGTTCCTCAAGGAATTCACTCGCTTCGAAACCCGGGCGCGCAATGTAAGCGAACCGGGCGAAGCGTTTTAGGATAGCGCACGCTAATCCGCCAATAACGATTTCGCTGCGTCGATCACGTGCTGTGCGTCGATGCCGCGTTCTTTCATCACTTCGGCGCCGGGCGCGCTCAGGCCGAAATCATGCAGCCCCACGACTTTGCCATCGAGACCAACGTATTGATACCAAATCTCAGTCACTCCAGCTTCGATCGCGACGCGTTTGCGGCACTCATCAGGCAAAACTTCCTGGCGGTATTCTGAAGACTGGCGGTTGAAGCGCTCAAAACACGGCAGCGAAACAACCCGCACACCGTCGCCGAGGTCTTTTGCCGCCGCGAGCGCGTGCTGGAGTTCGCTTCCACACGACATAATGATTAAGTCGAGTTTTCCTTTCTCCTTTTTCGCAACGTAACCGCCGCGCAGCACTCCTTCGCGACGCAATTTTGGGTCAATATCGTTTAACATTGGAACGGCCTGACGTGTGAGCGCGAGCAGCGTAGGACCATCCGTTCGCTGCATCGCAGCAACAAATGCGCCTGCGGTTTCTTCCGGATCGGCGGGGCGAATCACGTCGATATCGGGCATCAAACGAACGGAACTAACCGTCTCCACAGGTTCATGCGTCGGACCATCTTCACCGACGCCGATCGAGTCGTGAGTAAAAATATAAATATTGGGAAGCTTCGACAGCGCTGCCAGCCGGATGGAAGCACGGCAATAATCCGTGAAGACGAGAAAGGTTGCGCCCGATGCGCGGAACAGTCCGTGATAGGAGATCCCGTTGAGGATCGCACACAATCGCCTGCGCAATCGGCTGTAACGCTTCCCCGCCGGCTTTCCGGGTAGCCAGCTTCGCATCCTTTGGAAACTCCGGAATCTCAGCTAAAAGATCGGCGGGAACTTTTCGGTCCAGTCCGTCATCGAGCATCTTGGCTTTGTCAGGGTTCTTGTCGCGCCATGCGTTGTAAGTTTTTTCCCAGCGATCGTAGTCGGCGAGCAGCTGCTTTTTGTGTTCCGCAAAGTAGTCATAGACGTCTTGCGAAACGAAATAATGTTCATCAGGCAATCCAAGCGCCTTGCGCGCTGCATCCACATATTTCGCGCCCGCCTCTCCGTGCGCCTTAAATGTCCCTGCTACTTCTGGGACGCCTTTGCCGATCAGCGTGTGCGCGATGATGAATTGCGGTTTCCCATTGTCGCGCCTTTTCGCCACGTTCAACGCGTCGAGAAATTCTTGCATATCCTGGCCTTCGATCTCCTGAACATCAAAGCCGTATGCCTCCATACGTTTGCCGGTGTCTTCGCTCTGCGTCTCCTTCGCTGCGGCATCCAGCGTGACGGCGTTCGAATCGTAGATGTAGATCAAGTTATCGAGGCCCCAGTGGCCAGCGAGAGCACACGCTTCGGAGGCGACGCCTTCCTGCATGTCGCCATCGCCGCATAAACAGATCACGTGCTGATCGAAAATCTTGTGCTCAGCCGTGTTGAAACGCGCCGCGGCCATTTTTGTCGCCACCGATATGCCGACTGAGTTGCCGATGCCCTGACCCAGTGGCCCCGTGGTGCATTCCACTCCGGGAGTAACGCCAAATTCAGGATGACCCGGAGTCTTGGAATGCAATTGCCGGAACCGTTTGATTTCCGACATCGGCAAGTCGTAACCGCTCATGTGCAGCCAGGCGTAAAGGAACATACTGCCGTGCCCGGCCGAGAGGACGAAGATATCGCGATTGATCCAGCGCGGCTGATCCGGATTGTATTTCAGCGCGTGCCCAAAGAGCACTGCACCCATTTCAGCGCAGCCGAGCGGGAGTCCGAGATGCCCCGATTGCGAGGCTTGCACGGCATCCATGCAGAGACCGCGCGCTTGAGTCGCAGCTTTTGAAAGAATTTCGATGTTCAAACTCATGGTTGTCTTATAAACAGGGATGAACAGAAGGGAAACGACAAATCTGCGGCAGACGCCGAGAAGCGCTGCAACGATTTCACGAACTGGAAGCCACGTGATTTCCGTTCAGCGTTCGTGGTATGGTGATCCAGCGCGGTAAAGCACGAGTTCATTTTGAAGCGCTTCCACGAGAGCATGATTATTCTCGGTGGCTGCTAATTCCAAAGCACGTGTAGCGGTCTCGACGGCGTCAGTAAAGTTTCCGCTCTCCGAATAGGCAGCTGCCAGCGTGTGCAGGAAAATGGGATTTCTCCCGCCAGAAAGTTCATTGGCCTGGCGAGCTAGCTCCACTGATTCGAAGCCGTTCCTAACCGATGCGTCCGAACACGTCGCTAACACCCATGCCAGCTGATTCTGAGCTGCCAGTAACCGAGGTTCAATTTTCAACGCCACCCGGTAATGAGCGATCGCTTCCACCACAAGGTTCTTCCGACGAAGAGTGTTGCCGAGATTGTAGTGAATATGGGCGGTATTAACGTCTTCCATCCCCGAATTCAGTGCTGCTTGAAACTGAGCAATCGCCTCGTCCATCAAGCCTTTCTGAAGAAGAGCGTTCCCGAAATCGTTGTGAATAATCCTGTCCCCCGGCGCTAGTTGCAATGCTTGCTGAAACTGAACAATCGCCTCGTCTACCAAGCCCTTTTGAAGAAGCGCGTTACCGATGTTGGACTGTGCTTGCGCGCGCTCAGCGTTCGGCTGGCCGGAGCCTGACTCGATAGCCTTTTGAAAATGAAGAATCGCTTCGTCCGCCAGGCCTTTACGAAGCAGCGCCTTACCCAGGTTGGCCTGAAACGTCGGATCGTTAGGCCACACTGTCACTGCCTTTTGATAATGATCCGCAGCCTCGTCGATTAATCCTCTCTCAAGAGCAAGATTACCTAGCTGATTATGTGCCACCTCGTTGTCAGGAGCTACGGCAAGCGTGTGTTGCCACAGCGATTCGCTGTCTCGCCAATAGGCGGCTTGAGTCAACGCAGTCCAACTTAACCAAGCCACCACTGCAGTGGCTGCGCCGCCTAAAATCCAACGGTGACGCCAGGCCTTCGCAAGATTGGCAACCGTCCAGGTCAACGCAACGTAAAGGCCGATCTGGGGCAAATATGTATAGCGATCAGCGTGCGCCTGCGAACCAACTTGAACGATTCCAATCACCGGGAACAGCATTCCAAGATACCAGAACCAACCGGTGACGACGTAAGGATGCTTTTGTCGCAAGATGATCGCCGCTGTAGTAATGGCAATGAGCAGCAGAATTGAAATCGCGACTTCCCGATATGGCAGCGTTTGCGGATAGCTGTAAAACGGCGCCAGGCCGGACGGCCACATCATCTGGCGCACGTACACAAGATAGCTAAGAAAGGCATTGTTGAGTCGCCACCAAAATGGCAACCGCGCAATCGAACTGATCGCGTGGCCTTGGGCCAGGAATGTGGCCGCGCATGACGCGGACGAAAGCGCGAGCAAAGGGACTTTTTCAAGAATTAATTGATTGATGAGCGAGAAACTGGTTCGCTGATGGACCTGTTTTCCTTTTGCTCTCGGAGACGAGTTTGTCAGGCGGCCCAGCGGCCAATAGTCCAGGAGTAAAAGAACAAAGGGCACCGTCACCAGCATCGGCTTGGACATCAGCCCGCACGCAAACAAGATCCACATCGTCGCATAGCACCCCGGTGTCCGTCGCCGAACAAAGCGGACATAAGCACCTAACGTCAGCATGAAGAAAACTCCGCTCAATACATCTTTCCGCTCTGCGATCCATGCGACCGATTCCACGTGCAGGGGATGAATGGCAAAAAGCGCCGCTACAAAAGCGCTGCGCCAAAGCGCTCCAGTCATCTGTGTGAACAGTAGAAACAATAGGAGCACAGCAATTGTGTGCAGCAGCACGTTGGTGAAGTGATGCCCACCAGCGTTACGCCCGTAGACCTGGTAATCGAGCATGTGCGTGAGCCAGGTAAGCGGATGCCAATTGTTGGCATGACCGCTTGTAAACGCCCAAATCACTCCGTGCGCCGTGAGACCACCGGTGACCTGAGGATTGTCATAAACATATACCGGGTCATCATAATTAACGAAGTCGTAACGAAGCGTCCGCCCGAAGACCAGCCACGTAATCGTCGCCAGAAAAAGACAAATACTGGCTATCGTCACCAATCCGTGACGCCTTTGGTGAGAACGAATCTTTGGCACAGCGGGACGATCCTATCGCACGCAAACGAGAGAACAATCTCTCCTAATATGCAGTTTCGTTTTCTAAAAAATCACTGAGAATTATGCTGGCGATAGAAAATAGAATGAATTCGAAGACGCTTTTGAACATCATCGAACGACTCGAAGGTTTGCTGGCCAAACTTCCCGAGAAGATTCGCCGGCCGGTCTCGCGCGAGCTGACGCCGTTAAAAGAATTGTTTCTGCAACAACGGCCGCCGCGGTTCCTCTTTATCGGATCGAGCGAAATGCCCACCCACAGAATCATCGACACGCTTTTTACGACTGGCGCACCAGAGCAAACGAATGTTGCTCTAATGCCCGTCCATCGATGGATCAATTGGGACATAGCCGGCCACGGAACAATTTCAGTCCTGGATGCTCGCGACGCAGCGGATTCCGCTGCAGCTCTGGTCGAAGAAGAACTCAAACATCAGCCTGCCGACATCATCTTTCTTTTCGACGACGACGAGTCAAATCTTGAGAAACCATCTGCCGTTAGATCCGCTGGCTCGCTGTTGCATTTGGAACATCAGTTCGGCGGCGCGATAGACGATGCCAAAGTCATCGGCGTTTGCTTCGGAAAAAGGAGCGCTGCGCAGCTGGAGGAGGCGCTCAATTCGGAACCGGCGATCCGCAACCGTTTGTTGAAGGTCATTCAATTCGCGAGAAGGCATTCCACCGAAGCGCGCGGTCTGTTGTCAGTTCTGATAGAGCAGCTTCCGAATCAGGCAAAGGTCGAGATGATTCGAATTTCGCGTGATCGCGAAGCGCAGCATCACGTCGCACAAATGCTGATAAAATCGACGACTGCCATTTGCACGGCAATCGGAGCGCAACCCATTCCGCTGGCAGACCTGCCGGTTCTCACCGCGCTCCAGGTGATGATGGTCTCCGGCATCATGTATATCAGCGGTCGAGAACGAAGCCTGCGCGCTGCGACGGAATTTATGACGGCCGTCGGGGCAAATGTTGGCGCAGGAATGCTTCTCCGTGAGGGGGCTCGGGCGATCCTGAAATTTTTCCCAGGCTGGGGCAATGTGGTCTGCGGCATGGTCGCGGGCGCCGGCACCTACGCGATCGGTCGCGCGGCCAGCGCGTTTTTTATCGGTGGGGTCTCGTTGAAAGATGCACGACAAAAATATCTTGCGACCCGGAAGAAGGCATCCCACAAGGCGCATCTGTTGGAGGACTCGAGGAGAGCCTCCAAGTCCATTGAATAACTTGTGAATAACTTGCCGGCGCCTGCCGATTTTGTTCACAGTATCTTGTGAACAGACATGCGAATTTCGAGTGCCTCTGCGCGCGGCGCGCAAGGTTCATATGAAGCTTTCCGAAATACGAACCGCGCTTCGAGAAATACGCCTGTCGCCAGCCAAAACACTCGGACAAAATTTCCTGCACGATCAAAATCTTGCTCGCTGGATCGTTGATCAGGCTCAGATCACTCCGGACGATTATGTCGTTGAGATTGGACCCGGACTAGGCGCGCTCACTCGTTTCATCCTTGACAAAGGCGCGCATGTCCTTGCGATTGAAAAAGACACGCGCCTCGCAGATTTTTTGCGCGCACATCTTGATCATGAACGGCTCGAAATACTCAATATCGACGCACTTAAGTTCGATCGACGCTCTCTTTTTGCGCATCGCACCGTGAAATTGGTTGGCAATCTTCCCTACAATATTTCGAGCGCGCTACTGTTGAAACTTCTCGGACAACCAAATCCTATATCACTGGGATTGTTAATGTTACAAAGAGAGATGGCGCTGCGTCTTTCCGCATCCCCATCCACGCATGATTACGGAGCCCTCACCTTGCGTGTGCAAGTACACCATCGCGTGAAATATCTGCGCACTGTTCCTGCAACCGTTTTTTTTCCGCGGCCTGAAGTCGATTCCGCAGTGGTGCGAATTTTGCCCCGTGATCCAATTGAATTGCCTCAGCGCGACGACCAGTTGCTTCTGAAACTGATCCGGGCCGGGTTTTCCCAGAGAAGAAAACAGTTGAGAAAATTGGTTCGCGAACACATCCCCGACTGGGACACTGTCTCGAGCGATCTGCACATCGCTGCGCAGGCTCGCGCGGAAGAGTTATCGTTGCTGCAATGGATTGCCCTCGCGAATTCCATCGCGCCACCTCCGCTCCCGGATACACGCACAACGAAGAATGAATCCTTCCCGATCGTCGACAAAAACGATCGAATCCTGCGATATGCGAACCGCTCCGAGGCGCATGGGAATAACTTGCGACATCGCGCCGTTCACATCCTGATATTTAACCCAGGCGGTGAAGTTTATTTGCAGCAACGTTCGCGTTGGAAAGATCGACATCCTTTGAAGTGGGACTCAAGTGCTGCCGGTCACGTAGCCGACGGGGAAAGCTATGATGATACCGCCCGACGCGAATTGAAGGAGGAATTAGGCGTGACTGTGGCCCTTCAAAAAGTTTCAAAAATTCCAGCGTCGGAACATACCGATCAGGAATTTATCTGGCTGTATCGGGGACTGACCTCTGGCGATCTCGTACCGGCCAAGTCTGAAATCGAGCAAGGCGCCTTTCTGCCTCCAACGATTATCGACGGCTGGACATCGGCACGACCGGAAGATTTCGCGCCGGGATTTTTAGAGTGCTGGAAAACGTATCGCCGCAAGACACCCTGAGAACAGCGGACACTACAGCATCAGAGTTGTCCGCTAGCACGGCCGCCATTTATCGCTTGTGGCGGAGGCAGGTTCCAAGACTTCCACTTCTTATCGTATTCGACGGCTGGTAAGAGCGCGTAGCACGGATGGCGTTGTGCTCGAAGCGACGTGATTAGCTTCACCAGGTTTTCTTTCGCCATCGTCGTGCAGCCAGTGGTTGGCCGATTCACGCCGCGGCGAATATGAAAAAAAATCGCGCTTCCCGCGCCGGGCACCGGGGGATCGGAATTGTGTCTGATCTCAACCAACCACTCATACGCGAAGTCACTCGAGCGCATTTTTTCGCGCGAGTAATTGTCTGGCGGATTCTTTGGATCGATCACGATATGGCGATTGTAATTGGGTGAGCGCGGATCATCGCTCCAAACGTCTGCCTCAGTGACTTGATGATAGGGATAGTCAGCTCCCGGTGGCAGGTGCGCATTGTATCCAAACACTTGCCCGATTGCGAAAACACCTGCAGGCGCTCGACCATCGCGCTCTTTCTTCCGAAGACCCGGCTCATTTTGTCCGGCGAGACCCGTGCCCCATGCGAGTCCGTTTTTGCCAAACAGCACTGCGAAAGGTCCGGCCACAACAGCCCACTCTCCGCCGTGCGGTCGCTCAAGTAATCGCAACTCCCCGCGCATCGAGTTCCAAGTCGGCGCGATTCCGACGATCAACTGCGTGCAATCATTGGGAACGCCCTCCGCATATGCGGTGACGGCAATGAGGCTCAAGCAGTGAATCGCAAGGCTGCGGACGATCGACATAAGCTTTACAAGGAAATCATTTTAAGCATTCCGCTACTTGTTTTCACATCCGCCGTAATGGCGCGTGGCGATTCTTTCATGTCGGCTCCCACAACATTGAGCCTCGACCGGGATCACTTATGAAAACATCACTCTCAATCGCAGCCATGAGCGCCGTTTTGGGGTTGGCCGTGGCTTCTACAATCGCGCAAACCGAGACAACCAGTACCACCACTTATATCCAGACCAGCAAGCTCGTCGGCAAGCCGGTGAAATCCTCTCAAGGAGAAGAAATCGGCACAATCAAAGACGTCGTGCTCGACCGCAACACCGGCTGCCTGGCTTACACGGTTCTGGCAACTGGTGGAGGCGGTGGCCAGGTTGCCGGAGGCGGCAAAATGGTAGCAGTTCCCTGGTCAGTTTATTCAGCTTCATCGGATGTTAACACCTATACCGTAACCGTGGATCGCGAGCGCATCTACAGCGCGCCCGTCTTCGATTACGCTCACGTCGAGGAATATTCCCGACCCGATTACATCAATAACGTTTATGGTTACTTCGGGGTAACGGCCGGTGCAGCGATCGGCACCGCAGTGTCATCGACAACAGGCGACACTCATACAACGAATGTAAACACGACCACCGGAACCACCACGCGAGGAACGAGCACAAGAGGAGGCGCAATGGCAAGCCCCGGTGCCAGCGCAGCGGCTGGTGCGGCCAGATCGCCGGCACAAGCCGCTTCACCAAGCGGCAGGGGATCACCGAGCCCGCGTGCGACAGGAGCACGAAGCCCGCGCGCAACTCCGTCTGGGAGAGCACATGAATCAGCTAGTCCAAGTAGTCGAGGCGGAGCAACGGGTACTTCACCAGCGGAAGAGCGAACGCGGGATTCAATGGAGAAGCGGGAGCAAACAACTCCGCCAAGTAGTCGCGGCGAAACCGAGCGTAGCGAAACCGGTC
>WNGO01002843.1_pt1 | contig 11068 bp, 6 predicted proteins | sample 5400511 | NCBI WGS metagenome assembly WNGO01 (sample SAMN13153380, study PRJNA577476) | soil metagenome | isolation source: 20 cm soil or saprolite under Garry oak tree replicate 2 | place: USA:California | collected 2016-06-15
GAACCCATCGCTTCGGTAAGCGCCGAAGCCGCCCAATACACAACCGCAATTCCTACTCCGGTGGCGAGGCCGCCGACGGCGCCGCGCGTTCCCACAAGAATCGAAAAGGGAATCGCGAGAAGGATGATTATGGGCGCGATCAATGGGAAAGAGAGCTTCTTCTGCAACTGCACGGATAGCCGCGCAACGTCGAAACCCGCCTGCCGAAGGTCGCCGATATATTGCTTCAGCTCCCACCATGTCATCTGATAAGACTGGCGGACTTCGCGGTTGAAATACGACGGGGGCTCGTTGAGTTCCTTGAGGGCATAACCGAGGAAGGGCTGGTAGTGAGAAACCTGGCCATGATCAAAATCACGGAGCCAGCCGGACTCGAGAATCCAAACGGACTGTTGGCCGTCCCAGTGGGCGCGGGCCGCGTAGATGCGCCGCTTGATTTCAAATGTGGCGGCATCGAGTTCGAAGACGTTTAGGTTGCCGAAGAGCTGCTGATCCGGGTCGAAGAATTCGTAATTGTAAACTTTCGAGTGTTCGCCAAAAATCCACTGCCGGCGAGGCTGGTAGTAGGTTTGCGCAGGGCGGCCCTTGATCTGATTGCGGAGAGCGTCCTGGCGTTGATTGGCGTAAGGGAGATACGTGTCATCCAGCACCACGAGCGCGCCCCCAAGCATCAGTCCAGCCATCAAGAGAGGGACAGAAATTCGGTACAAGCTGATGCCGCCGGCCTTGAACGCGACGAGCTCATTGTTCTTGGTCATAATGCCGAGCGTGACCAGCGCAGCAACCAGGGCGGCCAGCGGGGCGAGCTGATAAAATAAATAACTGGCGAGATAGATGAAATAGCTGAGGACTTCGAGCAGCCGGGTACGATGCTGCGCAATGTCGTCCAGGAGCTCGAAAAACGTGAATACCTCGAAGAGCAAAATGAAGCCAACGGTCAAAAGTAAAAAATAATAGAGGAAGCTTCGCAGCAAGTAAATGTCGAGGAGTTGCGGGATGCCTCCCCGGCCCCTGTCTTTTGAGAACGGGCCGAAGCGCGGCACTCGGCCAGTTTCTGGCGGACTCCACGCTTCATTGGAACTGTTCGGCGTAAAAGTGGAGCCCGCACGCGTGCCTGCCGTGTTGGAGTTCAAATCTTCACGGAGGAAGATTTTCCAGACGCGCCAGCCAGCGATAGACGCGATTGCGGCGTTCCACCGGCTGCTCCCCGGCATGCGTTCGAGGCGCGGCAGGAGCAACACTCCGAGCGCGGCCATCAGCGCATTTGCCGACCAGATGCCGGCCCAGACGGGCAGCGTGCCTTGGCGCGCCAACCCCGCTCCGACCGTGAACATCAGGTAGTAGCCGGTGATGAGCAGCAGCGTGATCAGAAAACCGGCGGCACGGCCGCCGCGACGCGGTCGCGCTCCGAGGGGCACGGCGACCAGAGCAAAGGAAACGCAAGCAAAGGGGAAGGACAGGCGACGCTGGATTTCGACGCTGGCATCGCGCGCACCTGCGCCACGCTCGCGCAGGAGCGTGCGCAATGTGCGGCCCGGTACGGAGGGCTCCGATGCGGGTCCGGCTTCGAGCCCGCGAGCCTCGACAGGCAAATCGCGTTCGGCGAAGGCGGAGAGTGAATAATTCCCCGGTTCGTGGAGAGAGAATTCGTGGGTGCTTCCGTTGCGCAGGTGCAACTCCAGCTTGCCCTCATTGCGGTCGGCAATTACAATCGCTTCTTCGGCCAGAGTGAGGCGCGAGACGTCCTTTGCGTCCGTCCCCGCGAGAAAGACACCTTTCCAGCGTGTCGCGGTCGAGTCAATATCGTTTACATAGAGGACGAAGCGTGGGAAGCGCTCGTCGAACACCCGCGGCGCGACCTGGAAGGAAGCTTGCCCTGTGCGCAAGTGGTCTTCCAACACGCGGAAGGTGCGCACGGACAGGGGCCCGAGCCAGAGCGTCATGCAAAAAGTGATCAGGGTTGCGCCCGCGGCGAGAATGCCGATGGGGACCAATAACCGGCGGCGTCCCAAGCCGAGAGCGCTCATGGCGATGAGTTCGCTATCTGCGGACATGCGCCCGAGAGCAATGAGCACTCCTACGAGGACGCCCATCGGCAAGGTGAAGCTCAGGATTCCGGGGAGTGTACACAGGAACAGGATGCCCAGAGTTGACCATGACGACGAATGCCGGACGACCAAATCCATCAGGCGCACCAATTGCGGCACGAAAAAGACAAACGAAAAAATCCCTAATCCCAACAACGCGTGGGAGAAGACTTGGCGGCAGATGTACCGATCGATGAGGCGCATCGAGAGCAGTGGACATTCTAGCACGCCCGCGAATCGGGAGAGGGAGCCGGTCGGCGAATGAACCGCGTTCACCTGATGGTGCTATGGCATATGCACCAACCGCAGTACCGCGATCCGGCCACAGGCCAGTACGTGCTGCCATGGACCCGGCTGCACGCCCTCAAGGACTACTGGGGGATGGTTCGAGTGCTGGAGGAATTTCCCCGGGTACACGCGACCTTCAATGTGGTGCCCTCGCTCGGGGCGCAACTCGAAGAGTACGCCAGCGGACATTTCGACGAGCCGTGGTTTGCTACGGCTTTCCGGCCCGCGAAGGAGTTGACGCCGGACGATAAATCGGAGATTTTAACGCGCGCGTTCCAGCTCAATTACGATCATTTGCTGGCGCGTTGGCCACGATTCATCGAACTCCATCAATGGGTTTGTGCGCAGGGTAACGAGCGCGCCGTGCAAAGTCTCGGCGAGCGCGACTGGCGCGACCTTCAATTGCTTTCGCAATTGGCGTGGATGGACGAGGAGTATCTTGCGAGCGACCCGGTTGTGTCCCGCCTGGCGCGGCTTGGGACAGATTACACGGAACAGGACAAGCAAGATCTTCGCGCAAAGCAGATCGAACTCCTGGGACGCGTGCTGCCGGAGTATCGGCGCGCCGCTTCCACGGGACAGGTTGAAATTTCAGCGACGCCATTCTACCACCCGATCCTTCCGTTGCTGTGCGACAGCGACATCGCGCGCATGTCGAATCCTGGGACGCCGCTGCCGTTCCCCCCCTTCCGGCATCCGGAAGACGCACGTGAGCAGCTTGTGCGGGCACGCCGATATCACCAGCGAGTATTCGGGCGGGCCCCGGATGGACTGTGGCCTTCGGAAGGTTCTGTCTCCGAACAGGCGCTGACGATTGCGGCGGAACTCGGGTTCAAATGGTTTGCCAGCGACGAAGGGGTGCTCGGGCACACGCTTCGCGCTGGATTTGGCCGCGACGCCGCGGGAGTGCCGTCGAATGCGGACAAGCTATATTCACCATTGCGCGTGCTCGTGGGTGGCCGCGAAATCGTTGGTTTTTTCCGCGATCACTATCTGTCGGACCTCGTGGGCTTCGTGTACAGCCGGATGAATGCGGGGGCCGCGGCGGAAGACCTGCACAATCGAATCCGCGCCATTGGCGAACGCGTGCAGATCGGGCGCCCGCTGACCGTTTCACTGATTCTCGATGGCGAAAATGCATGGGAGTATTACGCCGGCAACGGCCGCGAATTTTTGCGGCAGTTCTACCGCCGGATTGACAACGATCCCGATATTCGCGCGCTGACGGCAAGCGAAGCGGTTGCCGCGGCTGGAGAGATTCCTACCAACGACGGCATTTTTCCGGCGTCGTGGATCAACGCCAATTTCGATGTCTGGATCGGTTCGGGCGAGGACGTGGTGGCGTGGGAACATTTGCGGCGTGCGCGCGATTTCTACAGTCAGCAAGCCGAGTATGCTGCCAAAGGCTTTCCGCGAGCTCCGACGCCCGAACAGCTCGCGACCTCCTACGAGGCGCTGCTCGGGGCTGAGGGAAGCGACTGGTGCTGGTGGTACGGTCCGGAACACAGCTCGGCCAATGACGCGGAGTTTGATGCCTTCTACCGAAAACTGTTAACCGAAGTGTATCTCGCGCTGGGGGCCGAGGCGCCCGACGTTCTGGCGGAACCGATCAAACGGCAGCCGGAGCGCGCGCTCGTCCTGCCGCCTTCGTCCTACCTGAATGTGAAAGTGGACGGGCGGGAATCAACCTACTTCGAATGGATGGGCGCGGGGCTGTACTCCGCTGACCGCAGAAGCAGCTCGATGCATGGCCGCTTGCTGCTTCTGCACGAGCTGCGATATGGTTTCGATGACAAGCGTTTCCACCTGCGCGTGGATGTGTTTGCGGAAGCGCTGGCCGAACTGCGAGACGCTGAATTCCGGATCACCCTCCGTGCCGAGCACGAACTGCGCGTCGTTGTGCACCTGGAGGATGGGCGTGTGAGCGGCTATCTGGTCGAATCGGGTGACCTTTGCCTGCTTGGCCCCGATGAAGTGGTGAAAGTCGCTTGCGACAAGATACTGGAAGTGTCTGTCGCTAAAGAAATGTTCATCCTCGGCGCCCGGAAATCCTTTTCGCTCGGGGTGGCCATCTGGGAAGGCGGACTGCCCGTGGATTTGCTTCCGGCGGAGGGCTTGCTGCAGGTTCAGCTAGGCGAGGAGCACTTCGGGTGGCATGTGTACTAAATCGCGTTACTGCGAATCCGATTCCTCTTTCGATCCCATCCCGCCGCTCGCCAGGAGGTCTCGCAGTGCTTCCTCCCCTGCGGCTCCGCGCTGTGTTCCGGCAATGTTTCCATCCCGGTCGATCACGACGTAGATCGGGTAAACAGTTGCCTCGTACATCGCGGCCAGATTCGTGTCATCCGTGAGGACGATGCGGGAAGTTCGCGGATGCTGGTCGAGATACTTCTTAACTGTCTTCTTGGACTCGGCCACGTCGACCGCAAGAACGATCAGCCCTTTGTCGCGGAACTCCCGGTTGATCTGATCGACAAGACCCGCTTCCTCGAAGCAATACACACACCATGTGGTCCAAAACTCGAGTAGAACGACTTTACCTTTGACGGAGTCGTTTGTGAACTTTTCACCCTCGGTGGTCTTGGCGTTAAACCGCGGCGCAGGCTCCTTAGTCTTAGACCCGGCAAACACGCCCAGAGCCGCGGCAAGCAACACGCAGAGGACGGTTCCCCGCAATAGGATGGGTCGCGCAATCATTTGCGAGGGATATTACAGAGTGCGCCATTTCCCTGTCAAATATTTTATTCGCACATGAATGGGAGCCCCGATCCTTCAAGACGGGCTCATTGATCGCCGGCGGCTCTGGCAAACGGATATTTTACGAGTCAATCCAGACGGACGTGTGATGCGCCGCCGACCAGACGTCTGGCCTGCTTGACACGGAATTGCGGGGGGCGTATAGAAATTGAGAGGCTTAGGCCTGCTGAATAGGCGCCACGAAGGCGCTTCCGGGGGTGCACGGTCAAACCGCTGGATGAAATTCCACCAAGATTCCAATTCGAAAAAGAGGAGACTCCGTCATGGTCCGCAAAAAGGAAGAAAATAGTTCGCGATACAGCCAACTCGAAGAGGGCGCGAACCGCGCAAAACCTGTCCTGCATCAGCATGCCAGGGAAATTCAACCGTTCAATAAGATCGCCAGGTTGCCCAATGCTCTGGACGAGGTGGTCTGCGCCAAGAGCATCGAAAACCTGAACCAGCTTCTCGCCGATACGATGACCCTTCGCGATATGTACAAGAAACATCACTGGCAAGTGGCGGGCCCCACGTTCTATCAACTCCATCTGTTGTTTGACAAGCACCATGGCGAACAAGACGAGCTGGTCGACACCATAGCCGAGCGGATTCAACTGCTGGGTGGCGTCAGCCTCGCGATGGCGGCGGATGTGGCGGAGACTACATTGATTCCACGTCCACCCCGAGGGCGTGAAGAGGTACCCGTGCAAATTTCCCGCCTCCTGGAAGCTCACGAGATCATATTGAAGGAAGCGCGAGCCATGGCGCGGCAAGCTTCCGACGGCGGCGACGATGGGACAAATGACCTGATCGTGAGCGACTTGATCCGCTTGAATGAATTGCAGATCTGGTTCCTCGCCGAGCATTTGGTGGCCGTGCCGTTACTTCATCCGGAACAGGCGAAAGCCGCGGCACAACGGTAGCGACTCGCGCATTCTGCGGCGCGCGGACGGGACGGACAGGATTTCAACACAGAGGGCACAGAGGCCACAGAGAAAAGGGGAAGATTTTCTCCTCTTTCCTTTCTTCTCAGTGCTCTCTGTGCCCTCTGAGTTGAATCTTTGATGCGCTGTTTATTGCACAGCGAAGACAAGAACTTCAGCAGCAGCCGCTCCATGCGGCGGCACCGCCACGAAATATTTCTTCAGTTCGGGCACCAACAATCCGGTTTTGCCTAGCGGGCCGGTGGCAATCTTTCCGATCGACTGGTAGTGGTCCGCGTCAACCTGGTGATAAACATTGACGAACCCCTCGCCGCAAGCCACGTAAATCCTTTGACTCGGCGGGTCGTAGACCAGGTCGTCGACGCCAGTTGAGATGGGGAGGGTCTGCAGCACCTTGCCCGTATCGGAATCCATGACCACCAGATTGCCGTCACGGCAGGCGACAAAAAGCCGGTGATGCGCTTCGTCGATCGCCACGCCCGCGTTCACGTGACACCCGGTAGCCGTCCACATCGCCACAACGGCTTGTTTGGTGCGGTCGATCACTGCAATGGCATTTTTCTCGGTCGCGTTCAGAAATAGCCGCGGTCCCGATTTTTCGACCACCATGGCTTCCAGGCGATTGGAATCGATTTTGATGTCGCCCACGCGCTCGCCTGTGTTTGTGTCCACGATGCTCAACAGGCCATAATTGAGTTTGGCATCCAGGCCGCCGTTGGCGATGTAGAGATAATGGGTGACAGGGTCATATCCGGTCGCATCGGCATCCGCCAAAAGTTTTACGGTCTTAAGATGCGCATAGGTCGTTCCGTTAAAAATTTGCAGCGCGCCTTCGGTGCCATCGGTCACGAAAATTCTGTCGACATCGGGACGGTACAACACCGAATGTCCGACGCCGATTCCCTTAATACTGTGAACAAATTTGCCTGATCGAAGATCGTAGACTTCGACGGACTTGTTATCTTCGGGGACGACGAAGATGCGGCTGTTTTTCAGATCGGGCGTCAAGTGGTCGAAATGATTCTGAACGCCCGGCATTCGTGTCGTCGTCAGATTCTTCGCCAGCTGATCCGCGGAAACTTCCGGTTCTCCAGTGCGGATATCCGACAACTCGATCTTCTGAACTAATATTAGCGGAGGGGCATCCTCGGCAAACACCGCGGCGTGCGGTGCGCTTCCCGCAAGAATGACGATCGCAACTATCCCGAAGTGGTACCAGCGCATCAATTCCTCCTCGAGTTCAAAACCGCGGAGAATCAAAATGATCCGACGGCGAAATGATAGCATGCGTTTGAGCCCGCAAAACCCAGGAATTCAACACAGAGGGCGCAGAGAAAAGCCACAGAGAGTACGGAGGGGTTGCTGGAGAAGAACAGAAATAGACGGCTGAAAGCGGCAGGTCGATCTCTCTGTGGTTCTCCGTGATTCTTTGTGTCCTCTGTGTTAAATCTTTGCTTTTTAGAAAAGAGTCCTTCAGGCGCGATTCGCGGCCGTGGACTTTCCTCGAATCATTTCGACGAGTTCCCGTGTGACCGGCACATCGAGTCCGTGCTCCTGAGCGAGGCGTAGGATCGGCCCGGCGATGCCCTCCAGTTCGGGAGGATTCCCCGCGGCCACGTCTTTCTGCATCGAACTCCGCGCCCCTGGCGGAAACATATCGAAGAATCGAATGAACGTGGCAGGGTCGAGCTGAGTTCCGGTCGCCGCAGCCACGGCGCAGGCTTCGTACACGCCAGCTTCCATCCGCTTCCGCCAAACGGGATTGCCGCTGACTGCTCCCATCGTCAGGCCCGAGGCAGTCGTGGTGAGCGCGCACGGCGCCAGGATCGCAAGCTTGTTCCATAACATTTTCATTTCATCAGTACTGAACTGGCAATTGAAACCAAACTGCCGCAATTTCTCAATCGTTGGCGCCAGGCGGCCCTCACCGATCGCGGACAAGGTGAGGCGCGCGAACGGAGACCGGTGAATGATTTTTCCCGGTGCAGCGCGCTCGGATTCAACGCCAATCGTTCCTGGAACGACACGGTCATGACCGAAGCGGGAACGCAGGAGGGCCACGTGGTCGATTCCATTCAACAGGGGAACAATGGCACCGAGTTGCTCGGCGTTTGCAACGCTGCGCAGTGCGGCATCCAGGTGTGTCGCCTTCACGGTGATCCAGAGGACATCGAAGGGTTGCGTTACCGCTGCGGCGCGTTCTATCGGAACGCTGAATGACCCGAACGGACTCTCCAGTGACAGCTCGGCAGGATAATCTTTCAGGGCTTCCGGCCGTATCACCACGGTCGCCGCTTCACCAGACTGTGCCAACGCTGCGCCGATCAATCCGCCAACTCCACCCGCTCCCAGAATCGCGTGCCGCATATTCCCCTCCATCTTAAGATGCCGCCCTCCCGACCGGGTCGGGACAAGTTCCGGGCAGTGCAACAAAAACTCTTCACGCCCACCATGGCCCGCAGAAGCTGCGCGCTCGCGGGCATTGTACGCCGAATTTCCGGCAGGCAAAGAGTCTATGTACGACCCCGAGCCTTGTAGCGCTCACCTTTAGGTGAGCATGTCCTTGAATCTACGGTGCCCGCCTGAAGGCCGGCTCTACAAGAGCGCCCGAAATCTGGGTTATCACGAAGAGTCGCAAAGCCCCTCAATGACAGGGGCCGCGAAGAACGAACGCGCCCGACCTTGCCGGGCTCTCTTAAGCCGTTCCTTAAACTCGATGCACACTAAGAAACTCCCGTTCATTTGAGATGCAGAAGAAAGGGATTCCTCGATGCTATTATTTCGGCATGGTCAACGAGAGAAGAGTGTCGGAGAAGATCGCGTACTTTTCGATGGAGATCGCGCTGGATCCTGCCATTCCTTCCTACGGCGGAGGCCTGGGGATACTGGCGGGAGACATGCTTCGATCCGCGGCGGATCTTGAATTGCCGATCATTGCGGTTACGCTGGTACACCGAAAGGGTTATTTTCGCCAGCACCTGGATCCGGACGGGAACCAGACCGAGGAGCCGGATCCCTGGATACCTGAAGCGGTCCTCCAACCGGTGGAAGGAACCTTCACGGTCAACATCGAGAATCGCGATGTGCATGTCCGGGCGTGGCGCTATAACCTCCATGGCATGTCCGGGTTTGTCGTTCCCGTGTACTTGCTGGACTCGGATTTGCCGGAGAACTCGGAATGGGATCGCGCCCTCACCGACACGCTCTACGGCGGCGACTCGCGCTACCGGATCTGCCAGGAAGTTTTACTGGGAATCGGCGGCGTCAGCCTGCTCCGCAACGTCGGAGTGAAAAACGCGAACAGTTACCACATGAATGAGGGGCACGCGGCCTTTCTGACGCTGGCGCTACTCGAGGACCAGATGAAGCTCCGAAAGTATACGGTTCCGGTGGAAGCGGACGTCGAGGTCGTGAGGCGCCGATGCTTGTTTACGACGCACACCCCCGTCCAAGCCGGTCACGATCGATTTCCCTGGGAGCTTGTCAAACAAGTTCTGGGTGAGCCTCGGACGGTCCTGCTTCAACAGGTGGGCTTCGGCGCCGAGGGGTTCTTGAACATGACCAATCTTGCCCTGCACTTCTCGCGCTACGTAAACGGGGTAGCCATGCGCCACGGGGAAGTCTCCCAGGACATGTTTCCTCAATTTCCTATTCATGCGATTACGAATGGAGTACATGCGGCCACGTGGGCATCGCCCCCGTTTCAGGATTTATTTGACCGTGAAATCCCCGAATGGCGCCGCGACAACGCGTATATGCGCTACGCCGTCGGAATCCCCCTCGAGGAAATCAAGAAAGCGCACTGCCTTGCGAAATCCGCGCTCATCAAGGAAGTACACCGGCGCTCCGGCATGCTGCTCGACGAATCCGCGTTGACCATCGGCTTTGCGCGGCGCGCCGCCACGTACAAGCGCGCGGACTTGCTCTTCAAGGACATTAACCGCCTGAAATATATCGCCGAATCCATTGGCCCAATCCAGATTTTATATGGAGGAAAGGCTCATCCGCATGACGCTGGCGGCAAGGCCCTAATCCAGCGCGTGATCCAAGCCGCCACCGGACTGAAAAATGACATCAAAATTCTCTACCTGGAAAACTACAACATGGCGCTGGCGAAGCTCATCACTTCGGGCGTGGACCTCTGGTTAAACACGCCACAGCGCCCTCAAGAAGCCTCGGGCACGAGCGGCATGAAAGCCGCCCTGAACGGAGTGCCGAGCTTGAGCGTCCTGGACGGCTGGTGGGTGGAAGGCTGCGTGGAAGACGTTACCGGGTGGGCCATCGGCTACGACAGCAAGATCAGCGGCGATGATTCGGCGGCGGAGAGCGCTTCCCTATACGACAAACTCGAACGGAAGATCATTCCGATGTTTTACCGCGCCCCGGAAGCGTACGCCGAAGTCATGAGGTTCTCAATCGCCCTGAATGCAAGCTTCTTCAACACGCACCGCATGTTGAGCCAGTACAAAGCGAATGCGTACTACCCGAAAAGCCTGATCAAGAAGGCGCAAGAAGTTTGATAAACAAGTGACGTATCGCGGCCCTCGCCCAGTCGGGCGCGGCTTCCTAAAAATTGGTAACCAGGCGGGTGCGGGTTTAGAGTCAACTTATTGCCAGATCGGCCCAAAAGCGGACTCGCTTGCTTCGCATCCATGGGCGAAGTGTGGGAACCACTCGCTCAAAGTGGCCCACCCGCGAGCCATTTTTTCCCCTTCGCGTAGAGCGCATCGGCGTCCGGACCATTCAAACCCGGCATATCCGTCTTGACCTTGAATCCGAGGCTGGATTGGAGGTACGCGAGGTGCTTGTAGCCTTCGGGGAATTGCGCCAGAATTTTGGGATCCAACTTCACGGTTGCTGAGGGATCGACGGGGTCCATGCGGTCTTTTTCGTAGAAGAGCCGCCGCAGGACGATGGCCCAGCGGCCGGAGCGCTTCTCAAAGAAATCGTAGAACCGGCCGGTGCACAGCACGTCCACTTGGACGTCATGTACCAGCGCTCGCTGAGAGATGG
>WNGO01002844.1_pt1 | contig 11066 bp, 14 predicted proteins | sample 5400511 | NCBI WGS metagenome assembly WNGO01 (sample SAMN13153380, study PRJNA577476) | soil metagenome | isolation source: 20 cm soil or saprolite under Garry oak tree replicate 2 | place: USA:California | collected 2016-06-15
AGGGCGACACCGTGCGCGACCTGCTCGACGACCTGATGAGCCGCTTCCCGGCCCTCGAAGACCAGCTGCCGTTCGCGAACGTGTACCTCGAGGGCGAGGACGTCCGGACGCTCGACGGGCTCGACACCGAGGTCAACCCTGGCTCGACCGTGATCCTGTTGCCGGCGATGGCCGGTGGCTGACCGGCGAAGGTGCTGCGCACTTTCGCCGGGTGATTAGCCAGATCTTCGCTTCGCTCGATGAACTCGAGAATTTCAGTCGAGGAACTGTACGGCGAGATCTGGGCGGACGACAGCCCGGCACTCACGGCCGAGCTCGAGCAGAGCCTCAACCCGCGCGGCACGGACTGGCTCTTCGAGGCGTTCGCCGAGCTCCGGCCTCGACCCGGTCAGCTGCTCGTCGACGTCGGCGCGCGCGACGCGGCGCACACGATCCGGCTCGTCCGCGAGCACGGACTGCGCGCGATCGCGCTCGATCCCGTCAAGCTGCACGTGGAGCTTGCCCGGCGTGCCGTCGCCGAAGCCGGCGTGGAGGTCGACGTGCTCGAGGCGGGGATCGAGGCGATGCCGCTCGGGGACGACGTCGCGGACTGGATCTGGTGTCGCGACGTGCTCGTGCACGTCGATGTGGAACGTGGCTTCGCGGAGTGCGCGCGCATTCTGCGGCCGGGTGGGCAGATGTTCACCTACGTCACGTGTTCCACCGAGACGCTCGAGCCGCGCGAGGCGAGCCGGCTCTTCGACGCGCTCGCGATCGTTCCCGAGAGCACACAGCCGGACGTGATCGAGTCGTGTGCGGCCGACGCCGGCCTGACGCTCGTCTCGAAGACTGAGCTCGGCGGCGAGTGGCGCGAGCGCATGCTCGAGGACGGCACGTGGAGCGCGAGCGACGATCTGCTCCAACTCTCGCGCTTGCGCCGGCGCGGCACGGACCTCGGGAGCCCGCGTATCGCGGCATACGCTGCCGCGCGCAGCTGGGGCGTCTATCAACTGCTCGGCAAGACGTGTCCGACGGTGTACGTGTGGACATCCTCGGCCTGATCGGGAACACGCCGCTCGTCGAGCTCCGTCCCGTCGGCAGCGTCCGCGTTTACGCCAAGCTCGAGGGACAGAACCCGACCGGCTCGATCAAGGACCGCGTCGCGAAGGCGATGATCGAGGCCGCCGAAGCGTCGGGCGAGCTCGAGCCGGGGCGCGAGCTGCTCGAGCCGACCAGCGGCAACACCGGCATCTCGCTCGCGCTCGTCGCGAAGCTGAAGGGCTATCCGCTCACTTGCGTGATGCCGGAGAACGCAACCGAGGAGCGTAAGCGGCTCCTGCGCCTGTTCGGTGCGCAGATCGTGTACTCGCCCGGCGAGCAGGGCTCGAACGGCGCCGTGCGGATGGCGCTCGAGCTCGCCGAACGCGAGCCGAAGTACTTCATGCCGTTCCAGTACGCAAACGCGGCGAACCCGCGCGCTCACTACGAAGGCACCGGGGCTGAGATCGCCGCCGACCTCGACCGCGTCGACGTCGTCGTCGCCGGTCTCGGGACGGGCGGCACGCTGATGGGTGTCGGCGCTCGGCTGCGCGAAACGTTTCCCGACATCGTCGTCGCGGCGGCGGAACCGCTGCCCGGCGACCCGGTGATGGGCCTGCGGTCGCTCGACGAGGGCTACGTTCCCCCGATCCTCGATGTGTCGAAGCTCGACCGAAAAGTGCTCGTCTCGAACGAGGAGTCGGTGCGCGAGGTGCGGCGGCTGCTCGACGAGGACGGCATCTTCGCCGGTGTGTCCGCGGGTGCGGTCGGCCACGTCGCGCGCAGGCTCGCGGCCGAGCGCGACGACGGCGTCGTCGTTGCGATCTTCGCCGACGGCGGCTGGAAGTACCTGTCGGCCGACTTCTGGGACGCCGCCGACGTCGAAGAGTCGATGGAGCGAACCGTCTGGTGGTGATTCCCGCTGACGTGCGCGCGGCGCTCGCCGCGCACTCGAAGCATGAGGCGCCGAACGAGGCTTGCGGGCTCGTGCTGTTGCGTGACGGCCGTGCGGAGCGCTACGAGCCCGGCCGCAACGGTGCCGCGTCGCCGTACCGGTTCGAGCTCGAGTTCGACGATCCGGAGATCTGGTACGCCGAGGACGAGGGCTACGAGCTCGCCGTCTTCCACTCGCACGTGTCGGCGCCCGCGCGTCCGTCCCGCACGGACGTCGAGAACATCGGGCTCTGGGAAGGCAAGCCCTATCTCGTGTACTCGCTGCAGAAAGACGACCTGGCCGCCTTCCGCATCGAAGGCGGCCAGATCGACGAGCTCTCCCTTACTTCGTGACCTTGAAGGTGCCCTTCATGCCGCTCGCGGCATGCGGGTCGCACTGGTATGTGTACTTGCCCGGCTTGAGCTTGACCGTCCAGGTCGTCTCGCCCTTGAACGGGACGCCCGTCTTCTTGTTCAGCCCGGGCCCGAAGAGATGGAAGTTGTGGATCGAGGCCTTGTCCTCCACCTTGATCTTGTAGGTGCCGGCCTTGATCGTCTTCAGGTCCTTGCCGGCCTTCTCGACGTCGATCGAGAAGCCGGGACCGACCTCGCCTGTCAGCGTGGCCGCGCTGGACTTCGCGTAGGCCGGAACTGCGATCAGTGCGGCCACGACGGCCGCTGCAAGTAGCGCTTTGAACATGAAATGCCCCCTCGCTGTTCGTGTATGGGAGTCCATACGCGAGGGGGCATGAGGCGGTTTTCGATCGTTAAGTGACCTTGAAACTGCCCTTCATGATCGGCGCGTGCGGGTCGCACACAAACTTGTACGTGCCCTTCTTCAACGTGACCGCCCAGGTGAACGTCCCCTTCGCACCGACGGACGTCTTTTTGTTCAGGCCCGGGCCGCTGAGGTGGAAGTTATGGATGTTGGACAGGTCCTTGATGACGATCTTGTACTTGCCGGCCTTCAGGCTCGTGACCTTCGCCGTGCCCTTCTTCAACGTGATCGTGAAGCCCGGCCCGTCGACGCCGATCAGAGTGGGCGTCGCGGCCGAGGCCGAAGCGACGACCACGAGTGCGGCAGCGAGCAGCGTCACGAGTGCGAGTCGAGTGCGGAACATGCCTCTCCTTTGAGTGGTTCAGACCCCTTCGGGCATGGTAGCCGCGGCTCGAAGACCACGACAACGTCGCGATCACGCTGCACAACGTCGGGCGCGGATACCTCTTCCTCGGAGAGCTGGAGGAAGCGCGCACAGCGCTGTCGGAGCGCCGAACGCGCCGAAGAGCTGCGCCAACGCGGCGCTCGACGACTTCGCAGCGCTCAGCCTCTAGTTGTCCGCGTCGAAGAGCTCCGCTTCGAGGTCGTCGCGTTCCGCCTCGTCGCGACCCTTCTGATCGCGCCGCTGCTCGAACGTCACCGCGATCTTGTTGATGCGAGAGCCATCGACCTCCAGCACGTCGAACCGCAGCCCGTCGTGCGAGATGTCGTCGCCGACCTCGGGTTGACGGCCCAGCAGGCCGAAGACGAACCCCGCAACGGTGTGGTAGTCCTCGGCGGGCAGGGCGGTGCGGAAGCGCTCGTTGAAGTCGTCGATCGGAAACGTCCCGTCGATGCGGATCGTGTCGTCGTCCACCTGCTCCACGGACTCGTCGGGCAGGTCGAACTCGTCCTCGATCTCGCCGACGATCTCCTCCAGCAGGTCCTCGAGCGTGACGATGCCCTCCATTTCGCCGTACTCGTCGACGACGATCGCCATGTGCTGGTTCGTGCGGCGGAACTCGGCGAGCAGCGCGGCGAGATCCTTCGTCTCCGGGACGATGTGGGCCGGGCGGACGATCTCCTCGATCTTCACCTCCTGCATGCCGCGCTCGCGCAACCCTGAGAAGAGATCGCGGACGTGCAGGATGCCCACGACGTCGTCGAGCGACTCGCGGTAGACCGGATACCGCGTGTAGGGCGAATCCATCACTGCCTCGAGCGCCTGCTCGGGCGGCAGGTCGATCGAGAGCGCGACGACCTCGGGGCGCGGGACCATGACGTCCGACGCTTCCTTGTCGGCGAAGTCGAAGACCTTGTAGAGCATCTCCTGCTCCTGCTGCTCGATCTCGCCGTGGCGCGTCGACTGCGACACGACGATGCGCAGCTCGGCCTCCGAGAGGACGTCGTCCTCCGCGCCGGGCGGCTGGAGGCCGAGCCACCGCAGCACGATCTCCGTCGACTTCTCCAGGAACCAGATGAACGGGCGCAGCGCGACGAAGAAGACGCGCACCGGCTGGGAGACGAACAGCGCCGTTCCCTCGGAGTGGCCGAGCGCGATGCCCTTCGGGACGAGCTCGCCGATCACGACATGCAGGAAGGTGAGGATGAGATAGGCCAGCAGCACCGCGACGACGGTCGCCGTCACGTTGCCGAGGACGTCCGCGAGCGCGCGCTCGCCGAGGGCGCCGATGCCCAGTGAGGTGAGCGTCACTCCGAGCTGCATCGCGGCGATGAACCGCGGCGGATCGGAGGTGATGCGGAGCACGTCGCGCGCGCGCCGGTTGCCCTCGTGATGCAGCTCGATGATGCGCGTGCGGCGCGCCGTGACGAGGCCGTACTCAGCCGCGACGAAGAAGGCGTTCAGCAGGATGAGAACGCCGACCGCTATGAGCTCGAAGAGGAGCGTCACGCCCCGACCCCGTGGGCGTTGGTACTAGGAGGGATGTCTTCGTCCAACTGACGGACCAGTATAGGTAACGGTCCCGTCGGCCCCGGAGCGCGCGGCGCGGCGCTCGCGCACGAGCCGCTCGAGGTGGGACAGCGTCTCCGCGACCGCGAATCGGCGCTCGGTCGGCGACAGCTCCCTGCCGAAAACAGACAAGGAAATTTCGTACGCGGTCTGACCCCGGCCGTTCAAGACGCGTTCCGTCTCGTCGAGCCGCACTCGGTGATGTTCGAGGAGCTCGCGCGCCCGCGCGGCCGCGTCGTGGATCGGCTCGCCGTGGCCGGGATAGACGATGCGCGGCGCAAGCTCGATCGTGCGCACGAGCGACGCGAGGTAGTCGCCGAGCGGATCGGGGCGACTGTCGGGATACAGGCCGACCGCCGGCGAGATCGTCTGCAGCAAATGGTCGCCGCCGATCAGGACGCCGTCGCGGAGGAAGCCGAGGTGCCCGTCGGCATGGCCCGGCAGCTCGACCACGTCCCACCCGGCGAGCGTGCTCCCCTCAGAGAGGAGGTCGGGATCGAGCGCGTAGCGGACGAACGGCGCGAACGCGTGCCCTTGCGCGATCAGCTCGTCGGCGCTGTCGCGCGGAACGCCGTGCCTCGCGAACCACGCGGCCATCCGCTCCGGCCAGTCCTCGCTCCCCCACACGCGCTCGCATTGCGCATAGTCGAGGCCGCCCTGGAAGACCGGCGCACCCGTCACATCCGCGGCGGCAGCGGCCCCGCCGACGTGGTCGGGGTGGAAATGGGTGACAGCGATCCGCTCGATCCCGGCCGTCGCGAACGGCGCCTCTCCCAGGCCGAGCCCCGTGTCGAAGAGCGTGCCGTCGACGAGGTAGCAGTGGACGTGCTTCGGGCCGGTCGGGAGCGGCAGCGTCAGCCGCCGAATCCCGTCTTCGAGTGGCACGAACGCTTGTTCTATACTGCCTGCTGAGGCCATGCAGGTCGAGTATCGCGAAGAGCCGTGCAAGACCGCCCTCAACCCGGTGAAGGGCATGGGCTTCAAGTGGTCCCTGAACCCCTACATGGGCTGCGTCCACCGCTGCACGTTCTGCTACGTCCGGCACTTCGAGCATCGCTCGGACCGACCGTCCGACGACCGCTACGGAACCTCGATCCGCGTCAAGACCAACGTCGCCGAGGTGCTGCGGAAGGAGCTCGCGCGCGCGTCCTGGCAGCACGAGGACGTTGCGATCGGCGCGGCGACCGATCCGTACCAGCCGGCAGAGGGCCGGTACAAGCTCACGCGAGCCTGCCTCGAGACGCTGCGCGACGCCTCCAATCCGTTCTCGATCATCACGCGCGGGCCGATGATCGTCCGCGACCTCGACGTACTGGTGGAGGCCGCCAAACGCGCGTCTGTCTCGGTGACGTTCTCGGTGCCCACCGTCGACGAGGACGTCTGGAGGCGCACGGAGCCGTCCACCGCGCACCCGCGCCAGCGGCTCAAGGCGGTGCAGGCGTTGGTCGAGGCGGGAATCAACGCCCGCGTCGGCATGGCGCCGATCCTCCCGGGGATCTCCGACCGGCCGGAGCAGCTGCGCGAGGTCGTCCGAGCCGCCCGCCGGGCCGGCGCCACCGGGATCTGGGCCAACCTCCTCTTCCTGCGGCCCGGGACGCGCGAGCACTTCCTCGGCCACCTCGCCGAGGACTGGCCGGAGCAGCTGGCCTACTACGAGGAGCTCTATGCCGAGAAGGCGTATCTGGGCGCCGACCTGATGAAGCCCCTCCGGAACGAGGTCTCGAAGCTGGCCCGCGAGTACGGGATCAAGGATCGACGAGCGACACCCCTCACCCCGCCGCCAGAGCCCGAGCAGCTTTCTCTGACCGTATAGGCGAATAAGATCCTCGGCAGGGTGTCATCCCCGCCTCCGCGCGAAATCACAACCCTGATCGTCGACGACCACGAGGTCGTGCGTGAAGGGCTCCGGCTGTCGCTCTCCCGGGCGCCGCACATCCGCGTCATCGGCGAGGCGTCCGACGGCGCGAGCGCCGTGGCGCTCGCCGAGCGCCGCCGGCCGAACGTGGTGATCATGGACGTGCGCATGCCCGGCATGGACGGGCTCGAGGCGACGAAGATCCTGACCGAGAAGATCCCGGAGACGGCGGTGCTCATCTTCACCGCCTACAGCGAGCGGTCGCTGCTCGGACGCGGGCTCGAGTCGGGCGCCAAGGGCTACATCCTCAAGGAGGCGCCGCACCAGACGCTGCTGCGGGCGATCGAGAAGGTTGCATCGGGCGAGGGCTACGTCGATCCGGCGCTGATGCCGGCGTTCCTGACCGGCAAGGACAAGGACGAGATGCTGACCGGCCGGGAGCGCGAGATCCTGCAGCTGCTTGCGGACGGGATGTCGAATCAGGATGTGGCTGCGAAGCTCTTCATCAGCCAGGAGACCGTCAAGAGCCACGTCCGGCACATCCTCGCCAAGCTCGAGGCTGACACGCGGACGCAAGCCGTTGCGATTGCGCTTCGCGAAGCGATCATCGACTAGAGCCGGCGGGCTCGTTCTCGGGTTCGCGGTGGCGGCCGTCGTGGCCGTCGCCGGGCTCGCCGTCGGCAGCTGGTCGCTCACGATCGTGGGCCTGGCGATCGCCGTCGCGCTCGCAGGCTCACTGGCCGCGTACCTGCTCGTCACCGAGCGCAGGCGTCACGAGGCTGCGGAGGAGGAGCTCACGACCGAAGCGCGGTTCCTCGAGTCTCTCGTCGACTCGATGGGCCGCATCGCCGGCAGCGACGACGTGCTCGAGTGCACGCGGCAAGAGGCGGAGGCGCTGTTCGAGGCGCGCGTGCAGCTGCTTGCGCCCGGCGAGCGCCCGCGCCGAGCACCAGTCGAGAACGCCATCGTCATTCCACTCCGCGCGCGCGACGAGGAGATCGGCGCCCTGCGCCTGACCCGCCACCAGCCGTTCGACCGCGACGACGTGGTGCGTGCGACGCTGCTCGCGGACTTCGCCGCGCGCGAGAACGAGAACGCGAAGCTGCTCGAGGATGCACAGGTGCGCGAGGCCGAACGTTCGCGGCTGTCGAATCAGATCATCACCGCGGAGCAGGACGAGCGCCGGCGGCTCGCCAACGAGTTGCACGACGGCGCCGTGCAGTCACTCTCCGGTGTTGCGCTGCTCCTCGACGCCGGGCTGAACTCGATCGAGGAGGGACGAGGCGACGAGGCGCGGCAGATCATCGGCCGCGCGCTCGAACGACATCGCGCGACGATCGGTCAGCTGCGCAGCCTGTCGTTCAACCTCGAGCCCGTCGTTCTCCGCGACCAGGGCTTCGCGCCCGCCGTGCGCGCGCTCACGGATCAGGTCGAGGTGGCGCACCACGTGCGTGTCGACCTCGACGTCGATGCCGCGGAGCAGCTCGCGGAGCAGGCGCAGGCGGCGCTGTACCAGATCATCCGCGAGGCGGTCAACCAGGCCGTGCGCCGCGGCCCGCCCGGGGCGCTCTCGGTGAAGGTGCGCCAGACGGAGGACGGCAGCGTCGAGACGTCGATCGCCGACGACGCGCCGGGCGAGCGCCGGCGGCGGAGCCTCGAGGAGATGGAGGAGCGCGCGCGCACGCTGAACGGCGACCTCACGGTCGAGCACGGCGACTCGGGCGGGACGACCGTTCGCGTACTCCTGCCGCCCTACAAGGTCGCGCGCTGATACTCGAGCACGAGCGCGGCGGCCGCCGCTATTGGGTGTACGTCCCCGCGCAGTACACGGACCGCGATCCGGCCGCGCTCATGGTGTTCCAGGACGGGCACCTGTACCTCGATTCCGAAGGCGACGTCCGCGCCGGAGCGGTCTTCGACCAGCTGATCGCGGGCGGCGAGATGCCCGTCACGATCGGCATCTTTGTCGATCCGGGGCCCGACAGGAATCTCGAGTACGACGCGTGCGACGATGCGTACGCGACGTTCCTGCTCACCGCGATCCTGCCGAGCGTTCTCGGCGAGTACAACGTGACCGACGACCCGGATCAGTGGGCGATCGGCGGCGGCAGCAGCGGTGGCAACTGCGCGTTCACGGTTGCCTGGATGCGGCCGGATCGGTTCAGGCGCGTCTTCAGCTCGCTCGGCAGCTTCGTCCAGATCCCGGGCGGCAACCCCTACCCCCGCCTCATCGAGGAGACGCCGAAGAAGCCCCTGCGGGTGTTCCTCCACGCGGCGACGAACGACCTCAACTGGGGCCCGGGCCGAAACTGGCTCGCCGCCAACCTGCGCGTCGCGGCCGCGCTCGCGGAGCGTGACTACGACTTCCGCCTCGTGATCGGAGACGGCGGGCACGAGCTCCGGCACACCGGCGACGTCATGCCGGATGCGCTGCGCTGGCTCTGGCGCCGTTAGGATCCCGCACCGATGGCGCAGTACCTCCTGTTCGTCTGGAAGCCGAGCGGCTACGAGCTGCGTGAAGCCGAGGGGGAGGTGCCGAGCGTCGGCTCGGAGGTCGAGCAGGACGATCAGAAGCTGCGCGTGAGCAAGGTGGCGCCGTCGCCCTTGCCCGGCGACGATCGCCCCTGCGTCTACCTACAGGCCGCCTAGCGCCGACTCGGCCGCGATCCGGCCGAACACGAGCGCGGCGGCAAGGCCGCTTGCGTAGCCCCCCGTGGAGATTCCGCCGACGTCTGCGCCCGCCGCGTAGAGACCGTCTGCGACGCGCGCATGCTCGTCGATGCGCAGGCCGCCGATCGTGTGCGTGATGCCCGGCTTGACACGGACACCGACGCGCGTTCCGCTCGGCGCTGGGAACGGGAGCTCGCCCGGCTCCGTGCGCGTGGAGGCGAGCGCGACCCGAGCCGCGACGTCCGGGTCCGCCAAGGCCTGGTCGTCGAGCAGGTACCACGCACGCGCGGCGGGCTGCTGCGCCGTTGCCTGGACGAGATCGTTCTCCGACCATGACACGTCACCCTCGAAGAACTCGTCTCCGCGCTCGTTGACGACGCGAGCCGCGCGGCCGTACAGCTGCGCGAGGGGAACGAACTGCGCTTCGGTGAAGTCGGCGTCCGGCATGTTGCGCCCGTAGAACTCGTCCAGTCCCGCCGAGAGCTCGGCGCCGCGCGCGAGCGCGTGACGCATGCCGTCACCCGCGCTCCACGGGTTGGCGCGCAGGCGGAGCATGCCGCCGGGATGGATGTGGGCGCGCACGAGCTCGGCGTCGCCCTGAAAGCCGCCCGTCGCCACGATCGCGGGCTCGCCGGTCGTCTCGCCCGGACGGACGTCGCCGGCAGCACGCGCGAGCGTCTCGGTCAGCCCGCGCGGGTCGAACCGCTTGCCGAGAGTGCGCGGGTTCCCGGTCTCGTGCTTTACGACGGGCGCTCCGAGCGACTCGAGCCACTCGATCCCCTCGTCGAGGCGTTCCCAGACGATGCGCTGCAGCCGCTCGTCTCCGGTGGGACATTCGGCGCGGAAGTCGTCCCATTCGCGGAAGCGCCAGACCACGCAGCTCGAGAGCAGCATCGATCCGCCCGCGCGCGTTCCCTTCTCGTAGACGACGGGCGTCGCCCCGAGCTCGCGCGCGTGGGCGGCCGCGCAGAGGCCGGCCATGCCGGCGCCCGCGATGACTACGTCAGCGCGAATTCCGGCTTGTGCTCGACGTACTCGATGCGCACGCGCTCGGGCCCCCAGACGAAGACCGCTCGCGTATTGGCTGCGTCGACGACGTTGTCGACGACGCCCATCTCCTCCGCTTCGGCGATGTGCTCGTCGACGGAATCCACCAGCACCGCGAGATGGTTGAGCAGCGGCCTCTCCGGGTCGCCCGGCTCGCCGGGATGGAACTCGACGAAGGCGCCGCCCACTTCCACTCGCGGGTGACCCTCTGCCGACGGCGGCGCGGGATCGAAGCCGAACCGCTCGTACGCCTCCGCGGTCTGCGCCGGGTCGGCGGAGTAGAGCGCGACGTGGTCGAGGTCGTACTCCGAGTCGGTCGGCACTTCGACAAGGCGCAGCTTCAGCCCCTCCCCGATGTCGAAGTCCGTCTGCTTCCCGTCGTCGAGGCTCGACACGCGCAGCGCGACGTGCTTGAACGCTCCCTGCTCGCGCGGGCCTTCCGCGTCGAACAGGGTCAGCTTGCCGCGGCGCGCGTCCGCCCCGACGAGGGTGAAGTTGTCTTGCCGGTCGATCACGTGAAGGCCGAGCTTGGTCGTCAGGAATTCCGCGATCGGCTCGCGGTCGGCCAGCCAGAAGGCGACGTGGTCAAGGGTCTTGGGCTCCATGCCCGAGACCCTAGCTAGCTACCGCTTCCTTGCGTCGACCGCCCTCTGGAGCTGCGTCTTGTTCATCTGCGAGCGCCTCGGCACGTTCAGGCGTTTTGCCTCGTTGTAGAGCTGCTCCTTCGTCCGGCCCTCCGGACGGTTGGTGCCGGACCGCATTCCGCCGCGCCGGTACGACGACATGTCGCGCGTCGAGGTCCGCGACGCGCGGCC
>WNGO01002848.1_pt1 | contig 11062 bp, 10 predicted proteins | sample 5400511 | NCBI WGS metagenome assembly WNGO01 (sample SAMN13153380, study PRJNA577476) | soil metagenome | isolation source: 20 cm soil or saprolite under Garry oak tree replicate 2 | place: USA:California | collected 2016-06-15
CGTGCCGGCCGCCGTCGAAACCGGTTTCCAGCCAGATGCGCACAATGTTGAGCGCCAAATCCTCAGGAACCATACGCTCGCCCAACGAGAGCACGTTTGCGTCGTTGTGTTTTCGCGAGAGGCGCGCCGACTCTTCGTTCCAGCAAAGCGCGCAACGAACCCCGTGCACTTTGTTCGCCGCCATCGCTTCGCCATTGCCGGAACCCCCAAACACAATGCCTCGTTCGCATTCGCCGCGTACCACTGCTTCCGCTGCGGGGCGAATGAAGAGCGGATAATCAACCGGTTCTTCACTGGACGTGCCGAAGTCTTTCACTTCGTGCCCCAGCGAGGTGAGCAGTTCTTTTACCTTTTCCTTGTAGAGAAAGCCAGCGTGGTCTGAGCCGAGGGAAATTTTCATACTAATTTGTTAACCAAGAGGCGCGACCGCTGTCGAGGAATCTCTTCCAAATTCAATGACGAAGGATTTCGGCTTCGCTTCTTCGGCCTTCGGGTTTCGCGCTTCATTCGTCATTAGTCATTAGTATTTCGTCATTCGAGACGAACGTCTTTTACCCTCCATGCACCTTTGCCAGCTCGGTCCAGAGCTCGCGTTCGCGTTCGGTTATTTTCTTGGGGACATTAATCTGAACAACAACGTAGAGATCGCCGCGCTTGCCAGAGACACCGGGCAATCCGCGTTCGCGGAGGCGAAATCGTTGTCCTCCCTGCGTGCCTGTCGGAATTTTCAGGCGCACCTTTCCTTCCAGAGTCGGTACAAGCAAATCGCTGCCGAGCACTGCTTGCCACGGCCCGATCTTCACCTCATGAATCAGATCGCTGCCTTCGACGGTGAAATCCGGATGTCGCGCCAGACGCACGCGAAGAAAAAGATCGCCGCTTTTTCCTCCACGCGAACCCGCTTCGCCCTGCCCGCGCAAACGAATTCGCTGTCCTTCGTGAACGCCGCGCGGGATCTTAACCTGGTAATTTTCCACTTTGTTTGAGCCAGCCCGGCGCAAAGAGACTGTTCGGGTCGATCCGTGCAACGCCTCTTCAAGCGTTACCATGATGTCGGCTTCAACATCGGCCCCACGCTCTGCCGTAGCTTGACGGCCACCGAACCCGCCGAAAGCAGATCGGCCGCGTCCACCGCCAAAAAACGCTTCGAAGAAATCGCTGAACCCGGTTCCGTCGAACTCGAATTGAACGCCGCCGCCATCGCCGCCCCATTGATGAAATCCGCCGCCGGGTTGCTGCGCTCCCTCCTGCCAGCCAGGCGGTGGCTGGAACCCGCCGGGCCGATTCCAATCCGCTCCTAGTTGATCGTATTTCTTCCGCTTCTCCGGATCGCCCAGCACCTCATAGGCTTCGTTGATTTCCTTAAATTTTTCTTCGGCCGCCTTTTTATCCTTGGCCACGTCGGGATGATATTTCCGTGCCAGCTTGCGAAATGCGCTGCGGATCTCGTCCTCGGTGGCGGTCTTCGGAACACCGAGTGTCTCATAATAATCTCGGAACTGTACGGGCATTTGCCGTCAAGCTTGTGCCTTCGCTCACTTCGCGCAACTTCTGAACAATGCGTGAGCTGGGAAAATTCATCGTGATCGTTGGTGTGGTCACGACACTCGTGGGATTCGTGATGTGGAGCGGCTTCGCTCCGAAATGGCTGGGACGATTGCCCGGCGACATCCGAATCGAGCGCGAACATTCAGCATTTTATTTCCCCATCGTTACCTGCGTAGTCCTCAGCATCATCCTGAGTTTGCTCTTCTCGCTATTTTCAATCTTCCGGCGTTGAAGAGTCTTCAGTCGCGCTGTAGCCACGGGCCTGTGGCCCGTCTGATCTTGCGCGTTGTCCGGGCGTATGCGAACGGCCCACAGGGCCGTGGCTACAAAAGCTATCCAAACTCGACTCAATAAACATGTGACGGTGCTGCTGCAATGCCGGCGATGTCCGCGCATGCAATCGACGCCGGTTTCCGGCGGCGCCGTCGTCAGCGACGTAATGATCATTGGACAGGCGCCGGGTCCCCGCGAGCCAACTTTACGAAGACCGTTTGCGCATACCGCTGGTAAAACGCTCTTTGGCTGGTTTGAAGAATTTTGCGGGATGAACGAAGCAGCTGTTCGATCGAAAATCTATTTCGCGGCGGTCTGCCGATGTTTTCCTGGCAAAAATTCCAGCGGCACAGACCGCGTTCCGGCGCCGGACGAAATTCGCAACTGTTCGTCATGGATGGACGATGAGATCCGGATTTTGCAACCGCGTCTCATCATTCCCGTCGGCCGACTGGCTATCGTGCAATTCATCGACTGCGCAGCGGTTGTAGGGGAAGCTGTCAGCTTCCCCTACAGACTGGAGGAGATAATCGGTCGAAAATTTCGAGTGGAACGCGGGGGACACCGCTTTGATGTGATTCCATTGCCCCACCCCTCGGGCGCGTCCCCATGGCACAAAATCACGCCGGGAAAAGAATTGCTTGGAAAAGCACTGCGTAGGATCGCAAAGCATCCCGCGATTCGTGCGCTCCATTAATCTGGAAGCCACGAATCCAGGGATTCTCATGGAGGATTCATTTACTCTTTTCTTGGTTTCCTGGGTTCCTGATTCATCTTTCCGAATGTCTTCGACAGTGCCGGCTCGCTCTGAAGTTCCTGAGTCCGACAAGTGGAACTTGACGCAGCTTTTTGCTGACGCAGGCAAGTGGCAAGAGGATTTTGCCTGGCTTCAGCGCGCCTATCCGAAACTTCAGGAATGGAAGGGCAGAGTAGGTGAATCGGCGCAAACCCTGGCCGCGGTGCTTGAATTTGAGAAGGCGCTCGAGCTGAAGATGGAGCGCGTTCATCACTATGCGTCGCTGCAACTGGCGGAAGACAGCACGAATAACGAATACCTCGCACGTGTCGGACAGCTTCAGAACCTGCTAACCAAAATCGGCGAAGCGGCGGCGTTTGTTGTTCCGGAAATCCTGTCGATCGATGACGAAAAGTTCGCGCAATTCATTGCTCAGCCGGCGTTGAAGGATTGGCGAATCAAGTTGAGCAAAATTCGGCGGATGAAGCCGCATGTGCTCTCGGAGCCCGAGGAACGTCTGCTCGCGCTGGGGAGCGTCGCGCTAAGCGGTTACGACGACACTTTCTCTCAGTTGACCGATGTGGATATGAAGTTTGGCGTCTTGATCGATGAGACCGGACGCGAGACAGCGCTGAGCCAAAGTTCGTTCAGCTCATTTTTGGTGAAGCGCGATCCTGAGCTGCGTAAGCGCGCCTTCCACCAATTCTACGCAGAATTTCGCGACCATGAGTACACCCTTGCCGCGTCGCTTGCCTATTCCGTCAAGGCGGATGTGTTTCGCGCAAGGGCAAGAAATTATTCCTCTGCACTCGAAGCGGCGCTGTTTCCCGACGATGCGCCGGTCGCAGTCTATGACGGATTGATTCAATCAGTCCGCGCGAATTTGAAACCGTTGTTTCGCTATTTCGATCTGCGCCGGCGGGTCCTTGGTTTGGACGAGCTGCATCAGTACGACACGTATGTCCCGCTCGTACCTGAAATCGAGGCGCGCTTCAGGTTTGATGATGCCGTTGAAATGGTCTTGGGCTCGCTGGCTCCGCTGGGAAAGGAATATATCGATGTGCTGACGGAAGGTTTGCACTCGAAACGCTGGTGTGATCGTTACGAAAGCAGAGGCAAACGCAGCGGAGCGTTTTCATCCGCGAGTTATGGCGCGCCACCGTACATCCTGATGAACTACAAGGAGGACGTCTTCGCTGATGTTTACACGCTGGCGCACGAGGCTGGTCACTCCATGCACAGTTGGCTCTCGCAAAATTCACAGCTGTTTCAGGATTACGAGTACTCGATTTTCCTGGCCGAAGTAGCCTCGACATTTAACGAAGAGCTGCTGACGCATCATCTGCTCCAAACAACCACGGATCCGAAGATGCGAGCTTACATCGTTAACCGGCAGATCGACGACCTGCGCGGCACGCTTTTCCGCCAGACCATGTTCGCTGAATTTGAAAGGATTATTCACGCCATTGAGGAAAGCGGTGATGCGCTGACCCTCGGCGGTTTTAAATCGGAATATCACAAGCTCCTCGAGACCTATTTTGCTGAAAATTTCGTGCTCGATCCGGAGCTCGATCTGGAATGCCTGCGGATTCCACATTTCTATCATGCCTTCTACGTTTACAAATATGCGACAGGCATTTCCGCTGCGGTGACGCTTTCGCAGCGCGTGCTTTCCGGCGATTCGGGAAGCGTGGATGCGTATCTGAATTTCTTGCGCTCGGGCGGGTCGAAGTTTCCGCTGGAGACATTAAAGGCGGCGGGCGTGGACATGACCACATCGGCTCCGATCGAGAGCGCGTTGCGTTTATTCGAGCGTCGCCTCGCTGAACTGGAAAAGCTGCTCTTGTAAACAAGGAGCGGCGGTTTCTAGTCCGCCGCCCACAACAAGCGGTTTGGTTATTCGATGCTTCGCGCAAGCTCGCTCTGGTACAAAATAAATTCCCCATTATGCAGGCGTGCCTTTGCAGGATTCCTGCGGATATAACGCACGCAATTGGCGAAATGCTTTTCGTCGCGAACGAGTCGATCGAAATAATCCTGCTGCCACAGCCTGCCGCTGCGCCCCAACAGCGAATTTATTTTCCGCGAAGTAAAGCTTTTCCAACTGCGCAGTAGCGTTTCCAAGAGCCAATCAGCGCTTTGAACGAATAAAGCGTGGACATGGTTCGGCATTACTACAGACGAAATGAGAGCTAACCGTTCGCCGTCGAAGTGGCGCAGCGCTTCACCTACGATCCTTGCGCAATCCTGTCGCCGCAGAATGCAAGAACCATAGCCCGCGTCGAGCCAACGTTCGATTGCGCCTGAGAACCGTTCATGATATTCGCGCTCGAGTTTGGCGCTCCACGGCTGCGGATGAACGCGCAACCATGCTTCACGTTCCGATTCCCATCGCGTGCGCAGATTGTAAGGCACGGCATCAGCCAGTCGAAACGTAACGAAATACGCTGCGCCATCCTGTTGCCAATGCGGCAAGCGATTCGCAGTGAAACGAATCTCCGCGTACGGATTGAAGAAACGTAGTTCGACCACGGCCAAGTGTACCAAGAGGCGGCTCTGAAAACTCCAAAAATTTCGAGTCGGATCTCAAAGAAGGCGCGGTTTCAATTCGCCATTTTTGAGACTGCGGACTAGAGACCGCCGCTCCTTGAGCCGTAGCGCGGCGCTTTGGAAAGACGCCGCTCCTTGTTTACCATCCGTTAATGCAACTGGATCCCAGTCAACTCCTTCAGCGATTGAAACCGCTATTCCAGGAGAATTTCGAAAAGCTTGGCGAACTGGGCGCTGCGGTGTCGGTTTGGCAAAATGGAAAAGCGATCGTCGACCTTTACGGCGGATTTCGCGAAGCGCGCCGCGAAAATCCGTGGACAAGCGACACACTCGTTTTGGTGTGGTCGGCGACGAAGGGAATTGGCAGCGCATGTGTCCTGCATGCATTGCAGGAACACAAAATCACGCTCGACCAGCGGGTCTCGGACTTCTGGCCGGAGTTTGCGCAGGCTGGTAAAGAAAAAATCACGCTTGCGCAGTTGCTGTCGCATCAGGCGGGGCTCTGCGCTTTGGATCGCCGAGTCGATGTGTTGGAATACGATGCCGTGATTCGGGCGCTGGAGGCGCAAAAGCCGTTGTGGCCGCCAGGGACTGGACATGGCTATCACGCGCGCACGTTTGGATTTCTGCTCGATGAACTGGTACGCCGAATCGCCGGAAAGACGCTGTCGGATTACTGGCAGGAAGCTTTTGCTCGACCGCTCGATCTCGATTTCTGGATTGGCCTGCCGGAAACGAAAAATTCGCGCGTGGCCACGATGTACGCGGCAAGAACCCCGAAAGCTTTCGGGGCCGGACCGAACAACCGCCAGTCCGGCTCGGACTTTTATGCGGATCTCGTGACGCCCGGCACGCTCGCCCGCAAGACATTTACCTCGCCCTACGGATTGAATGCGATTAGCGGGATGAACACTCCCGCCATTCGTGCGCAACCGATTGTCTCCTTCGGCGGGATCGGGAGCGCCTCGGCACTGGCCAAATTTTATTCAGTGCTCGCGAACGGTGGAACAGCCGACGGTCAGACATTTTTCTCAGCACAAACGCTCGGATGGATGAGAACAACGCTCACAGATGGTATCGATCAGGTTTTTCAAGTACCGACCGCATTTTCGGCCGGGTTCATGAAGGATTCACGAAATGCACCGCGCCGAATGTTTGGCCCATCACAAACTTCCTTTGGACATCCCGGCGCAGGCGGCAGCCACGCCTTTTGCGATCCCGAGAATCGAATCGCGTTCGCGTACGTGATGAATCAGATGGAGCAATCGCTTCTGCCGAACGAGAAATCGCTGCGATTGGTGGATGCCATTTATGGTCTTCTGTAGCGGCGCTCTATGTGCGCCGGATCCCAGGGACGGCCGTCATAGACCGCTGCTACAGCTGCTCGCCAATGATAGTGACGGAAACTTTTCGCCGATGTGGCGCGCGGCGATGTTCAAAGAGAAAGACCCCCTGCCACCTTCCAAGCTGCATATTTCCATCGACAATCGGTATCGTCTCACTGGTGCGTGTCAGTGCCATTCTGATATGTGATGGCATATCGTCGCTACCTTCTGAGCCGTGAGTGAAGTAATCCGTATGTTCGGGCACCAGCTGGTCGAAGAATTCTTCCAAGTCGCGGCGCGCAGTCGGATCGGCATTTTCCATGATCAGAAGGCTGCAACTGGTGTGCTGAACAAAGACAGTCACCGTTCCGTTTCGCACTCCATGCCTGTCGATGTTCTCCTGCACATCATCGGTGATTTCGTACAGGCCCTTACCTTTGGTGCGAACTTCCAGTTGTTCATGACGTACAGGCATAGAATTTATGCGACGAAAATAACATTGGACCGCAAGCTGGGAAAAGGCACACCACTATTACGATGAAAATTCATGTGCAGTTCTACGCGCAATTACGAGATCTCGTTGGAACGCGCGAGCTCGATATTGATCTTCTTGAAGGCGCGACCGTGCACGATTTGCTCGCGGAAATTTATGCGCAGCAACCCACGCTTCGTCCTCACGACAAAAGCATTTTGATTGGCGCAGGCGTGGAATTTGTCGATCGCAATTACCAGTTAAAACCGGGCGAGGAGATTGCAATCATGCCGCCGGTGCAAGGGGGGTGAATGGAACATGACCTTTTAGGCTGTGTGGCCAGCGCGGTTTGCAACCCGCGGAAATACGCCACCCATGTTGATAGCAGCTGAGAAATCTCCGCTGGGCGCACAGGCCGCAGGCCTATGTCCCGAAATCAATCGCGGAAATTTTTGAAATTCGTGGCAACGCCAAAGTCGCGGCCGCGCACGAATTGAATCACAGCCTGGAGGTCGTCTTTCTTCTTTCCCGTCACCCGAATTTGTTGGTCCTGCAATTGGCTTTGCACTTTGAAGCCTTGTGACTTAATCGCCTGAATAATCTCCTTTGCTTTGTTTCCTTCCAGGCCTTGCCTGATTTTCAATTCCTGCCGGGCATGCCCCATCGATGAGATGGCCGGTGCTTCCTGTTCTACATTTCGCAGATCAACCCCACGCCTGGACAATCTGCCGATCACAATGTCTCTCAGTGCTTTCAAGTGCGCCGCATCGTCGGCCGTCAACACAAGCTTGTCTTTTTCCAGAATGATTTCCGTTTTCGCATCCTTTAAATCGAACCGGGTGGCGAGTTCTTTGCGCGCCTGATTGAGCGCATTGTCGATCTCCTGCGTGTCGACCTCTGAAACTATGTCGAACGATGGCATGTTTGGATTACGGATCTTAGAGTGCGGATTTCGAATTGATCAAATCAGTTTTCCTACGGATTGGCCTCTACAATCTTGATATTGCCTTTGTCCACGCGAATTTTCATTGTGGCCTTGCTTCCACCGTTTACCCGAGTGTCGGTTTTTATGCCGGCGCCAGATGCCGGGGACTCAAGTGCGGTTGTTTCAAAATCACTAACAATTTTTCCCTGTGCTGCTTCGGCGAGGAGATGAAAAGCGGCGCCGGTGGGAACATACATCCATACGTTTCCTGCTGCGACATTTGCCTCGGCCGAGAACCTGCTTTCCTCCCACCAATCATAGGACACGATAAGATTGCCGCGCCTCACTGCGACGTCCAGGTTGGTGAAACAGTTGCGGGTGAAAACGCGGCCTTCGCCTAACCGGGCACGCGTCATTGATCCCCGCATTCCGTCCACCAGAATTTCGCCGGCATCCAATTGCAGTCCCGAGATGGTGACAGTCGCCGGAACAACGATGGTGTAATCGACCGTCCCCGAGCGGTCGAACAGACCCCACCTGGGTTTGGGCGGGAACCTGGTGGTGATGGAAACGGAGCCCGGTTTGATGGAGACATCGATCGCGATCTGCGTCAGCCGCGCGTGGCTGTACGCTTTCTTAACGGCGTGCACCTGCATCTCGCTGACGTTAGAGCCATAAACTAGGACGGCTCCATCGCCATTCTTAATGGTTAAGTTCGCGCCAGGTTCAATCGTGTAGGGATGTTCAAAAACTTCTTCGAGCACGCGGTCGTTCGCGCGGCCGCAGCCACAGAGCGAAATCAGTAGCGCAGCGGATATTGCGGAAACCTTCTGGCAGTTACCAGCGGCCATTCGCACGAGCAAATTCGTCTGCAAATTCACACCCAGAGCGTGCGATCGAAGGTGCGATATTGAATCGCTTCACTGACATGCTCAGGTGAGATGTCGACCTTGCCATCGAGATCCGCAATTGTGCGTGACACTTTCAAGATACGATCATAAGCGCGGGCGCTTAGGTGTAATTCGCTCATGGCCACGCGAATCAATTCCTGCGAGTCCTGGCTAAGTTTGCAATGCTGCTTCAGTTGACGCGTCGCCATGCGCGCGTTGCAGTTTACTTTTGCGCCCTCACGAAAACGCTCCTGCTGAAGTTGCCGCGCGCGGATAGTGCGCTCGCGGATCGCATCGGAATTTTCCTCGGGGCGTTCGCTGGCGACATCGCGATATTCGACCGCGGGCACTTCAATGTGCAGGTCGATGCGGTCAAGCAATGGACCGGAAATGCGTTGCCGATACCGCTGCACCTGAAGTGGGCCGCAACGGCATTCTCGTTTGAGATCTCCGAAATAGCCGCACGGACAGGGATTCATCGCGGCAACGAGCATGAACTCCGAGGGAAAAGTGACGCTGCCCGCCGCGCGCGACACGGTCACCTTTCCGTCTTCGAGCGGCTGGCGCATCACCTCTAAAGCCGATCTCTTAAATTCCGGTAACTCATCCAGAAAAAGCACACCATTGTGAGCAAGGCTTACTTCACCGGGATTTGGAAACGTTCCTCCGCCGAGCAAGCCAATATCGCTGATGGTGTGGTGCGGATCGCGGAATGGTCGAATCGAAACAAAAGATTTTTCGGAGTCGAGCAAGCCCGCAATGCTATGAATTTTCGTCGTCTCGATCGCTTCCTCGAGCGAGAGCGGCGGAATAATGGTCGGAATGCGTTTGGCCAGCATGGATTTGCCCGACCCAGGCGGACCAATCATCAACGCGTTATGACCGCCGGCGACCGCCACTTCAATCGCTCGCTTGACGTGCCCTTGCCCCTTCACGTCGCTGAAATCGACGTCGTAACCTTGGTGCGCGGCGAAGAACTTGCTCAGATCGGCGCGTGTAGGCAGAAGCGCAATTTCACCGCGTAAGAAGGCGAACGTCTGTCGCAGATTTTGTACACCGTAGATATCGATCTTGTCGACCATCGCGGCTTCGAGGGCATTGGCTTCGGGAACAAAAAGCGCGCGCTTGCCTCGTCGGCGCGCTTCCAATGCAACTGGCAGCACGCCTTTTACAGCACGGACGGAGCCGTCCAGGGCTAACTCCCCTACGAAGCTGAAATTTTCAAACGGCGAACTGTCGAGTTCTTCCGTGACAGCAATCATCCCGAGGGCGATTGGCAGGTCGAAGCTCGGTCCCTCTTTTTTTATGTCTGCCGGGGCGAGATTGATCGTGGTGCGACCGCGGGGCCAATAGTAACCGCTGTTTGCGATCGCAGTGGTGACGCGGTCCCGGCTTTCCTTCACTGCTGCGTCCGGCAACCCGACAATCACAATGTTCGGGTCGCCACCTGCGCCGTTCACTTCGATTTCTATTTCGTACGCCTCCACGCCGTAAACCGCCGCGGAATAAATTTTCGCCAGCATCCCGGCATCAGAGTTTCAGAAAACGAGCCTGGCGAAAAGCGTCAAATACCCAAGAGCGCCACGCACGGAAGTCAGGCTACCTAGCCTGACTCGGCTGGCAGGCTGCCAGCCTGCCAGGTCAGCCAAGTTGGCTGACATCCAATGCATCCAGCGGGAATGCCCTAAAGCAAACCCACTGCGGCACGAAATAGCTTCTTAACAGAGCATGCGTTCTTCATCGCGCGTATCGTGCCGCCGCAAATAACAGCGCCCGATCGATTCCTCCAAATCTCTTTCGCGTGAGATTGACCGCCATCGTAGCTGCACGCTCCAGGCCGTCAGCAAAACGGGCCGGCGTGAAATTCTCAGCGATCCTGCAACTCGCTTCCGCGAGGCGCCTTCGCTCGTCTTCTGGCAACAGGGTCATCTGCAACAGCAGTGACGCCAATTGATGCTCATCAAGCGGATCAAACGTAAACCCGTTGCCGTTTACGAGCTCCGGCACGCATCCGCAACGATCGGACACGATCACAGGCAGTCCCGATGCAACGGCTTCGTTCACAACCAGTCCCCATTGCTCAGTTGTGCTGGCGTGGACGAACGCCTTTGCAAGCGCGTAGTAGACCGGCAATTCGTCGTAACGTTTGAACCCAGGGAGATGCACGTGGGGATGCAAGTTGAGAGTTGAGAGTTGAGAGTTGAGAGTTTCTCGGAGCGGACCGTCACCCAACAACACGAGGTCCCACGGTGCGCTGCCCGTGAGTTCCGGCTTCTCTCGATATTCCGCGTAAGCTCTGATCAGTCTCGGAAGGTTCTTCTTTTCAATGAATCGCGCCGAAGC
>WNGO01002849.1_pt1 | contig 11061 bp, 8 predicted proteins | sample 5400511 | NCBI WGS metagenome assembly WNGO01 (sample SAMN13153380, study PRJNA577476) | soil metagenome | isolation source: 20 cm soil or saprolite under Garry oak tree replicate 2 | place: USA:California | collected 2016-06-15
CCTGCTCAGCGATGCCGGCCATGTTGTGACGGACCTGGTGGTGCTCGCCCTCTCGGCATTCGCGCTCAGCCAGGTGCAGCGCCCGGCCACCGCCCGGCGCACCTTCGGGTACCAGCGCGTGGGGATCCTCGTGGCGCTCGTCAATGCGCTGCTCCTCGGTGCGATCGTCGTCGGCATCGTGTTCGAGGCCATTCGCCGCTTGCAGGATCCCGGCGAGGTGCGCGGCGGACTGATGGCCGCGGCGGCCGTCGTTGGCTTGGTCATCTCGTTAGTCATCGCCCGGTCGTTGCAACCGCTGCAACGCGATCTCACGGTGAAGAGCGCGCTGATGCACATATGGGGTGATGCCTGGGCGTCGGGCGGCATCATCGTCGCCGGTCTCGTCATCGCCGCAACCAACTGGCTCGCAATCGACCCGCTGCTCAGCATCGCCATTGCGGCGCTGATCGCCTGGAGCGCCTGGCGGGTTCTCTCGGCGGCGATCGACATCCTGATGGAGTCGACGCCGCCGGACCTGCACACCGACTCGGTCGTCACCGCGGTGAAGCGCGTCCCCGGTGTTCGTGACCTGCACGACCTGCACATCTGGTCGCTGGGCGCGCAGAGCCGGGCGATGAGCGCCCACCTGCTGATCGACGACCAGCGCGTCACCCAGGCGCAGGACATCCTCGCCGAGGTCCGCGAGGTGCTGGCGCACGAGTTCGAGATCGAGCACACCACGATCCAGTTCGAAAGCCTGGTCTGCCGGCCGGGGGACGTCTTCTGCGTGCAACCGGAAGGCCATCCGCACACCGACGATGCCCATGACCGGATGACCCGTCGGGCCGCCGGCTAGCCGGTGGGTTCGCCCCCTGATGCGGAGCGGCGCCGCGCCCTTTTCGTTGTCAACCCGGCACTGCAACAAACCGGCAGTGACTTCGGACGTCGCCTGTTAGAGGTCGCCGGGGAGCTCGGCTGGGAGGCGATGGTGCTGGAGACGTCCGCCGGCTTGAACGTCGAGTCGATCGGCGCCGCCCTCGCGCGGCGCGAGTTTCACATGGTGCTCGCCGCCGGCGGCGACGGCACGGTGGCGGAGGTGATGGCCGCCGCGCACGAGCGGGGCATCCCGATGGGGATCGTGCCGCTGGGGACCGCTAACATCGTCGCCCGTGAACTGGGACTGCCGGCCGCCTGGCGCAAGGCAACGCGCCGGGCGCTGGAACGCTTTCCGGCCACGCGGGCCGTCGACCTGGCCCGTGTGAATGACGGCTACATGGCGCTCGCGGCGGGCATCGGCTTCGACGCCATGGTCATGCGCAACACACCTCCCCGCCTCAAGTACTGGTTGGGCCGCGCCGCCTACTTCCTGGCCGGGGCCTGGTGGCTGCCGCAGGCGCCATTGTTCGAATGCACTATCCGCACGGACGGCGAAGAGACCCGGCTCACGGCGGTAGTCGTGCTGGTGGTCAACGCGGGCATGCTCGGCGCTGCGCCCTTCCGCTTCGGCCCCAACATCGCCATCGATGACGGATGGCTGGACGTCTGTATCTACCGGCCGCGCACGGTGCTGGATCGGGCCGGCATCCTCTGGAACATCCTCCGACAGCGAGCGGACGGCGATCGCATGTTGCAGCTGAAGGCGCGCTCCGTAGAGATCAAGGCGCCCGACGTCCACTGGCACGAAGTCGATGGCGAGGTGTTTCGCGGTAATGTGCTGCGGGCGGAGATCGTCGCCGGCGGCGTCAGCGTCGTCGTATGAGCACCGTCGTCAATGCCCGCCTGCCCTGGGCGCTGTACTTGCCGCTGGCCGGCGTGACCGAGCTCGGCGGCCTCATCCTCTTGCTCAGCGGCCATGGCATCGGCTGGGCAGCCGTCCTGGCGCCGATCATCGGCTTGCTCGCGATGCGCGGCCCGGTGCGGCCCCGCTTCGAATTCATGGAGGAGGGGGTGATCTTTCGCCGCTCCGGAAAGAGCCCGCTTCTACCCTGGGATGAGATTGCCGCCGTGGCTCTCGTCAAGGCCGGAGGCCGGACGGTGCTCGCCTACCGGCTCAAGCCGGGCGTGGCGGTGATGAAGCGCCACCCTGGCGCGGGCTTTCTCCGTGCCAAGGGTCTCGACTTCGACGGCGGCTACTTCGTCGACCAGATGACCGCATCGCCGGACGAAATCCTTAAGATGTTCGAGCGACACATTTCCTAGGCCGCCGGCGCCGAGCGCTCGGCGCGAAGCGCCGTCTGGACTGAGCGAGCAGACACCGGCGAGACCATCGGGCCGAGCTTCTTCAGGCTGAAGATCATCTCCGAACCGCCAACGTACTCGACGCCCTCGATCGCGAAGCCTTTGCCCTGGAGGTAGGGGCCGAGATTGGCGCGCGTGTAGTGGGTGATGTGTTCGTCGGCATAGCCGCCGGGCGAGAGGCGCCCGTAGAGCCACTCCAGCGCCCGCCAGCGCCAGCGATCGTAATCGGGTGTCCCGAGGATCAGCCGGCCGCCGGTCTTCAAGACACGCGCCAGCTCGTCGAACGGTTTCTCCTGCGCGGGGATGTGCTCGACGACCTCCGAACAGATGACGCAATCGAAGCTGCCGTTGGCGAAAGGCAACTCGAAGATGGAGCCGTGGACCAGCGCGTTTCCATAGCGGCGCGCGTAACGCAGCTTGTGGAGCTGGATGTCGAGGCCGATCATGCCGGGAATCGCGCCGATGATGCGGCTCGAGCCGCAGCCGACATCGAGGACATCATGGGAGCCACTCGCCAGTTGCGTGATAGCCCGGTATCGTCCGCGCTGCCAGTAGCGCTGCAGCGGGATGACGCTGTCGTACGCGCGCCCGTCGTAGTCCGAAGACGCGATCGAGTTGCGCAGCCGCCACATGGCGACAAAGGTACGCAGGTAGGAGATGGCGAACCGCACCAGCCGGGCGTGACTGCGACCGGAGACTCGAGCCCGGTAGCGAAAGGGGACCTCGTGCACCCGGTAACCCGCCGCCAGCACCCGGATCAAAATCTCCTCGAGCACATCGAAGTCGGTCGCCTTCAACTCGAGCTCCCGGAGGATCGCACTGCGGTAGAGGCGGTAGCCACTGGAGAGATCGTGGACCGGCAACGATAGCCCGCGGCCGAACGTGATGTTCAGGATCCGGCTCATCACGCGACGAGTGGCCGGCATCTCCGCGGCGCCACCCTGGACGTAGCGGGAGGCAATCACCACGTCGCCGTCGCGACGGGCGGCCCACAGGTCCTTGAGGAACTTTGGATCGTGCGATCCATCGGCGTCGAGCGTGATGACGTACTCACCGCGGGCCTGCTCGAAGCCGGCCCGGTAGGCGCCACCGAATCCGGGGAGCTTCTGGCTGACCAATCGGGCCCCGTGCTTGCGTACGATCTCTTGCGTGCCATCGCGCGAGCCTCCGTCGACGACGATGATCTCGTACGTCGGGCCCAGGGCGACCAGCGCCTGCTTCAGTTCCGGGAGAACTCGATCCAGGTTCTCGCCTTCGTTGAGCGCGGGTAGGACCAGGCTCAGGGCGCAGCCGGGGAGCGCAACCGGGTCCGGGCCGGGGATGATGAAGGACGGGATGCCATCGACGACCGGATATCGGACCCCGTCCCGGGTGCAGCGGAGCTCCCGCCCGGCGTGCGCAGATAACGGACCGTGGCATTTGGGGCAGACCAGGCTATCGAGAGTCGGCATGGACTACCGGATGAACGGAAAGTGAGATCCGAGCTTGCTTTGGCCGCGGCCGGGTGGCGCTGAGTGGCGCGGCCCAGGGTTCTCGCCATCGACGTCGGCACCGGCACCCAGGACATCCTGATCCTGGAGGCCGGCGGCGTCATCGAGAACTCCGTCCAGCTGATCATGCCGTCACCGACGGCCCTGCTCGCCGAGCGGGTCAAGCAGGCCACCCACGACCGGGTCGACCTGGTCCTGACCGGCGTCACCATGGGCGGAGGCCCCGACCATTGGGCGGTGGAGGCGCATCTCAAGGCCGGGTTGAACGTCTATGCGACCGCGGAGGCGGCCCGGACCTTCGACGACGACCTGGAACGCGTCGCCACGATGGGGATCCGGGTCGTCGACTCGGCGGCCGTTGCGAACGGGGCGCGCCGCCTCGAGCTGCGCGACTTCTACCTGGAAGAGTTGATGGAGGCGCTGCGAGCGTTTGGTGTCGGCACCGGCTTCGACGCCATCGCGGTGGCCGTCTTCGACCATGGCGCGGCTCCGCCGGGCGTCAGCGACCGCCGATTCCGATTCGAGTACTTGCGCGAACAGGTCGGGCGCGGCATCGGCCTCGAGGGGTTCGGCTTTCTCGCCCCGGAGATTCCGGCGCGGATGACGCGCATGCTGGCCGTGGCCGGCAGCTGGGCGGGGCGGGTGCCGTTTTTCCTCATGGACACCGGGCCGGCCGCGGTGCTCGGTGCGCTCGATGATGCGGTCGTCGCGGCAGCCAACCCGGTGTCGGTTGTCAACGTTGGGAACTTCCACACGATTGCCGCCCTGCTGGATGGGCGACGGATCATCGGTCTCTTCGAGCATCACACCGGCGAGCTGACCCGCCCGAAACTGGAACACTACCTGGACGCGCTGGCGGCTGGCACGCTCTCCAACGACCAGGTTTTCGCCGACATGGGGCACGGAGCGCTGGAGCTGGGCATCAACACGTCACCGCCGAAACAGTTGGCGGTCACCGGTCCGCGCCGCGGTCTGCTCGACGGCTCCGCGCTGCGACCGCATCTGGCGGTGCCGCACGGCGACATGATGCTGGCCGGATGCTTCGGGCTGCTGCGCGCGCTGGCGGCACGCCTGCCGGAGTTTGCGCCGGTTGTCGAGGAGCAACTGGGCCCGCCGGCGACTCAGCCCTGAGTCCCGAGACGAACTGGATTTGAATCCGTCTGAACGCGCGGCCGCCCCGTAGAATCGAGGCGGCGTCACCACCATTTCCTAAGAGGTTTCCATTGGAGCATCCCACGACCATCGCCCAACTTCGACAGAGCGAATACCGCGTCCTCCCCGTCAAGGAAGAGATGCGCAAGAACCTGGTGCGGAAGATCAAGGCCGGCGAGGAGCTGTTCCCCGGCATCATCGGCTTCGAAGGATCGGTCATTCCCCAGATCGAAAACGCGATCCTCTCCGGCCAGGACGTTGTCTTTCTCGGCGAGCGGGGCCAGGCCAAAAGCCGCCTGATCCGATCACTGGTCACGCTGCTCGACGAGCAGGTCCCGGTGATCGAGGGCTGCGAGATCAATGACAATCCCTATGCCCCGATCTGCCGCGCCTGCCGTGACCGCGTCGCCGCACAGGGCGACCGCGTGGCGGTCCGCTGGATCGCGCCGGAGGAACGCTACAGCGAGAAGCTGGCCACCCCGGACACCTCGATCGCCGACCTGATCGGAGAGGTCGACCCCATCCGGGTCGCCGAGGGCAAGTACCTGGCCGATGAGCTGACCATCCATTACGGTCTCGTCCCGCGCACGAATCGCGGCATCTTCGCCATCAACGAGCTGCCCGACCTCGCCGAGCGGATCCAGGTCGGCTTGCTGAACCTGATCGAGGAGCGCGACGTGCAGATCCGCGGCTTCAAGCTGCGCTTGCCGATCGACGTCTACGTCGTCGCCAGCGCCAATCCCGAGGATTACACGAACCGCGGGCGCATCATCACGCCGCTTAAGGACCGTTTCGGGGCGCAGATCCGCACGCACTACCCGCGCAACCTCGATGACGAGATCCGCATCGTGGAGCAGGAGCGCACCGCGTTCCAGGACCGCGACCTCTCGGTCGTGATGCCAGACTTCATGAAGGAGATCGTTGCCGAGGTGACGCAGCTGGCGCGCCGCAGCCCGAAGATCAACCAGCGTTCTGGTGTCAGCGTCCGAATATCCATCACGAACTACGAGAACCTCGCATCGAACGCCATGCGTCGCGCGTTGCGGAATGGCGAGACGGAGGCGGTACCAAGGATCACGGACCTTCCCGCCATCATCCCCTCCAGCGCCGGCAAGCTGGAGATGGAGACCTGGGAAGAGGGCGACGACCAGACCGTGCTGGAGAAGATCATCAAGACGGCGGTGCTCAACGTCTTCCGGCGGCATTTCGAGGCCACCCAGTTCAACGAGCTGGTGCAGCGCTTCGACGCCGGCCTCACCTTTGAGGTGTCAGAAGGCCAGGCCGCGGAGCGCTACGCCGCCATGCTGCGCGAGCTGCCCGGGATGGAGAAGGCGCTCAAGAGCCTGGGATTGGACAAGCGACCGGCGCTGGCCGCTTCGGGGGTGGAGTTCGTCCTCGAAGGGCTCCACCTGAGCAAGCGGATCAACAAGACCGATATGGACGGAGCGGCGATCTACGCCGGCTAGATGATCTCCCGCTCGAATCGCTACGAGCGATGGGATGGGTCCCAGGAGCCCTTTGGTCGTGACGCCGAGGAGTTGTTCGACCGGCTTGCCGAGGATCTATTCCAGGGCGGCGACTTCGATTACGCGCTCCACCGGCTGATGAGTCGCGGCTGGCGCGACAAGCAAGGCCGCCGGCTGCCGGGCTTCGAGGAGATGCTCGAGCGCCTCCGCCAGAAGCGCCTGCAGCAGCTCAAGCGCTACAACCTCAACGACGTCTTCGGCAATATTCGCGAGAAACTCAACGACATCCTTCGCCGCGAGCGGCAGGGCATCAGCGACCGCCTCGAGCAAGCGCCCGAGAGCGCCAAGCGCGTCGTGCAGAAGATCGCGAAGAAGAAGCTCGAGGAACTGGACCGACTGCCGGAGGACGTGGGCGGCACCATCCGCCAGCTCAACGACTACGAGTTCATGGACGAAGGCGCGTCGCAGGCCTTCCAGCAACTCATGGAGGAGCTCAAGCAGCAGGTCTCGCAGACGTACTTCAAGAACATGAGCCGCACCATGCAACAGCTGCGGCCTGAGCAGCTCGGCGAGATCAAGGAAATGATGAAGGCGCTCAACCAGATGCTGCGCGACCGGCTCGAGGGCAAGACTCCCAGGTTCGAGCAGTTCATGCAGCGTTTCGGCCATTTCTTCGGTCTCGACCCGCCGAAGACCCTCGATGAGTTGATCCAGCACCTCGAGAAGCAGATGGCACAAATGGAGTCGCTGATGCAATCACTGTCGCCGGAGATGCGGCAGCAAATGGAAGAGTTGCTCGCCTCCACGCTGAACGATCCCGAGCTGCAGGAGCAGATGGCCGAACTCGCCGCCCAGCTCGAGCTGCTCTCGCCTCGCCCGAGCCTCGGCAACCGCTACGCCTTCTACGGCTCGGAGTCATTACCGCTGCAGGAGGCGCTCTCGCTGATGGAGCGGCTGCAGGGCATCGAGGATCTCGAGGCAGCGCTGCGCGAGGGATACCAGGGCCGGCAGCTGACACCAGAGCAATCGCAACAACTCCAGCAGCTACTCGGGCCCGATGCGCGCCAGGCGGCCGACCAGATGAGCGAGCTGGCTGCGCAACTGGAGAAGAAGGGCTACGTACAGAAGGGCCGGCGCGGCATGGAGTTGACGCCGCGGGGGATGCGCCGCATCGGGCAGAAGGCACTACGGGACCTCTATACCCGGTTGAAGCGCGATCGCTTCGGCGACCACCCGATCAGTGTCCGCGGCCTCGGCTCGGAGCGCTCCGACGAGACGAAGGTCTACGAGTTCGGCGATGCCTTCAACCTGCACGTCGAGCAGACACTGATGAACGCGCTGCGCCGCGAAGGGTCGCAGCAACCGATCAGGCTGAAGACCGACGACTTCGAGGTGTACCGGTCGGAGTTCAGCGCCCAGTCAGCAACCGTGTTGATGATCGACATGAGCCGGTCGATGCCACTGCGCGGCTACTTCTACGCCGCCAAGAAGGTCGCGCTGGCGCTCGATGCGCTGATCCGCAGCCAGTTTCCCCGCGACTTCCTGCAGGTGATCGCCTTCAGTGACTACGCGCGGCCGGTCAAGTCGCACCAGCTGGCGGAGCTGACCTACAACGAGTCGATCTACGGAACCAACATCCAGCACGGCCTGATGCTGGCCCGCCAGTTCCTCAACCGGCATAAGACCGGCAACAAGCAAGTCATTATCGTCACCGACGGCGAACCGACGGCGCACATGGAAGGCCAGCACGCCGTCTTCTTCTATCCACCGCTGCCCGAGACGTTTCAGAAGACGCTGCTCGAAGTCCAGCGCTGCACGCGCGAGCACATCGTGATCAACACCTTCATGCTCGACAACGACTACCACCTGGTGTCGTTCGTCAAGCAGATGACCCGCATGAACGGCGGCCGCGCCTTCTTCGCCAGCGCCGACCGCCTGGGCGACTACGTGTTGCTCGACTACGTCGACCGCAAGCGCAAAGCCAGCCGCTGAGGGAACCGAGACCCGCGCTCAGGCGAGCGAGACAACGAGGCGCAGGTCGTGATCGGAGAATTCGCTGGTCGCATAGAAGTTCCGAGCTCCAGTGGCGATGTGGCCCGGATGGTCCTTGACTAGGCTGGCCAGGACAGCGTTCCGCTCGGCTTCAGGGGTTGCCCAGATCTCTACGAGCCGGTTGACGACGGCGGCGGCATCGGGGTTGGTGGAGGTGCGGCGTACAGCAGCCTCTCTCCGGGTGGTGTCGAACCCGGACCACTCGCGAGCGACGCTCCTTGCACCACCGCCGTGGAGGAAAACCGGCCCCTTGAGCTTCGGCTCGACGCGGGCTCCGGCGGGGTCGTGGACGATCGCGCCGTCGTCCGCTACCTCGATCAGATACACGTAGTGGTTAACCGTGCCCGCCAGCACGCGCTTGCCTGACGCCAGCATCTCCTGCGCCATTGCCTTGCCCTTCTCGGTGGCCAGCCGAGGCTGCCCGCGCACGCTTTCCGATGCGACGGCCAGTCCGCTCTGTTTGGCGACGCGTGCGATGGTGCCGGGAACCGTGACGTCCTGGTAGTTGCCACCCTCGCCGATGGCGGCGGCGGTGACCAGATCGAGAAGGGCAATCCGGTCGACGACCTTGGGGTCGTCAAGAGCGTCGGCAAGCGATACCCATTGGCCCCCCACCTGCACCGATGCCCCAGCGTGGAGTCCACCCGACCGCAGAAGCGCGATGATCTTCGTCCGGACCTCGGCCTCGCCGGCCATGCTGACCAGACCCATCGTCAGCGTGGTCATGTTGCAGATGTTCATGCCGGACGAGCCGTACGACCAGATTCGAACCGCACCTTTGGCGTCGGTGTCCTGGTAGCGGCCCACATCCTGGACAAAATATTTGTCGCTAACGCTCGCGCTGCCGGCGGATGCCGCCGCTACCTGATCGACCGGGACCATGCCCTTCGGACCCGCGCCCGCCGTTGGACCGGGGCCCCATCCGCTCTCGGTTGGGGTCTTCGAGCGGCTGCGGAGAAGCGGGCGGACGACGGTCTCGCGAATGCTGAGCCATCGCATCGTCTCTGGTGAGCCGGGTGCGAGTTTTTCTCCCTTCAGGTCCGGCCTTGCGAGCCAAAACAGCTCATCGGTGAGCTGGTTCTCGCGCGCCGCGACACCGCGCTCGACCGCGCTCGAGAGCAACTGCTCGCCGGCGTTGACCAGGTCACCGACGGCGCGCATGCCCTGCGTCAGCAGCCCGCTGACAGCTTCGTTGCCGGCCTGCCGCTGGAGCCGGAGAATCGTGTCTCGCTCGAGGTTGGGATGCTCGTACCGCCCCGCGGCTCGACCCAGCGTCTTGTTAGCTTTCCGCGACACTGGTCGATGCTGGGGCGAGCGGTCGGGCGCGAAGACAAGCGACCGGTCACTCACGAGGATGCGCCGTCGCATGAGGTCGCTGGGTTGCTCAATTGGGTAGGCTGAAACCAGGGTCCATCTGGATCCTAAGTCGCAGCTTGCCTTCTGCTCGTCGCATTGACTAGTGGCACGAGGGCAGCCGTTGGGGATTCGATGGTTGCCTCTACGGGCAGATCCGTCCTAAGAGGGCTTGATGCCCGCGGCGCGATAGTGGCGGTCCATTTCGGATGCATACCGCTGTCCGACCTCGTCACGGTGCAAGGGCAGCCAATCCGTGAGCCGGGTCGTGCCGCGGGGCGGCTCGCGCGAGACGAGGATGTCGTGCATGAGATCGTCGAGCTCTTCGCGGGTGAGCAGCATGTCGCGGACCACCCGGCCGGCTACGCTGGCGCCGGCCATCGCGAGGACGGGGGCTACGTGCACGACGAGCGTGCGCAGGGTCAGCTCTCGACGGAGGAGTTGTACAAGTTCATCGAAGGTGAAGATTTCCGGCCCGGCTGAATCGACGACAACATTCGCCGGTTGTGCGCCGACCTCGACCAGCAGGTTCGCGTGATCCTTGACGTGCATCGGCTGCAGGCGGTACTGGCCGTCGCCCGGGATCGCAAACACAGGGAGATGGCGCAGCAGCCAGGCGATGTTATTGATCAGCACATCACCTTCGCCAAAGAGAAGGGTCGGCCGGACGATCGCGTAGGAGAGACCCGAGGCGCGGACCGCCTCTTCAAGGGCAGCCTTGCCGCGGTAGTAGCTGCTGGCGGAGGCCGTCGGGTTGGCGATGCTGGTCTGGACGATGCGCCGGACGCCGGCCCGGCGGGCCGCCTCGATCAACCGCCGGGTATTCTCGACGGCGAGGCTGTGGGTCAGACTGCCGTGTGGCGCGCGAACCCAGTAGGTGTTGTAGAGCGTGTCCGTGCCCGTGAGGGCCGTGACCAGGGCGGCACCGTCTGAGAAGTCCAGCGGGTAGCTCGGTATGCGTGTCGCGAGCGGGTGCTCCGACCGGGGATGGTTGGTCAGCGTACGCACGCCGCGGCCGCGCTCGAGCAACTGTTGGGCGACGAAGCGACCGCTGTAGCTGAAGGCACCGGTCACGACGTCGATCGGCGGATTCAGGTGTTGCTTCCCTGCAAGAGAGCCGGTCTCGGCTGGTGACGGGTTCGCGCCGACGCGTATCGACGGCCGAGGAGCGCCTGCTGCCGTGGCAGCCACTCGCTGAACCGAATCGTGCCGCGAGCCGGCTCCGCGGAGACCAGGAGCTCTGCCCGCAGGTCGTCGAGTTGCGCTCGCGTCAGAAGGGCGTCTTTCACGATGAACCCGGCGACCCGTGTCCCTGCCAGCGCGAGGGCGGG
>WNGO01005808.1_pt1 | contig 11060 bp, 12 predicted proteins | sample 5400511 | NCBI WGS metagenome assembly WNGO01 (sample SAMN13153380, study PRJNA577476) | soil metagenome | isolation source: 20 cm soil or saprolite under Garry oak tree replicate 2 | place: USA:California | collected 2016-06-15
ATGAGCCGGAGGCCAGCCATCTCGATTTACTGAGCGCGTTCGTAACAGCAGAACAAATTCACGCCGCGTATCGAGAAGCGATCGCGTGCCGTTATCTCTGGCACGAATTCGGCGATTTGAATCTGATTCTGTAACCGGCGATTTAGCATCGGCGTGCGATTGTAGGGCGTCTGTGTCAGACGCCAATTAATCAGTTCGGCGTTTCACAGAAACGCCCCTACAATTCTTTGTATGATCAACACGTATGGCCTCACCCACATCGCCCTGGCGGTGAAGAGCGCGAAACGATCGTTCGAGTTTTACCGGAAAATCTTCGGTGTGATCAAAGTGTACGATCAGAACGGATGGATCCAGGCGCAAACGCCCGGCGCGCGCGACATCATTGTATTCGATGAAAGCGCGCCGCGGATCGGGAAACCGGGCGGCATTCCGCATTTCGGTTTTCGTCTGGTCAATCCCAAAGAGATCGATGCTACTGTAAGAGCCGTGAAAGAAGCGGGCGGAAAAATCTTAGACAAAGGTGAGTTTTGCCCCGGTGAACCTTATTTGTTTTTCAAAGATCCAGACGGATATGAAGTTGAGATCGCGTTCGAGCCGCCGACGCCGGTCGATCCCAAGCCGGAGAAGAAATGATTTCTTTCATCGTTCCCGCCTACAATGAAGAGCTTGAGCTTTTATCGACGATCACGGCGATTCGGGCTGCAGGATCCGTTGAGACTCGGCAGTATGAAATTATCGTTGTCGATGATGCATCGGCGGATGCGACAGCCCAAATCGCTGCGATGGCAGGCGCCCGCGTCATATCGATCAATCGACGCCAAATCGCGGCGGCACGTAACGCCGGGGCACGCGCTGCGCGGGGTGACTACTTGTTTTTCGTCGATGCCGATACGCGAATTAACCGGACGCATATTGTCGAAGGCATCGCTGCTCTCGAAGCCGGTTACGCGGGCGGCAGCGCGCGCGTTGTGACGGATGGATTCATTCCGCTGTGGGGCCGCATCTTCGTGCGCATTTTTTGCACTGTTTATTTTGGGCTTAATCTCGGCGCGGGCGCATTTCTTTTCACAACACGGCGCAATTTCGATGCGATTGGCGGCTTTGATGAGCAGTATTTTATCGGCGAAGAAGTTTACTTTAGTCTCGCCCTGAGAAAACTTGGGCGCTTCAAAGTGCTGCGTGAACCGATCCTGACATCCGGGCGGAAATTGCGCATGTATTCGGCGCGGCATGTTCTCGTCCGGTCATTCTGGATCATTATTGGCGGGCCGACCGCCGCTCGTTCACGCGACAAACTCGATGTTTGGTATGACGGCAAACGCGAAAAGCGTGCCGCGTGACGTCTCGAGACGCGTCTTCTCACGCGCGGATCTAAGCAATTGCGGTTGGGAAAAGGCGCCATTACACCAGAATGCGGTTGCGCGTGGAGAAGCGGGAGTAGAGGGAACCGTCGTTCCTGTCGAAATCGAATCTTCTTATATGAAAAGATTAAGCTTAATCATTGCGGCATTCTTCCTGGTGATCGGCGCCGTTGTTTCGCGCACAGACATGACCGCGGAGCTCAAGAGAACGACCGTCGATATCAACACTCAGGCACAAACAAAGGATGGACGCACCCGCGTCTTAATGGCGATTTCCAGCGAGACCGGCGTTCCGGTGACTACGCTCCAAACGGAGCAATCAGCGAACGGGCTTGGGTATGGAGACCTGCTGATTGCAAACTTGGTGGCGTCCGAATCTGGCAAAAACGTTAACGAAGTGGTGGCGATGTTCAAAGCTGGTCAAGGCGGCTGGGGCAAAATTGCCAACGACCTCGGTTTGAACCTTGGCCAAATCGTGAGCAAGGCGCGGCAGGCAGAACAGGCAGCGCTCAATGCACAAAGCAAGAACGCCACCGCGTCTGACAAGAGCCAGGAAGGCCCAGCGATGGGTCGTGGACGGGGCACTGGTTTCCAAGAACAACAAAATTCCCGGGCCACGAGCCAGGGCCGTAGCCGTCCATAAGCCACCAAGGCTCAAAATTGGCGCCCTCCATCGGTTTGGGACCGGCACGGCGCCGCGTTAGCGGCGCCGCGTGGCTTATTGCCTGTAACAGAGCCATTCCTGATATCGGTCGTGCCAGCGCCGAACGGAGCCAATGGTAGTTGCTAAAGCGCGTTCTTCATTTAGAATAGGCACTTCGTAATGGCAGAGAGCACGCAAACGTTGAGCTTCAAGGAGTTCCAACTGCATGAAAAAGATACGGGCAGCGCGGATGTGCAGGTCGCACTTCTCACGCGCCGGATCGAGCATTTGACCGAACACCTCAAGAGCAACGCCAAAGATCATTCCTCGCGCCGCGGCCTTCTCAAGATGGTCGCGCAGCGCCGGAGTTTACTTGATTATTTGAACAGGTCGCAAGCCGATCGCTATAAAAGGTTGATCGAGAAGCTGAACCTGCGCAAATAATCGCGTCGATCTTTAAGGAAGTCCGCGTTCAATTGTTTGCCCGCTCGAAGTCAGAGTTAAATTAGAAACACAACAGAATCAGCAGTCCAGGCCGAGCGAACCACCTTGGATTTTAGGTTTTAGCCCCGAAAGCTTTCGGGGTTAAAACCTACAGTCAGGGTGACCGGCCTGGAACTCGCACATCCAGGAAAGTAAAATGCAACAAAAGGTCACGGCCCAAATTGGGGCTACTCAAATCTCTATCGAAACCGGCAAAATCGCCAGGCTCGCTGATGGCGCGGTCGTCGTCTCATGCGGCGACACCATGGTAATGGCTAGCGCCGTCTCGGCCACCATTATCAAGGAAGGTCAGGATTATTTCCCCCTCATGGTCGATTATCGTGAAAAAGCGGCCGCGGCGGGGAAATTTCCCGGCGGCTATTTCAAGCGCGAAGGACGGCCGACGGAAAAGGAAACGCTCACTTCGCGCATGATCGATCGGCCGCTCCGGCCACTTTTTCCGCACGGTTATTTTTACGACACGCAGGTGATCAGCTTGCTCCTTAGCGCGGACGGCGAAAACGATCCCGACATTTTGGCGCTCAACGGGGCGTCGGCGGCGCTTTGCGTTTCCGATATTCCATTCGCCGGACCAATCGGCGCGGTTCGGGTCGGTCGGGTGGCCGGACAGTTCGTCGCCAATCCAACGCATGCCGAGCGCGAACGGAGCGATCTCGATCTGATTTATGTAGGCACGGAAAACGACGTCATCATGATCGAGGGTGCGGGAAAGGAAGTTTCCGAAGCTGATCGGGCGCGCAAAAGCAATCGATGCGCTACGCGAAGAAGTGAAGGCGTCGATCCTGGAAAAACATCCCGAAGCCGACAAGTTCGCCATGGCGCAGGCGTTCGATTACGTGCAGAAGAAAGCGTTTCGTAAAAGTATTCTCGAAAAACGGAAGCGCATGGACGGTCGCAGCTATCAAGATCTTCGTCCGATTTCATGCGAGGTCGGCGTCCTGCCGCGTACACACGGTTCGGCGATTTTCCAGCGCGGCGAAACACAGGCCCTTGCCCTCACCACGCTCGCGCCGATCGAAGAAGCGCAAATGATCGATGCCTACGGCGGGGGCGAACAATCGAAGCGGTTCATTTTGCATTACAACTTTCCGCCGTTCAGCGTCGGAGAAACGGGCCGCACCGGCGGGGCGAGCCGGCGTGAGATCGGTCACGGCGCGCTGGCCGAACGCTCGCTCGAGCCGATTGTGCCCAGTGAAAATGATTTTCGTTACGCCATTCGCATCTCCAGCGAGATTATGGAATCCAATGGTTCGACATCAATGGCAAGCGTGTGTGGTGGAATGCTTTCGCTCATGGACGCTGGTGTTCCGATTAAAGGCATGGTCGCGGGAATTTCTGTCGGGCTCGTCACCGAACACGGCGAAGACCGACAATTGAAACGTTACGAGCTCCTTACCGATATTATCGGCTCCGAGGACCATTTCGGGGACATGGATTTCAAGCTGTGCGGCACCGATAACGGCGTCACCGGTTTCCAGCTCGACCTCAAACTTCCCGGCGTCAGCCACAAAATCATGGCTGAAGCGATCCAGCGCGCGAAAGAAGCCCGCACGAAAATTCTCGAACTCATGCGCAGCTCCCTCGACAAGCCGCGGTCGGAATTATCGAAGTACGCGCCGCGCATTGAAACGGTTAAAATCAATCCAGAGAAAATTGGCGCGCTGATCGGGCCCGGCGGCAAGACCATTAAGGGCATCGTCGCGGAGACTGGCGCCGAAATTAACATCGAGGACGATGGCTCAGTACACATCTACGCGACTAGCGGCGAGAGTATGGCGCGCGCCAAAGAAATCATCGGCGGCATGACGCGGGAAATTGAGATTGGCCAGACTTACCAGGGCCGCGTCGTTTCGGTGAAAGAATTTGGCGCCTTTGTCGAGGTTTTCCCTGGCAGGGACGGGCTCGTGCATATTTCGGAACTCGCGGATTTCCGGGTGAAACGAACGGAAGACGTGGCCAAAGTTGGCGACATGATTTGGGTCAAGTGCATCGGGATCGATGACAAGGGTCGCGTAAAGCTTTCGCGTAAAGCGGCGCTCAAAGAACGCGCCGAGGCCGAGACTGGTCAGCCGACGCCGGAGCCGGCCGAAACACACTGATTCTTCTATTTGTCATTCGCAGTGAAGTGAAGAATTTCACTTTGTCGCGAAAGCTGCGGTTCAACAGCTGAAGCACACGGAATGATTACGCCCACTCGACTTTCCTACGGCGTGCTCGCCCTCACAATCGTACTTGCTGGATTGTTGCATCTTGGACCACCGCTGCTGGTCGTCTTTTTCTCCTACTTCGCATTGCGTCAACTGTTCTATCTCACCAAAAGAAGGTGGCTCGCGCTGATTTTGTTCATTGTTGTTGTCGCAGGGATCGCCGCCGCCGCCGTGTATTTTACGCGTGCCGTCCTGGTCGCGTTGCCCGACGTGGCTGACACTTCAATTCCCTCCGCTAGTGCCTGGGCGCAGCGGCGTCAGATTGAATTGCCTTTTACCGATTTCGAGAGCCTGCGAGCGTTAGTGATCGACACGCTCAAGCAAGAAGCCCACTACCTGCGAAACGTCGCGCATTTTGCCAGGAGCACTACGACCCTGTTGGTTTTTAGTGTCATCGGAATTGTCGCAGCGGTGAGTTTGTTTTTTAAAAGTGGTCTGGATCCTTATCGGAATACGCACTCGGTGAAGAACAATCTCTATTCCATTTGCTCCAATGAGGTCTCGACGCGCTTCCGCGATTTCTATCGCAGTTTCGCCACCGTCATAGGCGCGCAGATCACGATTTCGCTGATCAATACAATGTTAACGGCGATATTCGTTCTCGCCGTTCGTCTGCCGTACGGGCCCCTCGTTGTCGCGGTCACATTTCTCTGCGGGCTCGTCCCCATCGTCGGCAACCTGGTGAGTAATACCGTCATTGTTTTCATTGCGTTGACGGTTTCCTTGAAGCTGGCGATCGGTGCTCTCGTGTTTCTGGTTGTAATCCATAAACTCGAATATTTTTTAAACAGCAAAATCATCGGCGACCGGATTCAGAACCCGGTTTGGCTGACGTTGATCGCGCTCATCATTGGCGAAAGACTCATGGGTATACCCGGACTGATCCTCGCGCCGGTCGTACTAAACTACGTCCGAGTTGATATGTTGAAGATTGAAGTCCCGTTGCCGAAAAGCTCGGAATAACAGTTGCAGTTGCATTTGGTGGAGCGCGCATGTCCCGCGTGCTGGTAGCGGTGTCTCACCGCAACCATCTTGTCCTGGCGGTGTTACTTGCATCGCCACGATCGCAAGCTCACACTTCACTGCAGTGCGTCTAAATCATGAAGTTCGCGATCACGTGAGGTCGTCGCCAGCACGCGAGACGCGTGCGCTACCCACATCATGAAGGCTGGTTTCTTGGAGAAATTAATCGAGCGGCTCGGCCGTATCGGGCCGGAAGAGGTGCAGAATTATTTTTTGCGCCTGGCGCAGGAGAAAGGCTTTCTGGAAACGGTTTTCAACGCCATCCAGGAAGGAATCATCGTGACCGATTCGAAAGGGCGCATCACCTACCTCAACGATGCCGCCTGCGAATTGTTTGGGCTCGAAGCCGACGATGCTATCGGCAAACGGCTCGACGAACGCGTGCGCGGTCTCGATTGGGATTCACTAACGCAAAGCGGGGGACCGACCACTCGCGACATGGAAATCTTTTATCCAGCGAATCGCTTCATCAATTTTTACATCGTGCCGTTGATGATCGAACACCGCGAGACCGGTGCTCTAGCCGGAGTCGCTGACTCCGGACATCGAAGCCAAGCGAGAGTTAACGGAACGACGGCCGGGGTCACCGACCCCAGCTACAGCGAGCAGGTTGGTCATGCCATGATCCTGCGCGACATCACTGAGAGCCGGCGCTCAGCGCAGCAAACGATCGAGTCCGAGCGATTAAATGCGCTAACACTGCTAGCGGCCGGCGTGGCGCACGAGATTGGCAATCCGCTCAACTCGCTTCATATCCATTTGCAATTGATGGAGCGCAAAGTTCGCGAGCTCAATGAGAATGCGAAGGCAGAACTTCAAGAATCGATCGATATTTCGCGCTCCGAGATCAATCGGCTCGATTCGATCGTCACGCAATTCCTGCGCGCAATCCGGCCCTCGAGGCCGGAGCTGCATCCCGAAAACGTAAATGCGATTGTCGAGGAAGCGGTCCGTTTTTTCACGCCCGAAATTCGGGACCGCGACGTTGTGGTCGAACAAGAACTCCGCTCCGACCTACCGTTGCTCCAAATTGATCGCGGTCAGATGAAGCAGGCTTTTTACAACGTGATTAAGAACAGTCTCGAAGCCATGAAGCGCCGCGGCATTCTGCGCATTCGCAGCGACATGGACGATACGCATGTCCTCATCCGTTTCATCGACACCGGTGGCGGCATGTCAGCCGCAAATTTGAGCCGTGTTTTCGAACCTTACTTCACAACCAAGCCATCTGGCACAGGTCTTGGGCTGTTGATTGTTCGCCGCATTGTGCGCGAACACGGTGGCGAACTTTCCATCGAAAGCAGCGAAGGCAAAGGTCTTACGCTAACGATCCGATTGCCTTACATCGACAAGCGCGTGCGCATGCTGGAAGCAGGCGATTCGCAAAAAGAATGACTGCACCTGCGGTCGCCGACCGCGCACCCACCAAATCGGACTCTCACCGTGATCCCTTCGCTCCATCTTCATCCGCTTTCCGCTGTAATTGCAGTAACGTTTTCCTTGGTTTTGCTGGGCAGTGCAAATTCATTCGGCTTCGGCTGCCATTTGTTGCGATTGTTTAGAAGATTGAGCGCAAGAGGCCGCCCTCGACGCGTAGGGCTGCGCCGTTGGTTGCCAATGAGAGAGGACTGGCAACGAACGTCACGAGCGCGGCAACTTCATCTATCGTGGCGAAGCGCTGCAAAAGCGAGCTCGGACGTGTTGCGCGAAAGAATTCCTTCTCTATCTCGTCGGGCGCGACATTTTTCGTACTTGCCATGTCGGAGATGAATTTCTCAACGCCTTCCGAGCGGGTCGGGCCGGCAAGCACCGAATTCACCGTTACATCAGTACCCGCCGTCGTTTCCGCCAACCCTCGCGCGAGCGCGACCTGCATCGTCTTTGTGACACCGTAATGAATCATTTCGACTGGGATGTTCGCGGCGGATTCGCTGGAAATGAAAATAATGCGTCCCCAATTGACCGTTTTCATCCGCGGCAGGTAATGGCGCGACAGGCGGACGCCGCTCATAAAGTTTGTCTCGATAATCGTGTGCCAGTCGTTGTCGGTGATTTGCTCGAACGGCTTCGGCTCATAAACACCGAGGTTGTTGACAAGAACATCGATCGTGGGCACGGCCTGGATGCATTTTGAGGCCCCGTCCGGCGTTGCAAGATCGGCGGCGATCCCGCTGATTTTCACGTCGCGGCTTTCGCGCCGGACGTTTTCAATGGCCTCATCAACTCGCTCCTGAGTGCGACCAGTGATCACGACTGACACGCCTTCTCGCGCCAGGGCGCGGGCAATCGCGAATCCAATTCCGGCCGTCGAACCGGTGACCAACGCTGTCTTCGCCTTCAATTGTAGATCCATATTGCTGTTCCTTTCTTCAGTTCGTTTCCCTTTTGTAGTGTCCCCGAATTTCTCCGGCGCAGGTGATCGATAAAAGCGTTCATGTGTCCGGTTCGTGATTGCCTAGCGAATTACTGCGCAGAGTGGAAGCGCCCTATCTAGGCGATCGGCCCGATCACTCCAAACTGCGCCAACTCCAGCCGCAATTCGAGCTGAAATCAGGATGGGTGTCGACGCGATTCGGGCCAGAATGGAATCAGTTCCGCGGTTTTATCGCCAGCCTGATAGCGCCGATTCAACTCGACCTCGATCGCCTTGATCTCGTCTTGCTGTGGCAGAGCTTGCCCGTGATAGATGTATTCCGGTACACCATGGCGACTCTGGGCCAGCGGAGTCATTCCGTAGAGGTCGAGGCGGCGCTGCTGCAATTGCGCCGTGCTCCAGTTGGCGTACATCCTGCTCCGATAGCCCCATACTTCGGCCGTGGTAGAATAACGGCTATACGGATAACCGGTTGTTACGGCCGGTGGTGGAGGCTGTGCCGCGCAGCCGACGAAGCCAGCGGCAAGTATTAGTGCCAATAATTGTTTAATTTTCATGTCTTAAGCTCGGTCGCGCCTGCTTCGTTGCCATTGCGCGTCGGTGGGATTTTGCGGTGACACCTAAGAGTTGATGCTCGTTCCCTCCTTCGAGGTAGAAGCGTGGGCAATTCGCACCTAGGGGCTTAAAACGGTGCATGCGCAGGCAGATTTTCTTCGATGCCTGTGATCAAGTCTGGAATGCTGATCGGCTTGGCGAGAAATGGATGTCCGTGGATCCTCAAGCCCGATGTTGTTTCGGCTTTCGTCACAAGAGCCGTCAGAAAGACAAACGGTGTTCTATGCAACGCCGGATCGGATTGAATCCGTGCGGCGACTTCGCCGCCATCCGTTTCCGGCATTGCAATGTCGAGCAGGATAAGGTCGGGTTTAAGACTCTGGGCTGTTTGATGGGCCTTGGTCGCATCGTTCTCTTCGCAGACGAAGTAGCGACCCGTCCTCTCCAACGCGAGCTTGGCAGAATGGGTGAAATCGCTGTTGTTATCGATGATCAAGATGCACCGCCCTTCTTTAAGCGTTTCAAAGACCTGCGGGAAAAAATTTGCTTCAATGATTCTGCTCATAATGTCTCTTTCATGCCGATGTAATGTTTGCGCTGAATCACTGTTTGAACGTTGTATGATGGGTGCTTTTCCTAAGCCTCGACCGGAAGCGCGATTGCAACCGGCCGCTCCTTTTGGCTGAGCGCGCGGCGTAATTTCGAGAGCGCGATGTTCTGCAATTGACGGATCCGCTCACGCGTGACACCCAACTTCTCGCCGACTTCTTCGAGCGTCTTCCGCTTTCCGCCGTTGAAACCAAAACGCTGGGAAATGATTTTCTTCTCCCGATCGTCGAGTACTTCGAGCAAGCCGCCGACCTCGCTGTGCAGGTCCTTGTCGCGCAGCAATTCAAACGGCGTTCGCGCCTCTTCGTCTCCGACAGCTTCGCCAAACTCCGTCGAATCATCGTCACCAATTGGCGCGTCAAGCGAAGCAGGACGAATCGAAGCGGTCTTTAATTGCGAAATTTTTTCGCTAGCAATGCCGATCTCTTCGCCAAGCTCGTCATCGGTTGGCTCGCGGCCGAGCTCCTCGCTCATCTGTAGCGCAACGCGGCGTATCTTCGAAATCTTGTCGCCGAGATGGACAGGCAATCGGATTGTTTTGCTCTGATTGGAAAGAGCGCGCTTAATGGATTGTCTGATCCACCACGCCGCATAAGTACTGAGCTTTGCGCGCTTCGATGGATCGAACCTTTCGACTGCCTTCATTAATCCGATGTTTCCTTCGGAGATGACGTCAAGAAGCGGCAAACCGAGATTTGCATAGTCTTGTGCGATCGTGACAACGAGACGTAAATTCGAACTGATCATGAGCGCGCGCGCATTGCGATCGCCGTTTTTGATCTTCGCTGCGAGCTCGATCTCCTGTTGCGGCGTCAAGAGGGGGATTCGCCCGATCTCACGCAGATAGCGCTTGATTGCGGTATCGTTAGTTTTAGCAGTCATATCGCTTTAATGAAGTGGGTTGTTAAACGCACAAAGATACCTGCCCTCTCCAATCTGCCGCTATTGGGCAATCGTAGGATTTTGCAGTGCCCCTTAAGAACTGATGGCCGCTCCCTCTTTTGAGATAGCGCCTCGTCAAGACTGCGCCGGATGTGGGTTCGGTTGGGAGAGGTCAGAACCGAATGACTTGCTTTCGGCCCGCGCGTCCCTCCAGGACAGCTTGGTAAGCACGCGGCCCTTGCTCGATAGCAATACCATCTAACTCAGGCGGCGTCAGGACGCCGGCGTTCACCAGTGGGACGATTTCTCGCAGGACACCCGCGCTCTCGGAGAAGGAAAGCTTCAAGGTGTCAACGCCAATCAGTCGTGCTTCACGGTGATAGAAGTCTACCAAACTGAACGAAACTCTCGCCTCGATGGATGCGATTACTACGTGACGACCGCGATGCGCCAGACATTGGTTGACCGACTCAAAGGATGATCCTCCTACCATATCAAGAATGAGGTCCGCTCCCTTACCTTGCGTGACTTCGAAAAGACCTTGAGGTAGGGGTTCCTTCTCAAGGATAAGCCAATCATCGGAAGGGATGCCAGCGGTCCTAGTGCGGTCGGCCTTCTTTCTGAGAACGCCGATGACTCTTTTGGCGCCGATATGCTTCGCGATCTTCACCGCGGCAGATCCGACCGCGCCCGTCGCTCCGAGCACTAGAACAATATCATTGGGGGACACGCGACCCGCTTTGACGATCGCGCTCCATGCAGTCAGATACCCTAGGCCTAAAGCAGCTGCTTGCTCGAAACTGAGCTGCTTGGGTTTCTCAACCAAGGCCTCGACCGGCACGGACACAAACTCTGCGTGTGAACCATTCCGCCCAAACCCCAGGTTTCCACCGGTTCCAAAG
>WNGO01008014.1_pt1 | contig 11059 bp, 14 predicted proteins | sample 5400511 | NCBI WGS metagenome assembly WNGO01 (sample SAMN13153380, study PRJNA577476) | soil metagenome | isolation source: 20 cm soil or saprolite under Garry oak tree replicate 2 | place: USA:California | collected 2016-06-15
AGCCCGAGCGCGGCTTCCTCGATCTTCGCCAGGATTTTCTTCGTGTACGTCGCCCCGGGATGATCCGACGGGACGAGGTGCTCCCGCCGCCGGCTGCCCTCGACGCCCCCCCTATAGGGCTGGTAGACGGTGGACACGAGCAGGATCGATCCGCGGCCCAGCGTGTCGGGGCGGACCTGGAACACCATACGCACGCTGCGCTCCGCCTCGGGATAGATCTGTGCGTCCGGCTGGAGGGGGGTGAGATCGATGTATTCCGTTTCGACGCGCCCTGCGTCCTCGTCGGTGATGCGCAGTCCCAACCCCTCTTCCGACAGGACGTTCAACGTTGCGCGCGTCGTAACGTGCACCGACGCGCTGATGATCTTGCGGATGGTCACGTTTCCCGTCGCGGGCGTCGCCTTGGTAGCGGGCGTTTGACACGCCGCCAGGACGCCGAGCAGTGCCAAGCGTTTCATGTGCCTCCGTATTTCTGCTTGAGGGCGTCGAGCAGCCGCTGGGCGATGCGGTGGCCATCGTGCGACGCGGGCACCGCCGCCTCGAGATCACGCTCGGTGCGGGACGGGTCGTAGCGCAGCCGGTAGACCGGGTCCACCGTCAGGCGCGTGCGCCCCGGCACGTCGGGGTCGGCCCAGCAACGCAACTTGACCGTGGCGGACAAGTCGGGCACGTCGCCGCTGCCCCTGCGTGTCGCCTTGGTGTGGGTGTCGTACCACGCGGTCTCGACGTAGCCGTCTCGGGGGCTGGTTTGGACCACGCCGAGCCCCTCACCCGCGAGCCATTCGGCGGCCGCCGCGGCGATGCGCGCGGGCGGGGCGTTGAGCGTCGCCACCAGCGCCTCGGGGAGCGGTTGGAAGGCTGGTCGCGTGGTGACAGGGGAGCAGGCGGCGCAAAAAACAAATGCGAACGCGGAACGCGGAATGCGGAACAGTGCGATCGGCCTGCCGTTCCGCGTTCCGCGTTCCGAGTTCCGCGTTGCCAGCATCAGTGTTTGTGGGGCGGGGTGCCAGGGGCGTGGACGTGCCCCGTGTCGGCGTGGCTGGTGTCGGCCGGCGCGGCGTCGTCATCGTCGTCGTCCGCGTCGCCATCGTGATGGTGGTGGCCCGCCGCGCGGTCCTGGATCTCCGTCTGCATCGTGGCGGCGGGGATCCCGGCGGCGTGTTCGAACATCATGTCGCCGCCCACGTCACCCGTCCACATGAGAAGCGCGAAGCCCGCGACGCTGAGCACGCGCAGGAACGCCTCTTCGGTGGGCGTGAGCGCGAAACGGCGCACCAGCTTGATGCCGAGGATCACCGTGAACACCGTCATCGTCACGAGCGCCAGCGTCCGGTGCAGCGTCATCAGGTCGTGAATCGCCTCACCGTGCTCGATCACGTCCGAAGCCAGCAACCCCGCGATTACGGCCATCCAGCCACCGATGACGCCCGCCCACAGCGTCCACAGGGCGGCCCAGCGCAGCGATTCGCGCTTCCATCCCCAGGCCGCGAAGTCGAACAGCACCGCGACGGTCAGCAGGGCCGCGGGCAGGTCGTTCAGAATGGCGTGCAGGCGGGGCATGTCGAAGCCGAAGATGTGCATGCAGTCCTCTCACAATCCCAGGTTGGAGACGGTCGGCGGATTGGTCGCGTAGTCGTAGAAGCCCTTGCCGGTCTTCTTGCCGTGCATGCCGGCCAGCACCATGCGCTTGAGCAGCGGCGGCGGCGCATACTTCTGTTCCTTGTACTCCGCGAACATGATCTCGGCGATCTTGTAGGTCGTGTCGAGCCCCACGAAGTCGAGCAGCGTGAGCGGGCCCATCGGATAGCCGCACCCGAGCTGCATCGCTTTGTCGATGTCGGGCGTGCTCGCCACGCCGTGCTCCAGCGCGCGAATGGCGTCGAGCAGGTACGGCACCAGCAACAGATTGACGATGAACCCCGAGTTGTCCTTCGCGGTCAGCGCTTCCTTGCCCAGCGACTTCCCGAACGCGAAGGCGCGCTGGAACGTCTCCGGCGACGTGGTGACCGTGCGCACCACCTCCACCAGCCCCATCAGCGGGACCGGATTGAAGAAGTGCAGCCCCACGAAACGGTCGGGCCGCTTGGTCGCGCCGGTCATCGCGGCGATGGTGAGGCTCGACGTGTTCGAGGCGAAGATGGTGCGCGGGCCGCACAGCCCGTCCAGCTCCGTCCACAGCGCGTTCTTGACGGCGAGGTCTTCGGTCACGGCTTCGACGACGATATCGCACCCTTTGAGATCGGCCACGGCAGTGGTGAAGCGCAGGCGCTTGAGCGTGGCGTCCTTGTCTTCGGCCTTGAGCTTGCCTTTCTCCACGAACTTGGCGAGCGATTTGTCGATGCCGGCCTTGGCTTTCTCGAGAATGGCGGGCGTCACATCGCGTACCACGGTCTCGTAGCCCGCCGCCGCCGCCACCTGCGCGATGCCCGAGCCCATGAGGCCCGAGCCCAGCACGCCGACCGTCTTGATGTCGCTCATGAAGTTCCGTGATCCGTTGTCTGTCGTCCGTTGTCCGTCAGAAATCGAGGGTCTTCTTGATCTCGTCCGCGATGCGCGCGAGCGGGCTCGCGCGCTGGCCCGGCAACGCGTGGTCGGCGCGAATCTCGCCGCGCTCCAGGCGGTCGAGCACCTGCTCGAGGCCCACTTCCACACGCGCCGCGAGACCACGGTGCGTCCGCGCCAGCGCCAGACCGCCCAGGCCGCCGGCCGCCGCCGGTACGAGCGCCACCGCCTCGGCTGCCCCGACCGCGAGACCCAACGACAGGGCCGCGAGCGTCGCGAGGGTCCCAAGCGCCGCGAGCGCGCTCGCACCGGCGAGGCGTTGGCGGCGCAAGTTGCGCACGTCCGCCACCAGCTGCACGTGGCAAAACCCTTTCTCGAGCGGCGTCACCTGGCCCGCGATCTCCAGGGCATTGGCGAGCGCATAGGCGCGGCCCGTCACCTTCAAGCCCCGCTGCATCGACGCGAGAAAGCCGCTCTTGGGCTCCCAGGTGACGCGATCGGGGAAGCGCCGCTTCACCTGGAGCAGCTCGTCGCCTTCCATCCAGCGCGCCAGCGCGCGCTCGATGGCGGTCGGGTCGCCCGGGACCACGCGGTACGCGGACACGCGCGCGGGTCCGGCGATGGCGCCCCACAATCCGCCGGCCGGCTCCGGCGCCGCCCGCGTCTGCTCTTCGAGTAAGGCCTGCCGGAGATACTGCGCCGGGATGCCGACGTCGTCACCGAGCTTGAGCAGGTCGGCCCGCGTCAGGCCGTCGCCGACGTCCTGCTCCCCCGCTTGCAGCTCCGCGGCCCGCTTGAGAATGCGATCGAGCGCCTCGCGGCCGATCAGCTCGCCGGCCATCTCAGACGTTCGTCTTGGTGACGCTCCGCGGCGCGGGCACCGCTTCCCCCGACGCTTTCTCGGGCAGGGCGGCCGGATAGCCCGTGCGGTTGCCCACCGCGTCCAGGATGCCTCGGAACAAGTCGATCGGCACGGGAAAAATCGTGGTGGAGCTCTTCTCGGAGGCGATTTCGGCGACCGTCTGCAGGTAGCGCAGCTGGATCGCGGCGGGCTCCCGGCCGATGATGTGCGCCGCCTGCGCCAGCTTCTCCGCCGCCTGCAGCTCGCCTTCGGCGTTGATGATCTTGGCGCGGCGTTCGCGCTCGGCTTCCGCCTGGCGCGCCATGGCGCGCTTCATCTCGGGCGGCAGGTCCACGTCCTTCACTTCCACCGCCGATACCTCGATGCCCCAGCTCTCGGTGCGCTGGTCGATGATGTTCTTCAAGACCGCGTTGATCTTCTCGCGGTTCATCAGGAGCTCGTCCATCTCGGTCTCGCCCAGCACGGACCGCAGCGTGGTCTGCGCCAGCTGGCTCGTGGCGTAGAGATAGTTCTCCACGCCGATGATCGCCTTGGCCGGGTCGACCACCCGCATGTAGAGGACGGCGTTCACCTTGATCGAGATGTTGTCGCGCGTGATGACGTCTTGCGGCGGGATGTCCATCGCGATCACCCGCAACGACACCTTCTGCATTTTGGTGAGCACGGGCGGCAGCCAGATCAGGCCGGGTCCCTTCGCGCCCCACGAGCGGCCCAGCACGAACAGCACGCCGCGCTCGTACTCTTTGAGAATGCGGAGGCCCGAGAACAGATACGCGGCGACGACCGCGAGCAGGGGCAGCAAGGTGCCTTCCATTCGGCCCTCCTAGGCGGGGAACGCTTCGACGATGACCGCCGCGCCCTGGCCGCCGCCGGATCCAGGCCGAGCTCGCGCTCGACGGCCAGATACTGCGGCGCGAACGCTTCGTTCACTTCCACCAGGTCCATCTGCTCGAGCTTCATGCCGGCTTTGGCCAGCGCCTTGCGCGCCGCCGGCGCCGGACCGATGCCCATGAACTTGGGCTCGACGCCCGCCACCGCCCACGACACCAACCGGCCGATCGGCTTCAAACCGCGCGTCTTGGCGAATCCTTCCCCGGCCACGACCACCGCGGCCGCGCCGTCGCAGATGCCCGACGCGTTGCCCGCGGTCACGAGCCCGTCCTTCTTGAAATAGGGCTTGAGCCCGGCGAGCCCTTCGGCGGTCGTATCGGACCGCATGTGCTCGTCGGCGCGGAAGTCCACCATCTGGCCCTTCTTCTTTATTGGGACGGCGACGACCTCGTCCTGGAACACGCAGGCGTCCCAGGCTTGCTTGGCGCGCTGTTGGGAGCCCAGCGCCACCTCATCCACTTCCTTGCGCGTGAGCTTGTATTTCTCGGCGAGCCCTTCGGCCGTCTCGGCCATCGAGAGGCCGCACATCGGGTCGGTGAGCGACGCCCACAGCAGGTCTTCGAGCGGCGCCGCCGGCCCCAGCCGCAGACCCCAGCGCGCGCCACGGACCACGTGCGGCGCCTGGCTCATCGATTCCGTGCCGCCGGCCAGCACGGCATCGGCTTCGCCCAGCAGAATCAACTGGGCCGCCTGGGTGATCGCTTCGAAGCCGGAGCCGCAGAGGCGGTTCACGGTGACGGCGGGGACCTCGATCGGGAGGCCGGCTTTGAGCGCGACGTGGCGGGCGCAGTAGATCGCGTCGGCCGAAGTCTGGAGTGCGTTGCCGAACACGCTGTGCCCGATGTCGGTTACCGCGACGCCGGAGCGCTCGATCGCGGCCTTGGCGGCCACGGCGCCCAGCTCGATGGCCGAGAGATCCTTGAGCGAGCCGCCGAACGCGCCGAAGCCCGTGCGGACGCCCGAAAGAAAGACGATGTCGGTATTGGAGCCTTGCGTCTTCATCGAAGAAAACTCCCTACGTGTGTAACGAGACGGCGGAATATAGGGGCGGCGACGCTTATTTGCCCTCCCGCACCCCCACTTCATCGAGATGCTTCAGGAGATCCGCGGGGTCCTGGTAGACGCGATACGCGCCCGCCTGCTGCAGCTCATCCTCGCCATAGCCGCCCGAGAGCAGGCCGACGCCGAGCGCATGGGCGCGCCGCGCGGCGAGCAGGTCCCACACGCTGTCGCCGACCACGATCGACTCCTCGACCGGCACGCCCAGCCGCCCGGCGGCCGCGAGGAACAGGTCGGGATCGGGTTTGGCGTGCTCCACTTGATCGCGCGTCACCACCGGCACGCCGGCGGGAACGCCGAGCGAATCGAGCAGCGGCTGCGCGCTCTCGAGGCGCCCGCTGGTGGCGATCGCCCAGGGCACGCGCGCCTTGGTGAGATAGGTGAGCAGCTCGCGCGCGCCCGGCAGCGGGCGCACGCCCTTCACCTGCCGCGCGAACGACTCCTTGTGGATGCGCAGCACCCGGGCGGTCTCCTCGTCCGACATGCGGCGCCCGGTTTCGCGCAACAGCGCGTTCAAGAACAAGCCGCCGCTCATGCCGATGCGCCGGTGGATGCGCCAGACGGAGAGCTCGATGCCGGCGCCCTCCAGCGCATCGCGCCAGGCGAGCACGTGCTGGTACACGCTGTCCACCAGCGTGCCGTCGAGATCGAAGAGAAACGCGGGGCTGCTCACAGGCGCTCCATCACGGCGGCGGCGGCGTCACGCGTGCTCGCCGTACCGCCCAAGTCCGGCGTGCGCGCGCCGGCGGCGAGTGCGTCTTGCACAGCGCGTTCGACCCGGCGGGCGGCGTCGGCGTGGCCCAGCTGCTCGAACATCAGCGCGCCCGTGAGTACCGCGGCCATCGGATTGGCGACGCCTTTGCCGGCGAGCGGCGGCGCCGATCCGTGCACCGGCTCGAACAGGCCCGCGCGCCCGGGATGGAGGTTGGCGCTCGCCGCGAGCCCCAGCCCGCCCACGAGCCCCGCACCGAGGTCGGAGAGGATGTCACCGTACAAATTGTTGGTCACGACCACCTGAAAACGCTCCGGTTCGCGCACCAGTTCCATCGCCAGCGCGTCGACGTAGCGGTGCTCGGCGGTGATGCCCGAGAATTCGGCCGCCACCATCTTGAATTTCTCCTGCCACAAACGATGCGCCGGCACCGCGTTCGCCTTGTCGCTCATCGTCACGCGCGTCTTGCCGTGCGCTTTCGCCCAGTCGAATGCCGCCCGGATGATTCGCTCTACGCCGCCCGGCGTGTTCACCTCCTCGGCGATGAACTCGTCCGGCCCCTGCTTGCCGCGCGCCAGGTACACGCCCTCGGTGTTCTCGCGGAAGATGACGAAGTCGATCGGCGCCGTCGTCTTGAGCGGTGTCAATGACGGATGCAGCAGCGTGACCGGCCGGAAGTTGACGTAGAGATCGAGCCGGAACCGCAGGCCGAGCAGGATGTCGCGCGCGTGTTCGTTGCCGGGGACGCGCGGGTCGCCCAAGGCGCCCAGGAAAATCGCGTCCACGTCGTCGCGCAGGTGACGGAACGCGGCGTCCGGGAGCGTCTCCTTGGTCTTGAGAAAATGATCGGCCGAGTAGGGCAGGCGCTCCCACTCGAGCGCGAAGCCGCCCTTGTTCGCGGCGGCGTCGAGCACCGGAATGGCGGCCGCGATCACCTCCGGGCCGATGCCGTCGCCCGCGATCACGGCGACGTGATGGCGCGTCATCTCACTCGAAACCGGTGCCGCGGCCGCAGCCGATGCAGTAGGCCCAGCCGACGTCCACTTCGCTGCCGCAGGCGGGGCACTTCAACTCGCCCAGCGGCGGCTGGCCGCAGTGCGGACAGAAATTGATCTTGCGCGCGCCGGGCAGCGAGCCGCCGCAGTACGGACAGCGGTTGGGCGGCGCGCTCTCGGGCGTCTCCGCCAGCTCGAACGCCGGGACGGCGCGCGGTGCGGACGGCGGGACGGGCAGCGCGGGCGCGAGCGAGCCCGAGACCGGCGGCGGAATGGGATTCTCCGACGTCCAGCTGACCGGCTCCTCTTCTTCGTCCTCCGGCTCGGCCGGCGGCGCGTACGCCGCCTCCCCGCGCAGGAACCGCTCGGCGGCGATGCGATTCACCATCACGCGCGCGTCGGGAAAATTGCGGAACACACCGGGATCGGGACTCACGGCCGTGATTTCGCGCTGCAGCGCCGCGCGCACGTCGTCCGGCTCGAGGCGCACATAGCCGCGCTCGCCCGCGAGCAGCCGCAGCACCGTCATCTCGTAATCCTGGTGCGTCGCGACCTTCATGGCGGAGCGGTTGGAGCGATACGGCACCAGCCGCTCGTAGACCTCCGCGGCCACGAACGGCACGGCGAGGCGCGTCTCGCGCGACAGCGCGCGGACGAGCAGCTCGAAGAGGCCGTCCAGCTCATCCATTCATTTCACCACCACGACGCCCTTCATGTACGGATGCGGCGTGCAGTGATACGCGTACGTGCCGGGCTGATCGAAGCGGCGCGCGTAGCCGCCGTTCTGCGGGATCAGCCCGGAGCCCGGACTGTCGTCGAAGGTGATCGTGTGCTCGATCGGATCGGCGTTGGTCCAGCGCACCGCCTGGCCGGCGGCAATGGTCACGGTGTCGCCCCGGAAATGAAATCCGCCGATGGTGATGTCGGCGCCGATGGTGGCGCCGGCGGGCGCCTGCGCGGCGGCGGCGGGCGTGGGATGGAACAGCTGGGTGAAGCGCTTGAGACGGAAGGGAATCGTGAACTCGAACCCGTACAGCCGCTGCCCCAGGCCGATCGAGTTGCCCTGAATCGAATTGGTGGCCGCGTTGCTCATCTCGAACGCGAACGTATGCGGCGAGCCGGGAATCACGATCTGCACGCCCGCGCTCCACGCGGCCAGGACACTGAGCCCCTGGAACGCGCCGACGTCGGCGGACAGCGCGACGTAGCGGTTGACGCGGGCCACGAAGCCGCCGCCCAGCGCTGCGCGGCTGCCCGTGGCGCCGAGCGGCTTCTGGATGTAGCGCGCCGCGCCCTGCAGCGTGAGCGGACCGGCCGTCCAATCGACGGCCAACTCGCCGTCGACGCTCTTAGCCAGAAGGTTGTACGCCGGCGTGACCGACACGTGCAGCCCCGCCGATCCTTCGGGCGCGCCCCAGGCGCGCCACCGCGCGAACACCTGCGTCTCATTGCTCGAGTTGGCGCCGCGCCCGATGCCCGCCATGGACTTGGTGCCGAATACCGCGCCGAGGCCGATGGTGCGGGCGATGCCCGTGGCGAGCGTGAAGGTCGGGTAATTGCTCACTGTGTGGCTGGGCGCGCCGAACACCTGGAAGCGGTGCACGAAGTCGAATTGCACGACGCCACGATCCGCCACCCACGTGCCGCTGAGGTTGGGCGAGCGATACATCAGCGACTGCGCGCCCAGCGGAGTGGATGCGAGGAATAGCGCGAACGGAAGTGTTGTTTTCATTTCCAGTCTCCTTGCCATTTGTCGTACAGCACCGGGACCACGCCGCCTTCCTGCAACACCTCGACGCCCGAAGGGTCGCGATACGCTTTGCGGTAGAACACGTGCGTCACGCCCGAGTTGATGATCAGCTTGGCGCACATCACGCAGGGCGAGGCGCTCACGAACACGACCTTGTCGGTGACGCCGCCGGGCGCCTTGACCAGCGCATTCATTTCCGAGTGAATGCAGCCGCAGTTGCCCGGCACCGCGGAATCGCACTTGTTGGGGAGGCCGCGCGCGTTGCCATTGTACCCGATGGCGAGCACGTTCTCGAGCGACCCGTTGGTGACGACCGTTCCCACCTGCAGCCGCGCACAGGTCGAGCGCTTCGCCAGCTCCTCCGCCATCCGCATATACACCTCGTACAGCGGAATGCGGCCCACCGCCGGCGCCGCGGCGCCGTCGGGCAGCAGATTGAGCGGATGGGTGTTGCCGGCGACGCCGTCCTTGAAAACGCTCACGCGAGCTCCCCGTCGGGGTCGTAGTCGGTGTAATGGCCGCGCGCGCGCTGCTGTTCCAGCCATACGTCGAACCCCGACGGCGTGAGGCCGTTGGAGCGCTCCTGGCGCTCGGCGGCGCGTACGGCGAGCGTATCCGCGTACTCGTTCTTGGCGTGCCCCGCGTGGCCTTCGACCCATTGCCAGGTCACGTCGTGCCCTGCCGCGGCTTGATCGAGCTTCTGCCACAGCGCCAGGTTTTCGATTTCCCCGCCTTTACGCTTCCAGCCCCGTGCTTTCCACGCGTGGATCCACTCGCGCATGCCCTGGATCAGGTACTTCGAGTCGGACACGTAGGTGACGGCGGCGCGGTGCCACTGGCGGTGCAGCCATTCGAGGATGCCGATCGCGCCCGCGAGCGCCATGCGGTTGTTGGTCGTGTCGGGCGCGAACTCGTAGAAATCCCACCGCGCCACGCTGTCGCCGGCGTGCGCCTCGACCAGCGCGGCGTTGCCGCCGGGGTTGGGGGGCGTGGTGCCGTTGCCGAGGCAGCTCTCGTCGGCGTGGATCAATACTCGGGGCAGCTCGGGCATCAGGGCTGGATTACGACCGGGATGTCGGTGTTGCGGAGGATCTCCTCCGCATGCGACGCCGTAGGCACGCTGGTCCGCTCGCGCGGCACGTGGGCTCCGGCGAACAAAGCGTCGCACTTGGTGCTGGCGATCACCCGCGCCACCACTTCACCCGGCCGCCCGGTCTCGAGATGCGTGACGAACGGTACGCGCAGCATCGAGAGCAACGCTTCCGCCTCGCCCACCACGGCCAGCCCGGCGTCGCGATCGGCGGCGGCGTGGATGATGTGCACCGTGCTCTCGCCGGTCGTGGCGAAGCGCGCGGCCAGCTCGAGCGCGCGTTTGGCGGTGTCGCGGCCGTCGTACGCCACGGCACATTGCTTCATCGGCGACGGCGTGCCGCCGCACACGATCACGCTCGCCTGGGCGATGCGGATGAGCGATGCCACCGTGGGGCCGAGCGCGTCCTCCGTCGTCACGATGCCGCGGCGGCCGACGAGCACCGCATCGGCGCCGCGTGCCAAGTCGGCCAGCGTCACGTCGGCGTCGCCGTCCTTCTCCACAGCTTCGAATGCGGCGCCCACTTCGACGGCGCGCTCCTGCGCGCGTTGGAGCATGTGGCCGTCCTCGTCGCCATGGCCCGGCTCGCGCACGTAGGCCGCAACCACCGTCGAGCCGAAGCGGCGCGCCAGCAGCAGCGCCTGCTCGAATGCCGCATCGGAGCGCGGCGAGCCGTCGAGACCGACGAGGAGTCGTGTGAACATGGTGCCTCAGCCCGGCAGCACGGCGAAGTACTCGAGCTCGCGCAGCGGGAAGGCCAGGACCTCCCCCGTCATCGGGAGCCGGCCTTCGAGCGATTCGTCGCGCCCTTCGGTCCGCAGCGCTTCGGCCACGACGACAAATTCGGTGCCCCGGCGCTTCAGCGCCACCCGGCGCCGCTCCCGCACGGCGCGCTCCAGCGCGTCGAGTGCTTCCGGCGTGAGGCCGCGGTATTCCGGGATTTTGGGGGTCACACGACCGCGATGGTGCCCGCTTGGCCCGCCACGACGCGCCCGATCACCACCGCCACGGGCGTCCCTTCCTTCTGTAGGGCGGCTACCAGGGCGGGGGCCTTGGATTGGGGCACGGCGATGAGCAGCCCGCCCGACGTCTGTGCGTCGGCCAGCATCAGCTTGGTCGTCTCGTCCACGCCGGCGCCGTAGGTCACCGCGGCGCCCAGACTCTCGAGGTTGCGGCGCGTGCCTCCGGGGATGGCGCC
>WNGO01007102.1_pt1 | contig 11055 bp, 7 predicted proteins | sample 5400511 | NCBI WGS metagenome assembly WNGO01 (sample SAMN13153380, study PRJNA577476) | soil metagenome | isolation source: 20 cm soil or saprolite under Garry oak tree replicate 2 | place: USA:California | collected 2016-06-15
CAGGGGCAACTAAATGGGGTCACTACAACGGCGAACCGGTGACGAAATGGAATCCGGACGGGCGCACGATGACGCTCTTAACTGAGTTGCGCTACACTGATCCGCACGGGGAAGTCTGGGTCGCGCCGGTCGGTTCGCTGGTCGATGGCGCATCCATTCCGCGGTATCTTTGGTCGGTCATGGGCGGGCCGTTTGAAGGCAAATATCGGAACGCTTCGGTGCTGCACGACGTAGCGTACGGCGACCGCAAGCGGCCCTGGCAGGATTGCGACCGGATGTTTTATTACGCCATGCGTTGCAGCGGGGTTGGCGCGACCGAATCTAAGACCATGTATTACGCTCTCTACAAATTCGGGCATCATTGGAAATTTCCCATCAAACGCGCCAAAGCGGTGAAATATGAAGGCGCGCTGGTGACGAGAGGCGAAGAAATTCCGCGCGCGATTCCGGTGAATCCGACGGAGATCAATCGGGCGCGGAATTGGATCAGCAACAATGATCCCAGTCTGGAGCAGATCGAGCAACGCGCGCAAACCGAAGCGTGGTAACGCCGGTGCTGTGTTCGACTTTGCAACCTCTCGTTATGCAGGACCTGTAGCGTCGCGTCCGGTAGGAGGCATTTGGATTAATGTTGCCAGCCAATCGGGCGGTTGAATCTGCAGGTGCGTCCTCAGGATGTCACCAGTGAACTGTCGAAAATCGCCGGCGCAGTCCGCGCAGAGTTTCTCCATCGAGTGTGCGCCGAGCATCCGATAGCTTTCGAACTGCGACTCGGAGAAAAATTGGTCAGCGGTGCTTTCGTGCGGGAACGTTTCGCTCCTCTTGAAGTATTCGTAGATGTCGCGCGGCTCATCGCCATAACACGCCGGCTTGATATAAACGATGATGCCGTCGGGAGCGGTGGAACCGTCGACTGCTGAATATCGGATCCGGCCAATGGCGCAGTTATGGCCCTGCTGTTTCGCTGCGTCGATTTGGCTGCGGGAATAAATGTTCATCTGATCGAATTCGATCGGAATCCCAAAATCCACCCGAATTTTTCGCACCGATTCACCGAGGTCAGCGAACGAACATTCGGGATCCGAGCCCGCGTCGCTGACTACGATAAAATGGCAGCGGCGCAGCACCATTTCGTAAAGACCGAGATTTTCGAAATGGCCGCCATCAGAAAGATACACGTATGGACTTCTGTCGTTCGTTAGGCCCAAGGCTTCATCAACAATCGGCCGCACACTGTTCTCCGGATAACCAAGTTGAAACGTGTGATCGCCTGCCTCGCCGGGGTTTCCAAGCCACGCGCCGAGCCGCACATTGAGCAATGTCAGGATGAAGGTGACGAAAGGCGATGAGTGATAGCCCATGTTAGGACTGGCAGCAGCGCCGGAAATCGTTATGGCCGATCCGAGCGAGATACCCTGCGGGCCGCCATACACGGTCCCATCCGCGCCGGCTGTAGAACGATAACCCGGCTGCATCGCTGACGATCCGCAGTGCAACGGGCTGACCGTGAAGCTCTGCGCCTTGCGCTCCTGCCAGCCAAGCTTTTCACCTGACACCAGATTGAGCGCGATGTTTACAACGGGCATCAGTTTGCCGTGGAATTTTTCCTGCAGCCAAAGATCGCGCATTTTGATGTTGTCGTTCTCGTCGAATCCCGTGAATGGATTTTCTTTCCGGTCCGAATTCGAAGCGCCGAGGTAAGCGCGAATCAACCGTTCACGATACATCCCGTGCAATGAAAACTTGTTGGCGTTGATTAGGCGCGCCATGACGATGCCCGCGAGCAAAAGTAGCGCCGCGAACGGAATCACCAGCCACCACGGCGTGTAGAAAATCACGTTGAGATATTCCTCAGGACGACCGAGCAGCCCCGACTTGGAGTCCAACGTCGCCTGGTAACTCAGTTTAATGTGATAAGCCTGAATTAATTTCTTCATCACCGATGTGGTTGCCTCGGTGATCAGAATTAACAGGACCGCCGCAAAGATCACCGCCGCGATCGTGGATGCCTTGGACAAAATGAGACCGAGCGGACTCGCGGTCGCCCGCTCTTTTTGGCTCGCCGCAACCATCGGGCTGCGGCCGCCCAGAACGGTAATAAGTGCGGCCACACCTCCGGTAGTGATGAACGACCACGTCCACTTGAGCGAAAGTGGTCCGAAGATGACCAGTCCGCTGATGAGCAGCCATCCGAGAGCTACTGCGAGCAACCAACCGGTTGCGCGTCCCCACCATTCGCGATCCGAGTCGTCGGTCCACCGGCTCGAAATTCCAGCGAATACCATGATCGCCACGAAAAACAACGCCATGAAACCGGGAACAGCAATGCAAATGTACAACTCCATTTGCATCACAGGATGCGGAAACAACTTTTGCGCGCCTAACCAGAGAACCACGCCACTAATGGCGCCAGAGACGATGACCGCCAGAAATTCCAACGTCCGAAATCCATGCGCGGGAAGCAATGACGTCAGCCATGAGACGATATGCAGCGCCATTCCAAGGTAGAGAAACGGCACCCACGTCTGCGGTTGACCGAAACCGAACAATGGCCAGGCAATCAGCGAACGGCCATAATAATTGAACCAGGCCCAATGAATTGTCATGAGGACCGAGGCGAGGAAAAGCGGGAGAAGACAAAACCGCAGGAACCGCTTTTGATCCCATCGCAGATTACGTCCACACGGCAAATTGAGTCCCATATAAGCGACGCCAATCACAACCAGTGCCGCTCCGCTCCAGAACAGCGCGTCGTTTCGCGGCGGTGGATCCATCATTACGATTGAGCTGAAAATCCACGGCAGCGCGAGAAACGCGGCGAGCAATGGAATGATCACGGACCAGTTCAACAACAGGTTGCGCAAATACGTGCCAATAAGGGTCCAGCTATCCGCCGAGAACATCCCGAGCCGCGGGCTGAGATAATTGCTGTAGCTGCGCAGATTCTGAATCTCGAGCGGTTCCGGATTTGGTCTCGTGTGCTCGCTCTGACGCGCGAGTTGAGTGGTAACACTTGTTAGGCCTACGCGGTTAATCCAGGCGCTCAGCCAACTGCCGATGTATCCGCCGCCCGAGACGGTGGAAAGATAGTGGAACTTGTCGAGCAAACCGCAACGCGCGAGGCCCTGTAACACTCCCAGTCCAAATGTTGCGCTGCGAATGCCGCCACCGGAAATGCAGAGCGCGGCACGCTTTTCTGGCAACGCGTGCACAGCCGCCCAGATTGCTGTGAGCCGAACATTGGGGTCGCTCGAACTCGGGTAATCAGGCGGCAATTTTCCATGTAATACCGCGAACTCGGTCTCCAGCACTTCATGCAATGGAACAGAGGGATTGGCCGATGAACCTTCCTGTGCCATGGTACGCAAACGCGGCGGTCTGCGCCCTAGCGTTTATCAAGCATGTTGCGATGAGTCAAACGTTACTCCACAAGCGATTCTCAGTGGAAATGCAGCCAATGCCCCGGGCTGTCATTCGGCGGGGAACGCGGTATATGTCTGTGCTCGTTCTGCGCCCGTAGCTCAGCCGGATAGAGCAAAGGAATTTCTAATTCAAGAAAGAGTTTTTGCGTGCGTTTTCACGGGCTTGCGCAGCATTGCTGACGCTAGGTGTCTCAGCGATTAATTCCAACGGGTCCTATAGGTAGACTAGCGAAAAGGTGCGAAACTTCGTCGTTCTATAGTTTCCCCAACTTCTCACGAACCAGAAGGGCGGCGGTTCTCCCCAATCCTTCGTGTTCATCTTCGCGCCCGCCTAGATGATTCATTTACAACAGGCCCGAGACGGCGACGGATTTCCATTCTCGTAATTTTGCCCCGCATGCAGCCAATTTGCGCGCCACATCCGAATGGCGCTGAGGGGGATTGATGCCTGGCAGGCCGAGATCGGGGGAACTCGCGTCTGCCAGGCGACCTTTGGTTGACGCGGCAATCTGGATTGCAGACGCTCATTGCGACGACGGAAAGCGCTTCTTTGTGTGCGCGGATGAAAAGCTGACTGCTTTTCTGGAATTGGAAAGGGCGATTTGTATCCACCTATTGACTGAACAAGTTTAGCGAATTGAAAATCGCTTAATGAAAAGCTGACGGCGTTTATGGAACTGGAATCGGTGATTCGGACTTGCGGCGAATAATTCTCGCGCGCTGGCGGCGCGGCTCAGGATAGCGGCAACTTGCATAGGGGTTAGATGTCATGGTTGCTTGTCGAGCGGCTTGTCCAGGTCAGTGACCACGACATTGGGATGCCCCGGAACGTAAAAGAAATACGTGAAGACCTCGACCGGCTTCCCATCTTTCATCTGAGGCTTTGGAGCGTTTGCCTGAATCTTCTTCTTCGCTGCTTTAATGAATGCTTCCGGGACATTATCAATCTTCGGCGACCCTTTTGGAACCCAAACCTCCTGCACTCGAATCACTGGGGGTGTCGTGGCTGTGAAAGCGAAAGTGACCGGGTAAACCCGAAAGCCAGGCTCGTTCTTCCAACGCTCTGCCACCGTTTGAGCAGATGCCGATGCAACTGATCCAAGGAGCAACATGAGACCGGCAAAACGTAGAAGCCGCAGAATCTGAAGGGTGTGATTAGGCATAGGTTCCACCTCCGAACACCCGTTTTAGTGAGAGCTGCGATGCAATGCGAGTAAATACTTTAGCACTCTTTGAACTCGCCCGCGTGCTCGTGCGTTTCGATCACGTTGCCAGCGTCATCCTGAATGCGAATCACGGCATCAGGTGAGCAGCTGCGGGTGCTTCGCGGGCCGATTGCATGAAGGGCCGCCGCCCTTACCCCGCATTATACCAAAGTTTAATATACTAAGGTCTAATAGCGCGACCTGTCTTAAGCATTTACTCTCCACCCCAATTCCCCCTAAGCAAATGCTCACTAGTTTTTGCAAGCCGGAGGAAAGCTATGAATGAACCAGAGACATGCTTTGAAAGCGGAGGAGAGAAACCGCCTCCCGGAAGCCAGCCGTGGACCATGGAATACGTGGCTCGCCTGTTCATTGAGGGAGGTGGATTTCAAGGACTAGCCGATACTCACAACGCCGCACTTAAGCGGGCGAAGGCTGAAACACAGGCCGCATCTGATTTGGTATTGAATTCCCACGGTGGCATCCGGCCTCGCAAGCCTGAATCAATGCACGTACCCATTCATTCGGCCGATATTGCAGCTTGATCGTCTGAGAGGCGGAGCGCCTTCCGCAGGTTGAGGCCGTTCTCATCTGCAACGCCTACGCGATTCTTTACCACTGCCGACCGAATGGCAGCACATCGGAAATGAGATCGACGCCACGATGGTCTTTGCGCGGGCGGACTTCGTAAGTACGCATGGAGTGCACAGCGGCTGGCGGGAGCGTCGTTGAATTCATTCCGGCAATTTCAATTTAATCTCTCGCGGCTTTCCATTGTTCTCGATGAGATAAGCTTCTGTTCCCTCGTGATCCTTGCCGAGCACACCGCTGGTGAAAAACACGCGCCGCCCATCTGCCGATGCACACAGATAGGAAAGTGTTCCATTCTGAACAAGCACTTCAACCGCACCGGTTTCTTTTGAGTACAAGCGCATTCGTTCGGCGATCTCGTCGCTCACTTCGTCAGAGGACGCATTGTCAGGCCTTGGCAATCGAACAACATTACCCTCGCCGGTACCGAACATTCGGTGGAGGTGGACATAGAGCATTTGCTTTGCGACAGCGACACTAAAAACACCGACTTGTGTAGGCGTGGCCATGGTCGTTTCAAATGTCGCAAGCGGTGCGCAGCGGATCGCGTCTAACAGCCACGGAGTCTCATCATTGTCCTCTAGAGAGCCGATTGAGCCCATCCAAAGGTCGCCACGGAACCCGAAGAATAGCTGACCATCGGGTGAAAAAGTAATTCCATCGAGGAATCCGACGCGCCGCGCAAATACAGGCTTCGGTTCCTTGGTTCCACCCGCCAGAAACATCGCCGGACCCGCATCATTATTGCTCTGGGCAGGCCAGTCAAAATCAGTTCGCGTGGAGAATAGAATCCCGCCACTCTTGGGATCGTAAGCTATCGCAGCAAATTGAACTCCCTCCGGAGCGCTGCACACTTTTTTGCACGCCTTCCTCGCAGGATTGCAGCTCCAGGCGGCCCTCGCCGTTGCGACTAACACGTCGCCGGATTTGGCTGTGCCAACCGAAATGATCGACTTGTTGTCGATGGAAGCACCGAGATCGACTATTGAAACCACATTTTTCTGAAGATCGATGTCGAGCAGGTGCGGTGTTTCGATGTCAATCGCATAAACGTGCGAACCGTCTCTAGAAAAAGTAGCTTCGACGGCGGCGCTCCCCTGCAACTCCTTGGATGGCGTTTCTCGCTCGGAGTCCGGTTGTGCAGACGGGCTCGGAGACGGAGCCGATTGCGCATACCCTGTGATGCTAAAGACAAACAACGCACAGATTCCTGCAAAGAATGCTGTCAGAGTGACCGCGAATCCTGTCCAAGTTACCTTCATGGCGGTATTCAATCACAGTGCGCTAGGAGTCGTAAAGCGTGCAGGATTTGTCGATGAGATCATGGCCGCTTCATTTGCCATTCGGCAATCAAAAACGATTCGGGCGCGATCCTGAGCAACGGGCCGGTGTGATCTTCGCCAGTCAATCGGCGGCGTAATCGTGCGACTGTAGAATTTTTCGACAACGCAATCCAAACGGCAATCGGCACACGAAATTATTTGTATGGGCGCACACAAAGGACATTTCCGCATCATCTGCGCTGTGTGCGTGCGTCTCGTCCAACCGGGAAAAGAAGGCTCTGAGACAATTATAGGTGTGTGCGACGATTGCAGGACGCAATCTCAAATTGAAGCGAAACGTCATCACGACGTATTCAATCACGAATCGCCGCGCACCGTAAAGCGTGCATATCGCGTCGATCAGAGCAGGCGCCACGTTGACTACCCGGATACTTACTTGCAGCGCCTACGTTGCCACAGAAGCGGGCCGGGCCATGCCCGATTCTTGCAATAGTCTTGCAATAGCCAAACGTACACGTGGGGAGGCATAAGCTCTCTCAAGGCTGTGCGAGACGAAAGCGGTCTTTTACGCGTACTCCAAGCGCCAGTGCCGGAGCCTCGCGCCTACTCCCGTCTAAAACGAACGCCGCCAAGGTTTGGGTTATCTATAAAGAACATGCGAAAGACAATGTTGCTCGCGGGGTGCGCACTGCTTCTGGGCACAACCGTAATCGCGAGCGATTTCGCGGCGGACCAACTCAATTTTAGGAACCCACAGCAAGACCTGATTGATAATGTGAGTGAGTTGCTTCGCGAAACGAAGGAGCTTCAGAGTTGCGAGAAGCAACTGACCGCGTAAACGGGCGGAAAATCATTCGGTGTTAATTATCGCGAAAACCGGCACAGCTTTCAGTGGCCGGCAAAACGCTCACAATCTTAAGCGCAGACAGTTCCAGCCTCCGCTACGTGCTGTCAGAGTAAGAGTTCTGGGAAGTCATCACCGACAATCTCAGCAAAGCCCGGTTGGAACTGGGGCTGTGTCGCAGCGATTGTTTTCCGATTTGCAAAGGAACGTCATCTAAGTTGCCAGAGCATGGGCGAGTTTGTGCAGTCACATGATGCCGAGTTCGCTTTCCAGGCAAGCCAGCGTGTAGGCACTGAAGCCGGTGCGTGGAATACCATCCTCGTCATTTCGTCGTTCTTCCGCTGCGATGTCAGTCAGGATCTTTCCCTTGAACCACTGCGGGCGGTTCCGCAGTAATTCTTCCAGGTGCGCGCGCTGAGCGCCTGTGAGCCCGCGGTGTCGAATGCCAACTTTTGCCTTAACGTTGACGCTGTGCTTGTTCAAGCTGCGTTCTTACTCGTTGCTTCTCTTCGCGCACGTTTTCTAAGTTGCCGCGAAGAGGGGCTAAGTTCGCTTCTTCTGGGGCGGAGTACTGCGTACCTCCTTGCGCGGAAATCCACCTTCGCCGTGCATCTGTTTCTGCTTTCTCCGCTTGTCCAATCCGTACGAGCAAATTTTGTTCTTGCCGCTGCAAGTCAGATAACTGGTCTGTCAGCGCCTGAATGTTGTTGTATTTTGCTTGTAGCTGTACCGACTGCGCTTGCTGTTCCTTGGAGGCCGCGTTTCGCTGCTTCTCAAGTTCTTCTGCCTGTTTATTCGCCTTGTTAAGTTCCTCTGTTTGTCGAACGGCGGCGTCTTGAGCGGCAGCCGCTTTCTGCGGATCATAGTGAAACCGCTCCTGAACGTCCTTCGGCAACTCGGCAAAATAAAGTTTGGTAATACTTCTCTTCGTTCTCACAACGATGCCGTCCGCCTCTACGCGCGTGACGGTCGCGTTCTGGTACTCTTTCCCGTCATTCGTTTTGAAGTCGTCGGCCAGTGCGAGTGACGCGAACAAGGCGACCAAGATGAAAATGCTCAAGAACGGGGGAATCATGGGAGACTCTTACCGATTAGCTCAGACAAAAGCAAGACTCGACTTTCAAAGAGTTTCCAGTCTCATCACCGGTGAATCTCCCATCGCGTGAAGGATTGGGAAATCATCGCTGACAATCTCAGCAAAGCCGGTTGGAGTTGGGGCTGTGTCTCGGTCGTGGATTCGGAGGCGCGCACAATCTGGATTGCTGATGCGCATCGGGGCGATGGCAAGCGTTTCGTTGTGCGTGCGGATGAAAAGCTGACGGCGTTTATGGAACTCCAAGCGGCGACAGCCGGTCAAAATCCAGCAAAGGCAGGTGCAACGGCAGAGTCTTATTCGTCCTTGCAATCGTGATACGCACCCGCCCCCGATGCTCAACTCAGCGCGCCGGCATTGCACCTCCCCACGCCGAGGGCGACGGGTTGAGTGGAGTGACCAGCGACGGCGGGTTGAGTGGAGTGAGCGCCTTCATTTCCGCGCCCGCCTCATTTCCCGACGGTGTGCCTGTGACGCGAGCTAGGATTCCATGGGCAATGCCGGAAGCATCGACGTAACGACCAGTGATATTCCCCTGCGAACTGATTCCGTTAAGCGATGTAAAGGTTGACCCGGGAAAATCGAAAGTGAAAAAAAAGTTTGGCGGGACAAAGAAGAGTCCATGAGTCACGCCTGAGGCGTCCGCATATCTGCCCACCACCCAGTTCCTATTGTTATCTCCAAACAGGATTGTCCCAACGGAGCCCGAAGGATCGATCGGGAAGTGCAGCGTCCCATCGCTATCCCGGTAGTAGCCGTGAAGGATTCCTGAGCTGTCTATATAGTATCCCACCACCAACCGCTTTGAATCATTGATGTCGTAAGCAAGGGTCGCGATAGCTGCCGGGACGCTAAACGACGTTAAGGTTCCGCCAACGCTGATGAACGCCTGCTGGATCCCGCTGGCGTCAACAAACGTGCCGGCAAGGTCGGCGGGATTGTTTATCCCAAGCACAGCGGTGAAGACCGCCCCGGGAACATCGTATTCTGTGAAGGTGCCGGCCGACAGGAAAAACCCGTGAAGGTTGCCATCGCTGGTGGCGTAGTCACCGGCGACTGTGCGTGAGTTATTGATGCCTCGTCCTTCGGTAAAACCCACGGTATCGTTAGGATCAACGATCGGCGCGCTAAAGCTACCATCGCTAAACCGGACAAAACCGCTCGTCACTCCGTTGGAATCGATGAACGCGCCAACGATGTCGCCTCTTTCGTTAATCTTTTGCGGCAAGGTCGAATTCCCGGTCCCGGGATAATCAAAAGTTGTGATCACTTCAATAGAGCCTGAGTTCGCTGCTTGCTGAGCGAACGTCCCCATCAATGGGAACACGAATAGAACTGCCAGAATGCTGATAAATATTTGTTTTGGTTTCATGATGTTTATTGCCTCCTTAATTGAATCGCCCCTTGCTAAAATGCGGATGTGGCAAAAACACAATACCCACTTAGCGAATTTTGATGTGACCAGTTTGCGTGTTATCTGGTTTCGTTGGGGCGGATAGTGGCGTGTGAGGCGAAACCCTATATGAAATTTAGGCTATACCTGACAGACAAAGCCTCACGGTTTCCGTAGAAAACGTTCTTCTCAGCCCACCGCTGTTTGCCGTGATTGTCCTGACATTCGCAAGCCGATTCATACGTGACCAGCGGGGCTGCCGCTGCCGCACTGCAAAGAAATGCAACTCCAATCGTGAACGTTGTCCGCGTCATCGCGCCCCAGTCGTATCAATTTGCCCTTGCTATGTTGAGCGCAAAAAACACAGAATCCGCTGCATGGCGCGAATTTGCGGACGCAGCTCAGCGCTAATGTTGCAGGAAAATCTGCATGTTCTGAAAGTCAAAGGTAACTGCGTAGGGCTTGAAGAACTCGTGGCCAACCATGCCCGCGAGATGGAAACCGAACGTGTTTTCCCACGGAAACGGCCCATCATAAACACCCTGGACGTTTTCTTCCTTTATGTCTCCGAAGGAAAGTTGATGCACGGTGTATGGTACGATTTTCAGTTTCCCGCCGCCTCCGGCGCCTTCAGTAGCTTTGTTTTCCTCGAGCTTGATCCCGGCGTCCTTGATAACCGACTCCGCCAATTTAACGCCCGCGCCCACCAGACCTGTGTCAACGAAGAGGAGCGTGGGCGGAAGGGTCTCCACGCGACCCCAGCCCACCATGAAATGATCGCCAGCCATCCAAATGGGAACTACGACTCTCTTGACTGATGATTTTGTAAACTGTTCCAGGCTTTCGGCGGTCTTCCGGCGCAGCACAAGCTCACCGCGTGGATAATCCATGGTCGTCAGGAAATGGTAGAATAGAGTGGTCCCGATGGCGCCGTCGATGCGTTTCACGCCCAGGTCTTTCGAGATTTGACGCAGGGACATCATTAGAATGGGCACGTTCTTAACGGTCCAGTCGCCGACCGTGAGTGATTCGATCCGCGCATTCTGGACATCAGCGTGCAGGCCTCCGGAAAAGGTGCCTTGCACCGCCCCGAATTGCGGCACACCAAGCTCCTTTGCGAATTCCGTATCGAGCGCGACCTCCGAAATCCCGGTATCGATGAAAAAGGTGACTTCCTTGCCGCCGTTTACGCGCACATTAACCAGCGGCAGCGGATCGGTCTTT
>WNGO01002853.1_pt1 | contig 11054 bp, 12 predicted proteins | sample 5400511 | NCBI WGS metagenome assembly WNGO01 (sample SAMN13153380, study PRJNA577476) | soil metagenome | isolation source: 20 cm soil or saprolite under Garry oak tree replicate 2 | place: USA:California | collected 2016-06-15
CCATTCGCGCCGCGCGATCCGTACATGCTCGTGTCCGCCGCGTCCTTCAGCACTTCGATCCGCGCAACGTCGCCGGGCGAGAGATCCGCCAGCATGCTGCTCATGGATTCGTTCGGAATGGGGATACCGTCGATCACGAGGAGGGGATTGTCGTCCGTTGAATTCCCCCGGATGCTGCGTTGCCCACGGATCCGGAGCCGATAGTTCCCGTCCGGCAACCGGGTCACTTCGAGACCCGGCACGCCGCGCAGCATCTCTTCAACCCGCGTGACCCGCGGATCGGTTTTGCTAGGGATGATCGTCGATACACTTGGCGCGTTCGGCGCAGTCCGCGCACCTCCGCACGCGATCGCGCACGCGACGAACAGGCTGAACACGAAACGTCTCATGGTGGCCTGGGTGCGAATCTGCCCTGCGCCTGAGCGACGTCAAGTTGCTAAGTGTCGCGCGCGCGCGACACGTCTCTGCACGGGAGGTTGAAACTGGGGCGGGAGGACTCGAACCTCCAACTTCCCGGTTAACAGCCGGGCGGTCTGCCAGTTGACCTACACCCCACTAAATACTGGACGTCTAGACGCAGCAGACGCAGAGACGTCGCAGGTAAGCACGGACGACTAGACGGCCGGAAACCAAAGCAAACACGCACGCAAGGGCGGCGCAAGCTAGTTTTGCGACCGTGAGACAAGTTGTCATCGCGCGGCGCGGACCGCCGGAGGTGCTCGAGGTTCGCGAAGCACCGGATCCGGTCGTGCAACCGGGCACGGTCCGGATTCGCGTGCACGCAGCCGGCATCAACTTCTCCGATTTGCTGGCCCGGCAAGGCCTGTACCCCGGTTCGCCCAAGTTGCCGTGCGCTGTGGGGTACGAAGTCGCCGGCATTGTGGATCAATTGGGAGCAGGAGTACGCTCGCTGCGTGTCGGCGACCGCGTGATCGCGTCGACCAGATTCGGCGGCCAGAGCGAGCTGGTCGTCGTTCCCCCCGGCTCGGTCTTTCCGTTGCCTGAGGGGTGGACATTCGAACAGGGTGCCGCATTTCCGGTCGTCTACCTGACCGCACACCATCTGCTGGTCCGCGTCGCTGCCGCGCAACGGGGCGAGACCGTGCTGGTGCACTCGGCTGCGGGTGGCGTCGGCCTGGCCGTCGCCGAATTGGGCCGCATCCTCGGCTTGCGCGTCATCGGGCTCGCGTCTCCCCCAAAGCACGCCGTGCTGCGCGAGTATGGCGTCGAGCCGCTCGACAGCCGGGATCCGCGCTGGTTCGAGGCGGCACGGAGACTGCGGCCTCATGGCATCGATATCGTCCTGGATGCCGTCGGCGGCAGGTCGTGGCGCTATGGGTACGAGCTGCTCGCCCCGGCGGGGCGCCTGGTCTGCTACGGCGCGTCAGCGCTGTCCGAGGGAACTCGCAGAAACTTGTTGAGACTCGTGTGGCGCGTTATCCGATTCCCACGCTTCGGACTGCTCGCGTTGCTAAACGACAACAGGGCAGTTGCCGGAGTCCACCTCGGACACCTGTGGTCAGAGGAGGCGCTCCTCGCCCCTCAAATGCAAGCGTTGCTCCGCTATGCGCGCGAGGGGAAAATCACGCCGCGTGTCGATCGGGCGTTTACGTTCGCGGACGCGCCCGCAGCGCACCGGTACATCCACGAACGCCGCAACATCGGGAAGGTGCTGCTGACGCCGTAGCGCTCAGCTCAGGTCACCTCCGCCAGGCAGCGACCACGTCGGGCGCGAGATTGTCGGTCACGCGGATCACGCCGGTCCCGTCGGCGTTCATGACATAGATATCCCAGTCACTGCGGGCGCTCGTGAACGCGATCCGACTGCCGTCCGGAGACCACGCAGGCTCCCGCCCGCGCATTGCGTTATTGGTGAGGCGCGTTACGTCCGTGCCGTCCGCGCGCATGACGTAGATGGCGTCATCGCCGCCCCGATCGCTCCTGAACGCGATCCGGTTGCCGTCAGGCGACCAGGCGGGGTCACTGTCAACAGCCGTGCCGTCGCTGAGCCGGGTCTGCGCTGTCCCATCGGCGTTCATGACGTAGACCTGCCATTTGCCGTCGCGGGTGCTCACAAACGCAATCTGCGCGCAATTCGCCGACCACGCGGGGTTTGCATCCGTGCCCTGTGCGAATGTGAGCCGCGTGACGCCGGTACCATCCTCGTTCATCACATAGATCTCGTAGTCGCCGTCGCGATTGCTGTAAAACGCGATCCGGGCACCGCACCACGCGGGCTTGCGACTCCACGAGGGGCCGCTGCTCGTCAGACGGGTGACGCCAGTTCCGTCAGCGTTCATGACGAAGATTTCAAAGTACCCGCTGTCGCGGTTGCTCATGAACACGATCCGGTTGCCGTCGGGCGACCAGGCGGGCTCGTAGTCGGCAGCGTTAGCGAGATTAGAGAGCTGGGTGACTCCGGTCCCGTCCGCGTTCATGACGTAGATGTGGTAGTTGATCGGGCCATCCCGCGTGCTTGCGAAGGCGATTGTCCCTCCGAGCGGCGGGGGCGGTGGACGCTGCATCGTTGGGGCGACCGGCGGTCGATCCGTGTTACAACCAGCAAGTAGCAGGATAGACCACAAATAGAACGGACGAAGACGTGGACGAACCATACCGACCTCCCCCGAAGAGACTGCTCGCCCGAGACGGGGTCGCTGATGCCGCAACGTCCATGCCCGCACCTTGCGTCAGAATCAGTGGGAGATCGCCCATCGTGGTCGTGGCATCGGAGCAACACCTGATGCCACGTCGTGTGACTTCAGTACTTCAGCCCCGCCTTCTCCGCAAAACTCTTTACCGCCTCCTGCTCCTCGGCGCTCAGCTTTTCCGGCAGCGTCACATGAGCTTCCACATACATGTCCCCGCGCCGTCCGTTCTTCTCGATGCCGTGGCTCGGAATCCGAAACTTCTGGCCGTGCTGCGTGCCGGCCGGAATGCGCAGGACGACACGCTTGTCGTCGAGCGTCTTCACCTTGATGCGCGACCCGAGCAACGCCTGCGCGAGATTGATCGGCACGACGCCAATGAGGTCGAGCCCCTCACGCCGGAAGAAGCGGTCGGGCGCGACGCGGATTTCGACGATGAGATCGCCACGGCCCTTGGGACCCTGGTTCTTGAGCCGGAGCCGCGCGCCTTCCTCGACGCCGGCGGGGATCTCCACGTTGATGCGCTTTTCCACGCGTACTTCGCCGCTCCCCTGGCACGTGGGGCAGCGCTGGGACGGCACCGTCCCCTTGCCCCGGCACACCGGGCACGGGCGATTCACCGCGAACCCACCCTGCCCGAACGAAACCGTGCCTCGTCCCTTGCATTCGGGGCAGGTGTTGATCGTGGCGCCCTTCGCGCCCCCAGACCCGCCGCAGGTCGGACATACCTCGGGCATCGCCAGCGTGATCGGCACGGACCCGCCGAGGGCCGCTACGCGGAACGGAATTGTGACTGCGGTCTCGGTCTCTTCCGGCTCGGCGTCGCGCCCCCCCCCTCCCCCCGCCCCCGCCCCGCCACGGCGTCCAAAGATCGACGAGAAGATGTCGCCCAGGCCGCCGAGGTCAGAGATGTCGAAATCACCGCCGGCGCCGCCGCCTTCGGGCGTGCGTCCGCGGCGCGCACCACCGCCAGCGAATGCGCCGTAGCGCCGCAGCTGGTCGTATTTCTTGCGCTTGTCGGCGTCGCTCAGTACGTCGTGCGCTTCGTTTATTTCCTTGAAGCGTTCGGCGGCCTGCGGATTGTTGGGATTGCGGTCGGGATGATACTGCTTGGCCAGGCGCCGGAAAGCCTTCTTGATCTCGTCCGTCGTGGCTGTTTCGGCGACTCCCAGGACCTGGTAGTAGTCGCGCTGTGCGGCCATTACTGTCCCTGCCAGGTCAGCACGATCACTCGCGCCGGCCGCAGCAACGTGTCGCGCATTTTATAGCCCGGTTGCACGACCTGGCCTACGGTATGGTCCTGCTCCGGTTTCGCGGCGGGCTGCGTCGTGACTGCCTCGTGCACGTGGGGATCGAACGGCACGCCCGCCTGATCGATGCGCGTAACTCCGGCGGCCTCGAGCTCCTTCCAGATCTTGCGCTCGACCAGATCGACGCCGTCGTGCAGCGTCTTCGAGTCGATCTCCGCGGGCTCGATGTGCGCGAAACGCGACAGGTCATCCAGTGCGTCCGCCAGACGCGAGACGAGATCGGCCTGCGCGCGGGACCAGACCTCCGCCCGCTCCTTGGTCGTGCGCTTGCGAAAATTGTCGTAGTCGGCCGCCAGGCGAAGGTGGCGATCCTTCCAAGCCTCGACCCCCGACTCCTCGACGGAAGCAGCCGTCGGGGGAGTGGCCGAGGGGCCAGGTGGGGCCGGGGGGGCCGGGGGGTTCGAGCCGTCGTCAGTCGACGGCGCCACGTCTTGCACCGGCTGTCCCGTATCGGGATCGAGTGACGGCGCGCGAGGTGGATTGGCCTGATGAGGCGGCGCGTGGGGACGTTTGTTCGTCATTGATTTGGAACCTTCGGTCTGACAACAAGATACCCAGGGGCGGTGCGTCTGGAAAGCTGCTAGGCGTGCCTGCGATCGCGATCCGAAGCACGGTATTCTGCGATGAAGCTGCTCAGCTCCTGGCGAACCTGAGGCGCGGCAAAGATGTCGTGACCCAATCCGGGATAGACGAGGAGGGTGGCGTGCGATCCCAACTCCTGGGCGAGCCCGCGGACCGCTCCCCCATCGATGTCCGCGTCCGTCTCTCCCAGCAGCAGGAGCAGCGGGCGCTCGATGCGGTGGCAGTCGGCGACCACGGCCCGTTGCGCCCACTGGAGCTCGGCGCGCGCGCCGGCGGTCATGTATCCGGCGCCGCTGCCGGTGGGAAGTGTCGGCCAGAGATCCGCGAGCTTGGCGGCCAGGCGCTTCCAGACTGCCGGCCGCGCGCGCGACGCGAGCCACGGACTCGCGACCACCGCCGCGGCGGGCGGCTCCCCAGGCTGCGTCTCGAGGTAGCGCAGCACGATGAGCCCTCCGAAGCCGTGACCGAGCAGGATCTGCGGGACATCGTGGCGGCGTCGCACGGCGCGCCGGAGGGTCTGGAGATCGCCCAGGAGCTGGCTGAAGCGTGAGAGATGGCCCCGGCGGCCGCCGGATCGTCCGTGCCCCCGTTGATCCAGGGAATAGGCGGCGAATCCGGCGTCGCGCAGCTGCGCGCCCAGCTCTGCGAAACGCTCCGCCAATCCCCCGCGCTGTGGATACCAGTCATGCAGAAACAGCACGGCGAGCGCCGGCTGCGCCGGCTCGTACGCGTCGAACACCAGCGGCGTCCCGTCCGGCGCGTTGACGTGATTCATGGCTGCTCCGCGAGCAGGCGCCGGAGCAGGTCGAGCGCTGCCTGCGCGGCACGGGCCCGAATCTCGCCCCGATCGCCCGGGAAGATCCGCTGCAGTGCCCGGCTCTCTGCGCCAAACCGGACCGCGAGCCACACCGTGCCCACCGGCTTCTCCGGCGTGCCGCCGCTCGGCCCCGCGATCCCCGTAATCGCCAGAGCGGCGTCCACGGCGAACTGGCGCTGCACGCCCTCCGCCATCGCCGTGACGACCTGCTCCGACACCGCGCCATACTGCTCGAGCAGCTCGGGGCGGACATCGAGCGTGCCGCTTTTTACGACGTTGTCGTACGCAATGACGCCGCCGATGAAGACATCCGACGCGCCCGGAATCGCGGTGATACGACCACCGAGCAACCCACCGGTGCACGACTCCGCGATGACGAGCCGGGCTGTGCGCGTCCGCAGCTGATCGAGCACGACAGCCGCGAGGTCCGCACCATCGTCGCCGTAGTAGTGGTCGCCCGCACTCTTGCGCAGCTGTGCGGTGGCGGCGTCCAGCCGACGATCCGCATCGTCGTCCCGCAGTCCCCACGCCGTCACACGCAGGTCCACGCCCGCGACCGAGGGCAGGTACGCCAACGTCAGCGGCTCCAACTCCTCTTCGATCGCGCCGACGCGCTCGGCCAGAGCGGATTCCGCGATGCCGGTCGTGCGCACGGTCCGCGAGCGGACCACAACGCCTGCGCCGCGCGCCGCGAGGCGCGGCAGCACTTCTTCGGCGAGGAGGCCGCGCATTTCCGAAGGCACACCCGGCAGCATCACCACGACCCGGCCGTTCTCTTCGACCCACAGCCCGGGCGCCGTCCCCCGCGGATTGGGCAGGACCGTCGCGCCCGCCGGCACCTCGGCCTGCGTGCGATTTACCGCCGGCATGGTTCTGGCGAGGCGTCGAAACCGCTCCTCGAGCGAGCGCAATACGCTCGCATCCATCTCCAGCGGCTTGCCAAACAGCGCGGCCACTTCGCGCTTGGTCATGTCGTCCCGCGTGGGCCCCAACCCGCCGGTCGTGATCACAAAGCCGGTGCGCTCGAGGGCTTCCGCCACGGCGGCGCGGATTGCGGCCGGCCGGTCGGCGACGGAGAGATGACGCACGACTTCGACGCCGGCGCCCGCGAGCGCGCGCCCCAGTTCGGCCGCGTTCGTGTCGACGATTTGGCCCAGCAGCAGCTCGGTTCCGATGGTGACGACTTCGACCTTCACTTGCCGACTTTGAGGAGCGCCCGGTAGCGATACAGGTAGACGAGGAGAGAATAGACGGTCAGCACGATCGCGCCCGCCAACGTTACGGCCACGAACCAGCCGTGGAACTGATCCCAGAAATTCCGAAAGTCACCCACGAGGTGCATCTCGGCGATCGCATCTTTCCACGCGAACCAGGCGATGGTCGCGCCGATGAAAACGTTCTGCACCACGGCCTTCAGCTTGCCGGCACCCACCGCCGGGATCACGATACCGCGGCGCTTGGCAAAGAACCGGAACACCGTGATGAGAACTTCCCGGCCGACGAGCAGCAGCGCCACCCAGACCGGCAGACTGCCCCACCACTTAATCGCATAATCGACCTTGTCGCGCGCGAGAATGACGGGATGGCGGGTGATCCAGAAAATTGGAATGAGCGTGGCGAAGAGCAGCAGCTTGTCGGCGATCGGGTCGAGCAGCATGCCGAGCTCGCTGATCGTGCCGTAGCGGCGCGCCAGATAGCCATCGAGCAGGTCGGAAAATGCGGCGATGAGGAAGACGACGAAGGCGATGACTTTGGGCCAGTAGCCGGAGATGAACGGGAGCAAGGCAATCACGGGCGTGAGACAGATGCGCGCCAGCGTGATGATGTTCGGCAGGGTCCACCGCATCGAGCTGGCTTTCAGCTCAGCGTCTTGAGGACGAGTTTGCTCACCGCTTTCAGTGTGTCGAACACACCGTCGCCGCGAACAGCCACGGCCTCATGGTAGGCTGCCTTCCCCACCCATTCACCGCCGAGCTGCTCGACGAGGTTCTCTCCCGGGTGGGAGGGGTCAGGTGTCTGCTTCTGGCGCGCGCCCTCCTCGACCGGCCAGCCGGGGTTCAACGACGCCTGGAGGTCCTTGATCGGCGCGGCGTTGGGAAGGTCGCGTTTGTTGTATTGGATCACGAACGGAATCTTCGTGAGATCGTAGCCATACTCGGCCATGTTGTCGTACAGGTTCTGCATCGACTCGACGTTCGCCTCCATCCGCTCGATCTGGCTGTCGGCGACGAAGACAATCCCGTCCACGCCCTTCAGGATGAGCTTGCGGCTGGCATTGTAGTACACCTGGCCGGGGACGGTGTACAGATGGAACCGCGTCTTGAAGCCGCGAATCGTGCCGAGGTCGACGGGCAAGAAGTCGAAGAACAGCGTACGCTCGGTTTCGGTCGCGAGCGAAATCATCTTGCCCCGGGTGTTGGGCGAGACCTTCCCGTAGATATGCTCGAGGTTGGTCGTCTTCCCGCCCAGGCCGGGTCCATAGTAGACGAGCTTGCAGTTGATTTCGCGGGACGCGTAGTTGATCATCGACATGGGCGCGTCCCTCTAACCGAAGAGTTTGTCAATTTCGTCTTCCGCCCCTTCGAGCAGGCCCTTCTGCTGCGCCTGGCCCGTGCCCACGCGATTGAACATCTCTTCGAAGACCTTGTTGAGCTCGCCGACCACGTTCTTGGCCTTGAGCTTCACCAGGCCCAGCGTGGCGCGCTGATCGAACAGCACGACGAGGATCACACGCTTGGCGATGTCGGCGAGATACATCGATTCCTTCTCACCCTGGTGCACGAGCGAGGCGAACTCCGCCTCGCCGATCATCTTCGCGAGCTGATCATTGGCGCTGAAGTCGGCGGCGGTGAGCGAGGCGAACGCGGTCGGATCGAACTGCGGCGTTTCACCGACCGTGGCGACGAGCTGGCCGTTGCGGTCGACGAGCAGCGCACAGCGGGCGTTCGAGTCACGCAGGAACGCCTGTAGGTGCGTCTTGATTTGCTTGAAATCGTTCTCGTTGAATGACCAGCTTGCGGCCCCGGCCATGCGCCTCCTAGAGGTCTAGTCGGTCTCCGACATCTCGCGCCGCGCCGCCAGCGCCTGGGCGATGGTCACCGCATCGGCGTACTCGAGGTCGCCCCCCACCGGTAACCCCCGCGCGATCCGCGTGACCAGAACACCGGTGGGCTTGAGGATCTGCTGCAGATACGTCGCGGTCGCCTCCCCCTCCATCGAGGGATTGGTGGCGACGATAACCTCACGCACTTCCGAGCCGTTCGTCAACCGCGCCAACAACCGATCGAGATGCAGCTCGTCGGGTCCCACGCCATCGAGGGGGGAAATTCGGCCGCCGAGCACATGGTAGCGGCCGCGGTAGCGGCCGGCGCGCTCGATGGCGCTGACGTCACCCGATTCCTCGACCACGCACAACAGGGCCGCATCGCGGCGCGGGTCGCGGCAAATCGGGCACGGATCCTCCTCGGAGAGGTTGCCGCACGCGACGCAGGCCGTGACCTTGCCGCGGACCCGGCGAATGGCATCCGCCAGCCGTTCCGCGGTTTCCGCGGGCTGCTTAAGCAAATGGAACGTGAGCCGTTGGGCGGTCTTACGCCCGATGCCGGGGAGCTTGGCGAGCTCCGCCACGAGCTCCTCGATGGCGGACACGGGAGGCCGGGGCCGGACGCCTAGAGTGGGAGCTGGAATGGGAACGGCAGACCCGACGCCAGCTTCCGCACCTCGGCCTGGTACAGCTCGGCCGCGCGCTTCTGCGCCTCCGCCACGGCGGCCAGCACGAGATCTTCGAGCATCTCGACGTCCCCCTGGCTTACCGCCTGGGGGTCAATCTTGATGCCCCGAATGTGCCCGCGCCCGTCGACCGTGGCCTGGACCATGCCCCCACCGGCCGACACCGTCAACGTCTGCTGCGCCAGCTGTGTCTGGATCTCCGTAAGCCGCCCCTGCATCTGCTGCGAGAGCTGGAGCAGGCTAGATAAATCCGCCATACGTCGAAAGTTACCTCGCTGAGAACCGTTGGCAAGCTACTCGAGGAGCTCCAAATCTAATGCGTCCACTGCGGCGCTAAGCGTCGGGTCTTTGGCGCGCAAACTCTTGAGACGTTCCGCCGTGGCACTCGCGGGCGTGACCCGATCCGGGGTGGGCGGAGGGCCCCCGCCCCCAGACACGAACTTCACGCGGGGCGCCTCGCCGATATAAACGCCGAGCGCCTGTGCGATAGTCTCGCGCTGCCGTTCGAGTCCCTCGGCATGCACGGCGTTGCCGGGACGCAGGGTCACGATGCGCCCGTCGACCGCAATGACTTCGACGTCGGCGAGCAAGCTGCCCAGGACGGGTGTCTTGGTGCGTGTGTCGTTAACGACCTGCGGCCACACGGCGCGAACGTTTTCGACGGTGGGCTCTAACTTCTTGCCAACAGGCGGCGACTGAAGCGGCGCCGATTGAAGCGGCGGCGAAGGGGCGGCGGCGCGAGGGACCGGCGGCGCGACGAGTGCCGGAGTCCCGCTCTTCAACGCCTCGAGGACTTCCGACAGCTCCACCGTCCGATCCAGCATCGCCCACCTGAGCAGCAACACCTCCACGAGCAGACGCTGGTTGGCGCTCCGGCTGAGGCGCTCTTCGGATTCGCTGAGGATCGTGAGCAGCCGCACGATATCGGCAGGCGGCAGTTGCGGCGCGTATTCGCGCACGACCGTTCTGAGTCCCTCGGTCAAGCCTTCGGGCTGCGCGCCTTCGCCGCTTCCTCCCCCTCCGACACCGACGAGCAGCAGTGCCCGAAGCGTCTCGCCTGCCCCATTCACGAACTCGCCGAGGTCCGCGCCCGCCTCGAGCAGCTGCTCGACGAGCGGAAAGATCGCGGCCGGGTCGCGTTCCACGATGGCGCGGAGCATTTCGGCATAAAGCTCATCGGGGATCAGACCCAGCACCTCGCGCACGCGCGCGGTGGTCACCGGGCCCTCGCCAAACGAGAGCACCTGATCGAGCAGGGACAGCGCGTCGCGCATGCCGCCGTTGGCGCTGCGCGCGATGAGGCGCAGCGCGTCATCTTCGACCTGGAGCTTCTCCGCGCCGGCGACGTCCTTCAGTCGTGCGACGATGGCGTGCGGGCCGATCCTCCTGAAGTCGAACCGCTGCAGCCGCGACAAGATGGGCGCGGCGGTGTTGGCGATTTTCTGGGGCTCGGTGGTGGCGAACACGAACACGACGCGCGGGGGCGGCTCCTCGAGAATCTTGAGCAGCGCGTTCCACGCCTCGCGCGTGAGCATGTGGGCCTCGTCAACGATGTAGACCTTGGAGCCCGCTTCGGTGCTCGCCGCGTACATCGCCCGCTCGCGCAGGTCGCGCGCGTCGTCCACGCCGCGGTTCGACGCGGCGTCGAGCTCGACGACGTCGAGATTCGCCGCGCCGGTCCAGATGCGCCGGCAGGCGCCGCACTCCCCACAGGGGTCGCCGGGATCTCCGGGCTTGCGGCGCTCGCAGTTCAAGGCCATCGCCAGAATGCGCGCCGCGGTCGTCTTGCCGACGCCCCGCGGCCCGGCAAAGAGGTACCCGTGGGCGACGCGGTTTTGCGCCACCGCCCCGCGCAGGGCGGCCGCGACATGGTCCTGGGCGATCAAATCCGAGAACTGCTTGGGGCGGTACTTGCGCGCGAGTGCAATCATTGAGTCCTAATCTACACTGGGGCGCGAATGTTCAATG
>WNGO01009776.1_pt1 | contig 11049 bp, 11 predicted proteins | sample 5400511 | NCBI WGS metagenome assembly WNGO01 (sample SAMN13153380, study PRJNA577476) | soil metagenome | isolation source: 20 cm soil or saprolite under Garry oak tree replicate 2 | place: USA:California | collected 2016-06-15
TCGTCACGACAGCCGAAGCGATCCAGCCGCCAGACTGCGGCATTTGCTTTAGAGATGCCAGGGCCTCAACGATAAGCGACGAGAAACTCGCGATCAGAACAACCCAGCCAAATTTCCAAGCGACCGCCAATCTTCGACGAATACCATAGAAGAGAGGTGCGCACAAGAGTCCAATCACAATTGAGACTGTCCGCTGAGCGGGAGTTTCTGGGAAAATATAGCGGGACGGATAAAGTGGATGAATGCTGGAAACCAAATCCATTAGTGCCGAGATGCTACTGAGAAGACATAGCCACATTAGGACTCGAATACCGAAGGGTCGTTCCGCTTCAGGAGCCATGATGTCCCACCTGCCGCCCTCCCGCCTATCAGTTACAACCATTATTCGTTCGGATGCAGCACTATAGCTCCAGCGGATTGACCAATGGCGGGACTTGCCGCGATTCGTACGCCTATGAGTCAAGTCCTGTGAAGTCCGCTTCTCGGAATGTGGGAATTGCGAAATTCCCAGTTGACGAGAATCCCGTTTCTCAGGACCTATACTGTCTACATGCCAGATACCTTTCTATGCTTTCAGTTCCGACTAACCTGCTCTACTATGAACCGGATCATCGCAGAATTGAACCGCCTCCAAAAGAATGAAACAAATCACTGGCACGATTACATTAGGGATGCAATCCAGCGGCGATGACGATCGCACTGATAAACACGTCATCGATCTCCGCCAGCAATTGGCAACTCACTGCAAGGGACTGTATAGCGAGGATATTGCCGAATTTGCTCTAGTTCTGAGAATTGGCGGGAACATGCAAGAGTTTGACTTCGAGGACTGCGAACGCATTCGACGAAACCGTAGGAGAAAATATATTACCGTGGACTTGGGCTTTCCTTCCCGCCGCTGGAGAGGCGTCAGTGACGACGAAATCCGCAAATACCTTGTTGAAATCGTCGAAACAGGTCTGCTGTGCTGTCTAAATCGATTACAGAAGGATAAGACTCAAGTCGAGTCGTCCAAGCTAATGAGTGATTTCGCATCGGTGAAACACCATTATCTCAATCCCCCCAAAAGACTGACTGGCCACATCCTGTGAAGTCCGCTTATCGTCGTGTGGGATTTGCTAGACTCCCGGTTGACGAGAATCCCATTTCTCAGGACCTGTCGCGGATGAGATGGATGGGCCGCTATTTTGCAAAGACCCCAAAGCACAAGAACGCGATTAAACCAAAAGCAAACATAAGCACGGTAAGGATGCGTACCCGTTTCAGAAGCCTTCCGTCTGGATAGAGCATTCTGTATTTGCGGTTGAGCCTGAGACGCTTGGAAAAATACCAGCCAAGGTGATCGAACTTCTCCGTTTCTGGCAATTTGTCGTTCACTTTGTCGGCCATCTCGAAAAGCGCAAAGGTGGAGAGAAGCCCACAGACTGAAATGCACGCAACTGCAACAATTCCGACAATGATCCGGGGGGCCATTGCTAGACGGATTCTACCGCATGCTAGCATAGAGCCAAGTCCTGTGAAGTCCGCTGCTATGAAAATGGCCTCAACTCCGACTGAAAATAAACCATTTACGGCACGATACGGTGCAGCCCCCATTTTCATGCTTGGTGGTGCACCAAGGGCGCATGAAGTCTTATCGGAATGTGGCCTTCTGCCTCACGACAGTGCTCTGGGCCACTTTCCGATAATCCTGCCCGAGGCGTAGAGGTCTCCTTGGCCACTTGATGCGCAATCCTAACCGCTTCGGTGGAAGAATCTGCACGCGCACAGTGAAAACAGACCTACCGGTATCGTGTGATCCGGTAGTTTTAATATTTTGGTCGCAGGAATACGCTTGATAAAAACTCCTGTCAAACCATCTTCGCTTTAATGATTCTCTTGGCCTGGATTCTATGCCCCGCCACTCGGCACGGTCAAGGCGGAGATCTCCAGTTTTTAGCTACTGCGGGGAAGGCGCGCCTTCTTTTTCCCCGCGAACCCATTGATCGATGGTCTTCCAGTCTGGATCATCCTGGGATTCAAATTGCCTGCCTCCCCCGTGCACCCGATTGGAGTAGTCGCCGCCTGCTTCCGGTGCCAGCGGATGCATCACCAGCCGGCTCTGTGTCGGGTCGCCGGGAACCACCAAGCGGGAGACGCGCCGAAAGATGCGGCGAGATTGTTCCTCGTCCCAATAGGTGCTGCCGAGCGACAGCTTCTCCAGATAGGGAGGCGCCCCTCCGTCCCCGCTCCCCGAATGACAGACGTAGCAGCGCGCATGGCCCGGCCGCTTTTTCAGGAAAATGGGCTCGACGCGGGTCTTGAAAAATTCATAGTTAAGAGACGGAGTCGAGGCAGAGGCCGCTGCCGCGCCCGGCGCCCCGGCGGATTGCGCTGCGGTGAAGGGGGCCGCATACAGGATACCCGCCGCTACTACAAGGCTTGCGCCGATCGCTATTAAACTAATCTTGGCAATCATGTTCGCCTCCTCTAAGGCAGCACCAACGTGCTGATGTTCCTTGGTCCCTCTCCAACCCGCACGCTCGTCAGGACTTTCAGAGTTTTTGGATCGATGGCGGAAACCGATCTGAGGCCGCCATTGACGACATAGGCTGTCTTGCCGTCCGGAGTGAAAGTGAGCCACTGCGGGGCTGATCCGATCGAAGGACGTCCTGGCAGATTTTCCATAGGCAAAGCTACGCGTCCCAGCAGTTTGAGTTCGGGGAGTGAATAAACCATAACCGCATTGGCGGTGGCGAAGTTGATCCAGAAAGTTTTGCCGTCAGGAGCCACGACGCTGCCGTGGGTGGAGTTGGGGGGGAACTCGCTGTGCTCCTCGGGGAACTTGATCCGATCTACCTCCGCGCGCTTCGCGAAATCCACCACCGCGAACCCGCTCAAACCTTGAAGCTGCACGAAAATCCGGCGGGCCGCACCGCCGGGGCCAGGCTCGATGGACATGGTGAGTACTCCCATGTCGAACGGAACCTCCCAGACGGGTTGGTCGGTCTGCAGATCAATGACGCTGAGGAATTTTCCAGTGGGTGAGCCGGCGACCGCGTACTTGCCGTCCGGCGTCATAAAGATGTCGTGCATGCCGGCTTTCATGGGGATCTTCTTGATCGTCTCCAGAGAGGCCGTGTCGACGATTTCTATGCCGGCCAGCGGGGGCTTTTCCCGGATGCAGACCAACACCCGTTTTCCGTCTTTGGTGACAACGGGAAGATTGGGTTGACCGCTGAGGGGAACCATCTTGATAACTTTCGCCGTCTTGGTATCCACAACCGCGAGGGCATTCTCAGCCTCGTCGGTGATATAGGCCCGGCTTCCGTCGGGGGCGAAAGTAACCCCATGGCCCGCCTCAATTCCTTCGATGACTTGCACGACTTTGTTCGTCGCAGGGTCGATGACCTCAACGGTATCCCCGGCGCCGTTCATGACGTAAATGCGGGCCGTACTGGCCGCTAAGGGTACCGCCAGCAGAATCACCAAATACCGCAGACTGCCGATACATTTTTTCATCGCAGTTAAGCTCATAGGAAGACCCTCCTGGGGTAGTGATGGCGAGTCTAGGCACAGGCATACATGGAGTCAACTGGAATTCTCGTGTCGACTTCCCAACCGGCTGACAACGTACACCTGGCCCCGTCAATCTGCAATGCTCCAGTCAGGTTCTTAGAGAGCCGATCCTTATCCAGCGGCCAGAGCAAATCCCAAAGCCAAAACGGACACTTGTCCAACCCATTCCTCAGACACTTTTCCTTCTCCAGTCCCGCTCGGCACCGAAATCTGTTTCGGTCTACGGCTCCCTTCCGTTGCAGAGCGAGTCGCGCAAGGGAGAATCAGATTGCGACAGAGAGACGCAAAGACCATCGAAGAGTTGCCGGGCTAGCGGTCCAGACTTCCCCAGGTCCCGTGAAGTCTTAGTGCTGTATCGGAAGCGCGAGTAGGCAAGATGCGCGCACGAGCACGGTGGGTTGCGCGCTTTCGATACAGCACTAAGACTTACTAGGCCCTATCCGATGTGGGATACGGAGGGCCGGGCAGTCGGACGCGAAAATCACCGGCCTTAACGATCGGCGCAAAGATGAAATCAGTGTGGGCGAAGTCGAGCGGATCGTCGATTCGAGTGTTGGATCATCGCGCGTTATCACACTCTAAAACAGAACGGCAAGGGTTTGTTCTTTGCCGGGCCATCCGGATATTTCCGCAGTCTTAAAGAATTTGTAATGAGCCAACTCCCGCAGAACGAGATCATTGAAAACGCTCTGCGAAAGCAGGTGAAGCTGCTGCCGAATGATACCCTCTAGCGCCCGACTGCGGCGTGGCAGAACTGGCGCCTGCCTTCTTGTCGTATGGACAACGCCGTGTAAGCAGAAGCAGGGCGATGTGCCCGGAGGAAGGAACGTATCTGGCGCACCGCCAGGGGAATCCGCTCCTTGGGCTCCTTCCACGGGAACATGCTCACTTCGGCCTTTGGCGCGAGCATCGCGGCCTCCATGGCGACGGCGTACGACGGCGTAAGGGAACGTCTTGAGAATGATGTTGGTTTGAGGATTTTTTACCTTCCGATGGCTTCTAAGATAGCGGGATTGTTTGCGTATAACGATGAGCTTGGAGGTTGTGTCGGGATTAACTCGGGGCACCCACGAGATCGTCGCCACTGGTCTCTAGCCCACGAATACGGCCATTTTCTGACCGGGCGATATCAGTCTGAAATTACGTTCCTGAGTGAAAAAAAACGAGTTTCTGCGAGAGAGCGCTTTGCAGACAGCTTCGCGAGGCATTTCCTAATGCCTGCCAGCGGGCTCAATCGACGCTTCACTGAAATGCATCGCAGCAGTGAGCGCGGCATTGCCCTTGCCCATGTTTGTGCGCTCGCCGACCTCTATCAAGTTTCTGTGCAGGCGCTGGTTTTGCGCCTGGAGGAGCTGCGACGGCTACCGAACGGTACTTGGGCGCGATTGGAGGAGGAGGGTTTCAAAGTTCGGAGTGCGCAACAGGTTTTGGGAATAGATGCGAAAGAGGCCCGCAGTCGATTCAATGCTGAGGAAGATGACACCTATAAGAACCTCGAACTAAATCTCGCCTCACCTCTAGGCGGAAGGTGAAATTAGGACCTTGTCCTCCCCCCCTGTCGCCATCCTTGACCCCTGTACTACTAATCCTCAAATTCGTTGCGCGCCGCGCAAATTTGTTCACTTTCGAAGTAATACCCGCTGCGGAATCACATCTCCTTTTGGTTGCGGCTCCGCCGCGCTGTGTTCTCATCAATCTGCTAGCGACTGGCAGGGCTGAGGACATTATGTCTGAAAGGGGGTATCAGTTTGGAATTTGCTCGGTCGTTAAGAACGAGAGCATCTATCTGCGGGCGACGGATCTGAATGCTCCACCCGAGGAAGTCAAGCTTGATGCCTACTTGGAATCCAACCGCCTCACCGTGTTCGAATTGTCAGGCGACGAAGAGAAGGAACTCTACGTTGACTACGCGGCGGAGTTAGACGACGGTGAGGCTATGTCTCTGGCTTTGGTGTACTCGCGCGGATTTAGCATGGCGTCCGACGACCGGAAGGCCCGGCGATTGTTCACGGAGGAGACCGGGGACTTAAAGCGGCTCTTATCGACCTCTCAGATTCTGAAGGAATGTTCGGAAAAGGCCGGAATGAATCCAGCCGACTTGAAACAGGTTTTAACTGAGGTGTCGCGGAGAGGACGTTTCTTTCCGAATTCAGGCGACCCCTATTTTGCGTGGTGGTCAAAAGTGATAGTGTGATGCAGGCCAAACCGGAAATCCCGGCTTACATGACTATCCTCCACTGTCTTGCAAATGAAATATATCAGGTACTTCTAGGATGAGAAGATGAAAAAGTCGGGCGCGAGCCAAGGCCAGTCGGCATCGGAGCGTATCTCGAAAAGAATCGCCGAACTCGGGGACTGGCGCGGGGAAACCCTCAGCAGAATGCGCAAGCTCATCAAGGAAGCAGACCCGGACGTCGTCGAGGAGTGGAAGTGGATGGGCACTCCGATTTGGTCGCACGACGGCATCATCTGCACTGGCGAATCCTACAAGAATGTCGTGAAGCTTACCTTCTCCAAGGGCGCGTCTCTGAAGGATCCGGCCCGTCTCTTCAACTCGAGTCTCGACGGAAACGCACGCCGCGCGATCGACATCCACGAAGGAGAAGAAGTTGACGAGTCCGCCTTCAAGGCGCTCGTTCGCCAAGCGGTCGCCCTCAACAGTTCTGGCAAGTCGAAACCTTCGAAGAAAGCGAAGTCCTAATGAAAGAGGATCTCGCCGAGTACCCAATTCTTTGTTCTCATCCTAGTCGCGAACTCCCTGTCTGCGGAGCCATTGCTTTAAGTCTTCTTCAATCTCGCAAATGGCTCGACACTTCATCGTGCCGAGACCTATGTGGTCGTCGTCAGGGGGCCATGCCTGCAAACGCAGCCACGGACGGACTATCGGTCGTCCACTGGAGAGTTCAAAATCTGGATGCATCTCCACGTAGACCTTAATGCGCAGGTCCCCAAGCGCATTTGGTATGACCTGGGTTTTAAACTGGAGTTTCTTCTCGTCACTTGCCCGCCAGAATTCCCGAAGGACAGCCTCGCGCGCTACCTTGGATATTGAAAGGTGGCTAACCCTGTTCTTCTCCACTTTACTGTGGGCACGCCCCGGTTCGGTGGGCTAACTTGACGGTCGACGGGTCCAGTTCTTTATCGCAATCTTGAGATCCAATCAGTGATTTTATGGAATTGGACTTATTTCCTATTAAAGCGAAAGATGTTATTGCTTAATAAGAGATATCCTTATTGACGGGATCTTGTATAACGCTAGTGCCCAATGACTCCAGGTTGGTGGTGGCGATCAACTATCCGCATCGGATCGTATTCGTCAAGTGGATTGGAACACATGCGGATTATGACGAGATTGATGCTAAGAGGGTGAGATATGGACATCAAACCGATTAGAGCCGAAGCAGATTACGAGCGGGCACTGCGTCGTGTAGAAGAGTTGTGGGATTCCCCGGAGGGTTCTGCAGAAAGCGACGAGTTAGATGTTGTCACCACGCTGATTGAGGCGTATGAACGCCAGCACTATCCCATTGACCTCCCGAATCCCATCGAAGCAATTAAATTTCGGCTGGAACAGAAGGGCCAGGACCCGAGGGCATTGATCGGAGTCATCGGCCAGCGGACACGCGTTTATGAGGTAATGCGGGGCAAGAGACCGTTATCCCTAAATATGATTCGTCGTCTGCACGAGAAGCTCGACATACCGGCGGAGATCTTGATTCAGCCAACAGGGAGAAGCCGTAAAGTTGGTGTTCATGGTAGTGAAACCAGACTCAGGCGAGGCGGCATGCGAAAGTCCGCCTGAATGTTTTCTCGGCGTTATTCTTGTTCAACACGGGGATGTGCTGCTACAAGATTAGCAAATTGCAGTGCTGAGCCTTGCCACTCCTCCTCTTCGCTACGTTTTTACTACGCATTCGCTGCGGCAGGGAGGGGCGCGATTTCGGGAATGCAATGGCGGGGAATGGAACGAGAATCTGAGTCAGAACAACCGTATGTGAGATTCAGGGCTTAATAGTCAAAAGTGATAGCATTGAGGATGCGATTCTAAAGCAGCCACACGATCAAGAAATTGACACTAAGAGTAAAACGCTCCAATCCACAGCTGCTCATAGGTGTTATCGATGCCCTTGAACGGTCGAGGCGCTATTCGGCCCGTTCAGTCAATGTGATTATGACGGCGACCTATTGGGAGATCGGACGCCTGATCGTTGAACACGAACAACAAGGACACAAACGTGCCTCTTATGGCGACTTCCTTTTGAAAAAGCTCGCTTCCGACCTGATCATCAGGTATGGAAGGGGATTCTCTCGCACAAATCTACAGCAAATGCGCGAGTTTTACTTGAGTTGGCCAATTCGCCAGACACTGTCTGGCAAATTGGCTAGCCCCCTTTCGAGTAGGGACGCGCCTGTGAATCCGCAGCCTATCCCCATGAAGCTTGAGACCGAGCACTTATTGGCCTCCAAAGATCGAAAACGCCAGACAGCGTCTGGCAAATCTAGTGCGGCCGAGGAACGATCATCGCCGCGATTTCCACTCCCCTGGTCGCACTACGTTCGGCTGCTTTCGGTGAAGAGCGAGGAAGCCCGGGGATTCTATGAAATAGAGGCACTGCGTGGGGGGCTGGTCAGTTCGGCAACTCGATCGACAGATTACGACACAGTTCTACGAACGCACTGCGCTCTCTCGGAACAGAGCTGCTTTGATGAGGAAGGGACAGCGCACCCTGCCGGAGGACCGACTGACGGCAGAAGAAGAAATCAAGGACCCTATGGTTCTGGAGTTTCTTGGACTGAAAGATGAATACTCGGAAAGCGCGCTCGAAGATGCTTTGATTCACCGGCTGGAGCAATTCCTGCTCGAACTCGGAAAGGATTTTGCCTTCATCGCTCGTCAGAAACGGCTGCGAGTGGGTGACGAATGGTATCGGGTGGATCTCATGTTTTTTCATCGTCGCTTACGCTGCCTCGTCATCATCGATCTGAAAATTGGAAAATTCACACATTCCGATGCTGGGCAAATGAACTTGTATCTAAACTATGCCCGTGAGCGTTGGACGCTAGCCGACGAGAACCCACCCATCGGACTTATTCTAAGCTCCGAAAAGAACGAAGCGGTGGCACACTACGCATTGGGATATCTCCGAAACAAAGTGCTCTCCAGCGAATACAAACTCGCGCTGCCGGATGAAAAACGGTTGGCGGAGGAAATGGCCCGGGCCCTTCATCTGTTCTTCATAGAAGGTTCCAAGTTCCACCAATTCCCTTGTGTATCCGGCACCGTGAACACCACGTCGCCATTCAGGGTTTCGAAATGGGGAATCCCGATTCGATGTAACCTATGTTATTTATTGCGCTCCCGAGCGCACTAATGTACCCACAATCAGATGAATCTCTTGCAGATTTAATCGCACTTTTGTGTTGAAAAGACTTCTCAATCTTGTAGTTGGTGTTGTATCCTGCGACGGCATTGGAAGTTCGTCCTGCGATTGTTCAGATTCGAGAATCCATTCGCTGACTGTTTTGAGGATTCCCTTCCGACTGGAGAAATACGAGTGGGCACTTCATCCGACGAACGCGCGCTGTCCTTTCCCACCGTTTGGGGCAGGAATCGAGCACGTTCTGTCAGCGTGCCCGAAACTTCCGCAGCCCGGTATCTCAGAAGTGATGAAGAGGTGATGGCTCGTCTCCAAGCAAATGATTCGAACGCCCTGAATTTTCTTTTCGACCGATACGCCCGGCTCGTCCTCCGTATCGCCCTTCGCATTCTGCACGACTACGGGGAAGCAGAAGGAGTTGTCCAAGAGGCGTTTTTCCACGTGTTTCAAAAGGCAAAGCTCTTTGACCCGTCGAAAGGCACTGCGAAGGACTGACCTGACCGGGCGATAATTTATGCGGGTCTTGGGGAGAAGGATAAGGCATTCGAGTGATTGGAAAAGAGTTATCAGGAACGCTCAATAGGTGCGATTAAGATCGGCGCGAAATTGCTGTGAATGTGCGCGTGTGAGGGACGGGGCAAGCGCGCGGCGACTTGCAAGTTCTGCTTGCAGTCCTAGCGCATGCTTGGACTTCAATTCCTTTACTTTTGGAAAATTGCTTTAGGGACCAATGCGTGGATGCCTTTGACGCCGTCGACGGCTTGGGTCACCACCAAGTCCATCGTGGCACTGAGCAACATGTAGGCGTCTTCACGCGAAAGGCCTTTCGTCTCGACAATGAAATTGAGCATCTCGCGTGTCGCGATTTTGGCGGCTTGATTTAGATCTTCATCGAAGCCCATCGTCATATAGTGCGTCGGCGTTTCTGCCCTGGGCCAACCTATTCGCTTGCCCTTATGCACAACGACTTGTATCTCGCCTTTCAGAGAAGTTTCAACCGCGGCAAGGCAAACTTCACCGTCACCCTGCACCGCGTGTCCGTCGCTCAATGACAGGAGCGCTCCCGGAATGTGAACCGGTAGGTACAAGGTACTTCCTGCTCCCAGGTCGTGGTTATCCATGTTGCCGCCGTTGATGTTCGGTGGGCCGCTAATCACCCGCCCCATCTCGCGTGGCGGGGCTACTCCGATGTCACCCCAGAACGGTTTCACGGGGACAACAACACCTGGAGCATATTCAACGGTCTTCTTGTTCAGGTCAATCCATAGCACGCGGTCTTTAGCATAGGGGAAATCTTCGGGCAGTACGCCACGATGCGGGCGGAAACTCTGCGCCGCGATCGGTAACCAGACATCCACTGACAGAATCCTGATCTCCAATGTGTCGCCAGGCTCTGCGCCGTTTACGTACATCGGCCCGACGAGCGTGTGATCGCCCCGTTCATTACCTTGCACACCTTCAAAAGCAGCGTATAGCTCAGCGGGAATCTTATCTTTTGGCACTCCCAGGCTTTCAAAATATCGCGGGTTCCCAGTAGTGGTCCACACTCGCACTCTGTCCCCGGAATCAATCGTCAGAACTGGTTTCAGCGTGGCGTCGTAAAAGCCGCGATGCACCGTGCTCGGCGAAGACTTCAGTTCGTGTATTTTCTCGGCACCCTGAGCCCCTGCGCGCACGCTCAGGCTTAGCACGCTCGCGAAGATCCAAATTGCGCACCGTTTCATGGCTGGACTCCTTTTACCTAGGATTTCCGTTTTGCCTTTCGAGGCATGTACCATTGTATAGCGATAGCTGTAGCAAGTCCTCCAAGGCAACCGCTTGCGCCGTTGGGCTCACCCAGGTCCTGAGTAGTGCGGCAGTGTGGAAGAATGGCGCTGCCACATCCCGGGATGTCGCCTTGTGGGAATGTGGCCCTGGGCGTCCCGGGGGCAGATTTCCACTTTCCGATAATCCCGTTCTATAAAAGCTTGAGACTCATTCGATGAACATGAAGATTGTTAAAAATATACTAATGGCTACGTTAAGTTTATTAAATGATTCCATCTCGCAGTATGCTTCTCTAAATGCTGGGTTGAATAAGATCGCCAACGAAGTCAATGCGATGGCTTCGTCG
>WNGO01002860.1_pt1 | contig 11048 bp, 8 predicted proteins | sample 5400511 | NCBI WGS metagenome assembly WNGO01 (sample SAMN13153380, study PRJNA577476) | soil metagenome | isolation source: 20 cm soil or saprolite under Garry oak tree replicate 2 | place: USA:California | collected 2016-06-15
ACCCCTAGGCTTTTGCCTCTCAGATCCGTCGGGCTCTTTATTTTTGGGTTGGCAGCAAAAACGCCGGTCAAGCGATTGATAAAGCCGGCGACAAACACCAAATCGGCGCCCTCGGCAATCGCGCCGAGGTTGGCTCCCGAGACCGAGCCCCAATGCATGAACGACTCGCCGGAGCTCAGCGCTGCCATGCCGACGGGACCATTGCGCGCTTGCACTAGGGTCAAATCGAGACCATACCGGCGGAAAAATCCCTGGTCTTGGGCGACATACAACGCACCTTCCCGCTCACTCGCGGAGCCGGTCGTTACGAGAACTTTGGTGAGCGGCGCCGCGGCATGGACGAGCAATTGATCGGAAGCAAGAACAGCGAGAAAAAGGAAAAGGGATCCAAGCAGTCGCAACTTCATAGGTCATTCGTATGCCTCTGTGTGTTCAATGTCTCTCTGGCAAGGATCTCGTGTCATCCCGTCGTTGCGCAAGCAGGCGCTAGAATTGAATCAGATCGGAACGGGTGACCGTGACGTTGTAGCGATAGCCGAAGCTGCCAAAGAGGGAGAACGCCTGCAGTTTTTCCTTCTCGTCTCTTTGCGTCGTACAATCGGTGGGTACGTAAACATAAAAATCTCGGATGCTGAAACCCATCACGGCGCATTGCACGCAGCCACGGGTCGCGATCCCGGTGACGATGATGCGGCCTTCGCCCGGTCGCAATCGCAACCGCTCCAGAAGCGATTCCATATCCGTTCGGTAGAAACAATCGTGGGTATACTTGACGACGACCGGTTCATCCGGTTGCGGCTTGAGGTCGTCGATGAACTCAGCGCCCCAGGTTCCTTCCACTTTGCGGACGACGTTTTTGAAAAGCCTAAACTCCAGTGCGTCCGGCTTGCGCACGGACTGCGTGTGCACCACCAAGCCGCCGGCCTGTTTTATCCGTTGACGCAGCACAGCGATGGCGGGAATGATCTGCGCCGCCGCTTCTCCCATGTAGCGCTTTCCTGTCGGATGGAGATCTTCATTCTCCATGTCAACGATCAACAACATCGTCTTTGCCGCCTCCAGCTTTACGGGAACCGGGTCGGGATAATTGAGCTCAATTTGCATCGTCTTCTCCTTTGCTGCATGGGGCGTTACTTGCGCAATCGTTCGATCCAGCCTTCTTTGACGATCTTTTGTAGCGGCTCGTCGTCTTTGTAAAAGTCCGGCTGGCGAAACGCGTCGCTCGGAAATGACTTGCGCGCCGCTTGTTCGCGAATAACGGTCTCGAGCCCGCTGGTGGGAACAGTCGGGATTGATTTGAAGAGTCCGGCATAGACGGTCACAACTTTATCGATCACCGCGGGATCGGACTCGCGATACTCCTTGGCGTAAACTCGCTTTGCCAGGGCGAGATCATTTTTGATAACAGAAATCGCTTCGGTGTAGGCTTTCAAGAATCGCTCCACGGTGTTGGGATTCTTGCGCACGAAAGCGCGGCTGCTGCCGACGCAAGACGGCGGATATTTGAGATCGGTTTTCGAAAGATCGATCAGCACCGGCCAGCCGCGCTGCAAAAACGGCAAGGCATAACGGATCGTCAGAATGCCGGCGGCGATCCTGCCGCTCTCCAAAGCTGCGGCGATTTCGGGGCCGCCGCCCAGTTGCAGAATCGTCATGTCTTTGTCGGCGTCCATGCCGAGATATTTCAGGGCCGCGCGCAGGTAGAAGTGAATGCTCGAACCCAGACGCGTAACCGCGGTCGATTTCCCCTTGAGTTGCTCAGGCGTCTTGATATCGGGCCGGCCGATCAAATAGACCAGATCGGTATCCAGCGGGCATGCCAACAGCACGGCGTCGCCACCCTCGACTTTCGCCGCTACCACCGACTCCGCGCCGACGCCGGACAACTGCAATTCTCCGCTGAGAATCCCCATTGTGATCAGCGCGCCGCCGCGCATGAAGATAACCTCCACGTCCAATCCGTGTTTGGAAAATATCCCGGTGTCTTTGGCGAGCCATATCGGCAAGAAATGCGGCGGGTTTGTCACCGCAAAGCGGACGCGTCGGCTTTCTTGAGCGAGTCCCGGCTGGACGACGCTCGCCATGAGGAGTAAGGCAAAAAGTTTTATTCGTAGAATCCTGAAGCTTTTCATCGAAAAGATTCTCAAGAAAAAACTCGGAGACAAGTCGGTTCAATTTTCCAGCCAGCAAAACTGGATATAAATAGATCCACGGCTTGGCATACGCGGTCGGAACGATTTCCGACTCATCCTTTTTTCCCGTCGCCCGCCCGTTGATCGGGGCCGCTGTCGGCGTAGCCGGGCTGCACCAGCGAATCAATGAAATATCTCCCGCCCTTGGCGACGATCTCGGCGCCACGCTTGAGCGCTTTGGCGAGCGCGTCTGCCGTCGAGACGGATTCTTCGCCGTCGAATCCCTGAGCGCGCGCCATGGCGACCAAATCGACGCGCGGATCGTCGATGCGCTGGCCGATCCAGCGATTCTGCGCGGGCCGGCTGCGCGCCTGAGCGACGCGCTCCTGGTGCATTTCGTCGTTGTAGTAAGAGCGGTTGTCGGCGATCACGACCATTACTGGAATCTCGAAGTGCGACGCCGTCCATAGCGCGCTCACGCCCATGAGATAATCACCGTCGCCAAGGACGCCGATGGTTAACCGACCGGTGTCCTTGAGCGCTAAGGCCGTGCCGATGGTATGACCCGGCCCGGTGCCGACGGCACCGCCGCCGTCATTTCCCATAAAAGAAAGCGGTCCGTCGAACTCATAGGCTTCGCCGGGCCAGCCGATCGGCAAACGCGCAAACGTCACGGCTTTTCCTTTGGCAAATTCCCGCACGGTCATCGCCATGTCCCACATCGTCATCGGCTGGCCGCGACCCGGCGTCGACTTGCCGAGCGGTGCGTCATGCCAATGCGCGATACCTTTCATCTCCGGTCGCGTTTTGATCTTGGGCGCCTTTTTGGCGTCGAGCTCGTCGAGCAATTGCGCGACGAATTGATCGGCTTCGGCGAAGATTGGAATGTCGACCGCGGGCAGCGCCTGATGATCCATGCTCCAGCCGTTGGTGCGAATGCTATCGACCGAACAGTGAATGATCGTCTTGTCCGCGGGGGTTTGCGTTTGCGCTGTGCCCAGGCTCAAGCGAAAAGCTCCGGCGAGATCCAGCCAATCCAAGCTGATGATGAGATCCGCTCTCTTGATCAGCGCCGTGGCGTCTTTCGACGGGCGCAAGCACGGCGCGGCGAGATGAAGCGGATGAGTGGTTGGAAAGGCGGACGGATCACTGCTGCTCGTCAACACCGCCGCGCCGATCGCCTCGGCAAAGCGCACGCGCCGATCCCAGTCCGCCTGCTGGCGCGACACGCGTCCCATCAGGATCAGCGGAAACTTTGCCTGGTCGATCGCTTGCAACGCCTTCAAAAGAGAATCTCTTGGCACGGCCGGCGCAGGCGCGGGAGCGAAGCGCGCCGCGTCGGGAATCGATATCTCCTCAGTCAGCGGCGCTTCCTGCAGACCGGCGTCGAGACAAATATAAACCGGCCCGCGGGGCGCGCTGCGCGTGATCTGGTTGGCCCGCAGCACCGACTCGACGGCTGCCTGCGGCGAGGCCGGCTGATCGTCCCACTTGGTGTAATCGCGCACGATGGCCGCTTGATCCTTCGAGGTGTGGATCCAGTCGATCCACGGCCGACGCCGATGCGCGTCGACGGGGCCGGTGGCGCCGAAGATGATCATCGGCGTGCGGTCGCACCAGGCGTTGAAGATCGGCATGGCCGCGTGCATCAGCCCGACGTTGGCGTGCAGTGCCACGGCCATCGGCGTTTCGGTCACCTTGCCGTAGCCGTCAGCGATCGAGACGGCATGCTCCTCATGCAGGCAGATCACCATCTGCGGATTTTCGTTGCCGAGGTAATTGACGATGCTGTCGTGGAAACCGCGATAGCTGGCGCCCGGCACCAGCGCAATATATTTCAAGTTGAGGCGCCGCGTCGTTTCCGCGACAACGTCGCTACCCCACTTCATTTGCGGGCTTCCCAAGTTCTGCGGCCGATCGATCTGGGATTTATTCGAACGGGTATTTTTAGTCTGCGCGGTTTTCCGTGCCATTGCCGTTTTCATTGTGTCTCCTGTTTAACTGATTTCGTTGCGCCGTCGCGTTGGCTCACCGACGCCCTTATTCAAGCCAATTCTGCAAATCCTTTAATCGCGTTATCCAGCGATTGATCCCATTAGGCATCGGCCAACCCTCGTGACGACTTGGCGTAGCATTAGCGAAAAATCCCCGGCAAGAAAAGGGGCGGCGGCTTGATTGTGTATTGGCAGCGCAAATCGCAATTACATCGGCCGCTTTACAGTTTATTGTTGACGGATAGAAAAGGCGAAGAAAACGATGCTATGGTTAATCAAGTTCTTCCAGACGAGCATGGCGGCACGAAATTGACAGCGCCCGGAGAAGTGAGAAGGCGTAAATTCAGCCCGCGAATCATTGCATGATCGCCTCAGGCTTCGCAGAGTTGGACAGCATCTATGATTCCCTATCGCGACGAGAATGAGACACAGCGTCCAGCGATCATCACTGGCGCGATTATCGGCCTTAATGTCCTCGTCTGGTTGCTCGTCCAGGGCGCCGGCGCAGACTTTCCTCTCGCCAAGTCCGTATGCGAGCTCGGTCTGATTCCGGCGGAAATCACTGCGTCGGCTCCGGTAGGCACGCGCTTCCCCATCGGTCCCGGATTGATCTGCACAACCGATCCAGGCCGGCAGTTCTCCCATGTGTTGACTTCCATGTTCCTGCACGGCTCGTGGATGCACTTGATCGGCAACATGTGGTTTCTCTGGCTCTTCGGCAACAACGTCGAGGATTCGATGGGCCGGCTGCGTTTTGTTGTCTTTTACCTTCTGAGCGGACTTGCCGCGGCGCTCGGTCAAATCGTGACGAGCCCAACGGCCGTGGTTCCGATGGTCGGCGCTTCGGGAGCCATTAGCGGCGTCATGGGCGCGTATCTGATTCTGTACCCGAAAGTCAAAGTCTACGTGCTCGTGCCGATTTTCATCTTTTTCACGTCCATTGCGCTGCCCGCATGGATGATGCTCGGCTACTGGTTTCTCATTCAGCTCGTCAGCGGACTTCTGTCCGCCAACGACGTCGGTGGCGTCGCCGTCTGGGCTCATGTCGCCGGGTTTCTTGCCGGCGTCGCGCTGATCAAGCTTTTCGTCCGCGACGACTACCTGGATGCGCACCGGGCCCAACAATGGCGCCCGCAGCGATTGATGCGGGACTGGTAATAGGATCAGCCGAGCTCGGGCTATTCAGGGCTACACGGGTGCCGCGACTTCTACGTTTTCGGCAGCGACTTGCCGAGCAAATCGAGACTATTCGCGACCTGCTCAATGCCGAGAATGTTTGTCGGCTGTTGAAACAGCACCGGGTTCTGGGCGCCCGGCACGCTGCCCACCCTCGCCACCATGGCCTCGCGTAACAGCACCGCATCGGCCCAAAAGTTATTTTTGTAGCGCTCCATAAACATGTCGTGCAGTTTGGCACTGTCATCGATCCAGCCTCTGCGAATTCTCTCCCGTTGAGATTGTGAGTTAGCCGCACCGGAATTCTGATCGGCGAGCATTCTCAAGCGGTTATCCTCTTCATAAAAGGACCGCGCGAGCTCGCGAACCGCCGACGTCAACTGTGCAGCTTTGTTTTTCAGCTCTTCGTTGGAGAGAGTCGTATAAGCCGCGGCTTTCGCCCGCGGGGTGGAGATTTTCTCGACCGCCGGTTTTGCCGCGAGGAACCAGCCGATCGGAACGCCAACGACCAACCCAATCGAGATTAGCGCGATTGGGTTTCGCCTCAACAGAGTCCAAAGTGAATGCAGCATTTTCGTCGGTGTCGAAGCGATTTGGCAGTTCGATAAAGTTATTAAGTATAAAATGCCAGCCGGTTTACCTGAGACACTCGCGATCGCGAAGCTATCGCGACGAATACAATTCAGCGCATCTGGCACACCACGTCGACCAGCGCGGGCTTGCCGTCTTTCACGACCTTGACCGCTTCGCGCAGCGTCTTGATCAGATCCTTCGGCTCGGTGATCGGGCCGGCGCCCCAGCAGCCGTAGGTGCGCGCCATGGCGCCGAAGTCGACGTTGGGATCTTCGATGCGGATGCCGACGGTCTTATTTTCCACCGGGCGGTTGCGCTGGATCGCGACCCGCTCCTGGTGTTCTTCGTCGTTGAAGTACGAGCGATTGCTGCAGACGATACTCAAGAGTGGAATTTGGTGATGCACGGCGGTCCAGATCGAACTCACGGTAAAGAGCAAATCGCCGTCGGGCTGAAGGTTGATGCAAAACTTGCCCGAGCCTTTGTGCGCCAAGGCGGCGCCGAGCGATGCGGGCATGCCATAGCCTAAACCGCCGCCTTTGTATTTGCCGAGGATCTGATTGAACTTCGCCGCCGGCAAATAAAGATTTTCTTTCCCCTGGGAGCTGCCATTGGTGAGTACCCAATCTTCGCCCTTGAGCGCCTCATTGATCTCCGCGTAGAGCCGCGTCATCGCGATCGGCTTTTCGTCCCACTTGGCTTTGAGCTCCTTTTCCAGCGCGGTTTTTTTATCGTCGTAAATTTTGCTCCAATCGGCGCGGCGCTTGGCGATATCTTCTTTTGCTTCGCTAAGTTTTTTCTCCGCCTTCAGCCGCCGCACCAGCTCCGGCAAGAACACCGACGTGTCCGCGGTGATCATCAGATCCGCTTCGCGAAGCTTGTTGAAATCCGCCGCCCACGCGCGCACGAGCAGATCGTCCAGACCGACGTTGATAGTTTTCGCATTCGCCGGCAGCAACGGCGTGGCGCGCCGATTGCCCCTTTCCTGCGCTCTTCGCGTGATCGCGCCCTCCAGGTCAGGAACATCGAGAGCCAGAATCAAATCAGCTTGCGGAATCACCTTGTCGCTCTGTCCGGTCAGATTGAGCGGATGTTGCACGGGAAAATTAAACCGCCCGAGTTGATCGAGCACCGGTGCACCGAGCAGTTCGGCCAATTCACCGAGCGCCTTGAAGCCCGCTTCTCTTCGGCCAACCCAATCCGCCAGGATCACCGGTCGCTTCGCTTCGAGCAGCCAGCGGATCGATTTTTCGAAGCCTTCTTCCGGTGCCTGCAATGACAGCGACGCCGGATAACGGTCGAGCGACGGAAAGCTCACTTCATGATCGAGCTGCTTTTCCTGCACATCGCCGTCGTAGCAGATATAAACCGGACCCTGTGGATCAGTGGTCGCGAGCCGATAGGCGCGAATGAAAGAGTCCGGCACCGCCTCGACGCTCGCCGGCTGATCGTCCCATTTGCAGAAATCACGAACCAGGTTGCCTTGCACATTGGCCGTGTGCACCCAATCGATCCACGGGCGGCGATTCGCCGTGTCCATCGGGCCAGTGCCGCCGAGCACGATCACCGGCAAGCGATCGGCCCAGGCGTTGTAAATCGCCATCGACGCGTGCTGCAGACCAACGACGTTGTGCACCGCTGCAGCCATCGGCCTGCCCTTGGCGCGCGCATAGCCGTGCGCCAGCGCCACGGCGATCTCTTCATGATTGCAAAGAATAATCTCCGGCGCGTGATTGCCGCCGTAGTTAACCAAGGAATCGTGCAATCCGCGGAACGTCGCTCCCGGATTGATCGCGATGTATTCGATTTCGAATGCCTTCAAGAGATCGACGACGACGTCCGAACCCCATTCGGCGCGGGGTTTTTCCAATTTTTGTGCTTTGGCCATGGCAACTTCCCTTCATTCCTTTAGGACAATACCGAATTAATCGTGTCCGTGATCGTGAAACGTGATCGTGTAAAAAACGAATACGAGCCACGTCCACGAGCACGGTCTTGCTATCTTTTCGGAATCTCCATGCCGCGCTGCACCGGGGGTCGTTGTGAAATGACATCGAACCAACGCTTCACATTGGGAAATTCTTCGAGTTTCACATGGTGCATTTCGTGGCGCCCGACCCAGGTGTACGTTGCGATATCCGCAATGGAGTACTCGCCTGCCAGATATTCCCTTTTAGCCAATTCTTTGTCCAGTACTCCATACAGCCTGATTGATTCTTTATGATACCGTTCGATCGCGTAGGGAACTTTCTCTTCGAGCCGGTAAAAATAATTCGCCTGCCCAAACATCGGACCGACGCCGCCCATCTGAAACATGAGCCACTGAATGACCGTGTAGCGCCGCCGCATATCCGCCGGCCAGAGCTTGCCGGATTTCTCCGCTAAATACATCAAGATCGCCCCCGACTCGAATAGCGTGAACGGCCTGCCGCCGGGGCCGTCGGTGTCGATGATCGTGGGAATTTTGTTGTTCGGATTGATCGCCAGATACTCCGGCTTGAATTGATCACCCTGCCCAATGTTGATCGGATGCACTTCGTAGGGCATGCCGATTTCTTCCAGCATGATCGAAACCTTTTTGCCGTTTGGAGTGCCCCAAGTGTAGAGCTCAATCATGATTTGATACCTTTCTGTACTTTATTGAATGTAGAAAATTTAGCTACTCGTAAAAACGATAAAACTGAATGCGCTCAACATGCAAGCGGCGTCCAGAAGGGGAACGCATATCTACTCAACGCTCAAGGAACTCGCGCGCTGCCTTTGCCGCGCATCGCCGAGCAAAACATCGCCACAATCGCCATCATCCCACCGATCAGAAAACCGAAATTCATCGCCCGGACAAACGCCGTCGGGTTTGCTGCCGTCGGCGTCGCAAGCGGATCGCCGCTGTAGTAGCGGAATGCGGCCGTCAGCAACAGGGTTCCTAGCGACACTCCGAATGTCGTGCCGAGCCCGAATACGACGTAAATCGCGCCGGTGGCGACGCCGCGGTGTTGCGGCGGGACCGAATTGATCATTGCGGTATGATTGGAAGTAAAAAACATCGCGGTGGCCAATCCCCACAAGGCAAGCACACCGACCGCGGACAGCCAGTGCGAGTCCGTGCGCAAAAACGAACCGAAAAATCCCGCGCCGACTAAAAACATGATCCCCACCGTGCCGGGCAAACGCGGCCCCATTTTGTCCACCGCCCAGCCAACGAGCGGCGACAGCGTCACCGTGAAAACCGGCGCGCTCATGAACAGCAAGCCGATGAACGAGGGCGTGAAGTGGAGAACATCCTGCAGGTAAAACGGCAGGACGAAGCCGATCATCACCTGCGCGACGCCGACCAGCAGCAAAGCCAAGCTGCTGAGCGTGAACATGCGAATGCGAAACAAAGAAAGATCGAGAATCGGACTGGCGACGGTGCGCTCGCGGTAAAGAAACCCGCTTAAGACGACGGCGAAGACGGCAACGAGAGCTGCGCGCAGGCCCGGCGCCAGCGATTCCATGATGCGTTGGTCGACACAGGCAACCAGCATCACGGTGGCAGCGATCAGCAACAAGGCGCCGAGATAATCAATCGCATTCTTTACATCTGCAGTCTGTGACCGTTGCGGTGTGTTCCCTTTCCAACGATTGATCAATGTCAGCGCTATGCCGGCAAGGGCGATCGGGATCAAAAAGAAAAACACGGCACGCCAGTGAATGTAATCGATCAGCAGACCGCCGATGCTCGGTCCGATCAGCACGCCGGAATGGAACGCTGTGGTCATGAAGCCTTGCGCTCGTCCCGCCGATTCCTTCGGCAGCGCTTCCATCGCCAGCGCGCGTCCCTGGGATTGCGTCATCGACGCGCCGACGCCTTGGAAGAGACGGAATGCGATAAGTTGGGTAACGTTCTGTGATAAACCGCACAGCAGCGCACCGATCGACGACACCACCAGGCCGAGACCGAAGAGCGTGTGGCGGCCGTAAATGTCGCCGATGCGGCCGAAGATCAAAGACAAGCTGATCTGCGAAATTTGATAGGCGATCACCGCCCAGGAAATGCCGACGATGGTCGTTTCCAAGCTGCTCGCGACCGTCGGCAGGGAAACAGAAAAAATCCGGCTCGAAGTGCCCGCCAAGAAATTGCCGAGTCGCATTGATGAGCAGTAGCCAGTTGGTGCGCGGGTCCATGCGTTGTTGCGTTCAAGTTGTGGGGGGAATCGGCGGCGCCGACCACGGACACGTTCGCAAACTTGCCGTCGAACCCTCTCGCTCTACCAATGTTTTTCTATCAGCTGAACGCAAAACTCAAGCGCGGCTTCGACCTCCGGCGTGGAAATTTCAAGTTGTTCGTCAGCACGTGCGCGCAAATTATGCACTCTCTGCAACCGTACGGCCTCAGTGCGGGTGATGAGATCATGATTGACAGCAGCTACGAGCAGCGCCGGCAGCGTCTTCGCCGACCAGGATGAAAGCCGCAGGCGAGTTTTAAGCCAATCCTCGACAGCTTGGTCGCACAACGCAATCACGTCGCGGGGCGAAAGATTGCCCGCCGACCAACCGTTGAGCCCTCGGCTTAACGTGCGAATCGCCCGGCCTTCGGGCGAATGGTGCCCTTTGATTTTCTCTTTCTCGACAAGATTGGCGAATATCTCTTGAGCGTCGAATGGCATGACAAAAATACTTTACCACGAAGGTCACGAAGAGCACGAAGTTCGGAATTAAACCTATCAAACCCTTCGTGTCCTTCGTGCCCTTCGTGGTGAGCCGTTTTATTGGTTGCGGCTTTACGGCGGCGGTCTCTTTGTGGTTAAATCTCGCGAAACATTTGGGAGGTCATTTATGGAACCACTTCCACGCGGAGCAAATTTTCAGCGGGCCTTGATGCTTTGGGAGATCGGCCTGCATATCGCCGGCAATCCCAACACCCCATACTACGGCCCGCGCGACATGTGCATCTCCGTTGGCAGCGGTTCGAACGAAACTTTTAAGCCCTGGCTGCGCATGTCAACCGGCTCACCAATATTGGCACATGCCGTCTGTCGCAACGAATTGGAAGCGGCGATGATCAATCCTTCCGGTTTGCTCACCCAGGCTTATCGTGGCACAGGTCTATTTTCACAACCCCTGCCGATTCGCATCATCGCCGTCTATCCGTCCCTCGATCATTTCGTCTACGTCATTCACCCGCGCACTGGCT
>WNGO01006009.1_pt1 | contig 11048 bp, 11 predicted proteins | sample 5400511 | NCBI WGS metagenome assembly WNGO01 (sample SAMN13153380, study PRJNA577476) | soil metagenome | isolation source: 20 cm soil or saprolite under Garry oak tree replicate 2 | place: USA:California | collected 2016-06-15
GCCGCCGCGCCGCAGGAACCGACCTCTGGGCCAATATATACGCCGTCGGTCGCGACTCGATAGGCATCGGGCAGCTTTGGTCCCGCGGCGAATCGAAGCCGCAAGCCGTCCTCATCGAGTAGGTAAATCGTGCACAACAATCCTTCCGAGTGAGCTTCGATGAGGAGAGCGACACTGTGGAGAACGTCGTTGAGCGGCGCATCGGTGAGAATCATTTTGAGGGCATCGAGCACCCCCTCACTGGACAGAGTTTGCGTTCGTGCAGGGGATGTTGCAGATACCTGATCCAAAACAACGATGGACGATTTGGCGTCGGTCATGGCGAATGCCCCCTGTCGAGATCAGAAGTATCGCACAAATACCTGCATCACAAACGTGCTGCTCTCTCGGTCAACTCAACTGAACATTCCTCTAAGGGCCCCTCGGTTCTGGGAACATCCTAAGGTACTCTTCGAAACAGCCAGATGCCACCTCCAGTGGCAATCCTCCGGTTCAGACGGCTCCGGCGTGAATGGATCGGCGTTACGCAGTGTGCTCCCCGAGTCGCACCAGAGTAGTGCCTCTGCTTGGGGCGCAGGAGCGCAGGGGAATGCGGCCGCCAAAAACTGTCTCAAAATAAGGGCTCACTCTAGTCATCGACTGTTTACGGGAACCACAAAACTGTCCCACTTTAGGGGTTCACTCCAACTATTTCGATCGCAGAGCCGTCTGCCCCAGGTGATAGGCCAAATGATTGGTACGACTCAGCAGGATGGCGAGTCGGTTACGCAATGGTTCTTTCAAAAAGTCTTCCTCCGACACGGCGCCGTGCTTCTTCAGCCAGTCCGCCGCCGAAAGACTTGCAAACCCCTCGAACAATCTGCCGTTAACTTCTCTCCAGGCCTTCCGAACCAGCTCGACCGATGGAATTCCCGCCTGCGACTTATCGGGATTGGAAATGAACGCGACATCAAACTCAGGATGGAGCCGCTGCCCAATACCCAATAGAGGGAGCATCGCGTCGTGAGTGGCCGTGAGATGTCCCCACAGATAGATCAAGCGGTTTTTTCCCGGTGCGATTTCTTTCAAGACTTCTTGGTCGCTGAGACCGGAAAACATTTTGTCGGCCCTTTCGAGGTTTCCCTTCCATCCGTTCAGCGCAACCGCCAAATACAATTCCTCGTTCGTCATGAGACCTTCCTTCGTGTTTTTATTGGACTCCGCGGCCTATGCGGTTCGGCCGGTAATCAAAACAACATCCAGGTTCATCCAATTCCGGGTTTGGGGTGCGTTTCCGTGTCTGGGAACTTGTGTATAGACCGGCATCAAAAGGTTCAGCGGAGATGAAGCTGCGTTCATTGGTCATTGGAGTTCCTCGACGATTGAATTTGGATCGAAATGCGCTCTCTAAAACTGAGGCAAATTCGAGACATCCCATCCTCCGCCCAGTGCCTTGATGAGAAGCACACTCGCATCCAACCGGCGCCGCAGGATATCAATGGCATTTCGCTCGTTGGCGAGTTCGATCGTCTGAGCGGTGATGACTTGGAGGTACGTGTCGACGCCGCCCGTGTAACGATTCGTAAAAAGTCTGACGATAGGTTGCGACCGCGGCATCATAGTTGGCGCGCGCAGATTCGGAAGTGGCGCGACGGCGCCCCGCGTCGAACAAGGTCTCGGCGAGAACTGGACCGACGGCCCAGAAGCCGCTCGGCCAGCCGAACCAGTTTGAACCCTGCGACCCGGCAAATCCTGCGGTTCCGCCAAGGGTCACGGTGGGAAAATACGCCGCGCGGGCGATGCCGATCTGCTGGTTTGCCTCCGCCACTCGGCGTTCTGCAGCGGCGATGTCCGGGCGTCGCTGCAACAGTTCAGAAGGGAGTCCAATCGGAGTGCTGGGAGGTTGGTAGTTAAGCGGCGCGGTTGTGAGGCTGAACTCCGCGGGCGGCTCTCCAATCAGAATCGCAATGGCATGTTCAAATTGTGCTCGTTGCACGGTGACATCCGTGTCTTGCACACGGATGGTGTCCAACTGGGTTTGCGCTTGCGCTACATCGGCCTTCGGGGCTACGCCTCCTTTGAAGCGACCCGCCGTGAGTTGCAGGTTGTCGGCATAGGCTTTTACCGTATTGTCGAGAAGCTGCTTCTGAGCGTCGGCGCTGCGCAATTCGAAATAGTCCAGGCCGAGTTCCGCCTCGAGACTGAGCTTTGCGGTCTCGTAGTCGGCAGCGGTCGCCTGCGCTTCCTCCCGCGCGGCAGCGAGGCTGCGCCGCACGCGGCCCCAAAGGTCCAGCTCATAGGAAAGATCGAACGGGAGCACGAAATCGCCCTTGCTGGCCTGTTGGATCCTCGACGGATAGTTCGGTGAAAAGTCTGAATTCTTGACATAGCTAGCGCTCGGCGCAGTGGAGATGGTTGGAAATTGCGAAGCCCGATTGAAGCGAATCGCTGCGCGAGCCTCGCGGAAGCGCGCTTCCGCTACTTTTAGGCTCTGGTTGGAAGCGGCGATCTGCTCCTCGAGTTTGTTGAGTTCCGGATCGCCGAAAATCTCCCACCACTTTCCGCGGCTTATCTGGTCGCCCGGCCGTGAGGGCTGCCACTGGTCTGACTCCTTGAATGAACTTGGTGCTTCTTCCTTATACGTGAATGTCATGGGGACGGTGGGCTTGATGTACTTGGGGCCCACAGTGCAACCCGCAAGCAGCCCGAGAAGCAGCGCAACGATGCCAGTGACGATGAAACGCACGACAGCAAAGAAATATCTCATCGCCCGGTCCCGCCTGTTGGTTTACTGCTCAGGCGCACGGGCATGCCGGCGACCAGAGAGTCCGATGGATCGACGATAACTGCGTCCGTTGGTTGCAGGCCTGAAACAATTTCTACACTATTGCCGTAGTCGCGGCTGATCTTGACCGGAACCAACTCAGCTTTGCCGTTGCGAACCAGTCCGACCTGCAGGCCCTCCTTGCGAAAGATCAACGTATTGGACGGAATGGTTACCGAGTGAGTCTCGTCAGGCAGCTTAAGATGAACAAAGACGTAAGCGCCCGGCAGGAGCTCGCCGGTTGGATTGTCAACATCGACTTCAACAAGCAGCGTACGCGAAGCGATGTCGATGGAGTTGGCGTTGCGAACCAGAGTGCCATGAAAAGTTTGACCCGGGAATTCATCGAGGGTCAAGGTAGCTGGTGCACCGGAGCGCGCGGCACGGGAGTACACCTCGGGAACCGAGACGTACAGCCGGAGCTTTTGAATGGCGGCGATGTGAAAGAGTTCCCTCGGTTGTGTGCTGGCCCCTGCATCGATGAGAGCTCCGATGTCCGTACTACGGGCGGTGACGATCCCGTCAAAGGGAGCATAGATTTTTTCGAACGGCCATTGCTGACCAGGTCCTGCCAGCGGGTCGCCGTGATCTTGGCAATGTTCAGGTTAGCTTGCGCGGTATCAAGATCCGCTCGAGCCTGCTCGAGCTGTCGGTCGACTTCGGGGGTTTCGATCTCCGCGAGCAACTGGCCTTTCTGGACATGCGCGCCAATGTCGAAATACCAGCGCTTGAGATAGCCACTGGTTCGCGCATAGATCGGTGCATCGCTGAATGCCTGCGTATTGCCGGGCAGAACAAGTTCCTGTGTGGGGGCGCCTTCCTTCGGAAAGACGACGGCGACGGTGGGAATGGCGGCTTCTTCCGTTCGTTGTTTCAGCCGCGATTCGGCTGCTGCTCGCGAATGAATGCCGGAGTAAATCATCAGACCGAGAGCAGCAAGCGCGGCTGCCGCGACAAGGATTGAGGTTCGGCGCCGTGCACGGTGGCGGGGGCGAAATCCATCTGAACTCGGTTGCATAGTTGGCACTTCGATCGTTTCTGGTTCGGGGGTGGTCATCACATTTTCCTCGCTCGATGCCATTGTTTCCTCTTAACTCATGATTGAATTGGTTCAGGCTCACCCATGGACTCTGCTTGGGCAGCCGCAGGATCACGTCGTCCGTGTAACAAGCTGAAGACCGCCGGGACGAAGATCAGTGTGGCCACAGTAGCGCACAAGAGGCCGCCAATGACGGCGCGCCCGAGGGGCGCATTCTGCTCGCCGCCCTCGCCCAGCCCGAGGGCCATGGGAATCATGCCGATGATCATGGCTAGCGCGGTCATGAGTACGGGACGAAACCGGGTGAAGCCTGCTTCGATGGCCGCTTCGATCGGATCTCCGTGGTGCAGGAGCCGTTCTTTCGCAAAAGACACAACCAGAATGCTGTTCGCCGTTCCCACGCCCATGCACATAATGGCGCCCATCAAGGCCGGGACGCTGAGCGTTGTGTGTGTGACAAATAGGAAACCGACGATGCCGGCAAGCGCGCCAGGAAGCGCCGTGATGATGATGAAGGGATCCAACCACGATTGGAAGTTCACCACGATCAGGAGGTAGACGAGAACGACGGAGAAGACGAGTCCGCCCAGCAGCCCGACGTACGAGCTGCGCATGGTTTGCAGCTGACCCCGAACAGTCACGAAGCTGCCGCGCGGCAAGGATTTTCGATCGGCATCCACTATGCGCGTGACCTCGCGGCCAACCGCTCCCAAATCGCGCCCCTGGACGGCGGCATAAATATCGACCACGCGCCGAATGTTATAGTGGTTCACAACTTCCATTTCGTTCGCCCGTTTAATGGAAGCGACATCCGCAAGAATTTCGGGACGCGCGGCGGTTGCCGCATTGAGTGGAGTGTTCTGAAGGTCTTCCAGGGATTGAATCGAATATTGCGGAGTCTGGGTGACTAGGTTGTAGTTGACGCCGTTCTTGAAATTCAGGAAGAACATCGGCGTGATCTGGAAGCTGCCGCTGAGTGAGTTCAACATGCTGTTGGCAACATCGCGCTGGGTATAGCCGCCCTGGGCAGCCTTGGTACGGTCCACCGTCACATCGAATTCCGGGTAATCAAACGCTTGTTGTATGCGCGCATCCGCGATGCCCGGAACCCGCTCGATTTCGTGCAGCATCCGGGCTGCGACTTCGCGATTGCCCTCGACGTCGGTTCCCTCAACTTGGATATCGATGGGCGCCGGCAAACCAAAGTTCAGCACTTGAGTGACGATGTCCGAGGGTAGGAAGTAGAACGTCGTCCCCGGGTATTCGCGTGGCAGTGTGTCCCGCAGGCGCTGCACATAATCTGCAGTGGCGCGATGCTCTTCTTTGAGGGATACCAGAATATCGGCGTCGCCCGCCCCAATGAGGCCCGATGTGCTGTGCATTAAATTGATCGTGCTGTAAGGCAGTCCGATGTTGTCCAGGATGTTATCCACTTCGCGTTCGGGGATCTCACGGCGTATGGAGCCCTCGACGAGATCGCACAGCTTCGCGGTCTCCTCGATTCGCGTGCCGCTCTTGGCGCGGAGATGGAGGACGAATTGACCGTTGTCGGTGTTCGGAAAGAAATCCTGACCCAGCCACGGCACGAGGAGGAATGCCGCAGCGCAGGTCATAAGAAAGGTGGGGATGAAAAGGGCCCGCCGGTGGACAAGCACTGTGAGCAGAGCGTGGTAGGCATTCCGAAGCCGCTCGAATCCGCGCTCGAACGCTCGTTGAAACCCCACAAGAGGATTCCGTGAACTGGCTGCGTCGCCCTGCTTTGCTTTCAGCAGATACATCGCCAGCGTGGGAACGAGCGTCCGGGAAAGGATGTACGACGCGAGCATCGCGAACACTACGGCTTCGGCGAGAGGAACAAAGAGGTAGCGAGCGACACCGCTCAGCAGAAACATCGGCAAGAATACGATGCAGATGCAGAGCGTTGACACCAGGGCGGGAACGGCGATTTGCGCAGCGCCTTCCAGAATGGCATCGCGCTGGGCATGCCCTTCTTCGAAATACCGCTCGATGTTTTCGATCGTAACCGTTGCGTCGTCCACAAGGATTCCGACGGCGAGAGCCAAACCGCCGAGCGTCATGATGTTGAGCGTTTCTCCGAGAAAGCCGAGGATCATGACGGAAGTCAGGACGGATAGCGGAATGGAAATCGCTATGATTAACGTGCTCCGCCAATTTCCCAGGAAGAGCAGAATCATCAAGCCCGTGAGGCACGCGGCGATGACGGCCTCGCGGAGCACACCATTGATGGAACCTCGGACGAAGATGGACTGATCGGCCAGAGGCACAATCTTGAGTTCCGGCGGCAGGGTCTGCGCGACACGCGGAAGAAGGCCGCGAATGCCTCTTACGACGTCGATTGTCGAACCGTTGCCGGCCTTGAGCACGGACACCAGAGCGCCGCGATGGCCATCCTGGCGCACGATGTTGGTCTGCGGCGCAAAGGCGTCGCGCACGTTCGCTACGTCGCGAAGATAGATCGTGGAATTCCCAACAACCTTGACCGGGAGGTCGTTTAGCTCGGGGACGGTCCTCATGCTGGCGTTCAGCCGAACGTCGTATTCGAATGGACCCATCTTTGCCGTCCCGGACGGCAAAATCAGATTTTGCTGTTGGACTGCAGTGAGAACGTCTTGCGGAGCAAGCCCTTTCGATTGCAACAAGCCGGGATTCAAATCGATCATCACTTGGCGCTGCTTCCCGCCATAAAGGAAAGGAACTACGGCCCCAGGAACTGTCACCAGTTGGGGCCTCAGGAAATTCTGTCCGAGGTCGTTCAACTGCTGCTCCGACAGCCCATTTCCGGAAAGGCCCAGCTGCAGAATAGGTACGCTCGAGGCGCTGAAGTTGATGATTATCGGAGGCAGGGTCCCGGGCGGCAGGAACCGCAGGATGGTTTGTGATACGCCCGTCACTTGGGCATTCGCGGTGTCCAGACTCGCGCCATGTTGGAGGTAAATCTTGACAATGGCTTGACCATTTATCGTGGTCGATTCCAGGTGTTCAATGTTGTCGACAGCCAAGGTCAATATCCGTTCGTACGGGCCCGTGATCCGCCCTTCTAATTCCTCCGGATTCATACCGGTGTACTGCCATGCCACCGCGATCACCGGTATGTCGATGTTCGGGAAAATGTCGGTGGGCGTGCGCGAGATCATTACTGGGCTCAGAACCAAAATGAGTACGGCAAGGACGATGAACGTATACGGCCGGTCCAGAGCGACTCGAACAATCCACATATCTAGAGCTCCCTACATTCCAATCGTAAACCGATCGCGCGAGGTACATCCATCAGATGAGACCGCCCGGTCTCCAGATACAACAAATCTTCGCGTTACACCTCGCCCGGAGAGTCTGTATCCCGGACATCCAGGCGGACTCGACATGGCGCCTCAATGTCTCGCGCCCTTTCCTGCCGCGAGCACGGCGGCCAGCGCGAATGGATTGGCTCTGTTTTTCATTTTCTCCTCCTGCTGCAACAGAGCACGTGAGGCGCCCGGTTTCTTGGATGCAACAAGAGACCGCTTGGTCTCATCCAATATCTGGTACAATGCAATTAGCGACCAGTCGGTCGCACATCGAGTTGGCGGGGGTGGGGATATGCGCAAAGGCGAACAGACGCGCCAGGAAATCATTCGCAAGGCGGCGCCCATCTTCAATCAGCGGGGTTATGACGGAGCGGCCCTGTCCGATCTGATGGAGGCGACCGGCCTCGAAAAAGGCGGAATCTACCGTCACTTTGACAGCAAACAGCAGCTCGCGGCCGAGGCATTCGACTTTGCCTGGCAACAGACATTCGACGCACGGATTCACGATCTGGATAGGACCTCGAATACCGTCGACAGGTTAAAGCAGTTGGTTGCGAATTTTGTTGAGCGGCGAGGTACGATTCCCGGCGGCTGTCCATTGCTCAACACGGCGATCGATACTGATGACGGAAATTCTGTTCTGAGGGCGCGCGCGCGGAACGCCTTGCGCGATTGGCGCAGCTACGTTATTTCAGTGATCCGCGCAGGAATCAAGGCGCGGGAAATTCGCCCAAGGATTGAAGCAAAAAAGGTCGCGACTCTCATCATTTCTTGCCTCGAGGGTGCAATCATGCTTTACCGCCTTGAGCGAACTGAGGAAGCGCTGCGCGACGTGCAAGCCCATCTCGACAGCTACCTCGAAGCAGAAGTGCGACTTCCGCCTAAGTAACCAATGGGGATGAAGGTTAGCGTTCCCTGGCGCGCTCACCTCTCAGGGCTATGCAGCTCGAGGGCGCCTTCGCAATTACGCGCGCGCCTTCATCCATAATTTCACACTCTACGTAGCCAATCGTGTTGCCACGCCGCACCAGTCTGCCCTCAGCTCGCAGGCGAACCTCGCACACGCGGTGAAAGAAATTGATTTTTAGTTCGATCGTTGCGAAGGATTTGTCGGGCGCGAGTGTGCTTGCTAACGCCATTCCCATCGCAGCGTCTGCAATATCGCAAAGACTTCCCCATGGAGGGTCCCCATGGGATTTGCGTGTTGTCGCCCGGCCGCCAGGGTGATGACAGCGTGTCCATCCGCAATTTCCTTCGCGTCAAACCCGATTAGCCGTGCCACGGGGGCACCGTTCGCCTCGAAGTGAACCATAAATCCTCGCTAAATGAATAGGTTGTGGCACTATCCCCTGTAACAGGGCGACCGACTGGTCTCTGTGCACCACTTCAGCGCAGAATAAATGAAACCGCACGGTCTCATCTTGCATCGAAACTCTCCAGAAAGGTTGAGTGGGATTGTTCGGTCGTTTACAGCAGGTCGCAAAGTCGCCTGCGGCTCACTGAATACAAAGCCGAGAGAGCGGCAATATGCGTTTCGATCCAGATTCTTAATTCGAGGAACTTCAATGACCAATGAACATTATATCGTCTCCACTGATTCCATTGATCGCGATCGGTACACAAGTTCCCAGACTCGGGAACGCACCCTAAACGCGGCCATCATCCAGGCAAACATCAGCGAAGGTTTCGAAGAGTATCTTGAGATCTACGACGAATTTTATGCTGACGACGTCGAGGCAGGCAGCGAAACGGGGGAAGAACTGATTCGTGGAAAAGCGAGAGTGCGCTCATTTATCGCCAACTTCTTGGTTCCGCTTCACGTAATGGCCGAAATCGGTGGCCTCGTGATATCTATTCGACAGACAGCGATTCCGCGAGATGCTGCGAACGAGACGCATTCCGCATGGACGCTCGAACTGGTCGGTGTATCCGGCAGGTCGTGCACCGTGAGTTGGCGCGCCCTCCGGAGATGGAATGGATCGCGCGTCGTGTACGAATATCACTATGACCATCAGCAGAGCGGCGGGCCGCTGACCTCCAATGACCTTAATTTCAATGCAGCTACGTCTGCTGCAGGGTTTCTAAGGCCTTCATAACGGGTTGTAAGTCCGGGGCAATAGCGAACAAACGAATTATGGAGATTCAACCTGAACAAAGAGATAGCTGAAGCTGGAACTCGAGACTCTGCGCTGAGGTGGGAGGTGTTCGTCACGCCCGGCATTCCAACCGTCGCGAGCGACCTGGCCCCAGGCACGAAACAGCTGATGTGGTCGCCGATAGTGAAGAACCGCACATCGCTTGGCGAAGGATGGGATAACTAGCATGCGTGCAATGAGAGCAGAAGGATTCAGCGGTTACAAGGATTTGAAGCTAGTAGCCATTCCAAAGCCGGCACCCTCGGATGGCCGAGTACTGGTAAGGATTACAGCAGCTGGGGTCACGCCACTCGAGCACACCATTCTGTCGGGGGGATACCCGCGAGCGAAAGCGCCGCTGGTCTTGGGAGGAGAGGGAGCGGGCGTGGTGGAGGAGGGAGGGGCAATGGCGTTTCCTGTCGGTTCACGCGTGATGTTTACGGGGCCGTATGGCGTTTCAGAGAATGGAGCCTACAGTGAGTGGCTTGCTGTCCGAAAGGAGAACCTTTGCTTGATTCCCGACAACATCGACGATGTTTCGGCTGCCGGTGTTCCCGTCGCCTATCTCACCGCCCAAATGACGCTGAGCTTCGCAGAATTTGCGAAGGGCAAGACGGTCCTGTCGCCCGCGATTGGAGGGTCGGTCGGAAACGCAGTCACTCAGATGGCTAAGGCGCAAGGGGCAAAACACGCGATATCAACGACGACGAATCACGCGAAGGCGCAACAAGCACGCTCTCTGGGTTTCGACGAGGTGATCGACCTCTCTGTGGAGAAGCTCAGCGACGGCGTACGCCGAATCACGGAGGGTTATGGCGCCGACATCGTAATCGACGCAATCGGCGGAGAAATCTTGAGCGAGGCTCTCGGCACGCTCGCGCTTGGAGGAAGTCTGACTACATTGGGCTACTCCGCAGGCCGCAAGGCAACCATCGACGTCACGGATCTGATCTGGAAGCGCTCGAGCATGAAAAGCTTCTCCCTGTTCTCACAAACCGCGGAGGTATGGAGCACCGCGTGGAGCGTTATTTTTCCATTGCTTCAATCTGGTGCAGTCAAGCCCATCGTGGCAAAGACGTTCCCGCTGGCTGAAGCCGCGGATGCTCTGCGTTACCTTGTCGAGGGCCGCCCCTTCGGGAGGGTCGTCCTAACAATCTAGCAGCCTTTGATGAGAGGACAAGAGGGGGATCGGTCTCTTACTTCGAAGAGGGTGATGAGTTTCGCGAAACGGAGTCTTGGCTTACTTACACTTTCGGCAAGCATGTTACTTGTCAGCGAAACGCAACTCGTGCGCGGGTGCCTAATCACAGTTCGGCGCCGGACGCCGGCGAGACGACCAAAGCCAAGATCGCCTGGGCGCTGTCGGCGGGCCCGCCAGAAGTTGCGAAGCGGCGCGCGTTGTTGACACGGAATCAGCTGAGATGCTCTTTGCGATAAAAGATTGCAACCGAATTGTGCTGCTGAACATCACATATAAACGCGAGACCCCTTATGTCAGTGAAGAGCGTCCAATTTGCCGTCGCCGCGCACATCATGGCTGCGCTCGGGTTCCGCCATGGCGAGGAAATCTCCTCGGCGACTCTGGCCGAGAGTGTGAACGCCGATCCCACCTTCGTCCGGAAGTCGCTCTCCAAACTCTCGAAAGCAGGGTTGGTCGTCACGACACGCGGAAAAAGAGGAGCCAGCGTACTTGCACGTGCGCCCAAACGGATCACACTGTTAGATATATACCGTGCCAGTGCGGCGCCACCGGCGTTTGCGATTCA
>WNGO01002863.1_pt1 | contig 11044 bp, 14 predicted proteins | sample 5400511 | NCBI WGS metagenome assembly WNGO01 (sample SAMN13153380, study PRJNA577476) | soil metagenome | isolation source: 20 cm soil or saprolite under Garry oak tree replicate 2 | place: USA:California | collected 2016-06-15
ATTTGTGCGAAGCGCGCTTTCGTTCGCTGCGCGATCTTTCCAGAACTCGCGCCGGGTCTTCCAATTCGCGCCCAGTCCTTCGTTATGTGCGACCGCGTCTTGAACAATGAGAGCTTCTACGCGCTCCGGATGTGCAAGTGCCATGCGAAAACCGACCGGGCCACCATAATCCTGCATGTAAAGCGTGTAGCGCGAGAGTCCGAGTGCTTCGGTAAAGTGATTCATGATCTCGGCCAAGTGATCGAACGTGTATCGGAATTTCTTCGGATCCGGCCAGTCGCTGTGCCCAAAGCCAGGGTAATCCGGAGCGACAAGATGAAATCGGTCCGAAAGCCGGACGAAAAGAGAGTCGAACATCCGGGATGAAGATGGCAATCCGTGGAGTAAGAGAATAGTCGGGGCATCCTTCGGCCCCGCTTCCCGATAAAAAATTGAAAGTCCGTTAACCTCAACCGTACGATAAAAAACATACTGGAGGCCTTTCGGGACGGCGCCTGCTCCTGATTTATTGGCAGCGAACACTTGAAAGATGGCGGCTGCAAAGACAACGAGTAGGTCGAGTCCAATTTGCCGCCTGATTTTCACACTTATCTTTGATTGTTTGTTTTTACAGACGCCCAGCTTCGCCTCTGGTTTTAAATACAGCTAATCCTGTTTTGAACTTGTTGGTGCGTCAGTAGTCGTTTGAATCGATAACCGGTTTTATATCGATTACCGGGGTGCCATCGATTGCCTCCATCAGACCAACATTTGGTCGGAACGAATGAAACCGATTGATTTGATTCGAAAATGTTTGCGTTTCGTCTGGTCTTTTGATTGCTCCTTGTTAGTCATTGCTTGGTATTTAGCCTGACGAGGCTTTAACACACCGGAGACGAACAGCCATTATGGGTGTCATGTTGCAAGCGTTTTATTGGGATTGTCCCAAATTGGAAAACCGCGAGCACCAGTGGTGGGCCTTTATTAAATCGAGGCTGCCCTCAATCGCACAGGCCGGTTTCACCGCGGTTTGGCTCCCGCCCGCAAACAAAGCGGCCGGATGGAAATCGATGGGCTACGATCCCTACGACTATTATGACCTCGGCGAGTTCGATCAGAAAGGTGGCGCGCCTACCTGGTTCGGTTCCAAAGCCGAATTACTCGACCTTATCCAGTCTGCTCACGCGCTCGGGCTACAAGTGTATGCGGACCTGGTGTTCAATCACAACAGCGGAGGCGATGCCCAGGAGCTGAATCCGATCGACGGCCAGTCACGCTGGACGAAATTCGACCCTAAGAGCGGCAAATTTCCGCGCGATTGGAAATGCTTTCATCCCAGCCAGTACGAGACCTGGGACGGCGCCACTTTCGGTGACATGCCGGACCTTTGTCATCGCACGCCACTGGTTTATACCGAACTCATCAACTATGCCCGCTGGCTCTTGGAAGAAATTGGCTTCGATGGATTCCGCTATGACATGGTCAAAGGTTACGGCGGTTGGATGGTACGGTCGATTCAGGAGCTGCGCGCCCTGCGCGGTAGCAGTAGTTTCAATCCGTACGCGGTCGGCGAATGCTGGGACAGCGAACGCACAATTGATGATTGGCTCGATGAAGCTAATGCGTGGTCGGACAATCCGGTAGGCGCATTTGATTTTCCACTGCGATGGCGTTTACGCGATTTATGCGATAGCTACGGATTCAGTCTTCGTAATCTTACAGACCGCGGAGTGTTAATGTGGGACCGCTCGGCGCAAGCTGTCACCTTCGTGGAGAACCACGATGTGGTGCGTGATAGTCCAATCATTAACGACAAGGTGCTGGCGTACGCCTTCATCCTCACGCACGAAGGTTATCCTTGTGTGTTCTGGCAGGATTACTTCAACTGGGATCTCGCCCAGCCAAACAATCAACGCGGCATCGACGCGCTCATCAAAGTTCATGAGCAAAACGCTGCTGGTCCGACACAAGTGCTATACGTGAATGACGACCTCTACGTCATGCAACGCCTGGGCGACGGCGATCACAGCGGACTGATCTTCGTGTTAAACAACCGCGGTACCTGGAACGGCACGTGGATTCAAACACGATGGGACAACACGCGCCTCGTTCCGGCTGCCTGGCACGGCCGCGATGATCCTGGCGTCCCGGAAGACAAATGGACTAACGAGTCCAGCTGGGTCGATCTTTGGGCACCGCCGCGCGGATATGTGGTTTATCTGCCACAGTAAGCCAGAGAGTTTCGGAACTCGGATTGCGGCTGGCGACGACGAAAGGATTTGCGAGCAAGCTCGTGCCGCTACACCATTGCGAGCGAAGACAATCCACCGCTACATCAATAAACATGAAACGCATTCGTCTTTCCGTGACGCTCTTGATCGCAGCCACCATTTCCGCAATCGGTCAATCCCCTGCTCCGTCTCAGTTGGCCAAGTCACGCGAGCTATTCGAAACCATTGCGCGCATGGACGCCAAATTGTTCGACGCATTCAACGCTCACAACCTGGACGCGATGATGGAGATGTTCGCCGACGACCTTGAGTTCTACCAGGACAACGACGGGGTAAGCAATTACCAGCAATCGAAGAACGATTTTACGAAGATGTTGGCGAGCGTTCCCGACATCAGGAGAGACCTGATGAAAGAGAGCCTCGAGGTTTATCCGATCAAAGATTACGGCGCGATCGAGATCGGCATCCACCGCTTTTGCCACAAGGAGCACGGCAAAGAGGAATGCGGATCATTCAAGTTTGTGCATGTCTGGCGCAAAATCGGCAACTCGTGGAAACTTTCACGCATCATCAGTTATGGTCACTAGGCACTCCTCAAAGTAGCTTAACCAGCGCGTTGGCCGTTTCCTTGGGTGTAGCTTCTAGCGCGTGTCGGGGCCCAATTGCCGATCATTCGCGACCGCCCGCTCCAAAACGCAGCGCGCTGCAAGTGCAATCGCTACAATCCCAAGAAGGCGGCGAATATCATGATTGTGTTTGTCGGTGACAAAAGAAAAGTTCGTTCCTTCGATCGCTGCTCTCAGCATAAGGACGCCTCGGCGCAGCGACTCGGCTATTACTTTCTATGGAGGGCGGAGCTCTGCGACGTCTAACAAGTGCGCCGAAATTAGAACAAAGGCAGGGCTTGCAGAGCTCGCCCCTCCATTTGTGCGACGTTAATTGGCGAAGTAGCTGCGTTGCCTAGATTCAAAGCTATCACCGAAGTAACGTTTCCACCATTGATCGGTCTCGTCGAGATGACCCACCTGTACTTCGTCGGCTTCCGGATGTTGTGTAAGCCAGTCGCGAAAAGCGAAGTGGCGATAGAGACGCATGAATTCTCCAAGATAAATATCGGCAACACGCGGGTTGCCTCGAATGATGAGCATGTTCTCGTCGTTATTCGTAGTTGAGGCCTCACTAAAGTTTGCTGAACCGCAAACCACCAGCGGATTAGCACCCAGCGGATCGACCAGCATGTATTTGGTATGCAGATATCGCACATTAACATTTAGTCCTGAGAGCTGCTCCACAAGCCAGTGATTGAATGCGCCTTTTCCCAAACGCGATCCAATCGCGAACTTGTTCTCTTTCATTTTCCTTAGCTCAATGATTGCGGCTTCGTTGACCTCCCTTTGCGCCTTGGTCCTGGTCGGGCCACTCATCGATTCCATCAATGCGTAACGGAGTTTGGCGGTTCCATTACGATAAGCATCCTGGAAGCGCTGGTTCATCCCGAAGGCAAAGGTCATGAACAGTGCATCATTCGCTCCCTTGGCTTGCCGCGCATACCAGTCCAGCGCTTCCAAGGTATCGCGCGGACTAAAAATGGAATTGATTTGTTTGGCGAGCGGATCGTCCGGAAGCGGAGTTTTTCCGGCCAGCACGCCGGCGTCCGTAGATTTGGGCGTGTTCTTCTTCAGCTCATTCCACAGCCATAAATATTTTGCCGCGACCTCATCCTTCTCACAGACATGAACGACGTTACTGTGTCCATAGATTCCCCCGATACTGAAATTCGTGGAACCAGTGAGCACTGCTTGCGCGGCGCCAGCTTTGGTTAAGACGATGGTCTTGTTATGAGAAAGTGTCAGGCCCTGCGCGTTGCGCGGATGGCAAATATCTTCCAAGCCGAATTTCTGGATCGCCACTTCATTGGCGATTTTTTGTTCATCATTCTTTGCGTGGTAGAGAATCTCAACATCCGCACCGCGGTCCCGCGCAGCACCTAACGCCTTTAGCACATCCTCGTCTGTGAATTCATAAGCACCGACGCGTAATCCCCATCCTGGGCCACCGGCCCGCCCGACAAAGTCTGCAATTGATTCGACCGCGCCGCGCGAAAGCCACGTGAACGCCGCCGGTCCTACATCCACGGGCCGCTTGTCGCCAAATAACCGCGTGTATTCCTGCGACGCTGCCGCACCGCGGTTAAAATGCACGTGATGCGTCCTGCCATGCTCGCTCTCCGTGCGGATTTTCACCGCTGCTTTTTCGGACTCTTGCGGATTTGCCGGCGCGCCTCTCAGCGCGAACACTTCATACGTGTAATCGTGTTCTGGTTTCGCGGAAAAATCCGACCACGTGAAACCTTGAATAGGATGTTGTCGCGTTGAATAAAGTATCCCTGGAGGCGGAAAGGGCTCTACACTTTTGAAAGTCTTATATCCCGACAACCAGTATTTCTCTCCTTCAGTATGATCTTCCCGTCGCAAGGCAAATCCAAGCAAGCCCGCGCAATCTTGCTCGGGGAAGTCCATGCCAAGGAGCACCACATGCGTCCCGGCAATCGCCTGGACACTTAAATCTCCTTTTTGCTCCTTGTTTCGCATTCCTTTCGGTCCTTACAAGCAAAGCTAGTCAAAGGCTGTTGACTCCAGTTAGTCAAGATTTTCTCCTTAGTTGCTCCGAGCAAGAAACGAGCGTTAACTCGGCGCAAGATCGCGACGCGTGGGCGGGCGAAGTCCCCACGAGGCAACTGTAAGGCCGATGAGGATCACTAAACCTACCAGAGTAACCGCTGGATCGCCCACTGCTAGACGGGATGCAATCGCTCCCGTGTAGAGAAAGATCAGGCCTGCATAGGCCCACTCCTTGAGGCGAGGAAAACGCGGGATAAGCAAAGCTATCCCAGCAAGCACATACCAGGTACCAATGATTGTCATAAAGTAGTTCGGGTAGCCCAGGTGTTCCATGATTCTGGCAAAAACCGGTAACTGCAAGCCGCCCATCACTCCTCCCACTGCACACTCCAGGGCAAGGGGCAAGGTAACAACCCAATATGCGATCGTAGAGCCATGGGATTTCATAAGTAATCCTTTCTGCTGTTTAGCTAATTCGCAGCGATGCACATATATGGACTCTTCTTGATGTGAATGTTCTCATCCAAACGTACTGGTGGTGGAGCGTTGCAAAAGGTATTCACGCAACGCCGGATCGTCTGTCAGGCTCGCGGCACGATTGAACGCTTCGACCGCTTCATCGTTCCGGTTCAGCAAAAGAAGCAGATGGCCGCGCGTGGCCCAATAGGGTTGGTAATTCGCTGTTTGGTCCGCGGGAATCTGTTCAAGGGCGGCAAATCCAATACCTGGTTCGCGGGCTTGCGCAATCGCAACGGCTCGCCCAACAAGCGAACCAATCCTGGGCGCGATTCGCACCAGGCCCTCGTAGAGCAAGGCGATTTCCTTCCAATCGATGTGCCCGGTTTTCGCTCGGCTAGCGTGCACAGATTGAATGGCAGCTTCCAATTGATAACGTCCCATCCGCTTGAAGGCGGCAGCCGAGTGCAGATGTGTCTCGGCTTCGTCAATCATCGATTGCGACCAAAGAGCTGTGTCTTGCCGATCCAACGGCACAAAGTCACCGCGGCTTGTGTAACGTGCTTCACGTCGCGCTTCACAGTGTAACATCAGCGCAAGTAAACCGTGAGCTTCGGGTTCGCGCGGCATCAGCTGCGTTAACGTTCGTCCTAACGCGATGGCCTCTGACGCGAGCGCGTGATGCGTGGAAGCTGTTTCCATCAGGCTTTCCCAACCCGTCGTGTAGGCGGCATAGATGGCATCGAGAACAAAAGAAACTCGTTCTTCCAGCTCTGGCGCCTCCGGCACACGAAAAGAAATCGCGGCGTCACGAATTTTATTTTTCGCGCGAACGAGCCGCTGGCTCATAGCTGCAGGCGAAACGAGAAACGCCGATGCAATTTGCGCGGCATCAACGCCAAGAACCGTTTGCAACATCAACGGTGTCTGCGCGGCAGGATCAATCGCCGGGTGCGCGCAGACGAAAAGAAGTTTCAGTCGTTCGTCGGGGAAACGTTCTTGTGTTGCTGCGACGCTCGCTGCTTCCTCCGTGATTTGCTGTAGAAACGTCTCAGATTTTTGCCGCACTTGCTTTCGGCGAGCCGCGTCAATCATTCGATTACGCGCGACATGTAGCAGCCATGCTTCTGGTTTTTCCGGAACGCCTTCCGCTGGCCACCGCTTCAATGCCGCGATGAACGCGTCGCCGAGCGCGTCTTCCGCGCCGGCGACGTCGCCCGATCGTGCCGCGAGGTAGGCGATAAGTCGCCCATATGAATCTTGGGCTACCGTCTCGATCGCAGCATGGGTTACCGATTCGCTCATCAAGCTTTTGCGGATCCGAACCCTAGCAATGGACGTACCTCAATCGAGGCGAAACCGGCGGCAGGATGACGCGCAGCCCATTCCAATGCAGCATCAAGATTCGGCACATCGATGATGCCGAATCCTGCGAGAAACTCCTTCGTTTCTGCATAAGGGCCGTCATGGACTTGCCGTTTTCCGTCGTGAACCGAAACAGTCGTCGCGTTTCGAGGCGAGTCTAGTCCGGCGCCGGCGACAAATACACCCGCAGCTTGAAGCGCTTCGGCGTACGCTCTGCCAGCGGCCACAGCGGCCTTGTCATTACGACGGTCGAAGTGTTCCTGTGATTGATGAACGAGTAATGCGTATTTCATAGTGTTAGTTTCAGTTATTGTTTTTGTGTTTTGTTCCTTACCGGCTGCTCCACGGCTGCTCGCCAGCCATCTGTTTGGTCGTGGCGATACAGAGGATTAGGGCTGCGAGCGCCTTCTCGTCATAATACAGAATAGCCTGGTTCCATATTTCCTCCGGTACCGGATCGGATCGATCGCTAAGCCGCGTAACTGATTCGGCAAGCGCCAGCGCGGCGCGTTCGGCCTCGGTAAAATAAGGCGCTTCCCGCCAGGCAGCTACAGCGAAGAGACGGTCGTCTGTCTCGCCGGCCTTCTTAAGCTCTCGGGAGCCCATATCCACACAGAGGCTACAGCCATTGATTTGGCTGGCGCGCAAGTGAACGAGATCGAGCGTGCGCTGGGGCACACCGCTCTTTCTCACCGCCATCACAACAGTCATCAGGGGCTGCATCGCCTCAGGAATCAGCATCGCCGGGTTTTTCATTCGTGCTTGTATGGTTTTCATTTTTTGCTTTCTCTCCTTGTTATTGGTTATTGTTTGTCGTCGGGCCGGAAAACTTCGCGGCCTCATAATGCTGACGTTTGGCGACTGCGCATTTCGACATTTTCCAAAAATTCTTTCGCGGCGGTCTACGAGCGCCGCCTCTTACAAGGAACGGCGGCTTGGGCAGCCGCCGAACCAATTATGACGGCTGGGAAGCCGTCACTCCTTGAATCACACGGCGAGCCGCAACGCCAGCGAAGCCACAGCAAGGAAGAGATACGTCGCAGGCCATGGAAGGTGCGAGTACCAGCGAGCACGTGTCACAACAACGATAGCTCCAACAAAAAACAGAACCAGGCCAGTCGCAGCTGCAACGCCGACTAGAGGAACGCCGATGCCTATCATGAGTCCGAGCGCGCCCGCGGCCTTGAGGGCGCCAAGCGTGAACAGCCAGGACTGGGACCCTCCCCACCTCGTGATGTTATCGACCACCCATTGGGGATGGCGGAAGTCGACGACAGCCGCAAAGACGTTAGCGGCAACCGTCACGATCGTGACAATGATATAAATGATAAACATAGAAATGCCTTTTGCCTCACTATGATGACGCCCGGCAGCAACGCATTTCGACATTCCGCCAAAAATTTTTGCGACTGAATGCCTCGCAACGGCGACAGGTCGCGCCTCGGAGTGCGCGTGTTCCGATTTGCTAATCCCAACGGGATTCAATCATCCAGCCCAGCGTTGACGCGAAGCGGCTACGCTGGGTAGTCGGTTAGATGTATTAGCAACTCTGACGGAGTTGCATCAATCCCAAACATACCGTTCATCGAATTCAATTTGATATCTCCGGAGAAACTGCCGGAATTCGTCTTGAAATGAAACTTTTCGATGATGTTCCTGTTGCCCAGCGATATAGTTTCTCACTCCCTCGATCTGTGAAAATCCGATGGAAAAATCCCATAGCCATTTTGCCATGCGAAGTCGCGCAGACCCAGGCCTTGCGTTTTCAGCCATAGGGACGACCCGCGTTTGACTTCCTTAACCATTTCCGCCGCCTCGCAGGTGCGCGAGAGTGTCGAAAGAAGATGAACATGGTCTTCCACACCGCCGATGATGAATGGTTGGCGATCGTGATTTGCCAGAATGCCGCCGAGATAACGATGCAATTCGGCGCGCAACGCTTCATCGCGGAGAAACGGGTGCCGATCTTTGGTTGAAAAGACGGTATGAACCAGAATTTTAGCGAGCGACTGAGGCATGATGCCATCCTGCCTGCAATCCTCCCGTTGATTCAACTCTTTCAGAGTTGATGAATGGATAACCGATTACCCAGCGTAGCCCCGAAAGCGGGGCAACGCTGGGCTGGACGATTAAATCCCGATGGGATTTTTCCGAATTAACTACTTACACGCTTCACGCGGCCATTCGCGGGTTTCTTCCAGCGATTCGCCGGTTTCCAGAAGACTCTTGAGACTCGCGAGAATGTGCGGCCATCCACTCGAGACTGCTTCGATAAATTTCGAACCTTCCTTCTCGATTTCGTGAATAACCGTGAGCTTGACCGATTTCCCTTCCGGTTCCAGTTGGTAAGTCAGACGCGAATAGCCTTCCGCTTTTAGTTCAGGTCTGAATTCATTACGCCATTTCAAAACGAGCCGCCGAGGCGGTTCGATTTCAAGAACTTCACCGCTATCGGTTAGCATTCCGTCGGGAGCCATAATCTTCCAGGACGAGCCCGGCTTCCATTCGGATTCCTGAGTTGTATTGCACCAGAACTTTCTCGTGAAATCCGGTTCGGTGAGCGCCTTCCACAATTTCTCGGGCGTTGTGCGAATGTACGTTACATAAACGAATTGGTCTTTTTTCATCATGCTACTTTTTTTTTGGTTTTGGTTTGTTCGAGACCTTTTTTCAGATCGCTCAACGCCTGAAGGCGATGGCGTTCGTATTTGCCAATCCAACGCTCGTAGATCTCATGCAACGGCATTGGATTGAGATAATGCAGCTTCTCGCGCCCGCGCCACACGACGGCGATGAGGTTTGCTTTTTCCAGTAACAACAAATGCTTGGTCACCGCCTGGCGCGTCATGTCCAGGTGCTCGCATAATTCGCTCAAGGTCTGCCCATTCTCTTTGCGCAATTCATCGAGCAATTTTCTGCGACTCGCAGTGGCGAGCGCTTTAAAGACTGCATCCATCAGTTCGAGATTATGCAACTAAATGGTTGCATTTCAACTGGATGAATTTCGCATCCGTTGCGGCATGAGCTTGATTCGTCTCGAGCGGTTGCCGTTTGTCGGGACATGGTAGAACGAGGTGAAGACCCCTTGGTAGAAGGCAATTTGGTAAAGCGCACGCTTGAATCGAGGAATAGCTCCGCCGTATAACGCAGCCATGGCAACGTATGTTCGGCGAAATGGCGAGAAGCTGGGGCCGTTTGAGGATGCCCAGCTGCTCTCCTCACTCCAGCAGGGAACCTTCTCCTACGACGATCTCGCGCTGCGCGACGGCTGGACCGATTGGAGGCCTTTACGAACTTTGTTTGCTCCTCCTGGCACCGCGCCGCAAGTCACACGATCCGCTACCGAGTCAGCAAGTACAGCAGAACAACAGGTGTGGTCAGGCAGACCCTCTCATTGGAATTTCTTCTTTTCTTGGCTCCTTGCGTTCGTGTTTGTCGGAGCCGGCGCGTTTTGTCTTTGGATCTACTTCAACGGCGGCACCAACCCATTGCTGCTCATTCCCGACGGAATCGCCGTTCTCATTTTACTCTACATTTACATCAGCAGAGCACGGCAGCGTTACCTTATAACGAACCGCAAAGTAGAAGTTCAGACCGGACTAGTTATTAAGAGCACCAACGAAATTCGGGTGAAAGACATTCGAAGCATCAATGTAACCAAGCATGGCTTCGCTGGATTTATCGGCATTGGTAGCGTCGAGTTCTCTTCTGCGGCGACGGATCGAGCCGAAGTCATTTTCGTCAACATCGCTCACGCAGATCGCATCCGAGACTTGGTCACGAATCTGCAGGAGACCTAACTCACCCTCAATCGGGCCAAGCAAACCTGCATTCGGCGGGTAAACTTCACTATGAGCTTCATGAATCTTGAGCAGCTACCGTTTGTCGGAATGTCGTATGAATTCGTTGGCGAAAAGCAGGGCGCGCCGTTCTCGGCCTACATCGTCGAGGCCAAACCCGGGCAGGGCCCGCCATTACACACGCATCCGTATGTCGAGGTCGAGTTCACGCTCGAAGGCTGCGCCAGCATGACGGTCGGTGATGAAACGCGCGAAGTGAAATCCGGCGGCATCGTGGTGATTCCCGCGAATACGCCGCATCGATTCATCAACTCCGGGAAGACGGTTCTGCGTCAGATCGGCATCCATGCGAGCCCAAAATTTATTCAAACGAATTTCGCCTGAGAGTTTCGATTCATTCAGCGGACCAATAAAGTCATTCCCAGAGTAGGCGGGGACAGCGTTGGTGCCGGTCTTTCAACTCCCGCTCAAATACAGCGATTTCATCTCCCACTTCTTGGAGCTTGTCTTCCGTCGAACTAGAAACTCTTCGTTTCGCCAGGCTTCATAAATACCACGCGCGGATCTTTGCCGAAAATCTTGCGCAGATCCT